>ENA-OWNT01003817-OWNT01003817.1-seawater-metagenome-genome-assembly--contig:-NODE-3817-length-13819-cov-3.816621_pt1 | contig 13819 bp, 8 predicted proteins | sample MGYA00238136_ERZ651165 | MGnify/ENA primary metagenome ERZ651165 (study PRJEB26861, sample SAMN08777766) | seawater metagenome | isolation source: coastal seawater | place: USA: Florida | collected...
CGAAGTCCAACAAAGATTTGAACGGACTTTGGCACTCCCGCTTTCACTATAATCATGCTCAAACACACACCGGATTCATGCTGTACTCACGCAAGCATACACGTGCCGACACGACGCCTCGATTCATCAATCAGGGATCACTGCCACAACGACCACAATGCCGGGCTTTGCAACGCGCCATTATCACCTGAGCCTGTATAAAATGAGCTCGATATTTGTGACGGCGACGTTACGTTATCGCTGCCGATGTCGTCTGTCTGTTGACTTTTGCTAGCGTTATCATACGCGCCGGGCACGCGCGTGGTGTGCTGTCTGAAAATGCGTCCAGGGTCCGTAACGATGGCAGTGATAGTGGTGGGCGGGTGGTGCGGTGTCGTGTCGTGTCGTAGTGAAACGTAGAACTTGTTGTGTTGGTGGATTTTGATGTCGACGGCGCGTTGTTCGAGTGGTGGTTGATGATGAGAAAAATGCCATTCGTGTACGTCGCTGTGTGGTGTGTTAGCACAAGTCGTGCCGTCGTGCCCATCACAAAGCAAATAACAACCTGCTGCGTGTAGATCTCAATGTCGCTTGTCCGTGTTAACTTGCCGCTGATGTGGCTATGTGAACACAAAACAGAAAAGCGGTTGAAATTTGCTGAGGACCAAATGAGCATGAATGAATGAGCTGTGTTTGTCGAACAGCGCAGATGTGAATCCACACGTCAGCGGCGTCATGTGGTAGCGCCAGGGCCTCGGTTCGTGTATTTCGTGCAGTCATGAGTGCAAATCCAAACTATAGAAGTATCATCGCGCACGGTGGCTTTGAAGCAGCCGCTTTGTACGCTCACCGCTCGCTGAAAGTTCAAGGCAAGCTTCAACTTCTGAAGTTAAAGCAGCAGCGCGAACAAAATGAAGGGTTCTTGAAGTTCCAAAAACTGATGAAAAGTAGCAAGGAGGAGGCGATGAAGTCGAAGGGCAGGTCCGGTATCGACATTTATCGACACACAGCAAGCTCTTCCAAAAGTGATAATGATCTGAAGCCCGAAGAATTGGCCGTCGAGGAAGAGCTCCAACGCATATTACAAGCAAGGCTTGATGCCGAAAATCAAACCCAGGCCCAAATGCTTGCCGAGGAGCGGGCCAAGAGAGCCGCGGAGAAGCGACGCCAAGAGATCGCGCAATTCGAGACCGAGTTTCAAAAGTTTGATGAAGATGGAAGCGGTGGAATCGACCCGATGGAATTGCCTCAAATTTTGGATGAACTCATCCAATTGGGACCTGGCGGTGTTCCTCACGAAGTCATCAATGAAGTGATTCTAACCTGCGACGCTGATGGAGATGGAACACTCGACTTCGAAGAATTTTGCGAAATCTTGTTCACGCTGAAACGAGATTACACTGATCCCGAACCCGTTCTTAGCGATGCTGAATTAATTGAAGTCCTCAAAGAGGAAGCCCGTCAAAAAGTGGTCGAGGCCCAAAAACGCTTTCAAGCTGCCGCTGCTGCGCTGAAGGCGACACAGCTTCCGGAATGGGAACGTGATCCACCCCATCCTTCAGTCTTGAACATTTCGTATCAACCTCACAGCAGCACGCGTTTTACAGAAGTTGCGAAAGCCCTTGCTCAAGACGTACACGTAGAGACGGCCCTTCTCGCAAATTGTGAACTTGGGCCAAAAAGTGGCCAAGCTCTAGCAACTTGCATGCTACAGAATCAAAAGCTGACGAAAATCAATGCGGCAAGCAATCACATTGGTCCCGCTGGAGCTTTGGCATTGTTTCGTTCGATTACAGAACATGAAACTTTGGTACACTTGGACCTGCAGCGCAATGCACTTGCTTCTGATGGGGGATTAGCACTGGGACGGGCTCTGGCTAGGAACACCACTTTAGAGTATCTGGATGTGTCATGGAATTCGTTTGGTCCATGTGGAGCGGCTGCAGTACTGAATGCCTTAGCTCGTAACGAAACATTGCAGGTGTTGTTATTAGATGGGAACGATATCACTCCTGCGAGTCATGCCGCTTTGGAAAATGCGCTCTGTCATAATCAAGGCCTTCGTAGATTTTCTTGTTCTTGGAATGAAATTGGACCCGCAGGAGGTGCGGCAGTTGGTCGTGCTCTTGCTCACAATGATGGCATGAAAATCACAACGCTAGATTTGACGGGAAATGCCCTTAATGACGCGGGTGCAATGTCAATCAGCAGTGGGCTCCAAGAAAATCGATCTTTGGTGCAGCTACTTCTCAATGACAACTTGATAGGAGGAGTTGGCATGACTGCTGTTGCAAAATCATTAGCTAGGAACCGCACCCTAGAAGATATTTCCATGGAGTGGAACGTTTTTGATGTAGACGCGGCTGATGCCATGGCAAAGGCGTTGGCGGTGAACCACTCGCTTCGGAACGTCAATGTCAGTAACTGTGCCCTCAACGCCGAAGCCTTTGGAAAGTTTGGATTTGCTTTGCGTGAACCTCAAACCGCATTGCGGAGGTTGAACATGCATGGCAATGCCGCCGGTCCAGATGGGGCGCGCGCCCTTGCGTCTGCCTTGGGCGCAGAAAATCGTCAATCCATGGCGACGAAAACGCCAGCAATCCAGGAATTGAAGTTATCTGGCAATTGTCTAGGTGCGTCTGGCGCCATTGAGCTTGCTAAATGTGTAGCAATGTGCCGCAACCTCAAAGTTTTGGAAGTTGGTTTCAACAAGAATGGCTTGAACCCCATCGGCCACGTTGGTGCGGTTGCTCTTTTCAATGCATTGAGTGGGGATGTCAAGTCAGCAAAATGGTGGCGGCGACACTTTGTAACTGGGAGTATTGCGCAGGAGAAATTTCGGGCCATCGAGCTTGACTACGACGACAGTGACGATTCGTTAAACGATGATGTGGAAGCACCAGGCGTAGGCGAGAGTTTGCCGCATGACGAGGAGGATGCGCCGGTTTCCCAGGCAGACTTTTTATCTCTCAGTGATGCGTCTGTCACGTACGCCAGCGGCGGCAATACGGACTCGCACACAACCGGGATGTTCTTGCACACCCTTGACATGGAAGGCTGTCTTTTTGGTGCTGATGCTGCAATTGAAATCAGCCAACACTTGATGAAGAGTACATTCGCAGTGCAGAAGTTGAACATCAACTGTTGTTGGCTTCGGCTACGTGGTGGACACGCTATCAGCTTGGCACTAAATGCCAACATCTCGCATTTAGTTGACCTCAACCTTGGTATGGTTCCTGCCCGCAAATTTGTGTTACCTTCGGTGCCGATGTTGAAGTGTTGTCGTGTTTTTTTTGAATACTTTTGCAGGCTGCAATCACCTTGGTGCACAGAATGGAATCTGGCTTGGGGAGGCATTGGCAAATAACCACACGTTAAAGAAGTTGAACTTGGTGAACAACAGGCTGCGGTGTGACGGCTTAATCGGCATCGGCCGTGGCCTTGCCGTCAATGACACGCTCGAGCGCTTGAATGTCGCGTCTAATGACATCAAAAGACGTGGTGTCCGTGAATTTTCCCGCCTGATCGCACCAAACATGACCATTCTACAAGTTCGTTTCCTTTGTCTGAGAAACTTTTGGTTGGCAAGCGATTCATCATGTACAATGCCCACATCGTAGGTGAACTTTGAAAACAACCCCGTGAACAAATTCAAGGGTCCGACATCCGGAAACAACGTCGTCGTCGTGCATCGTTTGTGCAATTGTAACCGCGCCCGATTAGCGGGCAATGTTCCTGAGTACTCAGAAAAAGTAGAACAAAAAGAAACTGATGAGGACTAGGGTTGAGGTTGATACGAATTCGAGTCAATCATGGTTGTCGTCACAAGAATAAATTATTAATCGAAGCCTATCTATCATTGCGCCGCCTCCGCAGCTTTGGGCGACGAAGACTTCGTCGGGCGCAAAAACCCTGCGTCCTTTTTTGGAATCGCGGGCACTTTTGTGGTTGAAACTGGCGACTGCGCGAATTGCGCAACAGTCTTTTTGGCGTGAGCCTCCAATTTTTTCAGTCGCTCCTTGATCTGGCGAGCCTTCTCAACCTTGTCTTGCCGTCGTTTGGCTTGGGCTGCCGCTGCAACCTTCATGTGTGCGTTGGCCCGTGTGACGGCAAATTGGTGGCTAGTTTCGGGGTTTAGCGTACGGCCTTTGTGTTTGCGCAGTGCTCTGGCGGCTACATTTTGGGGGCCGTAAGTCGGGAAGTGTTCCAATTTCGGGACCAATTTTTTGTGACTGCGGCGCTTCGTTTTGCCGCCTCCTTTGGTTTTCTTGAGAGCTTTCGCCAAACGCGCTGTTGGAGAATCTTTTTTGCGATGCTTGCGCTCCAGTTTTTTTATTTTTTTCAGTGACATGGACGAGCGCCACGGTTTGTCTGTCGTTTTCGCCTTCTGCGTTCCATCATTGACGCGACTCAATCGCAACGAGTCTCGCCGTTCGATTGATGCAGAGGCAGGCCGCTGCCGAGAGGGGGACGTTGGTTCCGTCCTGGCCACCATAGCTGACATTGGGCGGCCACTGAAGCGATTTGGTTTACCGTCCGCGCTGCGTGGGGACCACTGAATCTGTACTTTTCGCGGGTTTGGCTCGCGAACGTATCTCGGAGACGTAGGATCGCCGGGATGACCAAGCCCTTCACGCAAAATATCGAATGCCTGTCCGTACTGCTTTTCCGTTGACCAGGCCTCATTCATTTTCTGTTGACTCAATTCTTCACAATCCTGCAAAACTTGGCTAATCAGCGCTTCTCTTTCTTCAATGTTGTTGGGGTCTAATTGAGAAACCTGGCCAACCAACGACTCCCGCAGCCGCTTTCGCTGCAAATACTCCCGCTTCGCGGCCTGCTCACGGGCCGTGAAGTGCTTGACGACGTAGTCGACTGTACGGACGGCATACTCGTTGCCGTCCACGTCAGTGACATAGTCGGTCGACATTACTTCAACTTCCAGAATCTATCATGGCCTTTAAGTGGCCCTGTCACTTCTAGGAGCGACCTGGGGGCTGCGGGGTAGCCACAGCGACTTAAATTGTTCTTGCCTCCGCCCACTCAGCGAACAGCGAATGAACAACAAAGCTACACGCATTTAATCCCGCGCCTTGCAGATTTTTATCGGACCGGTCACAATCTCCAAAACCGGGGGCAATACGCGAGCCTTATCCGCACCTAGTTGATCTCTACCCGCAGCGGCTACAATCAATTTATCCCTCAGCTGTTCACCCTGCAAAAGGTCATTATTTACATGACAGTGTTTGTCACCTTTCCCTCCATCCCCAACGTCGACGCGCCAACCCATCAACCTAGCGAACAACGCCACACGACGACAACGAGCGGAGTGTCAACCAACCAACAAGCGAGCGAACCTCGACAACAGACAGTAGACGAGCTCCGCAGTTTCCCGAGCGTCGGTCAATCTAACGATGTACTGCATACTGCAATTCTTCGTCGTTCGTCGTCGTTCGTCGTCCGTCGTCCGTCGTCCGTCGTCCGTCGTCCGTCGTCCGTTGTCATCGTCGTTCGTCGTTCGTCGTTCGTCGTCCGTCGTTCGTTGTCATCGTCGTTCGTCGTCGTCGTTGTCAACTTCACCGCTTCACCGCAGTTCCTTCCATTCACAGTTCACAGCGAGCACAGGCAGGAGGGAGGGAAGGAGGGAAGGAGGGACTGACTCCCTGCTGAGTGAGTGAGTGAGTGAGTGAGTGGGTGAGAACAGGCGTTGGACGCCTCCGACACTCACTCACTCACACTCACTCACTCACTCACTCACTCTCAATCAATCAGTCCGTCCGTCAGTCAGTCAGTCAGTCGGTGCCCAGCTCACCATCACCCACTCACTCACTCACCTTCATTGTCGTTCCTTCGTTCCTTCGTTCCTTCGTTCCTTCGTTCCTTCGTTTGTTCGTTCCTTCGTTCCTTCGTTCCTTCGTTCCTTCGTTCGTTCGTTCACTGTCGTTCACTGTCGTTCGTTCGTAGTTTTATAGTGCAGTGTGCGAGCTGAAAGTGTGGCGGGAGCCAGCCAAAGAGAGCGAGAGAGCGCGCGAGAAGCGAACGAAGAAGTGGAGGAAGCGGAAGGGGGCGTGTTGTGATTGATAATGCAGTGCGAAAGTGTACTGCAAGTACGCGGGAAATACTTGTGGGGCACGTTTGTAGGGGGTTGATGAAGGCAGCTGTGAGTGAGTGATTGGTGGTTGGTGTTTGGTGTTTGGTGTTTGGAGGGAGTGATTCGTGGTTGGAGTGATGCGTGATTGGAGTGCATGATTGCGTGATTGCGTGATTGCGTGATTGCTGATGCGTGCGTGAGCAGTCATCTTGTGGTGATTGAGGGTGGATTGCGTGAGTGACAACGTGATTGCGTGATTGCATACGTGATAGAGTGATTGACTGTTCCATGCACGATTGCGTGAGTACATGATGGTTGATCCTCCTGCACGCTGCATGTAAATGACCGACAGAGCACATGGTGTTGAATGATATGCTGGACTACCCGGGTGCATGCTGCCACACTAGACCGTAAGATGTGACGTTAAATGAGGAAAACATATTACTGTTACCTGGCTGTCTATGTTCGTATTTTAGTCACTTTGACCGCATCACCGCTGATGCTGAGCATGCAATACATTGTTGCGCCCTTGACTAACCCACCACTTTCGTGTGTTGTAAGGCGATAATTCAAAAGCGTATTGCCGTCAACTGCGGCAACCTGTCCTCGAGTCATCGCGTTGGCTTCCGACAAAAATTCATGGAAGAATGCTCCTCCGTCGGAATCAGGGTCGCTGCCGAGCTCCGTGCTCTCTTTGATGAAATGGAGATTGATGCGCCCGCGATATTTTACGATCTTCGATCCTGGCACGTGTCCCAGCGGCGAGAGTTGTACTTCTTTGGTTGGTTGAGTGGCCTTTCTCGACTTAATGGGCTGCGACTTTGAGCCTCCACCCGCGCCCGTGGGGCTTTCTTCTTCATCGTAGTCCGGGTCGACGAAACCGCTGATGCCGTGCGCGATAGTGGGGCTGCGACCACGACGCAGCCGAAGCCTCTGTGCAATTTCCGCATTGAGAACCGGCGGTAACAGGTCTAATCTCCCATCCGCGTCGAGGAGCTGCTTGGGGTCTTTGCCTGTCCATCCACGAACACACAACTGAGTTTCCAGGTGCGGGCACGCAGACGGAAACATGTCACACAATCACGTACCTTCGCTGCTGAAAGAACGGAACAGATTGGTTGTGTCAGGCTCATTTTCACGAACAGCCATTCCAATGAGTGTGGCTTGCAAGTATGAAGAACCGTCGGTTGGCAAGTGGACGAGGGCATCCATACCCACTACTGCACACGGTGCCAGTTTCCGCAATCGGAACGCCTGGCATTCAAGATGCCACACTCGTAAACTGCATGACACAGAAACAATCAAGGAATCGGGGCAAAGTGGCCACGAACCACAGTTTTATAGAGGTCTTGAAATAGGTGAGCCAAGGACAGAGTTGCTTTCGTGTCGATCGCCATTCTCGCCTATCATTTCAATACCACACGGTGTGACACAAACGTGTGCAAAAGTGTCGTTACCATGCAAATCTACGTACAGATGCTCCGTTGCGGCTGGCCATTCGCTGAGGCTCTTTAATTTCCATGCGCTTCATGGCCGTGATTAGTTTGAGGTTCTTGTGGAAGCCAGGTGATCCGGGAAGGTACTCCGCGTTGGCAAAGGTGATTCCGGGAGGTAGAACCTTGTCATTCAGCAACGGAATCAAGTCTCCCTCCTGAACGCTCAGTTTTGCGACATACGTATGCTGGGCTTGAGTTCGATAGCCGCCGATTGTGGAGCCCAAGTCGGGTTGGCTTTGAAGTTGCTGCATTTCAGCCGGGCGTTCCATTACTGATCCAGGTTGATCGCTCATGGTTACACATGCGTCGCGATCGAGGCCGTAGTAACGTAAAGCTCGCAACACTGCCTCGTGAAGCTTGTAATGTCGCTCTGCACACCATCGGACGCGGCGGCGATTTCCTTGGGAGCCCTCTTGTTCCTCGAATGCATTTGGGTCGTTGTGTGCCACAGAGAAGAAGTAGCCTTGTACTTTCCGGCATATGTCGATGTGTTCGTAGTGTACTTGACTCGCTGTCTGGTCAAATAACGAACCAGTGCGTTCCATCTTCAGTGGTGACCTCTTCGAGCCTTTACCCTTCCGCTTGGAGGAACTTGCGCGCTCGAGCCTACTTCCTGATCTGTCCCCGTTGTTTTCTGTGAATTTGAATGTCAACACCAAGTAATTCGGCCACCCCAGTGTAGATGTGCGCAGCATCCATGAACCATCAGGTGTCGCGGGATTGGACAAAAATTCTTCGCATTCTTCCTGTGTGGTATCTTGTACAAGCTCCATCACGTCGGCCACGAGCATCTGAGCCGTTTCAGACGCAAAATCCTCAGTTGTCGCTGTCGAATCCGATTCCTCTCCGTCATCGGCATCCACCGCTGTAGGCGACGTGTCCGCCGCACTGACCGTTGCCGTAGCACTCTCCGTAGCAGTGGTGGGTTCAACGACCTCGTCATCGGGCTTTGGTAGAGGTGAGGATTGAGCTTGCAGCACCTCAAGTGCTGTCTTTGGAGAACGCGGCGCGATCGGCTTTGCTGAACTGGTCTGGACTTCACCCGCCTCACGGGGCGAACCCTTTTGTTGTAAAGTTGTGGACTGGCCCTCCGGTGCGTGACCTGTGGATGTACTGTAGATGGGATCTCGACGAAACGACTGACGAAGTCGCATCGATGATTGATAGTACCGATCGTACAACGGTCGAATTTTGGAGTGTCGTTCTGTGAAGTCGGCCTGTATCAAACCCAACCTTGCCTTCACGTCAGCTTCACTTTCTTGCTTTGTGGACCGGGGCGTGTGGAAGCTCGATCCGAACAAGTCGTCGTCATCGTCGCCGTCATCATCTTTTGTGACTTCAATGAAAGGAAGTGGAAGGGCGGGAACGAGAACACCTGTGGCTCGAATCAACCCCACAACAAGACGCTCGCCAATTTTAATTTGCGTGAACAGAGCCCAAGCGGTATTAACTTGCATGAATCTCATTTTCAGGAGAAGCTGGCGGTGCAAGTCGTACAGCAGGAAAGGGATCATCATTGAGACCTTTTCTGCACAGTTTTCAGTCCGTCCTCCACGAGCGCTCGTCGGCAGCACCCGTGCCACACGTGCCTCAATCAAGTGGCACGTGCCAATTGTTGGAAGTGATTCAGGAGGCTCAATGCTCGAAAGGATGAACTCAGGGACGTAAGCAACAGCCGCGTTGGAACGTGCCGTTACGGCGCTAGCAATTGACGGATTGCGAAAGTGACGATCGTCGCTATTTGAGCCGGTCCCATCGCTAACGGCGGAAGAAAGTCCTTCAAATCCGAACGCACCTGAATGCCGCGGTTTCCGCAGGCCGGCCGGTGACAAAGATGGGGTCGAGTTGGGATTTTGAGGCCGTAGCACCGGCGATGTGGTCGGGGATACTGCAGTAGGGTCAGTTGCGAGCAGTGCGGCAACATCCATTCCGGCTCGGTTGCGATCGTGTTCACACAGTTGGCATTTGAACAACGTCATGTTGTTGAACGGCGCGCTGTCTTTTTTGAAACTTGGCACGTGGCAATACCCACACGACTGAAAATGTGGTGCGTTTCGTTGAAGTGACTCATTCCATGATAGTATATCTGGCATTGAGAATCCACCTTCAGTTCTTACAGTTGCTGCACTCAACACCGGAGAGTGGGGTGGACGTAAAATGCCGCCTGTGTCATATGCGATCTGTTCCTCCGAATAAAACCGGGGCCTTGTTGGGCCGGTTCCACTTCTCGCTCGAGAATCATCTGGATCGCCGAGGTCGACAACACTGCGACCACCTTGCCACGTTGGTACAGCTCCGCCGTGCGCGCCGTCGTGCACAAACTTCACTGCTGTTCCAATGCAAGAGAGCAAGCAAACATCGCCGACGATACTACAGCTCTCTTTATAGCCAACAACATGAGAGCACGCTAAAGCGGCTGCATTGCCTTTCACCTCTTCGCGTAGTTCAAGCCACCATCCATCGCGTGTCTCCTCGTCTTCGTCGTTCGCACGCAGACGGCCCAACCATTTGACTGCATATGCACTGACCAAACCACCGATCTGAAAGTGAATTGAGGAAGGAAAACTCTCCATGGTGAGTAACTTCACTTCCCGACCGTCCGAACGTTGCAGAAAAGTAACCTTCAGTTCCTTTTGAGGCGACACAACGGCCTCTGTTGGTCCGGATGCAGCGGCAGCTGGGGGGAGCATCTCAAAGTTCGTATCTGGGTTCGATGAGTCAAGCTCTGCCAAAAGATTTCGATTTGTTGGACTCTCTGAATCAGCTGTTGTTGTCAGGTCGGCCAAAATATCGTTCGTGTGATACATCAATGCGGGTGACGACAGACCCCTCTTCACCGCTGGATTGGACAACACGTTGTTCGCTGACTGAGAGTGCGTAGGAAGTCTGCTGCCAAGCATCTGCGTTCTTTGGTTGCGAAGACGGGCTTGCCGCACTTCCTCGTGAGTTCGAATCCGGCACGCGGTTCCAGAGCCTCGGGAAACAATACCACTGTCTCCTTCAATGTCGAAATGTTGATGGTAGCCGACCACTGCGTTGCATCCCAGCTCTTTCGCTTTGATGCCGATTTGCCGGCGCACGGAGCATGAAAGGCCAAACATTTTGTTCAATCGTTTTTCGTTACTGACTCGAGAGGAGCGCAAACTATCTGTCCAGTGGTATTCTGGATCCTTGTCAACGACCAGATCTTCCACAAATCCATAGATCTGCTGCTCTGCATAAATTTCCGGTGACAGCACAGATGCAGCGAAGAACTGCACAGTCGTCGCAGATTCATCGTACTTCATCTGGTCTTCGAGCAAGACCACTTCGATCGACAAATACAACTCGCCAACAGGACCCTTCAGTGTGTCATAGATTTGGAACCAGCCTTCAATTTGATCAGTGATTTCGCCACATACTTGTTTTTGCTTCTGGTCATCGCCAAGCAGAGTCGATCCATGCATCAACAAGCAGTTTAAGTCTACGCGAATAGATCCAATGGTCTTGTCTTGTTGCAACTTGTTGTCATCGTACAACGTGAACAGAATCGTTTGATCCTGCAGCAACGAGTCATCCACGACTTCGAACTCGAAGCTTTTGTTCCAGACGGGGTTTAAACTTCCCTCGAAAACGTCGGTTTCCGCTGTTACATCTTCGTGGGGTCCCGGCACAGTGATTTCCACGTACGCATCCGTGGTTTTGCGCTTCTTGTCCATGACGGGCAAGTTCTGCGCTTGAAAGATTTTCACTCTGACAGTCGACGGCATGGTGCCAGGGTGAAATGTACTTGCAAGTTCCCAACACAACCTTGAAGGCAGGAAAAGTGTCAGTCTTCAGTCACAGAAAACGTCACATCTTACATTCGCAATACAGCGTTATCCAAAAAGTTGTCGGTCTTTCTCTGACCCTGTTTCGTTTATTGCAACGTTTCAACGTCCAATATTTTTCGGTACGCGTGCCGTCCAGGTTTCATGCCACAATATCACCAACGATCCCACTGCCGTCACTGCCGTCATCTATTCTACTCGTGACAGAAGAAAGCTAGTTTGCTTGTCGTTCAACCGGATCTGCAGCTTGCAATCTTCGTCTCGTTCGCACAGTCCCAACTCCCAACCCGCAGAACCGGTGGAAAGTGCCACCCTCAACACACCAGTGGGGTTTGATACGCGTCAGCACAGTTGCAGGCGCGGCGCGCCGCCCCGCGCCGCGGAGGCCAACGACACCGTTCTCGCAGATCAGCGCGAACGCTCTTCCTGCCGACCGACACGCAGACGATAATCGACAAAGCCAAGAGGCCGCCGACAGCCACGTCTGCAAGAGAGTACGTCTACTCGTCGGGCTTCTGACCTCGATTGTGTTGGTTGTTGTGTTGGTGCGTTGGTGTGTTGGTGTGTTGGTGTGTTGGTTTGTTTTGTGTTGGTGTTGAAGTGAGTGCTGCTGGGCGCAGCAGCAGCATTGGCAACGTTGCGTCGCAGTCAACCAATCGATCGATCGATCGGTGCTTCACTGTCAGCCCCACACAGCAGAGCATCCACCACCTGGTTGAAGTTTGGAAACCTGCAAACATTGACGCTGGACCCTCTGTCTACGTCTTGCTGCGTCAAATGTCACACCAAATCAAATCCGCCCCCTGACCACCGACCACACCAAGCAAATTGATCAAGAGACATGACCACACCAAGCGCGCCGGCGCGAAATCGACATCGACAGGCATCCCACACAAAAACCTAGCGCACATACTTTTCGTTTCACCGATTACGATTCACCGATTACTATTACAAATTCGCTTGTTACTGTCATAAAATCAAACTACTAAATATTGGTGCGCTCTCACAACGCCTTTAGGGCACTCCGCGTGCATTAGCACGAGCCAACGACATTGTTCTCCGCAATGGAGCCCCACGCGGCTGCCTGTGCTTCTGACACTCCCAGTGACCTGAACCAAACATGAAACCCAGTCACTGACAAACATGTGTGTGCCCGCACGGCGCGGTTTGTCAACTTACGTAGATCCTCCGCAAAGGATGTTGTTCGATAGATTGTTGTATTTCGCAAGACAAGGTTCATCCGACAATAAGTTGGCAAGGTCGGGGTACTTTTGCCACGCCGGAGACGAGGCGTACGGAACCCGTGCCAAAAAATCATAAGGTAGACGACCAGTCTGAGCACAACCGCTTCCTCCACCACCACGATTGTCGAACGCAATACCACCGGACCCATTCACGATGTTGCCGACGAACTCGTTGTTTCGTCCTACGTGGCACCAACAACGGTTACATGCGCGACGGACTCGATCGCGCACAGCTTTGTTGTACGCACCACCACCAAGTTGTAGAACATCTCCAGTGTGATTGAAGATGCTGTCGGCGATCCGCACAGAAGATAACTGGAGAACCATGACACAGTTCTTGGCGTGAGATTTCAAGCAAGACTTGCGAAACACCACAGTCCATTCGCTCGTACCTGGTCATCCAGGTAAATGGTCATGACGTTGGTCGAGAAAATCGACGGGTTGATATGATGCCACAGGTTGCGCTCTAATGAGTTGCCACGGTAGGTCCAATCACGACCAGCATCTGCACAATAAACCGCCAAAACAATTAGACAGGACCGCAAAGCTGCGAAGTAAAACACAGCACCAAAGCGACTCACAGAATCCACCGCAGTCACTGCACTGCTGAGCCAAGTGGTGGAACGTGGAGTTCTCAGCCAAGTGGTCGTTTCCCTGAATGAACAATCCGATTTGAGGACTGTTGTACACCGTTGAGGTGGAGACGATCTGACCAACCCCGGCAAGCATGATGTTTGGCGCATAATTCATGATCCAGCGTTGATTGGAGTGCACAGTGCTTCCCCGAACGTAGTGTGCAGACGGCGTCAGATCCGTGCGGTTGCCGCCCAGTAAAACCGCGCCTGCATCTCCGTTGCCGTAAATATCAGAACCAATAGTACCGCATGATGATCCGCCAGTGATGTTGAGGCCCATCATGCCATTGTCAGCAAACGTGCACATCACGAACTGTATATCGGAACTATTTTCAACAACAACCGCTCCACCGCGCGCGTGACGGAATTCAAAATTGCCGAAAGTAATATCAGATACTCCGTGCACCAACACAACGTTGTCAAGTCTGGAAACATGATAAGTTCCGTTGCTGGGGGGAGCACCAGAAAGCTCTTGTGAACAGTTAAGTCGCTCAGTTTGCGCCACAGAACTCGTCACACCGTTGCAGCACACGCCTTCACCGACAGTAGCCCCGTCACTCTGTCG
>ENA-OWNT01003818-OWNT01003818.1-seawater-metagenome-genome-assembly--contig:-NODE-3818-length-13818-cov-4.786187_pt1 | contig 13818 bp, 15 predicted proteins | sample MGYA00238136_ERZ651165 | MGnify/ENA primary metagenome ERZ651165 (study PRJEB26861, sample SAMN08777766) | seawater metagenome | isolation source: coastal seawater | place: USA: Florida | collected...
GTGTCCATCGTCGTCGTCGTTGTGTCCATCGTCGTCGTCGTCGTCGTCGTCGTCGTCGTCGTCGTCGTCGTCATCGTGTTCGTAATCGTCATCTTTGTGTTCGTCATCGTGTTCGTCATCGTTGTCGTTGTGGAGTTCGGCGTCGTCGTCGTCGTCGTCGTGGAGTTCGTCGCCGTTGGTGCGTCGTCGTCGCCGTCTCCGCAGTCGTTGTGTCGGTTTTGTGACGTGTGGCGTGCGTTGTAAGTCGCGGTCGGCGTTGCGCCGGTCTGTCATTGCGCCTTTGCGTTGCACCGTTGCTGCCGTTCCGTGCTCTTGGGTTCGTCGTTCGTTGTTGATGCTCTAGCGTTTGATTGTGCTCTTGCTCGGAATATTGGTGCTACAGTGACCCAACGCCACAGCGACATCACACATTGTCTGTCTCACCTGTGTGAGTGTTCGGGACTCTGCGCACACATTAGGAAAGTTGAAAAAACTGTGCATCGAGAAGTCAACAAGAATCTGCGTTCTTTCGCATGCAGAGTGCAGTGTGAATGGCCGGCCTGAGGTAGGCTTCGGCCGCTGTTGCTGATTTCGAGGGCATTTAAGGGCTATGAGTGACACGGAGTCCTCTTTGTCCGTCGGCGGACTCACTGGAGACAACTCCGCTTCATCGGCCGACGAAAGTGGGCGCAGTCATGGCAGCTCGAGCTCTTCAAGCACGAGTAAGTCCAGCGGCAAGAAATCGAAGTACACGAAGGAGCATCTGCAGGGCCTGAGCAACTTGCAGCTTCGGAAGCTTGCGCGGGCCCACAATATAGCTACTAATCTGCAGTCACGAGGTACCTACCTGCAACGTATTGGTATTGCATGTTGTTGAAACTGACTTGAATGAAATCGGTGTTTGTGTTGTGTTTAATTTGTGGTGGGGCAGCACATATCGAAGAAAAACTGTTGGCTGTGCCGGCCGAGACGCAATCTGTGCGCCTTTACACGACGGAGTACCTGGCTAGTTTGGGCAAGATCCAGCTTCGGAAGCTCGCTCGGAAAGCTGGGATTGCGGCGTCGAATAATCTTGACGAACTACGAACCGCACTTGGAGCCCTTGAGGACCCGCAACAGACTGCATCGAGTAGCTCCGCGCCAGCCGCAAAAGCAGATCGCCAATATTCTGATGAGTTCCTTGCGACCCAAGGGCAAATTCAGCTTCGCAAGCTGGCTCGAAAGCATGGTGTGGATACCGGCGGTGGTGCTGCGAAAATCAGAGAGCGTCTAGCATTACTGACAGAGGAGAAGTCCGCGCCAGACAGTGCTGGCAGTGGCACGCCACAGCCTGATGACCGGCTGTTTACTGAGGAACACCTCGCCAGTTTGGGACAGATTCAGCTCCGGAAGCTCGCGCGGCAAAACGATTTAGATACCAAAGGCGGACCATCTGCCCTTCGAAAACGGCTTGGTGAGTTGCGCAAGCCGGCATCGGAACCGGCCTCAGAGCAAGCCTCTGCGCCGGAGTCACAAGCAAGCGATTCTGATTCCGCAAACTCAGGGAGTGAGTCTGACGACGCACGCGAAGAAATTTTCTTGAAGCTTGATCAGGCGTTGTCGTCCACTTCGTCAATACGTTGCAAAACAACTTCTGGTAGCTTGCAAGTTTCTTTCTGCGGAGGCGAGCCTGTTCCAGCAGACAGGGTATGGCACACTGCATTGATCGGCGGGCGGCGTTGCTCGCACAATAATCGATTGTCTGCTTCGTGTGACCTCACGAACAAAATAGGCTGTCACTGGTGGTCGGGGCGTGTCCAATATTGTCGTGCAGGACTTTGTAAGTCGGCTACTTGCTGTGGCTCATCCCCCACCCGCGATCACCATGGCACTTTGTTGATTGCAGGAGCAAGTGACTGCAATTGCGCACCAAGCTGGGCTCGAAGTTGGTGATGTGAGTACTTCGTTGCAGAATGCACACAAGTTGTTATGCATTTTCCGATTGCTGCGCCGCCAATTTGCATGTTCCCTATCGATTTTCATTTGTATTTCTCGCTTCTTGGCTGTCCATGTCGTAGATTGTCGTGGGTTTGAATGGTGAAACCATGCTCGGTCAAGGCTATGACACATTTCGCCACTCGTTAAAGGCCCTTATCGCAAAGAGTAAGCTATCTGCTGTGACAGAGGCCTTGTTCGGTTTGCACTCATTTTTCATGCGCCTGGCTTTGTAGAGCAAGACGTTATATTTGACGTGTTCAGAGATGGGCAGTCGACCTTTGAGCCCAAGTTTGACCCTCAGGAGCTTGCATCATTGGGGCACATTCAGCTACGCAAACTCGCGCGAGAGAACAAGCTTGACATGAAGGGTGGTGCGGATGCGTTACGCGAGAGATTACTGAAACTGCCACGTGAAGAAGGTGCCGACACTAAAAGTTCAACCGCATCTTCCAGCAATGCGGTATACACCGAGAGCCACCTGAACAGCCTCGGCCAGATTCAGCTGCGAAAACTGGCTAAGAAGCATGGCATTGACACGAAGGGTGGGCCTGCTGCCCTGCGATCTCGGCTTTCACAGCTGAAATCTGATGTAAAGGCGAAGCGTGCACCATCCTCTTCGCCGTCGTCCCAGACAAAGAAACCGCTCTCTGTCGCTGCGCGACGCCAACAGAGAGAAACTGATTTGCTACGCAAGTCGATTTACGGCGACGGTTCGTATTTGTCGTCGTTGGCTTTGTCGCTATTTCAATTGATTTTGCCTCCTGGTAATTGTAACAGATGAAATGGTGGAAAGTCCAACGGCTGTGCTGTCGAGCGGTGCAAGTTCGCCTGCGTCATCGCCAACAACCTCTCCGAAGCAACTGAAGCGAAAAGTAAGCGCGAAGTTTGCGAATATCCGTGGACTTCTTAGTGCACAACTAGGAGAATCCAGTGACTCTACTGCGCAGCCGAACTCGCCGACCGAAAAAGCTGATTCGCCACCACTCGATAAGTACACTTCCATGTTGCAAATGGGCACCCCGCGCGAGGCGGTGCTGCAAAAGATGGCACTCGACGGTATTGATGCAACATTGCTTCCAGAGGAAGTGGAGACAGTGGAAGAGCCGAACACTGGGGTTCCAGAGCCCCTTGTTATTGACACTTCTCACTCGCAGAAAGCACACCGCAGCAGTGGCAGCGGGTTTTCATCGCCAGTGTTTCAGCAACAGCTGAAGGCTGCTGCTGAAAAAGCTGAGGTGCGCAACGCACAACAAGATTCAAGCTCTCAGAATAGCTCGCGGGCGTCAAGCGATGTTAGTGATGACGATGACAGCGAGGACGAAGACAGAACCGGGCAAAAGAGCAACCAAGCAAGTCCAGGAAACGCGTCACGAAGCAACTCCTCGTCTCCAAGTGTGAAGGATGAATTGAGGCGCATGCGGAATTCGCTATTGGGCAAGTCTGATAGAACTCGAGCAGCTGTACAGGCCGCGAAAGAAGCCGCCTCACAATTGGAGAATGAACCATCAACAAGCGCGCTCACAGAGCAGACGACGCCAGAAGCAAACGGTTCAGGATCCAGCGCTGAGGAAGGCGACGAAGCTGAGATGGCAAAGTCTGTGGCATCTTGGCAAGCCGAAGAAGCCAATCGAATCGCAGCTGACGTGCCTTTGGTCGGCGTTGCCAACCCTCCGACTCAAAATCAATCGTCGAACTCCGAGGATGGCACTTCGCCTCAAGGCAGTCCCAATAAGACGGCTTTGACTCAAATAGACCGATCGGACGATGGAGGGTCAGACACTGCTGTCACTCCTGGAACAGGAGCATATAACAAGCAAATGCGACTGCTCAACCAAGGACTGGAACTCAGCAGTGATGACGAGCTGGCGAGCATTCCTATACCGATGCACATGGACAGCGAAGGTGACAGTGATCGTTTCGCAACCGACCCGGCATTTGCCGACATGCAAGATCATAGCGACACAGATCGGTCGGACCACGATCACTCGGAGGACGATGTTTTGCCCGTGGCCACTATATTCGTACCTGACAGTGACGTAGACACAACTCCTGATGTCAAAGGCATTCAAGACGATGTGGCGAAAACGATCGCCGCAGTTGAGGCAATTCGAAGTGCGAAACTCGAGGCCCGTGCGCAGTCTGCGGCACAAACCCAACAGTTGCTGGATGCAATGGCAAAAGTTCGAGAGGAAAATGACTCCAAGGAACGACAGAGTGAGATTGCAGAGGTATGTATTCGTTTGCAGCGTCGATGGGCCCACCATTACTGACAAATCACGCACTTCTGTTGCAGGGTAATATTGTTGTTGCCGCTGTTCCACAACCAAGCCATGAACCCAGTGCTGCATCCACGAAAAGCCAGCCAAACAAGGCCTCGAGTCTTGGGGATGTCCCAGACACACCCACCCCCTCGGACTTGTCCGACGATGAAATTCAGCACCGCAAAGCGGTTCGCAATCGTAAGGCTGCTCAAGAGGCACTCGCCGCACGAATTGCTGCCGTGCAGGCTGGAGAAGTTCGTGATGGTCCTCAGAAGCGCAGCAAAACTCCCATAGCAAGCGCGATCTCAGTATCACATATGGATCCGTCCGAACTTCCTGTTGCACCCGTCGCAACAGCTGCCGAGCACCGGGTCAAAGACAACAATCGCGATGCATCATCCACAGCCATTTTGCCCACAGACAGCAGTGTGGGAAGTGCTGAAGCTACTTTGGACGTGGTTGAGGCCACGAAAGCTTTGCTGAAGGTAGAGCCAATACAGACAGCCACACATCATGAGGATGAAAATTCTTCCAACACCAGTGCTAATGCTCAAAGGCCGCCGCCTTCAATTGGCAAACAGAATTACGAGCGTCCACCGACCAATCCGCGAAGTCGGAGTAGGAGCAAGAGCCGCAATCGTCGACACCGCGCAGAAGTCCTGGCCGACCCATCGCCGGTTCACGACGAGCTAGACAGTAGCAGCAGCGACGAGCACGAAGGAGATGGTGAGAGAGGAGTTGTGTGGAGCCCGATGCAACGATGCGTGACCAAGAAGCTCACAATTACTTTCGAACCGAACGAGCCAATTAACATCGCAATCGTTGGTGGAGAATCGGTGGGCTCGGGCAGTCCATCAAATTCCTTGTACCACACGCCCATCGTAGTGGAATCAGTGGACACGGATTCGCGCGCGTATCGTCATCAATTGCGAACTGGTGACGAGCTTCTCACGCTGAATGGTCAGCCAGTTGTCGGGTACGCTTCCATTGCATTTGAGAATGTATGTTTGCAAGACCATTTTTACATACTCACTTGCGTTTTTACGACCCCTCGTCAGGCTTTCAATGAAGCAGGTAGCAGCACGAATTGCGAAGTGTCAAAACCAGTCACGGCGGCTAGAGTTTGCCCGCTCATCCGCGCTAAGTCGTTCTCCCGCGCGGCTGGCTGCTTTAACAAGGAAAGGGTACGAACGACAACGGCGCAAACAAAAGCGAGGGCAACAGTCTGCGAAACGCTCACAAAGTCGAAGCCGCAGTCGACATAGAAGCAAGTCTCGGAAGTCGGCTTCGCGTCGCCATCCAAGTAGAAGTCGAAGTCGTAGTAGAAGCCGAAGCCGTGCTCGTAGCAAGGGCCGAAGTCGCAGTCATAGTCGAAGGGGTAGGAGCAGGCACGCAGAAATTGACCAACCAACAAGCATGGGTTCGAAAACACCTGTCGGCACCTCCATTGCTGCTGCACGGAGCTACGCGCGGGTGGAGCAACAGATTCAATTGCGCGCGCAACAGTCTCCGCCGTCCCAGAACGAGGCCAGCCCTCATTTTGCGAATGGAACTCCGTATCTGCAGCGAGTACACCGTGAAGAGCAAGCTCGTGAGGAACGCCTGCGCGGTGGTGACCCTCAGCTCAAAAGTAGGCAAACCCACACCCCTGGCGGCAGTGTCCACAACACCGCATCCGAATCTGACCATGATACGGGACACACTCCAGAGAAGAGTCATCAATCGCCGGAACATCCGGAGAATCCAAAATCGATCCGTGAAAAGAGCAGCTATCAAGGTGGTGCCTTTGACGCCATTGATGCTGTTGCTGCAACGGGGCACCGTGAGGCTGATGAGGGTGATGTAGTTTTGGTTCAACCATTGGACTCCGGTGGATTTGGGCCTCGAGTGGGTGACGTTGGGGTTCTGGTACGTGGGTGCTGTCTGCGTACTCGTTTGCCAGTGTATGTGCGATCAATTTACGCGTTGATGTTCTGGCTTTTCGCAGGTGTCTCGACATCCGTTTGGCGTTGCCGCTAAATTCTTTTGGCGCGACTTCGGGGGCGCGTGGACCGTGCCACTAGCTAACACTAGAAGTTTGGAAGCGGCCAGTGCGTCTACCCCGTCCCCGAGGCAAGACAATTTGCAGAATAACCCTCCCACGAAGGCAAATCCGCCTGCTAGAAGTGATCTACCGTCGCACAAAATAACGGCAGCTCCCAACAACCAACACGACCACAAAAAGTTGATCAAGCGACAGAACAAGAAACCAATCGTACATGATCAGCGACCAGCCAGGCAGCAGCTACTGGGTACGGTGCCTCGAGCGTTACAAGAGTTAGCCATTAGTGAGCATCTTGTGGTCGGAAAGCATGTCCTCATTAGGAGTACTACTGGTGCCGCTCGGTTGCGTTTGAAGAAGGGCACGCCATTCGTGCGTGCTTTCATTGCTGTGAGCACGACGGGGGAGTTGGTGATTCACCGAGGATCTCTCGAAGAGGTGCGCGCAGCCTTCCAATCAAAGGACAATCACGCCACCGACTCTGCACACGACAGGACTGCTCAAATTGAAACGTACCGCATATCACCTGCTTGGAGTGTCGACGCCCAAACGCGAGAAAAGGATGGTGTCACCTCCGTTATATGGAGTGTGCTCTTGAACGATTCACCACCTACGGCCGGACCCAAAGATGGCCCTCCGTTGATTAGCTCAAACAGCTCTCGTCATGCTCAACAGGCCCAGTCTGCGTCGGATGGTTCTACGTTGCTTTCGGCAAAGTTCAGGGATCCTTTGGCATTTCAACAATTTGCCGGTATATTTCGAACATCGCAGCTACTCGCCTGTCACCCACGTGACTGGACCGCCATTAGTCACCATCGCAAATCGCAGAACGTCAGTCCCGAGGCGTATGCAAGACTCCTGGAAGCTTCACACAAGGTACGATGCCCGCTATGTATGCACGTGCCTTCATCGGCGGCGCTTTAAAGAATGTATTATGCCGGGTTTTAGGTTGTGGACAACGAGGTCGCCACTCTCCATCGACTGCTGCACGATGCCGGAAAACGAAAAGAGAGCGCAAAAACTGAAGCGGTATTGGAGCAGCAGCGATTGAAAGTTTCACATGAGCATCAGATCGCAGCCTTGAAAAAACAGCTGCAATTGTATCTCGAGAAACAGCGCAGCCACGACGTTAAGGAATTGCGGGAGTACATTACCAACATTGTTGAGTCACACAACCAAGAAAAGGAGGCTCTCACAAGAACCTTCCAACAGAAACATGCAAAGATGACCGAGAAGAGAGATGACATGTGGCGTGAAAAAATCCGGGAACGCGACGCAACGTGGAAGAGATGGGCCGCAGACCTGCAGACCTCTCATGATGCAGCATTAGAAGCCGCCCTGCAAGGTCACCAGTAGTGGTGTGTCGCAAAGACTTTGAACGACGCGCATATAGAAGATATAAATTCTACCAAGCTTGAAGAGTACCAGCCAAATACATGAGCTGCCGCGATCAGAATGCGCTAGTCGTTCGAGCCACAGCTTATTTAGTTAACATCACAGATCAAACGAAGTCGGAACATGAAAAATTAACCAGCTTCCACTTGGCATTTACAGTTCGGCGCCGTCGTTTCCGCGAAAGGAAGACGTACATCGACACGCGTGGTGTCGCTACTCCGTGAGCTGACGGTACTAGAGTACTTTGGAATTAGATCAATGGCCCTTCGATTCATCCACTAGCATGTATCATCTCAGTGCTGATTCTCCACTCCTTGAAATGAAACATGAACCCTTCTTTCTTCGCTGTCACCAACTCTACAAGTAGACTGGACCACCGCACCTGGATTAGATTCTACACACTGGTGTGACCGTATTTCCCAGGGACGACATGGCTCGTGCTCCTCGAAAGCCAATTCACAACATCGCGCCGCCGATTTTTAAAGTAACGAACGAACGAACGAACGCATCATCAATCATCAACGTCGATCGATCGATGAACAGTTTGCAGCATGCAGCTTGACATACATCGACGCAGACGACAATTCTTTGGATTCGGTATTTTACAGGCTCATTGCATGGTCACATTTAGAGAGTGAGTGAGTGAGTGAGTGACTTTGCGCGCGAAAAACTCGAAAACGGGAGTTTGCGCGCGAAAACTTCGTTGCGGCGTCGCGGCGTCGCGGCTGTGTTGTGTCGTCGTCGTCGTCGTTGTCGTTGTCGTTGTCGTCGTCGTTGTCGTCGTTGTCGTCGTCGTTGTTGTTGCGATGGAAATGCGATTTGAAAGAAGTCGCGTTGACTTGTTGCTGCGGTCTTACTGTGTTCGCATTCGTGTGGTGTTGTCTGCCTGAGTTGTGGTGTCGTCGTGGGATGTGCACCTCGTGTTGTTGTTACTCGTGAATCAAACCGCCCAACGCTCTCTTTCAAAACAACTTTCAGTCACTCTGACGTGGGGTATCCAAACACCATTGCACGATGCGTACCCCGACGTTGTGTCCGTGAATCGGTAGTTGTCGGCAGACAGAGAGAGAGTGACAAACTGCTCAAGATTGATCCAAAACTTTTTGATCAAATTGTTTGCATTTTTTTTTTGCTGAAGCTCGCTGTTGCCGGCAGTTCGCCGAAACGCGCCGTGCGTGGCGGAACTATGTCGTCTTCGACGAAAGCTCGCTCCAAAAATGATCTGTACGAGATTCTGCGTGTCGAGAAGACCGCGGACAGCCGGATGATTCGGAGATCGTACTACAAGATTGCTTTGACGTACGTTTTTGGTGTTTTATAAGTGTGTTCGTTTCAGCCAAGCCCTTTCAACTCTTGTATCGTGCATCGTTAGCTGTCATCCAGATAAACACCCTGGAGATGCCACAGCCGCAGCAAGGTTCCAAGTTTTGAAACGCGCTTACGATGTTTTGTCCGACCCCAAGCGTCGGGAGCTCTACGATCGAACTGGGATCGATGACGAAGATTCCCCTCACTTTTGGGAAGCCTACGACTTCTTCCGCAAGAAATTCCCGAAAATCACCGTGGTATGTGATGAGCGATTGCTTCAGTTGGTGCGAACAGCCATCCTTACTGTCTACTTCCAACATGGCACGCAGGATGACATCGAAAAGTACAAAACGAAGTATCAGAATAGCGCCGAGGAAAAGGAAGACTTGATCGAGTTCTACAACGCAAAGGTGAAAGCTGACACAAAATTTGAATCGAACCGTCGCTGCGCTTCGCTCACAGACTGCTCCATGCTGCCAAATTTGAGCAGGCCGGCGACGTCACGCATCTCCTTCACTGGATACCGTGCTCTGAAAGTGACGATATCGAACGACTCCTCAAGGTTTATGAGACTTTGTTTGCAGAAGGAAAGCTCAAGCAAACGAAAGCGTTCGAGGAAACGAAAGACAACATCGAACTGGTGGCGGAAGACCTTGACGAAGAAGGCGAAGACATCGGCGAAAGCGATGACGAAGAAGAAGATGAAGATGAAGATGAAGAAGAAGATGATGATGATGAAGAAGACGAAGAAGAAGATGATGATGATGATGACAACGACACCGAGGAGGAAAACGACGAAGACGACGACGTCACCGACGATGACGATGGCACCAACAACAGCACCAACAACAACGAGGCCGGTGAAACGAGTGATGGCGGCGACGGCGACGATGACGACGACGCGGAGACCGGCGAGGAGGAGAACGACGACGAAGAAGAAGACGAGGGTGATGGCGATGATGACGACGACGAAGACGAGGACGAAGACGAAGATGAACATGAAGATGATGTAGGAAGTGGTTCCAATGAAAGTACTGAATCAGATTCAGAAGATGCGCCGCCCGCCAAAAAGAGAGGTGCGTCGACGTTATTGTGACGGCTGATTGCATTGTAGGATGTCGCTTATCGTCTTTGCCTGCAGGACGTGCAAGTCCCCGCAGTTCCGGTTCTGGACTTGAAGGCGTTCCGGTGTGTTGTGCCAATGGTCCATGGTGACGTACGTGGTTCTCTGGTTACTGAATCTGTCTGAAATATTACTGTCTAGGCTGGACTATTGGCAGCCATTGCCGCGCGCTCCGCAGGGTGCGTTACGCTTTTAGGATTGACTCCCGCGTCGCTGTCCTTCGAACTCATTTCTGCTTGTCACATTTCAGCCGTGCAGCAGGTTTCGATGCATTCGAAAAGCGATGGGCCAATCACAAATAACAGAAGCAGAAGGTGCTGACGCCAGGCACTCGTGCGCTGATTTATTGTCGGAGAACAGATGAATACTCTTTTTGTTATTCCGTCAAAAACTAGATTTCAACCTGATCATTGCCACTGCCATGCTTCCACAAGATCCCACCGCTGAGGCTCATATCGATCGATTTCTAGCGCCGCGGCAGCGTCTTCATCACGTACCATAGTGAACTCTGAAACCTTTGCCAAAGGTATTAAAGCAGCTTCCCATGGGGAAAGCTCTTCAATATTGGCGATATCAACACGGGCTTTCAGCGGATACGCACATCCAACCGGTGTCGGTTTCAGGTCCGTGAAGTCTTGGCGGAGGAATCCCTTCAACCAAGCAACGAACAAAGCCATCTTCTCAGGGGCACCGTGTGCTTCACCAAACACATTTCCATCAGATGTATTGATGCAATACCCTGCAACGCCGAAGTATCTTCCTGTTGCTTCAACGTAGCGTCTCATTTTGACACCTTGGACCCGACCCACAAGTCGAAAACGAACACTTGTCTTAGAGGGTGTGCCGATACTTTTGCGAAGGCGTTCATAACTTTGGTTGCACACGAACCACGTAGCAACACCAGCTGCCACGCCACCGACGCAAAAACCTGCCCAAAAGAGAGCGTGGTTAGAACCAGAGGGGCTCATTGTCACTTGTGCTCAGAACAGCACATCCGCCAGCTGCGACTTCGCGGCCACTGGCATCACTAGTCCATCAAAACACAAGAGTCAACAATAAACACACGCAGTATTTTATTGGCCGCTCGATTCAACTTGAGGATCGCTTCTTTGAGGCATGAGACCCACACTTTCATCCAAAACATCAATGTCACTGCCGTGGCCGCGTGTGTCTGTGTGTGTGATAATTTGAGCTATCATACAACCAGCGCACCGTCGTCATCCCCAGTCGTGGTTTTGCCCATCCACTGCGAAATGCATCCCCGCACGCGTTGTTTTTCGCGTTCCAGCACAAACTACGGTTAGCCACCGCAGCAGTCGAGCTTCACGGCACCGTCCAAAGGCCAGCCACGTATCGTAGCGCAACGCGACGACACGACGCGGCGCGACACGACACAACACGACTCAAATCTTCGTTCACGTCTTACTTACGAAACGAAATCTTCTTCGGATCCAAACGAACGAAGACGGAAACACAAACGACAAACGACGGAAAGTGGAAAGTCGAACAGTGAAAACACTCTCACCTCAGAAAACTGAAAATCGAAATATCCAAATACATATTTTGGCCGATCACTTCCAGTGCTGCTATTCTACTATTCTGCGACACCACTGTGAAGTCATACATTTCTACATTCCTTATTTAGTGATGCCAACATAAAACATTGTACAGTTATGTTTTATGACTTTGCATTTACACAATTTGGACGTTCTCGTCGTTGGGTGGTGGCATACACTATTCGTTGTTGTGTGTCAGTTGTCGTTTGTCGTTTGTCGTTTGTTGTTCGTTGTTCGTTGTTCGTGTTGTTGTCACCAACTAACTCACCAACTGCTTCGTCGTTCGTCACCATCCAATCAATCGATCATCGGCCATCGGCCATCGGCCATCGATCGACACTTCGACACCGCGGACGATCGATGTCACGCTGTTGCAACGCTAAAAATAGCAGTCCGTCAACCAATCCATCCGCGTAGTCAGACCTCGAACTACAGTCATTCGTAACGCGACTGCGGCGTCCGGGGATTTGTTTCAATGACGCGGCGTGGTGATGATGAAAGGCGGTTCCTCGTCCTCGGGGATGTAAATGTGCGGACGAACGTTCGACCCGTTCCACGGCAACGCAATCTGCGACACTGTGGTGCGACAACTCACTCCACACCTCACGCCCTGGCTTCGCCAGGGGAGAGGCGGCAGGGCGCGATTGTAGTTGAGGTCAGTGAATGAGTTGCCGCGTCGCAGCGTCTTGTTATTGTCAATTTCTGATGGACTGTGTTGGCCACAAATTTTGTGTTGCCGCTTTTGTTAGCGTCCATACTGCGCCACACAGATGACGATTGATTGCCGTGTGGTCTGAGCAAGAGAGTTGTCATGGCGGACGAAGCGCCAGAGTTAGGCCGTCCTTTGGTGGAACCGGTGCTCGGTGATGGCGATGAGGTCGGCGGTGCAAAAAAGAAGACCGGGGCGTCCGCATTCGCCACCGGGCTCAACATGTTGAACGAACTGGAAGGTGCGGGTATTCTGGGCCTCCCATACGCACTCAGGCTCTGTGGGTGGGTTTCCTTGATTTGTCTCGGCAGCGTTGGAGCGATTGCTGGCTTTACTGGCTACTTGCTGGCCATGTGCATGTACGAGCCGGGCACTGGTCTCCGCGTGCGCGACTCCTACCCTGCTGTCGGCAAGGCGGCGTTTGGAATATGGGGTGAGCGGGCGGTAAAAGTGGTACAACTTGGGAACCTTGTATCGGTTGGGGTGGTGTACTTAGTGTTGGTCGGCTCGTCGATGGAAATATTGCTTCCGCTGGGCCTTGAAGCTTCGTGGCTGCCTTTGGCTGACCGCCGCATGTGGACGGCCGCGGCGACCGTTGTCGTCCTACCAACTGTGCACATTGGAGGCTACAAGAAACTGGCGCTTATGTCCGCGCTTGGTCTGTTGTGCTTGACGGCAGTTTTAGTCCTCGGCTTTTACGACAGTGCAGACCAGATCGCATCAAATCGAACGTACGTGGAAGCGGTGGAATTTTCATCATCGCCGCGGGGCGAATCTCTGTCGACTGCAGAATGGCCGACATGGACGGAATTTGACTTGGCCAACCTGCCCGCTGTCGTCGCCATCTTTGTGTTCGCATTCTCAGCGCATGGTATATTTCCCGCACTAGAGTCGTCCATGGCAGAACCCAGACATTTTTCCAAGGTCGTGTCTGTGGTTTTCATTACTAATATCACGTTGAAAGCGGTGAGCCAAACTCGTGCTGTGGTGACCCCGTCATGCGTCTCCACAGTCATCTCCGCATGTTGCTGGTAGGCTTTCACTATTACTTGTTATCTGGCATATGGGCAGAGTACCCAAGAGGTTTGTCACCCTTTTCCGTCGACTGTTTGCCAGCATTGTGCGCCATCCGTCACAACAGCTTCCAATGACGTTGATAGGTGGTAGCCGGCAACTTTCAAGACTGGTGCTCCAAAGTTGTTAGCGTCCTTATTGTGGTAAACACGTGTTTGTCGTTCCCACTGCCCCTAGTGCCAGTGTTCAAAGCTTTTGGCATCACAACCGTGAGTTCATGTGTCATTGGTCAGCAAAATTGCCGGCGGTCGCCATGTTCAAACATATGTGGCCTTACACGCGTAGGACAAGCCGGCAACTCACACGGACGACATTGACGTCGATGAAGGCAAAACGTCTTCTGGGCCGAAACAATGGAACTGCTGCATGCGCGCGCTTTTCCGCACGCTCATCGT
>ENA-OWNT01003819-OWNT01003819.1-seawater-metagenome-genome-assembly--contig:-NODE-3819-length-13803-cov-4.069940_pt1 | contig 13803 bp, 11 predicted proteins | sample MGYA00238136_ERZ651165 | MGnify/ENA primary metagenome ERZ651165 (study PRJEB26861, sample SAMN08777766) | seawater metagenome | isolation source: coastal seawater | place: USA: Florida | collected...
GAACGACGAACGACGAACGACAAAGGAACGACGAACGACGAACGACAAAGGAACGACGAACGACGAACGACGAACGACAAACGACAAACGACGAAACGGTCGCCACGCCACGACGATTCAATACTTCCACTAATTCCTGAAACGCGATAGGTTTTCATAAGACCGTACCCACAACTGTATGTACCCGCATATAGTATATTATCGATTTACCAATGTTTTCCGTAATCAGGATATTATAGTAACCTTCTGTAATGGGAAGATACATATATCGCGATACGGGAATACCCACAATTCTCACGCACTGCCTGCACTGCGAGAAGTGAGCGATAACGCGTAATCCCGATTCATGATACATTTTAGTCAACTGTTATAAGTGACTTTAAAGTAACCAATAATTGCGAATACGTGATATTACACATACAATCCTGCTCCAGGATAAAACTAAGACAGTGTATTGCAGTACAGCAAAGGTATCCACAATTAATAATACATTGGAAAGTTATCGTTCGCCGTTTGTCGTTCGTCGTTTTGTTGTTCGTCGTTCGTCGTTCGTCGTTGCGTTGGCACTTCGAAAGCGACGACGCGACGACGGCCAATGCGAAGCGGCGTTGCGCGTTCGGTATCATTGAGCGTTTTGTTTGGCGGTCCGGTGGAGTCCGAGTGCTGTCGCGTAATAATAATAATGCTGTGTGGGACGTGGGACGGACGGACGGTTGGTGTGCGTTTTCAGCATTGCCGTTGGCGTGTTCGTCGTGAACGTAGCTTTTCTGCACTGCGGGTTGATGATGTCTACCGATCGATGGAGTGGGACGATGACTGAACTACTGCGGGCCGTATGGTACGGTGAGTCGCACAAACTGTTCTGTCATTCTGTCAAAGTGGTTCTCAACAACAAACAGCAGGCGCGGGATTAAAAAGGGGGTGGCGGGAAAAAAACAAGCGGAAAAAATTGGGGCTGTGGCGGCTTCCACGTGGCTTCGCCCGTGTTTCGCCATGGACTGATTTGCACGGGACTGAAGAGCAATAGTGCGTGACGGGGAGCTGAGTCCCAGTATCAAAAAATGCACCATGATGACGAACGCTTGGCCAAAAGGCTGCAGCGTTTTGTGGTACAAACACTCAACAAGTGGCTAGCGTCGTCGGCGGGCATTGCAACATTCTGCGTTGTACTGTTGGTAATGTCCGGGTCCAGCGTCATGTTTGCTTTGCACTCGCTTCCTGGCGTCGATAGTTGGTTCTACCCTTCCCAACACGCCCTTAAGTATGCGCCGGTGTGCGCCTCGACAGACAACATCGCTGAGACCAGTTTTGGCATGCAACGTTGTGCGGAACCGATCGACGTCGTGTACACCTGGGTCAATGGTTCAGATCCCATCTGGTACAAAGCAATGTCCGAGTACAAGCGCAAGGAACTTTTACGCCGCAAGTACGATACTTTGAGTCTCTCTAGTTTTCTATCGTTCATCGCAACTGAAAATGCTCACTGTGCCTCACTCTTGCATGCCAGGTACGGTGAAAACTGGGAGCAAGTCCAAGAGGCGATTGCCCCGGAAGAAACCGGAGTCAATGCGAGAACTGGGTCTGCGAACCGTTATCGAGACAACAATGAGTTGAAGTATTCCTTGCGATCATTGGTGAAATATGCACCTTGGGTGCGCAGGATTTTTATTGTGACTGCAAATCAAGTTCCTTCGTGGTTGAACTTGGCAGATGACCGAGTCCGCATCATTACGTGAGTCAATTTCACTGCGTCGGTGCTTGTGAATGCATCTTTCTGTCACACGAGAAAACTGCACGAATGCTCATGGATACTTCGCGTTTTGCTTCTTCGTTATTGTCATAGCCACGACATGATCTTTCGCAACAAGTCACACCTTCCAACTTTCTCTTCTCCTGCCATTGAAGCTAACATTCACCACATACCCGGATTGTCCAACCGTTTTATTTACTTCAACGACGATGTGTTTCTGGGAGCACCTACGATGCCTGATGATTTCTTCACGTCCGTTGGCCAAAAGGTTTTTTGGGCGTGGGATGCTCCTCGCTGTAACGATGGATGTTTGGAGACGTGGCTCGGCGACGGGTCGTGCGACGTGCAGTGCAACATTAGTCGTTGTGATTGGGACGCTGGAGAATGCTTGGGTAAGTCGAAATGTTGTGCTGCTGGCGTACTATTGAAATAACTTTTGTGCACCCTCCTTCGCAGGGGTTGCTCCAACCAAAACCGCGAGCACTCAAACGTCCTCGAGTTTCCAGACCGCAGCAACGCATAAATACTGCAGCACTGGTTGCGCCCAATCATGGCTCGGGGACAACGTTTGCGACAACAAATGTGACAATCTATTGTGCGGATTTGATGCCATCGATTGCGGCGTGGAAGTGCTGTGGACATCGTTACAAGGTTTCAACTTCGGTTCACAAAATCCTGCCGGCTTCACACAACTTCACATGCCCTTTGTACGGTCGGTCTTGGTTTCGCACTCTGGGAAGGTTGAAATCAATGCGTCTGTCAACTCCATCAGTGCTTACAACCGCCGTTCGTCAACGGAAGCTCCGGCAGCCAACGAGTCATGGGTAGATGGATCTAATACGTCCTTGTCGCCGTTGTCCGACCAACCGTTTGTTGTGACCAATAGTACTGCACCGCCCACGGCGACAGTCGTGACAATTGTGGAGCATCAACAGACCACGCAAGCCCCGTCTACGACTGGAACCGCAAACGAGAGCGATGCAGTCGTCAACGAGATGTCCGATGATGAACGACCGACCATTGACTCGCAAGTGCTGATTTCGATTCCGCACACAGAGTCAGCGGTTTATTTTAATTTGTCGTCACACTTCCCTCTCGGCAACTCGACAATTCAAGAAGCCTTCCACTGGAATGAACCCGATCACAATATGTGTCCCGATAGAGTTGAAGACGATATCATCGCCGCCGTATTGTCTCAGCATTACAAGGTATGCTTTCTTGATTCGATACCGTACTCCCTTCGTGCTTCCGCTCAAAAACTTACGCATGCGACAACTCTGCCTGCAGGTGTTGACTGTCGTTTTCGACACTGCCAGTCCAAACGCTGACTGCGTGGACGGACACTCGCTTATTCATTTTACCGTCCGCGGTGTCGTTGATCGTGAAGTCGTCGATGCAGCGGCTCTTTTTCTTGGCGAAGCTGATGTGCAAGTTCTGAAGGAGAGCGAATCCTCATCTGAGCAGAACGAGGTTGTGTTGAATCTCCATTTTGTGGTTCAACGTTTCTTCGATGGTGCTGCTCTCATTGAAGAGTCACCAGTCACAACCATGTCTGCAGTGACAGAAGAGTCACCGTCTTTGCAGATTCAAGGCAATGCTGCACAGTGTTCCTTCTCGAGTACCAAAAATGCTGTAACTCTTGCAGTAAACGTCAGTAACGCGACGGACTTTTGCAGTTCAGCGAAGTTGACGGCATTTGCCGTGCATGATGGTGAAGACACCAGTACGCCGGCCAATGCGTCGACATCACATCAGTTGCGTAAACAATGTCACCAAACAACGCTTCGTAAATGCTGGAACCGCTGTGGTTTGGACAATTCCACTAAGTTGGACAAGGCGTTTTCTTTTGGCCAGGTTTTAGCCGAGACAGGCACGTCGACGACGCGCCCTGTTGGAAATTCTGTCCATCCACAGGTTACACCGACGATTCCTATCGCAACACCGATGGCCACTACATCATCAAACGCCATCGCTGTCACGATGCATGCCGACAATAAGACCGCAAACTCATCACATATAAGTCCCGACGAAGCGGCAATCACCGCAAGTCAACACGGTCGACAAGAGGCACTAATAACGCTCACAGCTTCGTCGATGGGATCTTGCTGCTGTCATCAACCTCCTCCAACATCAACGTCGGAGCTTGCCTCCAATCTCACGGAGAACTCGACGCATCCTCTTGCCAATACGTCGCTTTCCAATTCCACTGCGTTATCGAGCCGAAGCGATGAGAGAGCTACACCAAACAACGGGCGGTCTTGGTGGGCGACCTTCACACTGTCCACACATCAGGAACAGGACCCTGATCACGGAGACGCTAGCGGAGGAGACAACAGTGAAGAAGGCGAAGAAAACTCGGGTAGCGAAGATGACGAGCCACCAACGGACCACTACAAGCACTCGCTTATCAAGGTTAACATGCTGTACAACCGCGCGTTTGGCAACAAAAAGCGCAAAGTTCCAGCTCACATGCCACACATGCTCCAAAAGTCACAGTTGGCGGCGCTTCATGACCGTTATCCCAGGGAATTTGCGGCAACATCATCCCATCGTTTCAGACACTCGGATGACATGCAGTTTGCATTTGCTTACTTCCACTGGCTCGTTCACAACCAATATATTGGCGGTCAGAACGATGTCGACTTCACCAAATTGACCAATTATTGGGAGCGTGAATTGGACACCGATCAAGACGGGGTGATCAATGACAATGAGTTCATCAGTGTCGTGGGCGTGGCACTCGGTCACTCGCCGTCGGAAGACGAGCTCAAGAATTTTCGCAACTGTGTGGCACCTCCATCGACGTTTACAACAATGTGGGCTCGTGGTGATGCTGATTTGCATGCAACCATTTCTTCCAAACCCCACATCACGCTACCACGACTTGTGAACTGCTCTGACTTCATTGAGGGAGTCGCGAAGCACGCTAGACCAAACCTCGGAGAAGGAGTGTCAGAAGGGGATATTGATGAAGTAGGATTCCACATGATATCAGATGACACTGAAGAGACAATGGAGAAGCTCAATAACATTCGATCGCGCCGACCGAAGTTCGTCTGCGTCAACGACGACATGGAGAACCCTTCCGACGAACTACTTCGCCATTTGCAGTCCTTTTATCAGTCCTTCTTCCCATTCCCATCTCGATTCGAACTGCCGAGAGGACAGCAGAATCCTGCACCGCTGCAGTACACAGCTCTGGCCCCTAAGGTACGCAACTTCCACCACGAACACGTTATGCTGTTGCGCTTGCTTGTGCGTTTGTAAATGTTCTTCATTTTAATGTGTGTGGTCGCGGGGTGTGTTGTGCTTCTGTAGGTCGCTGCAGATTCAACATGGCAATCCACATTGCGATTTTTAATAATTTTCTCAATCATCGCGATTGTTGTCTCACTCGTTCGAGAGTTGAGAAGATAATATGATCCAAGAAAACGACGAAGGATGCCACATGGATGCTACACGGAACATAAGCATTTGGGGGTGTAAAATCACCACCATGCCCGTTTTCTTAAATTAACCGTTGTACATGTACAGTGGACGCAAGGATTTGATGTTGTCAGTTTGATGCAATGTATGTTATGATAATTCGAGCGCATGATCGGCGAAGGCCCTTGCGAACTCTGGGCAAGTGCGACGCGTTGTGTGCCACCCAAGCGTGACTCAGTGAGCAGACACAAGGTCAATTGACGCCCTGCGAACTACTCCCGTGCAACCTGCAACTCAATTGTGCTTGCAGGTGACGCGTTCACACAAGCGTGTTGATGAGATTTTTGGGAGAAAGACTCCGCCGTTGATAAAACAAGATATACGCTTCCGCAGATACAACTCGACGGGGAGCGACGGGTCGAACGTCGTCATCGTTGAAGAAAAACCACTCTCCTACAAAGCAACAAAAAGTGAGGGAGCGAACAATATTGGCCAGTTACGGATTGGATGACCTGAGGACATACCGCTGCTGCTCTGACCACATTCTTTGGCGGCAGTGTTGAGTGCAAAATTTGTGTAGTGTCCCGAGCTCAAACCGCCTTGGTGATTAACAACGGCATACAAATCGTATATACACCTGTTATCTGGGTTGCTGTTTTCTTCATCGATTTCATCTGAGACCCACGGTGAGAGGTCAAAATTCTGCAGGTCGAACTTGACAAAGCTGCGAATTTTTTCTTGAACAAAAGACGTGTACTGAAATCGCTTGATTTGAATCACCAAGAAATCTGGCAGCGACCAAAGTGTCATCTGCCGTGCGCAAGTGCCGGCTTCTTTGCACGTGTCGCACTTGTAGTCATCCGGAAGCTTCTCAGGTTCGACCAGTCGGTTGAGCGACCCTCGGATAGACATTGGGTCTGCGTTTGCGACTCCAATGCTGCGCCGAGCTTTGGAGGACTGCGCGCCGTCAACGTCCTCTGTGCATTCGCTGTTTCCCACTTGCGGTGGTGGTTGATCCATAGCCTTGTTGTAGTAGCGCCGGTCTGACCACAAAACGACAAACTTTTCCGAATATTTCGTGTTGTCGATGTAGTTCAGAGAAATGCGACCGATATGATCCGAGGGTACAATGAACGGCAGATCGTAGTTCTGCTGTAAGTTGCGGTGACTTCCACTCCCATCATCGGCGAGTGCAACTTGAAAGGGGTAATCCTGCGCATGTACATCCACGAACGTGTGGTGTGTATTGTCACGGCGCCACAGAGTCCAGTTCACGAATCTGCTAGCCTCCTTCACCACAGTAGCATAAGCTTCCGCAAACGTAGCATGCGTCGATATTGCCACTACAAACGGCGTGCCAAATGAATCTTCGCTGGCCCGCACCAAGTTGGCGACAGGTTCTGCATCTTTACTAGCTTCGTCGCCAATCTCCAGACCTAGCACCGAATGGTGCATCACTCGCACGATTCGTGAAGTTGGAACGTCGTCTTTTCGCGAAGCGTTGCGCGGAGCGCGTTTTATCTGACTATGGAACGACTCCGGTCGTGCGTATCTAGAGGCATGCGTGGCTTCCATTTGAGCCAACAACTCATTTGAGGTTTTCATAATCGTCTCTTCATATTGAAGGCGAAAATTATCGAAGTGGACGTCAACCGCAACCAAAACGTTGGGTACACGCTGTGTTTGTGATTTCGATTTCGGCGTGGACGGCGATGATGTAGACAGATTCCCGGCGACAACGGGGCTCTGCACCGCGTCGTCGGCTGGGATCGAAACAGAGACGTCTTTTGCACTAGATTGTTGCTTCATCAAGTCAACCGACGACGCATCAGCTTCGACTTCCTTTATGCGAACATCGGTTACGGTTGCCTGATACGTCGAGCCATATGAATCTGTGCAAAATACGCGAGTTCCAGTGCGATACCACAGGTGAAGATCATCCTGCAGCCAAGCCATTATTCTTTCACGGCGGCTGGAGCCAGTCTGACCTTCAATGCTACGCAGCAGCTTGTCAATTGAGGCGTTGATCCACGTTGAAGAGGATGAGGGTGTCACGCCAACGGCTTTTGAAGATTCTTTCATCCGTAGCCTTTGCTTTCGATAGTGGTCTTCGCGCTTCGTGCGTTCCAATTTTTCTTCGGCGCGCTTCTGAGCATTCCGGGCTTTAATATACTTTGCGGAATGATAGTACTCTGCCTTGGACATGATAAACTCTTCGCACCAAATCCGACAACACATTTTTTCGTTTCGCAATCGAGCAGCTTCAACATAAGCTTCATAAGATGCAGAGGGAATGCCATCTCGGTCCATTTGAACATCTGAGGACGCGTGGCTGTTGGCTCCACGAGCAAGTTTGCTACGACGTTCTGCGTGAAGCACGTCTTTTGGCATTGGTGTCTCGAAAACGTGAACCGTCTTCCCAGCCAACACGCCTGCAGCACGAACATAAGCGTCGGCAGAACGGAGGATTACGGGAAGAGTGTTGGCAGGCCACGGCTGCTCGGCTCCGCGCCACAACGTCGGGTCGAGAAGGTTCGGGTTGCTGCCAAATTTGAGCCCTCGCACACGATCGGAAACGGCGGGAGATACTAGCACGGTCAATCGATGATCCGGCTGAAGGGGTCCACACTTAGCCTATGGTCATGCACGAATTTGTCAAAGCAGTAACAAGCGCATCTCGTCTCAAACACGACTTGGAACAAACCTCGCACTTTTTCACAAATTCTCCGATGAGACTCTCAGTTGTCAGCTCTACAAACAGCATCTTTGGCGACGGGGCCTCCGATTCTATGCCGAGGCGTTGAGGGCGATGTTCTACACCACACTTCTTGCCATCCACTGAGGCATCATCATGCTCCACTTCAATCACAGAGGTGGTCGCTTGAACACTAGTTGGGCCAGCAGTGCGCTCGAGTCCATTGCCAGTGTGTGTATTCGGGTCGTTTGGCTCAACAGCACGCGCAGCGAAGAACTTGAATTGCACCTTGATGTTTGGTTGGTTGACAGGAAGCGACAGGTATGAGAAAGGCTCAAATTTGCGGCTGCATGCACCGCATGCTTTGCAATTAATCTCGCTCTTCAACAAGCCATGGAATAGTTGCACGATAACCGATCGGTTCCTTTGCAGATGAGATTTCCACACAGTTTGAGCGAGCGCATCGTCACTCATTTTCCCGTCGTCGTCAATAGAGGGGGGTCTGGCGGCCTTCTTGGGGATATGGTTTAAATCTTCGTGTAGCCCGTCCAAAACATTCGAGAAGAACTCATGCGCATCCTGCTGCGACTTGCCCGAGAATTGATGCCACAGCTGGCCAACGAGTTCACGGAACTGAGACGGGACAAGAGCCACGAAATTTGACGGCTCAACAGTACCCGCCGTCAATTGGTATGACTTTGGACGGGGTGAGCCAGATGGGCTGCTGGAGTCAGAATCATTCTGTGCGTGAGATGGCTTTGAGGCTGCATCTTGGTTCGAGCGCTTGTACCACAAACAGTGAATGAGCTTCCCGAACGCCGTCGATAGTTTACCCCCAGTCCCTAACTTATTTGCACGATTCAAGTCCGCCAGAAACTTGGATCTGCATCACACACAGACGTCTGCATGAGAGTAGCACGGTTCGACATTCACCCATAATCATAGTGTTGATGCGTACCTCAAGAAGTATGAACGCAGTAGTGTTGTGTTGCTCAGGCATTGCAGCACAGTGTTCATGTAACAAGTGTTCCCTAGATTTGCAAGACCGACAGCACCCAGCTGCGGCGGTGTCCCTTTGAACACTCTTGGAAGCTCTCCAATGCCTGCTACTGTTCCAAATCTGAAGAGACAAAAAGAGAAGGTCAGAAACGATATGTGCTAGCCGAAACGCCGATCCACACAATACGTACGTCAACGTTTCGCGACTGAGACAAGTACTTCCACATTCAAAACGGTCTCCATGCATATCCCCACTGGAGTCGCTATGTCGCGGTTCATCCACTGGCTTTTGAAGCACCAGCGCATCCGACTTAACGTCTAGAAACAACTTCCTAAATTTTGGTTGCATCAAATTCGGGAATAATACCAATGGCGAAGCTGCAGGAGATGGTAGTTGTGCAGCCGTATGCTCGTCTCTGTCGCTGCCATCTGCAGTTGCTCTATTTGTTTTTGGGGCCACCAATCTGGTGAATATGACCGCTCCATTGAGCGCAGAGGGATTGTCATCCGAATCCGTGGGTGTGGATTCGCCCATCACAGGCGTCTCTGAGAAGGGGTCAGAGGCTCGAACAACTACTCGAAGGTCCTGCAACGAGCTTTGCGGAGTGCGAAAGCACCCAAAGTTGACCTGCGTGCATGTACTCACGTGAGCGCGAGGTTGAAAGACGAGTTGACAACAAACATGCACATGAACGGACCCGAAGCTCAACAAGAGTGTCGGTGCCAGCGTCAGCGGCCTCATGCCTTGGCCATTTTGATGCCGAAACGATCGTCCCCCGCTTCCACATGCCAGATTCCACTCCATCGCCGGTTTCAGTGGACGGTATTGCTTTACTGTTCGGAATCAAGACGTCCACCTGTTCGTAGAGACCGATGCCTGACTGCAAGAGGCCACTTCCCACTTGTGAGACGCCGTGTCGTAGAAGGTCGCGCGGCCATTTCAAGGTGCCACTTGCAAATGCCTCATTTGTCTCTGTTTTGGCGTCAGCATCGGACGTCACCGGGTGTTGCTGCAGAGCGTCATGCACCCGATAATTGCGCTTGTCGACAATACCTCGAATGGCCGGGTACGTGACGCCTCGGACCTGCGTCGTGCCTGGGCCATCCATCGTGCGCACCGGTACTGAAATCGTGTACGTGGCTGTTGCCGGTGACCACGCTGAAATTGTACCTTCAAGCAGTTCTACGCTGTGGTGATACACAGGTGCTGTTGAGTCTTCTGATCGGACACGGTCGGGTTTCACCTCTGTACTTTCCTGTGAGTAAGCAACTTGCACTTCCAGTCCAACAGGGAGATGGCAAATGCCACCAGTGACGCAAGTTTCAGAAGCCTTGGGATAAAGCGGTGACCGTGGCACCGCTGCCACCACTTCCAGCGCAAGCAATGCTCCTGTGCGCAGTTGTGGACACTCGACGCAAGTCTCCAGCACAGATGCAGAGGGTCGTCCCGACAAGCGAGGGCGGTAGAACTTGTCTGGAAGCACGACAAACTCGGTCGCGTGTGGCGCGTCATCGGAGTTGATGGACGGCTCCGACTGAAGCAGAAGGCGAGCGAGTGCAGGGAACACACGGAAGGTCTTGCACATTTTCAAAAAAATGACGGACATAAGGCTCTCTTCTGCATCACAATAAACAGTCACAGCAGGAGAATCCATGAGGATTTTGCCGGTTGCCGGGGACACTGCCCGAACTGTGAACTCCATGGAAGTCACTTGCGCTATGCTGACACCATCGATACTGGCGCAATATCCGGCAGCCGCAAGTAACTCTCCTCGCAGACAACTCACTGCCGTGCTCTCGGCTTCGCTGCCGGACCGGCCGCCTTTGGATTCGTCGGTTTCTGTCAGCATCTCAAATACGGGGGTGCTAGCCCACTTCCGAAGCAATGAATATGTGGAGCTGCTGAAAGGAATGATGGCGGTGTTGATGGTTGGACCACCTCCGTACCAAAGCCACAGTTGATCCCACACGCACGGGGGAATGCCGACAAAGTCCTTTTCAATTTGTAATCCCGGGCGGAGGCGGGCTTCGGAGGCGCCGTTAACTTGAAGCACCAGGTTCGTGCGACGCCTTGTCGCAGACGTGTGCTCGATGGGGCCGTTGTCGATTGCTCCTGGGCGATCATAGTACCCAATGCTCAGACTCCGCAGGCGTGTGGTTTGAACTGGTAACGAGTACAATTCGCTTGCCGAATCATCTGGTTTAGAATCGTGTGGCAATAGAGTCAAAGAATCTGAGCCTGCGTTGGAAGCACCATCCTGCAGCAAACCACGGTCGGTGGCCGCACTGCTATCCGCAAGGGGATCAACCTTGGCAACCGCAGTCCTTTTTGCAGCTGTTGCGTCAAATTGAGTGTACGCACACCACTTATCCCACCATAACTTCGAGACTAAATGCATTGCCTGACTCGATGCTGGCGTGGTGCCGTCGTCGGTTGGGGTGCCTTCTCGGTGGTTGCAGTGTGCCAAATGCGTCCGCAACAGGGCTGTGATGCGGTCCTTCTCCTCTGCCGCTGGCACTATGATTTGGAACGGTCGCAACAGCAACGCTACATCAAAGTTCGGAGCAGCCCAAGACACAAAGTCGCCACGGTCCAAGAGTGGTCCTTTGCCCCGTCGATTTTTGTCACCACCGCCATACGCCTCAGCTTCAACACCTGGAGATGTTTTGAGAAGATGACGAACGAGTGCGGCAATGGATTTCCTAACCAAAGGCGGGGTAGCAGCTTCTTCTGTGGATGTCCCCTTGCACTCTTGATTGGACGAGAAGCAACTGTTCACGGCATGCGCAGTCAAGAACAGTTGCGACAGTTCGCCTTCGTCCAGATGATGATCCTTGTTGCGAGAAAATATGTCAAACACGAATCCTGCTTTATCTTTGCGATCACCAAGTGAGCACATGGCCACTCCGACGCAGAACTCTCGGAAGTCGAGCTTGCCAGATCCATCCTCGTCAAAGATATCAAAAGCGTTTCGGACTGCATACGCCGGAATGTGGCTGAGGGCGTGGCCGAATACTTGTTGGAACTGATTAAAGTTCATTCGAAGGTGCTTCGACTTTTTTTTGAAAACACCTCTAGAGGAGCGTTTCTCTGAGCGCACATGTAGCTGGAAGGTGCGAGAGAGCACTTCCACGTCATGCGAGCGCCACGCAGAGAGTAGGCGGTTACTGTTGCGCCCGTCAGACTCATCGAGCATTCGCAGCGGTAACTTTCGGTGGAATGAGTCCATGGTGAACTCACAACTCCCAGCGCAGTCGGTGAGTCAGCTGCGCCGCCTCCGCCATCAACAACGGAGCCGTTGCTCTGTTCACGTCACATTCGCCTCGATATCGTTGTTGCAGAACATAACAACACAAAAGTGCGAACTTTTGGCGTTTGTTCCATGCACAGATGCAATTCTACATTGAACACTGAATGCCGTCGTAACACCACCACTCTGGTTCCCTGCGTCATGAAGTCACTGCACCAATATCCGAATGCCGTCGTCATCCATCTGTCCATCCATCCGCCTTTCGAGCGCACCGCCGCACCAACTTACACTTCAACGGCCGAACAAACTTCGGAACGAACGAACGTCGGACCAAACGAACTTCGGAGCGGACGACGTAGGGACTTCGGAACTTTCGGAAGGAAGGAACGGACGAAGAGAACGAACGAACTTCGGACCTAACGAACTTCGGACCAAACGAACTTCGGAGCGGACGACGAAGGGACTTCGGAACTTTCGAACTCTCGGAACTTCGGAAGGGAGGAAGGCAGGCAGGAAGGAAGGAAAGGAAGAACTTCGGAACGAACTTCGGAACGAACGAACGAACGAACTTCGGAACGAACTTCGGAACGAACTTCGGAACGAACGAACGAACTTCGGAACGAACTTCGGAACGAACTTCGGAACGAAATTCGGAACGAACTTCGGAACGAACGAACTTCGGAACGAACTTCGGAACGAACGAACAAACGAAGGAAGGAAGGAAGGAAGGAAAGAAGGAAGGAACGAACGAGCGTGTCGACACGCCACCGCGCCAGCAAGCGTTGGCGCCGCGAAGAGTGAAGTGAAGTGAAGTGAAGTGAAGTAGCGACTCTCTGTTGTCTCCTCGCTCGAATCCTCTCACTCACCCACTCACTCACTCACTCAGTGTGACTGACTGACTGACTGCGACTGACTGACTGACGGACGCGACCATTGAAAAAGCCACAAATTCTCATTTATAGACGATTGATTTGTATGGAATAACAATGTAGTAATATCATCGCGTAGTGGGAATGCAATGTATTCAGGAGCATTCCGCATGGGAGGAATATTTCCTGAATGTAGGTACTATTGCTGCAGTGCATTACAGTTACGAGAACATATCCCACAACGGGAAATGGGAATATGCCATTTTGAGAAGACTGATTGCAGTTCGCGGTGAAGGTCGTTTGCTCGCGGAATACGTTTAATCCCGTATGTAGATATATCATGGGTTGGGTATTAACCAGGAAGTGATATATCCTCGCATAGGAATTATAACTATCTGTCGTTCGTTCGTTCGGTCGTTCGGCTTGCTTCGCTGGCTCCCCCAAAGTTCACTGTCACTCACTCACTCACTCACTGGGTGAGTGAGTGGAGTTGCGCTGATTGGCAGTGAGTGAGTGACTGTGAGTGAGTGAGTGACTGTGAGTGAGTGACTGTGAGTGAGTGACTGTGAGTGATTGTGAGTGACTGTGAGTGTGAAGTGTGGTGAGGTCCAGGTGTAAATACCGGTAGATAGTTTCGAAAAAGGTGAAAAGTGAAAAAGCTGAAAAAAATGAAAAAATGAAAAGCTGAAAGCTGAAGAAAGTTTCCTTTTCGTAAAGTCGTTCGTTCGTTCGTTCGTTCGCTTCGTCGTCGTTTGATCATTTGCTTCGTCGATTGTTCGTTTGCTCTTTCGTTCGTTCGTTCGTTCGTTCGTT
>ENA-OWNT01003822-OWNT01003822.1-seawater-metagenome-genome-assembly--contig:-NODE-3822-length-13799-cov-4.198805_pt1 | contig 13799 bp, 14 predicted proteins | sample MGYA00238136_ERZ651165 | MGnify/ENA primary metagenome ERZ651165 (study PRJEB26861, sample SAMN08777766) | seawater metagenome | isolation source: coastal seawater | place: USA: Florida | collected...
TTCCGATTCCGGTGCCCCAGGCTGGCGGCGGCGGTGGCGGCCTGCAGGTCACCATCCAGTACCGCGAGTACGGCGTGAAGCTCGTCTTCGTGCCCACCGTCCTCGCCGGCGACGTGATCGACGTGCGCATGCAGCTCGAGATCTCCGAGCCCGACTACGCCAACGGCACGGGCATCCTGGGCGTCACGGTGCCTGGCTTCGTCACCCGCAAGGGCAGCAACCACCTCCGCATGGAGAGCGGCAAGACGTTCGCCGTCGCCGGCCTCCTGTCCGACAACGTGAACTTCGCCCGCGTCGGCGTCCCCGGCCTCGGCCGCCTGCCGCTCATCGGCGCGCTGTTCCGCACCATTCAGCACGTTCGCGAAGAGACCGAAGTGGTCATCTACGTGACGCCCCGCCTGGTTCGTCCGCTGGCCCAGGGTGAGGTTCCCGGCGCCCCCGGCACCACCGAGAACAACAACCCGAGCGACTTCGAGCTCTTCCTGCTCGGCATGGACCACCGCCCGAACAGCCGCACCGCATCGCCCACTGGGGCCGTCGGCCTGCAGCGCTGACGCCGAGGAGACACCACCTTGCGCAACATCGGTAAGAGCAGCGGCGCCGCGTCCGTCGTCTTGGTCGGCCTCGACGGCGACCAGATGGGCATGGTTCGGGAGACGCTGGCCGCCGAGGCCGTTCTCCCCAACTCTTCCGTCGCCTTCGGCGACGCCCTGAGTGTCATCGACCGCACCCGCCCCGACGTCGTCATCGTCGGGTACGCCCGCAGCGTCGAGGCCTCCCTGGCCCTGGCCGAGGAACTCTCCCGCGACGCCCCCAACACCGTCATGGTGGCCCTCGCGGAGGCCGGCAAGGCCGACATGATCCTCGCGGCCATGCGGGCTGGCTACAAGGAATTCGTGGTCCTCCCGGACGACGCCGCCCGGCTGCGGCAGGTCGTCCACGAGGCCGCCTTCGCCCCCTCCGACGACGACGAGAAGGGCCGCGTGGTGGCCATCACCGGCGCCAAGGGCGGCGTGGGCAACACCACCATCGCCATCCATCTCGCCGCCGAGCTGGCGGGCATCCACCGCGTGTGCCTGATCGACCTCGACTTCGGCATGGGCGACGTGGCCCCCATGATGGATCTCACCGCCCGAGACTCCATCGCCGACCTCCTCCAGCGTGCCGACCGCCTCGACGAGCGCATGCTCAACGGATCGGTGGCCGTCCACCGCACCAAGGTGAATGTCCTCACCACGCCCGACGACATGGAGTCCATCGGGGCCGTTCGCGCCGACGATGTGTTCAACATCATCAACGTCGCCGCCGCCGCCTACCAGTGGGTCATCATCGACTGCGGCACCTACTACGACGAAGGCGTCGCCATGTCCCTGAACGTGGCCGACTCGGTGGTGCTCGTCACCACGCCCGACGTCACCAGCGTCCGTGACGCCTTCCGCCGCATGCGCACCCTGCAGGTGCTCGGCGTCGAGAAGGAGCGGGTCAACCTCGTGGTGAACCGCTGGCACAAGAACGCGTACGTGTCCAACAAGGACATCTCCGCAAACCTCGGTGTTCCCATCGCTGCCACCGTCGCCGACGATCCTCGGCACGTGGAGCAGGCGGTCAACGAGGGTAAGATCATTCGAGAGGTCAACAAGCGCTCCGATGCTGCGCGAGACATCGCCAACCTCGTGGCCGTGTTGACCGAAGAGCCCGACGACATGGAGGGCCCTGCCGAAGACGAGCAGGGTCCCGGTGGCGGCGGGTGGTTGTCGAGTCTCTTCAGTCGAAAGTGAGTTGAACCATGGGTGGTGGACGCCTCATCGATCGCGTGCGTGGCGCGCAGGGCCGGCTCGGACGTGGCGGGGCCTCCGGGGGCCTCGCCAACTCCCAGGTCGAATTCGCGCAGGTCAAGCGTGACCTACACAACGAGCTGATCGAGTCTCTCGACTTCGAGCAGGTCGGCAACACACCGCGTGAGGAGCTCGCACAGCGACTCCGCCAGACGCTCACCGAGCGGGTAGAGGCGCGACAGCTGCCTCTCAACCGCATGGAGCGCGAGCGTCTCGTCGAGGAGATCCTCGACAACATCCTGGGTCTTGGTCCGCTGGAGCCTCTGCTCCGCGACCCCGAGGTCTCGGACATCATGATCAACGGCCCCAAGACGGTCTTCGTCGAACGAAAGGGTCGCCTGGTCAAGACCAACGTGACGTTCAACGATGACAAGCATCTCATGCAGATCATCGAACGCATCGTGGCAGCGGTCGGTCGTCGTGTCGACGAACAGAACCCGATGGTCGACGCCCGAATGGTCGATGGCTCTCGCTTCAACGCCATCATCCCGCCCCTGGCGCTCGATGGGCCCACGGTCTCCATCCGTAGGTTCGGCACCATCCCGATCACCGCGGAAGACCTCGTGGCGCTGGGTTCCTGCCCGCGCCCGATCCTGGAGGTCTTGCGTGGAGCGGTGAAGTCGCGCCTGAACTGCATCATCAGCGGCGGCACCGGCTCCGGTAAGACCACCCTCCTCAACGTGTTGTCGTCGTTCATCCCCGATGGCGAACGCATCATCACCATCGAGGACTCCGCTGAGCTGCAGCTCCAGCAGAACCACGTCGTCCGCCTCGAGACGCGCCCCGCCAACCTCGAAGGCAAGGGCGCCATCGACCAGCGAGACCTGGTGAAGAACTGCCTCCGGATGCGCCCCGACCGCATCATCCTGGGGGAGATTCGTGGTGGTGAGGCCATCGACATGCTCACCGCCATGAACACCGGCCACGATGGCTCCCTGGCCACGGTCCATGCCAACAACGCACGGGATGCCTTGGCCCGCTTCGAGACGATGGTCGGTATCGGCATGCCGAACATGGGCGACAAGTCCATTCGCGAGACCATCGCCCGCGCCCTCGACCTCATCGTGCAGCAGGAGCGCCTCTCCGATGGCTCCCGGCGCATCATGTCTCTCACCGAGGTGACCGGCATGGAAGGCCCGGTCATCACCTCCCAGGACATCTTCGTGTTCGAACAGCGGACCATCGACGAACACGGCAAGGTGCGCGGAGCCTTCCGCGCCACCGGCATCCGCCCGCGGTTCGCCAGCAAGCTCGCCTCCAACGGTATCCGGCTGGCCCCCGAGCTCTTCCGCTTCGAGATGGAGGTCTAGCGTGCCGCCTTGGGTAATCATCGCCGCCATGGCCGTGGTCTTCACGGCCGTGCTCGCCACGGGCCAGGGTCTCTACTGGGCCTGGATCGCCAAGCGTGACCGGGAGCAGGAGGAGCTCCTGCGCCGCCTCGGCTCGGGCGGTGGCCCCGAAGAAGAAGACATGTCCCTGTTCCGCGAGCAGGGCAAGGATGCCGTCGCCAGTGCGCTCGGCGACATCGGGCAGAACCTGCAGGAGGCCATCACCTCCGCCGACGTGAGCTACGGCGTGTCCCAGCTCATCACGCGCTGCATGATCGTCGGCGGCATGGCGGCCGTCGGCTTCGGTGTGCTCCTCGGGCCCATGGGGATGATCCTGGCGGTGCCGGCGTCCTACCTGCCCATCATGCTGCTGAAGCGGCAGGCCGCCACCCGCATCCGCACCCTGGTCGAGCAGCTCCCCGACGCCCTCGAGCTGATGGCGCGCTCCCTCTCTGCTGGTCTGGGCCTCAGCGACGCCTTCCGCCTCGTGGCCGAAGAGATGCCGATGCCCATCGCCGGCGAGTTCGGCCGCATCACCGAAGAGGTCCGGTTCGGTCGCGAGTACCGCGAGGCCTTCGACAAGATGCTCGCCCGGAACCCCGGCGTGTTCGACCTCCGCATCATGGTGTCGTCCATCATGCTCCAGCGCGAGACCGGCGGTAACCTCATCGAAATCCTCGAGAACATCTCCGAGACCATCCGGTCGCGCTTCCTGTTCGACGCCAAGGTGAAGGCGATGACCGCCGAGGCCAAGGCCAGCGCCCTGGTGCTCGGAAGCCTGCCGTTCGGCGTGTTCTGCATCCTGCTCATCATGAACTTCGAGTACGTCTCGACGCTCTGGAAGCATCCGATCGGCCGCGGCATCCTCGCCGTGTCCGCCACGATGTACGCGGTGGGTGGTACGATCATGAACGATCTGACCAAGGTGGAGGTCTGATGATCGCGTTCGTCCTCATCAGCGTCCTCGTCGTCGTCACCATCACGGCGTTCTTCTACGCCGCGTACGTGTTCATCACCCCTTCCCGAACGGCCTCCGACCGCCTCCGCGAGCTGTCCAAGGTCGACGAGGTCGAGACCTTCGACATCATCGGTGTCACCGGCGACGAGTCTGCCGGCGGCATGACGGGCAAGCTGTCCCAGCTCGCCGCCCCCACCAGCGAAGAAGAGAAGAGCCGGCAGCGCCAGATGCTGCTGCAGGCCGGCTACAAGCACCGCCGCGCCCTCGAGATCTTCAACAGCGTGCGGGTGACCCTCGCTGTCTGCATGCCCATGCTGGTCGCACCGCTGGCCGCCAACTGGGGTCTTGCCCAGATGGCGCTGGGCGCCTTCGCCGGCTCGGCCTTCGGCTACTACGTGCCGCAGATCTGGCTCACCAACATCACCGACAAGCGAAAGGGCGAGCTGCTCAAGGCCTTCCCGGACGCGCTCGACCTCCTCGTGTCTTGTGTGGAGGCCGGTCTCGGCCTCGACGCCGCCTTCCGTCGCGTGGCCGGTGAGATGGAGACCGCCGCCCCGGACCTCGCCCGCGAGTTCCAGATCGTCACCCACGAGGTGGGCGCCGGTGTGAGCCGCGTGGAGGCCCTGCGCCACCTGGAATACCGCACCGGCCTCGACGAGATTCGCTCCCTGGTCAACATGCTGGCCCAGGCCGAGCGCTTCGGTACCTCCATCGCCAAGGGCCTTCGCGTCCACGCGAAGATCACGCGGCAGAAGCGGATGTCGAAGGCTGAGGAGGAGGCCGCCAAGGTCTCGCCGAAGCTCACCGTCGTCATGATCCTCTTCCTGCTGCCCGTTCTCGGCGCCGTGCTCATGGGTCCCGCCATGATTCAGGTGTTCGAGGTGTTGGGCGCCCAGTGACGTTTGGCTCTCGAGGAGCACTGATCCTGCTGTTGGCGTCGGCATCCTTCGGATGCGGCGCCAATCGCGTTCGTACGCCCCGCACCGACGTTCAAGACGAGCTCCCCCCCTGGCTCACCGAAGGGGAGGAGGTCCGGCTGAAGGTGGCCACCAAGCTGCTCGACCAGGGCAACACCATGGCCGCCCTCGACATCATCCGCGGCATGCGCCAGGAAGGCTACGGCAGCGGGGAGGTCGACCTCCTGCAGGGCCGCGCCCTCCGGGTCGACGGCCTGGTCGACGACAGCGAGCGCCTGCTCCGCGACGCCGACAAGAAGCTCCGCCGCGACGCGCGCCCCGCCACTGAGCTCTGCGTGCTCTACGCCGACGCCGGCCGGGTCGATGAAGCCATCGCCGAGTGTGCTCGCGCCACCGAGCTCGACCCCCTCTCCGGCCAGGCCTGGAACAACCACGGCTTCCTCCTCATCGTGGCCGACCGCTACGACGAGGCCCTCGAGAGCTGCTCCGAGGCGGTCCAGCTGAACTCGGCCAATCCGCTCTTCCGCAACAACCTCGCCCTCGCCCAGGCTGCCCTGGGCCGGCACGAGGCCGCCTTCAAGACCTTCCAGAGTACGCTCCCTCGCTCGGTCGCCGCCTTCAACGTGGGGGCTGCACTCGAACGTTTCGACGATCCGGAGCGGGCCCTCGTGTACTATGAGCGCGCCTTGTCTTTCGACCCCTCTCACGCCGAAGCCGTGGCCGCTCGCGCCCGCTTGGCACCCGAGAACGCCAACGCCACCCCCTCGAGCGGTCCCGAACCGGCCGCCCCTGGAGAGACCCCGTGAAGAACGCACTGCTGTTCGCCCTGGCCGCCACCGCTGCGGGATGTGCCTCGCCCATCCACCTCACCTACGACCACGGCCGGGCCTACACCGAGGCGATCATTCGCCAAGCCGACCTCACCCGCCCCTCCGTGGCCAACAGCCAGTACCGCCTGTACGGCGTCGAAGCGGAGCAGATCCGGATTCGGGTGCAGGAGTCCTCCACCGACGAAGAGTCTGGCGACTCCGAGCTCGGCGAAGTCGGCGGCGATTGAGCCCGCGGTGAGTCGCCACAGCGACGACGAGGGCTTCCTCGGTCGTCTCAGAGGCCTTCTCCGCTCTCCCCCCGCCGCGATGGCCCTCGGCTCCATGGCCGGGGGGCTCGCGGCGTTCACGTTTCTCCCGACGGCCCTCCCCCTCGGCTGGCAGATGATCGCCGCCGAGGAGAAGCTGGCCCTCCGGAACACCTTGGCCACGGCACGAGCCGGCGGTTGGTTGGTGCGCAGTGGCGGCCAGACCGACAGTCGGTTGCTGCTCAACACCGACGTCGACTGGCTGTACGCCCCGCGTCAGAACCTTCGACTCGGCATCACCGAGGTCGATCACCTCGACATCGACGCCCTCTGCCCCCTCGGCGAGTCCAGCCGCGCCGCCAGCCATGGCGACGAGATGTGGGCCATCAGCTGCTACCACGCCGACGACACCGGGCCAGTGCTCACCGGCGCCCACCTGGAGCCGGCCAAGCAGGCCCAGTCCGTCATGGGTCTCGTGCTGCTGCTCTCCATCCCCGTCGGCCTGGTGACCGCCCTCGGCATCCTGCGACTCCTCGCTCCCTTGGGGGAGGTCACGCGCTCCCTGGCACGGGTCGGAGCCGGCGAACGAGGCGTGCGCATGCCCCACACCGGTCTGGCCGAGCTCGACGACCTGGTCGAGCGGCTGAACGCGGCCGCTCGGGAGATGGAGGACCGGGAGGATGCCATCCTCGGCCGCATCGAGGTCGTGCAGGAGATGGCGCGCCTCGTGGCGCACGAGATTCGCAACCCCCTCCAGTCTCTGGAGCTCCTCACCAGCCTCATCGCCTCCGAGGAAGACGAGACCGAGCGCCTCGAGATCGCCAACAGCATCCACCAGGAGATCCGCACCCTCGAGACCGTGGTGAACCGCCTGCTGCGGGAGTCCGCCGCCAAGGGCTCCTTGCGTGTGCAGCGGCAGCCAGGGGTCCTCGCCCCTCTGGTGGAGCAGGTGGTCTCCCTCCGCCGCCCCCAGGCGAACGGGCGCGGCATCCGCCTCGGCCACGGCGTGCTGTCCACCCAGGCTCTCCCATTCGACCAGGCCCTGATGAAGCGCTCCATCGAGAACCTGGTGCTGAACGCAATGCAGGCGGTGCCCGACCGGAAGGGCGAGGTGATGGTGTCGGTCTACGAGGACCGCACCTGGATGGTCATCGCCGTCGACGACAACGGCCCCGGTGTCTCCGAGGAGCTGACCGACCAGGTCTTCGAGGCCCACTACACGAGCAAGGAGAGCGGAACGGGCCTCGGTCTGGCGCTGGTGAAGGGGGTCGTCGAGGCCCACAACGGTTACATCCGATGCACATCGTCGCCCCTGGGGGGTGCCCGGTTCGAGGCTCGCATCCCGCTGGTGATGGAAGAGGAGTCGAGTGAGCACAGCCCTCCGCATATTGGTGGTGGATGACAACCGAAGCTCGGCCGATGCCCTCTGCAAGCTCCTTCGGAAGCAGGGCGACTCGGTCGACGCGGTCTACGACGGCGCCACCGCCATCCAGCGCATCCAGGCCTCCCCTCCCGACGTGGTGCTCACCGACCTGAAGATGGAGCCGGTCGACGGCATGGCCGTGCTCCACGCCGCCCGGTCCCAGACCCCTCCCATCGAGACCATCGTGTTCACCGCCTATGGTGCGGTCGACGTCGCCGTGCGCGCCATGCACATCGGGGCCCGCGACTTCCTCACCAAGCCCGTCACGGTCGACCAGGTGTCGGCCCGGCTCCGCGCCCTCCGCCCCACCTCGCCCACGGCGCCTCCCGAGGAACCCGAGCAGCTCGGCGAGTTCGTCGCGCGGGGCGAGGAGTCCCGTGGCCTCCTCGACACCCTCCGGCGCGCCGCAGGGGTCCCCTCGCCGGTCTGGCTCGGCGGCGAGCTCGGCAGTGGCCGAACCTTCGCCGCTCGCACCCTGCACCGCCTCGGCGACGAAGAGCGCGCCACCCAGACCCCCTTCACCGTGGTCTCCCCCCGCACGATGGGCGCATGGCCATCCGAAGGCACCCTGGTGCTGCCCAACGTCGATGCCCTCGACGAAGGCCAGCAGCTGGAGCTCGTGCGCCGGCTGGAGTCCCTGGCCAGCGAGGTCCGTGTCATCGCGACGGCGGGCGCCAACGGGCGCCAACAAGTCGCTGCCGGCACCCTGCGGCCCGAGCTCTACTACCGCCTCGCCGTGGTCGTCATCCGTGTGCCGCCGCTCCGGCGCCGCCGGGAAGACATCGTCGCCCTGTTCGAGCGCGCCCTCGACCACTTCGCCGAGCAATACCGCCGCGACCGGCCCGAGATGTCCACCGCCGACCAGGAGCGCCTGCTGTCGCACTTCTGGCCCGGCAACATCCGCGAGCTGCGCAACCTCGCCGAGCGCACGGTCGTGCTCGGCCCCGAGGGGTTCAACCTCGAGGTCATTCACCACTCGGCGATGCCGGGAATGCCCAAGCTGGAGGAGGGCTTCAGCCTCAGCCAGCACCTCGAGAACGTCGAGCGAAGCATCCTGGAGGAGGCACTGCGCCAGTCCGACGGCGACCGCACTGCGGCCGGGCGGCTCTTGGGTGTAGAGCGCAACACCCTCCGCTACAAGCTCAACAAGTACGGGCTGTTGGGCAAGTAGCGTGCTCAGCTGGTGGCTCGCGCCCGCCCTGGCGCACTCCCTGGGCCACGGCGAGGTGCGCCACGATCTGCAGCTGAAGCTGTCGGTGGACGCCGTCGAGCTGGTAGCGACCGTGGAGCTGCCGGAGGGGCTGGCCGCCCACGACCCGGCCATCGCCGGCAACGGCTGGCTCATCGCCGGGCTCCAGCTGTCCGCTGTGGCCGGGGATGGGTCCGTGGTGCACGCTGAGATCGGTGCGAGCGGCGACGGAGCCCAGCGCACCGCCACGGCCCGCCTCCCCCTCCCGCCCGAGGGCGTGACCGTGCAGGTCGGAGACGCCGCCCTCCCCGGCGAGGCCACCCTCCTCCGCTGGCGGGTCGACGACGCGGCCCGCCCGGTGACCACCGATCAGCTCATGGTGTTCGACGGCCTCCGTCGCCGGGACATCGAGGGAAGCTGGGTGCGCGCGTCCCCGCGGTCGCTCGAACTCGTGGTCGCCCCCGCGCCCGAACCGAGCGGCTGGGGGGGGCTCGCGCTCGCCATCACCCTCGTGGTGGCCGGGCTCGGAGCGGCCTACTCCGCCAGGCGGGCAGCGAGGGCGTCGGCCAGCTGACGCATCTGCGTCACCCGCTCCTCGGTGAAGCGCTCGCCAGCCTCGAGGTTCATCAGCTCGAGCACCCCGAGGACGCGGTCGTCGGTGGCGATAGGCACCACGCAGATCGCGCGGGTCACGTAGCCGGTGAGGGCGTCGACCTCGCCGCAGTGGCGGGGGTCGTCGTGGGCATCCGCCAAGATGATGGTGCGCCCCTTCTCCATGGCGAAGCCCGCCACGCCCGTGCCCATGGGGAGCCGCACGCCCATCAGCTTCCGGCTGTGAGGCCCCGCCACGGCGGTGAAGCGCATGTGGCCCTTCTCTTCCAGGAGCACGGCGCCCGACTCGGCAGGCACCCGCTGCAGCGCCGCATGGAGGGTGACCTGACAGGCCATCAGCGCGCTCTCGGCCTGATCGATGGCGGCCAGCTGCGCCTCGGAGGGGTCGAGCTCCAGGATGGCATCGGCCGGTAGCTCTGCGAGGTCTTCCGTGTACTCGGGCTCACCGAGGGTGTCGTCGTCTTCTTCCTCTTCCTCATCGTCGCCGCCGCCCAACGCGAAGGCCTCTTCGTCCTCCGTGGGGGCGAGCGTGCCTTCCTCCTCGGCGCCGAGGTCTTGCACGACGTAGCCGGTGCCGCTGGCGATATCCCTCGCGATGACCGTGCCATTGGGCAGCACCTCGCACGCGAGCCGAGTGAGGTCGGCCACGCGCCCGAGCTCCGCCAGGCCGGCTCCGAGAGCGACGATCCAGTTGAGGCCCTCGACCTCGACGCTGGACAGCCCGCGGGCGGTGACTGAGAAGGTGGGCATCTGCGCGCAACTCTCCAGAGGGGACGAGACGACCTGGCTCCTTAGCCTACTACGGATCCCCCCGCCGGTTCCTACCAGGGTACGAGGGCGGGGCACGCACACGCCCGCTATAGGACTCGCCACGTCGGAGGTCAGGTGCAGCAGGAAGAGCTGAGCGCGCCGCCCCCCGCGATGACCCGCTTTCGCCGGTGGGGGGCCATCGCGGTGGCCCTCGCGACCATCGGCTACCTCGGGTACGCCGTGTGGAAGGGCCTGTCGGAGACGGCCGCCGAGCTCGCCACCTTCCAGTGGCCGCTCTACGTGCCCATCCTGCTGCTCACCTTGGTGAACTACGGGCTGCGGTACTTCAAGTGGCACTACCTGCTCGGCCAGCTCGGCGTCCGCATCCCCCACAGCGCCAACGCCTGGATCTTCACCACCGGGCTCGCCATGGTCATCTCCCCCGCCAAGGCAGGCGAGGTGGTGAAGCCCTACCTCGTGCGTGAGATCACGGGCGCCCCCATGGCTCGCACCATCCCGGCCCTCGTGGCCGAGCGCTCCACCGACGGCCTCGCCGTGGTGATGCTGGCCGCCATCGGCGTCTCCACCTTCTACAAAGACGCCGAGCAGCTCATCTGGGGCACCATGGCCGGCATCGCGCTGGTGCTCGCGGTGCTGATGATTCGCCCCCTTGCCCACGCCATCCTGCACCTCGTCGGCCGCCTGCCGATGCTCCACGGCATCTCGGAGCGCCTGCTCGAGTCCTACGACGCCCTCCGTGCCTGCCTCGCGCCGATCCCCCTCCTCGTCACGCTCGTGGCGTCGCTCATCGCCTGGTGGGCCGAGTGCGTCGGCTACTGGCTGGTCCTCAAGGGCCTCGGCATCGTCGACGCGAGCCTCGAAGCATCCACCTTCCTCTACGCCTTCGCCACCGTCTTCGGGGCCCCGTCCCCGGGCGGGATGGGCATGGCCGATGCCGCCCTCGCCGAAGGCGCCACCCAGCTCATCGCGGGCCTCACGGCACCTCAGGCGCTGGCCGCCTCGCTCCTGGTGCGCGTCGCCACCCTGTGGTTCGGGGTCGGCCTCGGTGCCATCGCGCTCCTCCGCATGGAGCACATCCTCGCCACGCACAAGCAGGAGGCCCCGTGTTCGTCGCCGCCGCCATCCAGCTGACCAGCAACTCCGACGCCGAGCGCTCCACGGCCGACGCCGAGGCGCTGATCCGCCGTGCCGCCGCCTACGGCGCCACCTTCGTCGCCACCCCGGAGGCCACCAACTACCTGGGTCCCCACGCCCGGAAGGTCGAGCTGGCCGAGTCCCTCGAGGGCCCCACCTGTCAGCGCTTCGGGGCCCTGGCCAAGGAGCTGGGCATCACCCTGCTCTTGGGCAGCTTCAACGAGCGGGTCGACGGCGAAGCCCACCGCTGCGCCAACACCAGCGTGCTGTTCGGGCCGAGCGGCGAGCAGCTGGCCTCCTACCGCAAGCTCCACCTCTTCGACGTCGACGTGCCCGGCGTGCGCTTCTACGAGTCCGAGACCTGCGTGCGCGGCACCGAGGTCGTGGTGGCCGACGCCCCCTTCGGCAAGCTGGGCATGTCGATCTGCTACGACCTCCGCTTTCCCGAGCTCTACCGCGCCCACGTCGACCTCGGCGCCACGATGCTCGCGGTGCCCGCGGCCTTCACCGCCACCACGGGCAAGGCGCACTGGGAGCCGCTCCTCCGCGCCCGCGCCATCGAGACCCAGTGCTGGGTGATCGCGCCAGGGCAGGTCGGCCACCACGACGACGGCGGCCTCCGCAACAGCCATGGCCACAGCATGATCATCGACCCCTGGGGCAATGTGGTCGCGCAGGTTGGGGAGGAGCCGGGCATCGCCCTCGCCGAGATCGACATGGCGCGCCTGGAGCGCATCCGGGCCGGCATGCCCGTGCCCGCCCACCGGATGCTCTGATGTGGTGGCTCGCCTCCCTCGCATGGGCCGGCTGGCCGCCCCTCGACCCCGGAGCCACCGCGGCCGACCGCGACGGTGCCGGCGACAGCGCGCTCATCGTCGCCATCAGCGACTACCTGCTCGTGCCCGACATCCCCGGCGCCACCGACAACGCCCAGGCCTGGTACCACTACCTCACCGAGGTTCGCGGCGTCCCCACGGAGAACGTGCGCTACCTGCGCGACGCCGAGGCCAACAACGCCCGCATCGAGCGCATGGCGGCCGAGGTTGCCGAGGCTGGCGATGGCCGGGTCTGGGTGGTGTTCATCGGGCACGGGGCCCCAGCCCTGGATGGCGAAGACGGCCTCCTCGTGGGCGTCGATGCCGCCGGCGACCCAGAGACCCTCGAGGCACGAAGCGTGCGGCGTCAGTTCCTGGTCGACACCATGTCCTCGGCGGGCCGCCCCGTCACGATGCTCCTCGACACGTGTTTCTCGGGCACCACCGCCGACGGCGAGGCGCTGGCGCCCTCCCTGCAGCCCTTGGTCCCGTCCTACACCCGCCAGGAGCCCCCGCCCTCGGTCACCATCGCGACCGCCGCCACCAGCGAGCAGTTCGCCGGTCCCCTGCCCAAGGCTGGTCGACCCGCCTTCAGCTACCTCATGCTGGGCGCGGCGCAGGGATGGGCCGATGCTGACGACGACGGCCAGGTCACCCTCCGCGAGGCCGTGGGCTACAGCGCGGCCACGCTCCAGGCCGAGGTCACCGACCGCCGGCAGACCCCCACCTTCGTGGGCCCCGGCGATCTCGTGCTCGGCCGAGGCCTCCAGCCCCAGCCACCCCGCGGCCGCACCGAGAAGGTCGGCAAGGTTCCGGGTCGCGGCTGGAAGATCACCTCCGGCGTGCTCGGGGCCGGCGCCGTGGGCCTCGGGGCGGTGTCCATCGCGAACTTCGCGACGGCGTCGGCCGCCACGAACCGGTCCGACCTCTCCGGGCGTATCGTCACCTCCCGAGCCACCGGGGTCGGCGCCTGGAGCCTGGCCGGCCTGTCCGCGCTCAGCTTCACCATCGGAGTCACCCGATGACGCGCTGGCTCCCCATCGTGCTCGTGGCCGCGTGCTACCCCACCGACGCCTACCACGACCGCCTGTGCGAAGAGCTCGGCGGCAAGCCGAACCGCCAGGCCACCCAGTGCCTCGGCGACCCGGGCGATGCCCCGGAGCGGCTGTTCTACTTCCTCACCCGGACCGAGTACGACGGCGACATGGGCGGGGTCGAGGGCGCCGACGAGCGCTGCACCCTCGAGGCTGATCGGGCCGGCCTTCGCGGCCCCTACCAGGCCTTTCTCTCCACCCGCACCGTCGACGCCCCCGACCGCCTCCTGGCCGACGGCCCCTGGTTCCGAACCTCGGGCCAAGGCACCAAGGTGGTGTTCGAGTCGACCGACGAGATGGCCTACGTTCCCGCCAACGACCTCGACTACCACGCCAATGGCGAGCGCCTCGACTACACCGACTCCGGGTTCGCATGGACGGGCCACGGCGGCGAGCAGACCTGCAGCGACTGGACCAGCACGAAGGGCACCGGCACGCTGGGCAGCACCGACGACATCGACGACATGGACTGGCTCTCCGACGACGTCGCCTATTGCAGCTACGAGTCCAAGCTGTACTGCTTCGCCGTCGAGGCGTACCCGCACCGCTGGTGACCTCAGCGGCCGAGCACCTCGGCCAGGGCCTCGACCCCTCGCAGGGTCACCTCGGGAGCAGCCGCCGTGAAGCACATCCGTAGCCGGGTGGGGT
>ENA-OWNT01003823-OWNT01003823.1-seawater-metagenome-genome-assembly--contig:-NODE-3823-length-13797-cov-6.340087_pt1 | contig 13797 bp, 16 predicted proteins | sample MGYA00238136_ERZ651165 | MGnify/ENA primary metagenome ERZ651165 (study PRJEB26861, sample SAMN08777766) | seawater metagenome | isolation source: coastal seawater | place: USA: Florida | collected...
GTGGAGTCCGAGAGCGACGACATCCGCACGCTCATCTACTACGGCGACGGCCGCATCACGTACGACTGGCAGTACCCCGGAGCCGTGCTCCTGGGCGGTCACGCCCCGTCAGCCTGAGCCCATCGGCCTTCCTGGGCCCGATCAGTCGTAGAACCAGGCGCCGACGCCCTGGTAGTTCACGGCCACCGAGATCTGGGTGCAGCTGCCCAGGTTGGTGGGCGCGAGGTCCGCGTTCAGGTCCAGCAGGGGACCGATCAAGGCCGGGATCTGGTCGCCGATTCCGTCGAGCGTGGCGACGGTCGCCTTGAGCGCCTCGATGTCGACGCCGCCGCCGATCTCACCCTGGATGTGCCCGTCCCCGAGGAACCGCACCTCCAGCACGGCGTCGAGCAGCGTCACGTCCACGAACTCGTCGAAGATGCTGATGGGCAGCCGGATCGAGAAGTCCGACGCCCGCAGGACGCCGTCGGTGATCACCGCGCACTCGACCTGGCTCACCGGCTGATCCAGGTCCCGCCCGTACGTCTGATCCGGGAGGATCTCGCCGTCGCCGCCGATCATCGGGGGCCCGATGCCGCGGGAGAGCGTGAAGCCCACGCAGTCGTCGTTGACGGGATCGTCGATGCCGTCCATCTCGAGCATCAGCAGGAGCTCGCCGTCGAGGATCGCGTTCTGGATGAGGTCGCCGACCGCCTGCCCGCCGATCTGCTCCAGCGCCGGCATGAGCTTCCAGCCGATCGTGTTGTCGATGCCCGGCTCGCCCGTCTCCGCGTGCACCAGGTCGCCGACCCCGCAGCCGTCCGAGGTGCCGTCTCCCGAGTCGACGCCGTCGAGGTTGAAGCCGCCGGTGGAGAAGCCCTCGGGCTCCTCGGGCGAGAACTCGAACCGCGTGACCACCGCGAGGTCGCTCGTGGCGGCGGCCGCGCTGTCGTCGTCGTCGGCGGTGGGGCAGCCGAGCAGCAACGCCCCCAGCGCCAGGAGGCCGAGGCGCCTCATCGCTCGATCTCCGCCACCCACTCGTCCGTGAAGGCGTCGCCCTCACCATAGGAGGCCCGGGTGAGGCCCATGGCCCGCTGCAGGGACAGCATCACCTTGCTCGCGTTCTCCCGCGTCTCCGACCGGTAGTGCACGCCCTGCTTGAGGAAGCCGCACGCGCCGCCGGCGACGATGAGCGGGTACTCGTCCAGCGAGTGGGTGCGCCCGAGGGACAGGCCCGAGGTGCCGAGCATCGCGAGGTTGTCGAGCAGCGTGCCGTCGCCCTCGACGACGCTGTCGAGCTTGCCCACGAAGCCGCCGAGCTCGCCCATGATCTGCTTGACGATGGCGTCCACCTGGGGCTGCGGCGCGATCTCGTTGTGGGTCAGCTGGTGGTGGCCGTCGTCGATGCCCGGGTAGACGTAGTTGTCGACCGGGCCCGTGAACGTGTAGCTGAGCACCCGGGTCTGATCGCAGGCCAGCGCCATGATCGCCAGGTCCGCCATGAGCCGGCCCTTGTCGAGCAGATCCGTGAACGAGTCGTCCGCCGGGGGCTCGTCGGGGCGCGAGCAGCTGGCGAGGTTCGGCGGATCCTCCTCCATGCGCTGCAGCCGGGTCTCGAGGTCGCGGATGCCCGACAGATGCTGGTCCAGCCGCTGCTTGTCCGCGGTGCCGACGCGCCCCTCGAGGTCCGCGGTCTGCTCCATCACCGCGTCGAGCACGGAGCGGCGCAGGCCGATGGTCGGGTCGATGATCGGATCCTCACCGGGCGCGACGAAGCCGGTCCCGAAGATCCGGTCGTAGAACGCGCGCGGCGAGTCCTCGGACGGGTTGCGGTTGTTCGGTCCGTTGAAGCTGACGCCGCCCCCGGACCGCATGCCGACCTCCAGGCTGCGGAAGCGGGTCTCGCCGCCGATCTCCTGGGCGAACACCTGGTCGATGGACGGGCCGGCCCAGGTCCAGTCGCCCTCCTCGCCGATGGGGTCGATGCCGGTCAGCAGGCCCGCGGCGCCGGACCAGTGGGGGATCCGGTTCGGGACCTTCACCTGCATGCCCGTGACGACGGACAGCTTCGACTTCACGTCCGCCAGCGGCGCCAGCTCGGGGCTGAGCTGCCAGGCGTCCCCCTCCCCGACGCCGATGGGCGTGAACTCGTCCGGGATCATCCCGTTGGCCCAGAAGTACAGGACGAAGCGGCGGGGAAGCGCGGTGCCGTCGGCGAACGCGGTGCCGTTGACGTTCAGCATCGCCTCCAGGGGAGGCAGGGCGACCGTCACGGCGGCGCCCCCGAGCAGTCCGCGCAGCACGGTGCGGCGATCGAGCAGGAACTTGCTCATTCGTAGGCCTCCTCGAGCGGGCCGTCATCGACGGCGCCGGCCTGCAGGAACAGGGGGCTGGTGGTGAGCTCGACCACCAGGGGTTCGAGCCGGTGCCCGTCGCCGGCGAAGAGCTCCGCGAGGTGCTCCAGCGCCTCGAACTGGCCGGGCTCCTCCCGGTATCCGTTGCTGTAGCGGACCATCGCCTTCACCAGGCAGGGCGAGAAGTCCTCGCTCCCGTGCAGCACCTCGGCCAGGCCGACCGCGTCCGCGAAGGGCACCTCGTCCAGCTCGCCGGACGCATCGATCTGCGCGCCCTCCTCCATGGTGCGGAAGCGCGCGATGCCGTCGAAGTTCTCGAGGCCCAGGCCGATGAGGTCCATGTTGCGGTGGCAGCCCGCGCAGCCCGGATCCGTCAGGTGGATCTGCACGCGGTCGCGCAGGGTCCGCGCCTCCTCGGTGACGGGAGGGATCGACGTGTCGGCGTCCGCCGGCGGGCCCGGCAGCTGGGCGCACAGGAAGACCTCGCGGATGAACTTGCCGCGCAGCGTCGCCGAGCTGCTGACCGGGTGCGCGTTGAGCGCCAGGAACGCGGCCTGTCCGAGGAGCCCGCGCCGCATGGACTCCTCGGGGTGCTGGACCGCCGCGAAGCCATCGCGCACGGGCGCCCGGAGGTCGTAGAGCGCCGCCAGCTCCCGGTCGACGAAGGTGGTCCGGGTGGTGACGAGGTCCCGCAGGTCCCCGTCGGTGTCGATGGCGACGTACGCGAACGTGCGGAGCGCTTCCTGCTCGGCAGCGTCAGGCAGCGTGTCCGACATGTGCGGAAAGACCGACGACTCCTTGTAGAGCTCGGGCAGGTCTGCGAGGTGCATCCAGTCCGAGAACCAGGACTGCAGCCCGGCCGTGGCCCGGGGGGCGGCGAGCAGGCGCTCCACCTCGGCGAGGAGGCCGTCGTCGGTGCTCAGCAGCCCGGACTCGGCCGCGTCGAGCAGCGCGTCGTCCGGTGTGGAGTTCCAGATGAGGTAGCTGAGCCGACTCGCGATCTCGAAGTCCGTGTAGCGGCGGGGCAGGTCGCCGTCGGCGTCGGCGCCGAGCTCGACGCGGTACAGGAAGTCCGGGGACTGGAGCAGGCCGGCGATCGCGAACTCGAGCCCGTCGTGGAAGTCCGCGAGGGTGTCGCCGGCGGTGTCCGCGAGCGTGGCCATGCGCTCCACCTCGTCCGCGCTGAGGGGGCGACGCCAGGCGCGCCGGCCGAACTCCTCCACGAACTGCCGGGAGCACGCAGCGTCCACCGTGCCGCTGGGCGTGCAGCCCAGGATCAGGTCGCGCCGATCGGGCTCCATGGCCTGCGCCGCGAGGATGTACGCGAAGGACTCGATGTTCTCGGTGCCGCGGGGGGAGAAGGCCGCCACGCTGGCGCCGGCGCTCAGGAACCCGGCCACGCGGGAGTCCGGGTCGAGCTCGCCGGGGATCACGATGTCGTCCCCGAGGAGATCGCGCACCGTGTTGGCGAACTGGTCGTTCGTGAGGCGCCGGAGCGTGGGGGCCTCGGGCGTCAGCGCGGGCATCTCCGCTCGGCACGACAGTCCGAGGAAGAGGAGCGCGCCGAGTCCCGCGAGGCCGCACCAGCGCCGCCGGGCCAGGGCGGTAGAGGGGCGGATTTGCATCGCGCGCAAGCTAGCAGCGGGATCGCCGCCGTCGAAGTAGAACGTGTTCTATTTGTGAATAGACCTGTGCGCCAACTTGGCCTGGAGGTCAATTCTTCGACGCGAACGCGCGCATCTCCTCGACCAGGTCGGCGATGCCGCCCTTCTGGAAGTTGCGCACGAGCCAGGTGGGGACCTTGCCGCCGGCGTCGTACCGCAGCGAGTACTTCACCTTGCTGTTGGCGCCGTCGGGGCGGACCTCCCAGGACCCGTCGTTGACGGGCACGGCCACCAGGCCTTCGCGCAGGGGCTCCTGCTTCGGCGCGACCGTCCACGACGTCTTGAAGCCGCCGTCGGCCAGATCCTGGTCCGTGAAGGCGAGCGTGACCTGCCGGTTGCTGATGCCGCTGGCGAAGTGGATCTGCAGGACGCGGCCGTCCGCGAGCTTCGTGCTCTCTTCGACCGACGAGAGGATGTCGTCGTGGTTCTCGGGGCTCTTCACCGCCTTGATGACCTTGTCGGCCGCGATGGGCCAGGTGCAGTCCGCGATGATCAGATCGTTGCCGTCGGCGTCCCGGTCGCCGACCGAGATGGCGCAGTCGGCGCGCTCGGCGACGACCTTGCGATCGCCCGCGAAGGCGGTGGCGGGGATGAGCAGACAGGCGAGCAGGGCAGCAGATCGACGCATGATTCCTCCGGCGGTGCTCACGGTAACACCGGGTCGAGCCACGAGCCGGGCCACGCCGTGCTCCGTCGGGCCCTGAGCCGCCCGACCCTTGACACCGGTCCTACTGGACAGATGGTCAGGGGGCAGCGGACCCGCGCCGGGTCCAGGGAGTTCGTCATGAAGAAGACAGACCCGAACGCGCCCATCATCGCGCCGCCGACGGTGAAGGCCGTGCCGCTCGATGAGGAGGCTGCGAACGATCCGGGTCTCGACCTCGGGAGCATCCTCGTCGTCGATCCCCGCATCCTCATCGCGGACACCGACGCGGCGACCGAGCTCGCCCGCCAGATGGGCGAGGCCCTCGAGGAGCTCACCGTGCACGAGTGGCTCCTGCTCGCCGAGGCCGTGGAGGAGAACGCCGCCTAAGCTGACGCCGCATGCGCGTCGGGATCCTCTGTACGGCACACGGCTTCGGGCACATGGCCCGCCAGCTCGCCGTCGCCGAAGCCCTGCTGGAGCGGGGCGCCTCCGTGGACCTCTGGACCGCCGCCCCCGCCGCGGTCGTGCACGACTACCTCCCTGGACTGCCCGTGATCTCCGAGGCCCTCGACGTGGGGCTGGTCCAGTCCGACTCTCTCACCGAAGACCTCGACGCGACCCGCGCGGTGCTGGCCCGCCGTGGCGCGGAGTCCGCCGTCGACGCCCTGGCGGAGCGGCTCCGGGGCTACGACGTCTGCGTGGCGGACGTCCCGCCGATGGGGCTCGAGGCCTGCGGTCGCGCCGGCGTGCCCGTGCTGGCCACAAGCAACTTCGACTGGGCGTGGATCTACGGCGCGTTCCCGACGCTGAAGGACTGGGGTCAGCGGTTCGCCGCCTGGCAGGCCCCGCACCGCGCGCTGCAGATGCGGCCGGGGCCGGATCTGTCTGGGTTCGCGTCCGTCTCCGAGGTGGGCGTCGTGGCCCGCTGGCGCCCGCCCGCGCGCCCGCCGGGCGTGGCAGCAACCCGGAAGCTCGTGCTGGTCTCGTTCGGTGGCTTCGGTCTGCATGCGCTGGACGCTGCGCTGCCACGGATCCCCGGCGTGACCTGGCTGCTCGCGGAGCCCATGTCGCCGCTGGACCGCCCCGACTGCGTGTTCGTGGAGGGCGTGACCTATCCCGCGCTCGTGGGCGCGGCGGACGCGGTGTTCACGAAGCCCGGCTACGGCATCTACGCGGAGACGGAGCGTGCGGGCACGAAGGTGGCCTTCGTGCGTCGGCCCGGCTTCCCGGAGGCGCCGTTCCTGGAGGCCGCGATGGAGGCGCGGGGGGACGTCGCGATGGACGCCGTGTCTCCCGTGCTGCTCGAACAGGCGCTGGAGGCGCTCTGGTCGGGGCCGCCGCGCGCACCTGCTGCCTGCCCGGGGGCGGCGCAGATCGCGGAAGCCGCGCTCGGGGCTACATGAGCCGCTTCGTCCACTTCTTCTTCGTGTCGTTGTACGGCGGGTAGCGCAGCCAGGGATCCACCAACGTGGGCTTCTCGATCACGCCCTTGCGGTGGCTGAACGTGTCGAAGCTGTGCTTGCCGTGGTACGCGCCCATGCCCGACGTCCCCACGCCGCCGAAGGGCAGGCCGGGCACGGCGAAGTGGATGAAGCAGTCGTTCACGCAGGCGCCCCCGGAGCTCGTGCGCTCCAGCACCTTCTTCGACACCGCGCGATCGCCGCTGAACACGTACAGGGCCAGGGGCTTGGGCCGGGAGTTCACGAAGCGGATGGCGTCGTCCACGCTGGGCACCGACACGATCGGCAGCAGCGGTCCGAAGATCTCCTCGGTCATGAGCGGCGAGTCGACGGGCACGTCGTCGAGCAGCGTCAGCTCGATGAACTTGCTGTCCGCGTCCGCGCTGCCGCCGTGGGCGACCGTGCCGTCCTGCATGAGCGCCATGAGCCGCGCGAAGTGCCGCGGGCTGACGATGCGGCTGAAGTCCGGGCTTGCCTGCGGGTCGTCGCCGTAGAAGTCCTTCAGCGCGCGGACGAGGGCGTCGATCAGCGGGCGCTTCACGCTCTCCTCCACGAGGATGTAGTCGGGGGCGATGCAGGTCTGCCCCGCGTTGAAGCCCTTGCCCCAGATGAGGCGCTTCGCCGTCACCTTGAGGTTCGCGGTGGAGTCCACGATGCAGGGCGACTTGCCGCCGAGCTCCAGCGTCACGGGCGTCAGGTGCTGGGCGGCAGCCGTCATCACGATCTTCCCGACGCGCTCACCGCCGGTGAAGAAGATGTGGTCCCACCGCTGCTCCAGCAGCGCGGTCGTCTCCGGGACCGCGCCCTCGACGATCGCGACGGCGTCGGTGTCCAGGTAGCGGGGCAGGAGCTCGGCCATCAGCCGGCTGCTGGCGGGGCTGACCTCGCTGGGCTTGACCACGGCGCAGTTGCCCGCCGCGATGGCTCCGATGAGCGGCGCCAGGGCCAGCTGGATGGGGTAGTTCCACGGCGCGATGATCAGCACGACGCCGAGGGGCTCCTGCTGGATCCAGGCGCCGGCGGGCTGCAGCACCATGGGGGCCGTTGTGCGCTCCGGGGCCATCCAGTCGGCCAGATCGCGCAGGGCGTGCTCGATCTCCAGCTCCAGCACGCGGATCTCCGCCACCCAGGCTTCGAACCCCGGGCGGCCCAGGTCGCTGGCGAGGGCCTCCACCAGGGCGGCCTCGTTCTCCTTGATCAGATCGTCGAGCCGGCGGAGCTGCGCCTTGCGCCACCCGATGGGCTTGGTCCGGCCGGTGTCGAAGGTGTCCCGCAGGCGGCCCACCAGGCCGGCGGCGTCGAGGGCGGGGGAGGGCGTCTGGGCGGCTGCGGACATGGCATCTCCAACGAGGCGCGGCATGTATAGCAACGAGCAGGCCCCGCCGCCGCCCCGAATCGGTGGCCGCTGACCGGCGGTCAGTCTCGTGGCGCCCCGCGGGCGATCCAGTCCCGGAGCAACGCGGCTTCGTCAGCCGGGAGCTGCGGGCGGCTGGGGGGCGGCATGGAGCTGCCCGATCCGCCGAGCTCCTCCTGCCGGCCTTCGACCTTCGCGAGCAGGTAGCTGCTGTCCGGCGCGTACGGATCGATGCGGGGGAGCCCGGACTGGGACGACGGCACGCCGATCAGCATGCTCCACGCCTCGTCGGGATCGAGGAGCGGCCCCATCCCCGCGCGCACGCCCGTGACGTGGCAGGGCGCGCAGGCGCGGACCAGCGCCTGGTGGGCGTCCGCCCACACCCAGTCGGGCGTGGCGGAGTCGTCGTCGTCAGAGGAGTCGTCGTCGTCACCGGGCACGCACCCGGCCAGCAGCGCCGCGAGGATCAGGAGCCGTACTTGACGGAGCAGCCGTAGGCCTTCGTGTCCGATGTCCTCACCGCCGTGCCCGAGGCGCAGTCCGACAGCGCCTCGTCCAGGTAGTTCACCGGCGCCCCCTTCGGGGTGCCGAGCGGCGCGTTGTCGAGCGCGCCGCGGTACACGAGCGTACCGCTTGCATCGATGACGAACAGGTGCGGCGTGGTGCGCGCTCCGTACAGGCGGCCAACGGTGCCGTCCTCGTCGATCAGCACGGGGTGGGTGATGCCGTACTCCGTGCGCGCCTTCTTGTTGCGCTCGAGGCCGTGCCCCTGCTTGCCGGGGGCGCCGGAGTTGATGGCGAGCCAGACGACGCCGCCCTCCGCCACCGCGGCCGACTTGCCCCGGAGCGGGCCCTTGGCGCCGTGCGCGTACTTCACGAACGGGCAGTCCGGGTTGAACCACTCGAGGACGACCGTCTTGCCGGCGTAGTCCGTGAGGGACACGGAGTTGCCGTCCAGGTCCTTCAGGGTGAAGGCGGGCGCGGGCGCGCCGAGCTCCGCGTTCGCGGGCGGGTCCTGGTTGGCGGCGTCCGCGGCGGCACATCCTGCGAACAGGACGGCGGCGAGGCACAGGGTGATGGCGGCTCGGCTCGTCACGCTCCGTCCCTTCGGGGGGAGGTCAGTCCGATGGGCCGTCGGACCTCGGGAGCTCCAGAAGGACGTCCTTCGTGACGCCGCCGCGCGTGGTGCGCAGCACAGCCTGGAGCGGCTCCCCCGATGATTGGGTCCGCACTGTGACACGCAACAAGAGATCGGCCGACGACTTGACGATCTCTTCACCAGGAGTTGTTGGTTCCCGGGCGAACCGGGGCCGCGCCGAGCCGGTGGCGAGGTCCAGGGCGGCGTTGGGGAAGAGCTCGGCGGCGTCGGCCCGGGTGCGGATCTCGAGCGTGTCGCCGGCTCGGGTGATCCGCGCGTCCTCGGCGGTCGCCGGCGCGGGGAGCAGCGCGCGCGTGGCCTCGATCACGTCGGCGCGGGCGGGCAGAGCCGAGAGGTCGACGCGGACGTCGGCGGACTCCGGCTCGCACACGTCCTTGCAGACGAGCCAGCGTCCCGTGACGGTCACCACGCCCGCGCGCGGCGCGTCCTTCGTTGTGAGCTCGCTCAGGAGCACCACCCGATCCGCGTAGCCGTAGGTGACGAGGCCGTCGGCCTGGAACGCGCGCGGCCCGGGGAAGAGCAGGGGGCCCGCCGTCCATCCGTCCGGAAGGTCCAGCTGCATCGACGTGGGCATCCCCGAGTCCCCCGGGTTCTCCCAGTAGACGTGCCAGCCATCGGTGATCGTCAGCTCGAACCCCAGCGTGACCTGGTCGCCGTCGGCCGCCCCGTGCACGGCGAGGGTCACCTTCGGCGGCGCCGGCGTGGCGAGGAGCAGCAGCAGGGGGAGGAGGGGAGTCACGCGCGGTCCGACTTGGGGAAGTACCGCATCGCGAGCGCGATGTGGTCAGCCTCCTCGCGGGCGATCTGCCCGAAGATCCCGGCGCTCACCGGGTCCACGGCCTCGAGCTTCGCGGCGAACTGCTCGCCCGCGATGCGTCCGCGGTCCTCCGCCTTGGCCATGTACCAGGCGAACTCGTGGGCGCTCGTGCAGCCGGTGAGCCCCCGGAAGAGGTGCGCCGAGACGAGGCGACCCTCCGGCGTCACGCCCAGCTCCTGCATCCGATCGAGCAGCCACCCGAGGTGCTTGTCCTCTTCGTCCGCCAGCGTCCGCCAGGCCTGGCGGAGGTCCCCCGGGGCGTCATCGAACACGTCGGCGCCCCAGCGAAACGCCTCCCGGGCCTGCAGCTCCGCGAAGGCCGCGACGCGCATGCGGTCGCCGATGCCGTGGGGGCCGCCGAGCTTGCGGGGGCCGGGCGCCTTCGCGCCGTCGGCGACGGTCACGAAGGGGGCCCAGTCGGGGGGCGATGGGGGACCAGTCCAGGGCATGGGCCCGATGGTAGTCTCCTGGCGCGCTGGCGAAAGCCCCAGACCGTGGAGGAGCGATGAGCGAGACCGATCAGGACCTGGGCCGGATGGTGGACTCCCTGTCACGGGAGATGAAGAACCTGCGGGAGCTCGTGCTCGCCTACAACCCGCGGATCCGCGAGCTGGAGGACCGGGTGGACGCCGCCGAGCGGCAGCTGTCCGCGTTGGGCACCCGCATGGACTCCGCGGAGGCGCGGCCCGATCCGCTGGAGGACCGCCTGGACGCCATCGAGCGCACCGACGACGCCCTCGGCGCGCGGGTGGCGCTCCTCGAAGCAAAGGGCCAGGCGGACGTGGCATGGACCGAGGAGGTCCGGCGCGCGCTCGACGCCAACGGCGACGCCCTCAACGGCGTGCGGGCGGACCTGGACGATCTGCGCAAGCGGCTCAGCGCGACCTGAGCGACCGCTCCATCCAGCGGTGGGGAATGCCGCAGTCGTCGAACACGTCGCCGTAGGCCGCGAACCCGTGTGCGGCGTAGAACGGGATGGCGTGCGTCTGCGCAGCCAGCACCACGCGGCCCATCCCCGCCGCCTCCGCGCGCCCCACCAGCTCGTCGAGGATCGCGCCCCCGAGTCCGCGGCCCCGCCAGGCCTTGCGGACCGCCATGCGGCCGATGTGTCCGTCCGGCGTGAGCCGCCCTGTCGCCACGGGCTCCTCGCCGTCTACCGCCAGCAGATGCACGCTGTTGGGATCGTGGTGGTCGACCTCTTCGTCGAGCGGCACGGCCTGCTCGTCCACGAACACCTCGAGGCGCACGGCAAGCAGGCGGTCCTCGTCATCGGCCCAGGTGGCGTCGTTCAGGGTCCAGGTCATGGCGCGGGACGTTAGCGCAACCAGAACTCCATGACGTCGACCCCGAACACCCCTCCGGCCTCGAGCACGGCCCCGGACGGACAGACGTTGCCGAACCGGAGCCCATCCGCGTCGTCCACCGAGGCGGGGTACTCCACGACGAGCGGATGACGCTCGCCGTCGTCCACTGCGTCGGCGGCCGCGGGGCAGGTCACGCAGCAGCTCCCGTAGAACCACGGCACGGCGTCGAAGCGCTCGATGCAGGCCGCGATCGACGGTCCCGAGTCGAGCGTCGACAGCTCTGCGTTGAAGAGCATCGGGACGTCCGCGGTCACGCCCTCGATGAGGGCGATCCCGCCCGCGACGGAGAGCTCTTCGAAGGTGGCGACGTAGTGGAGCGGCGCGCAGGGAGCGTCGCCCGCGCTGCGCAGGACGAGCCGCAGGAGGATCTCGCGGTCCGGCGCCAGGTGAGGCCACCGGGCGCCGGGGAGTCGGTAGACCCCGCTCTGCAGGGCGCCGACGCCCTGGCCCTCCCAGTCGTCGAACCCCGTCATGAGCGAGTCCGTGGCGGCCGGATCCCACACGGTCCGCTGGATGAGGGTCCAGCCTCCGGCCTGGGTCGTCATGTCACACAGGACGGGGATCGTGGCGCCGCCGCCGGGGGCCACCAGGGTCACGCCGGAGCCGGCCGCCGGATCCGAGGCGATGACCTCCGCGCAGCTCCCGCACACCCCGTCGCAGCCAGGATCGGCGTCGCCGGGAGGTCGGTCGGGCGCGAGCTCCCGGGACTCGGTGATGCGGGGGGGAGCCGGAGGGAGCTCGGCGTCGGGAGGGACGTCGCACGCGGCGAGCAGGAGGACGGCAGCGGCCGGGACAGCGAGGAAGAGGCGCATGGAGCTCTCCGCCGGGGACACCCCGAACGGAGGGTCGCGCATGGAGTCCCGGCCACCCGATGTCCGGACCCGGGTCTGTCGGGCGGGCGCCGTCTGTGTGGCCTCAGTAGGAGACGCCGAGGTCGGCGAGGTCCTGCTCCGCGAACCCCACCCAGCCCTTGTTGGCCTTCGGGGACGCGGGCGACGGATGGAGGACCCGCCCGATGCGCAGGTCCAGCCCGGCGAGCGCCTTGCTCGCCCGCTTCTCGGCCCAGGCGCCGACGCCGATGACGAGCTCCGGCTGCAGGGCGATCACCGCGTCCCGCAGCGCCGCGTCGCAGGCGGCCTCCAGCGGGGCGCGCTCGCTCGCGGGGAGCTTGTCCGGCGTGCGGTTGCGCGCCGACTCCTCCATGAACACGAGGGGGCAGTAGTTCAGGACGAAGAAGCGATCGAAGAAGGCCTCCGCGGTGCCGAACCGTTCCGCCGCCCATCCCCACAGGCGGCGCCCGCTCACCTCGCTGCGGGTGCAGTCGAAGCCCTGGATGGGCCGCTTCGGGTGCTCGTTGTCGGGGCGCTGCACGGGCGCCTCGATCCCCATCCAGTCCCGCACGTGCGCGATCTCGCCGAACGGCACGCCCGTCTGCGCCATGCCCCAGGGGCCGGGGTTCATCCCGAGGAAGACGGCCTCCTTGGGGCCCGCGCCGAAGCGCTCGATGTAGGCCGCGTGGGAGGCCCAGGCGTAGCGCAGGGGGTTGTAGACGGTGTGGGTCGGCGGGCCGAACGACAGCGCGTCGACGGTGTCCCGGAGCTGGGCGGTGATGGCGAGCAGGGCAGCGGACATGGGCGCGACAGTAGCGAGCTTGACGGCGTCTGGGTGCTAGGCTCGGCGGCGGCCTGGCACGAGCCGCGGGGGTCGCGATGCAGGAACTGAAGGGGCGGGTCGCCGTCCTCACCGGAGCGTCCCGGGGGATCGGCGTGCACGTCGCGCGGTCCCTGGCCCGGCGCGGAGTGCGCCTGGCGCTCGCCGCTCGCAGCGCGGAGCAGCTCGAGGTGGTGCGGGCCGAGGTCGCGGGGCTCGGCGTCGACGCGATCGCCGTGCCCACCGACGTGTCGGACTCGGAGGCCCGCAAGGCGCTGATCGCCGCGGCGGAGGAGCAGCTCGGCCCCGTCGACATCCTCGTGAACAACGCCGGCATCGAGACCGCCGCGGCCTACGAACACGTCACCGAAGACGAGGTCCGTCGGTTCATCGAGGTGAACCTGGTGGCGCCGATGCACCTCACGCGGCTCGTGCTGCCGGGGATGTTGGAGCGCGACCGCGGACACGTGGTGAACATGGGCAGCCTCGCGGGCCTCGGGCCCACCGCCTTCGGCGAGTCCTACGCCGCCACCAAGCACGGGCTCGTGGGCTTCACCAAGTCCCTGCGCGCCTCGTCGAAGGTGTCGAAGAGCAACGTGTCCGCGTCGTCCATCTGCCCGGGCTTCGTGCGCGACGTCGGGATGTACCAGCAGATGCAGGACGACGGCGCGAACCCGTCCGGGGCCATGCTCGGCACCTCGTCCCCCGAGTCGGTGGGCGAGGCGGTGGTGCGGGCGATCGTCAAGGACCTGCCCGACGTCGTGGTGAACCCCGGCTTCCCCCGGCTGATGTTCGCGCTCCTCATGCTGTTCCCGCGGATGAGCGAGTGGATCGCGCTGCGGACGGGCAGCTTCGACGTCTTCACCAGCGCCGCCGGTGCGCGGGGGCGTGGACGGTGAGGTGGCTCCTGGCCGCCGGCCTGCTCCTCAGCGGCGTCGCGCAGGCCGAAGACGGCGTCATCCCTCCGCCGAACGTGCCCTGGTGCGACGGCGCGACGCTGCTCGTGCCGCGGGATGGCGAGGTCCCCAGCGAGATCCCGCTCCCGGCACCCTGTCTGCAGAGCGCCACGGACGGCACGCGCACGGCCGTCGCCCTGGGGGAGGCGGGCGCCGCGCTCGTGGAGCACGCAGATCCCAGCCGCCCGACCGTCGTGCTGGTCCCCACCGTCGGGATCATCACGGGCGTCGACTTCAACGACGGCGCCCTGGCTGTGACCGAGGCCGTGTCCGTCGTCCGGTCGGTGGTGGTGTCGGACGCCGGCGAGGTCCTCGTCCCGGCGGTGCCCGCGCCCGAGCCGGAGCCGGTCGTGGTGGACGCGCCGCTCCCCATCGTGGAGCACCCGGACAAGCG
>ENA-OWNT01003824-OWNT01003824.1-seawater-metagenome-genome-assembly--contig:-NODE-3824-length-13795-cov-3.988118_pt1 | contig 13795 bp, 9 predicted proteins | sample MGYA00238136_ERZ651165 | MGnify/ENA primary metagenome ERZ651165 (study PRJEB26861, sample SAMN08777766) | seawater metagenome | isolation source: coastal seawater | place: USA: Florida | collected...
GTGGGGTGGCCCTGGGGCTCTTCGCCTCCGACCCCGCCTACGACTATGGCCCGCTCGGGGTCGAGCTGACCCGCGAGCTCCCAGTACAGCGAGCGATCCTGAAGGCCCGGCTCCCAGATGGTGCCCAGGGCGTGGTTCTGCATGTCCGTACCGCAGGCGAAGATGTTCCCCTCCCAGTCGACGGCGCCCTCGCGCGCAGCTCCAACCCCCACGACGTCCTGGTGGCGGCCGTGGTGGAGGGCTGCATCAACGAGACGGTCTCCGCGATGCAGCTGCAGCGGGTGATCCCGTCCATCGTCGACCCCCTCCTCGCGGCACGGGTGCAGGAAGTCCTCGACGACGAGCTCCGTCATGCCGAGCTCAGCTGGGCCTTCGTGCGTTGGATGCTGCAGCAGCACCCCCACCTGGTGCCCGCCGCCGAGGAAGCCTTCGTCAGCTTCCGCCTGGGTCCGGCGCCTGCCGAGGGTCCCCACGACGCCACCCTCGCGGCCTACGGAGCGCCCCCCGCCGCTCTGGCCCACACCACCGCCGCCGAGGTCCTCGAGCGGGTGGTGCTCCCCTGCGCGGAGGCGATGCTGCGCCAGCTGAGCCCGGGGTCCGAGGTCGCCGAGGCATGATCCTCCTTGCCTGGCTGGCCGCCTGCAGCCCGCCCGACGACCCCGCCCCGGCCCGCAAGAAGGCGCCGGAGCCCGTCGTGGAGGTCTCCGAGCACACCACCCCCGTGCTCCCCACCCAGCCCATCGACACCGACACCGCCGAGCTCACCGACACCGCCGAGCCCGAGCCCGACCCCGGCGCGGTCTTGTTCGACGACGCCTTCGTGCACGACATCGACTTCCTGATCGACGAGGTCGCTGCACAGCGGCTCCGCGATCGGCCGGATGGCTGGCAGGAAGCCACCTTCGTCTTCGACGGCGTCGAGGTGGCGGAGGTCGGCGTCCGACTCAAGGGCAACGGCTCCTTCCAGCCCTTCGACGACAAGCCCAGCTGGAAGGTCAGCCTCGACCGCTTCGTCCCCGACCAGGAGCTCGACGGCCTCGATCAGCTCGTGCTCAACAACATGGGCACCGACGCCAGCATGATTCGAGAGCGCATGGCCTACCGCGCCTACCAGCTCGCCGGCATCCCAGCCCCCCGCACGGCCTACGCGCGGGTCACGGTCAACGGCGAGGAGCGCGGCACCTACCTCATGGTCGAGGACGCCGACCGTCGCTTCCTCCGCCGCTGGTACGAAGACTCGGGCGGCAGCCTGTACGAGATGTTCGACGTCGAGTTCTTCTCGGCACAGGTGCCCGACTTCGATCACGACGGCGGCCCCGACGATCGGCGCCCGCTGTACGCCCTGTGCGACGTGCTCGACGACCCCTCCCAGCGTCTGGTGGACGAGGGGAGCGAGGTGCTCGACGTAGAGCAGTTCGCCGCCTACCTCGCGGTGTCCGCGGTGCTGGGCCAGTTCGACGCCTACCCCTACTCGGTGCCCGGCGACGACATCTACCTCTACGTCGACCCCACCGACGGCCGCATCGACACCCTCCCCCACGGGGCCGACGAGGTCTTCAGCGACCCCCACCGGCCGGTCGACTACGTCTTCGGGCGCCTCGGGCTGGCCTGCATGGAGGAGCCCATCTGCAAGCAGCGGTTCTCCGACGCCGTGTGGCACACCCTCGAGCTGCTCGAGACCGAGAACTACACCCAGCAGGTGTCCGACGAGTGGGAGGCCATGGTCGCCCACCGCCGACCAGCGCCAGGGCTGCCCAACGCCGCCAGGGACCGCGACCGGCTCATGGAGTTCCTGACGACGCGGCGGAAGAGCCTGGAGTCGATGCCCGGGCTGTAGTTCAGTCCCAGGGCCATCCCTGGCTGTCCATCCAGTCACAGCGCGACTCGGTGCCCAGCACCTGCGCCGTGGTGGGCGTCACGTCGAACAGCGCCCAGGTGGGCGTCCCGGCCGGACTGGCAAGCACCAGTCCGAGGGTCAGGGGTCGCATGCTCCTCCTCCGGCGTCGAAGCGCCGCTTCGGCATGCTACTCCTCGGGCTGCACCTGCTTCAGGCTGGCCCGCTTCAACGGGGTCCGGTTCCCCGGGTCGATGTCGACGGACACGCCGCGACGGAAGTCGCCCACGACCTCACCGTACGCCTCGCCGTCGCGGAACTGCAGGCGGTGCAAGATCTGGCGCTTGGTGAGCTTGTCGGTGAGCACGACGGGCACCTCGAACACGCCGAAGGGAACGTCGGTCGTGCCGGTGAGCTCCAGGGTGCCCCGGTGGATGGTGGCCGTGATGTCGACCCCGGGCACGATGCCCTGCCGCACCCAGAAGTCGAAGAAGTCCCCCAGCTTCTGGCCCGACGCTCGCTCGAGGTAGTGCTGCAGTCGCTCGTTCGTGATGCCCTCGCGGGGGTGGTCCTTCAGCATCTGGTGGACGCCGAGGAAGAAGGCATCGGTGCCGACCCGCGGGCGCAGCATCTGCTGGAGCACATAGGGGCCGTACTGGTAGACCACGAAGCCCTGTGGCCCCTCGTGGTAGGCCTCCGCCAGGCTCACCGACACCCGGTGATCGGCCAGGGTCGACAGGTTCCCTTCGAGGGCCCGCCGGGTCTCCTGCCGCTGGTCGAGGCACTTCTTCACGTTCTCGTGGACCTTGGCCACGAACATGCAGGAGAACACCTCGGCGAAGCTCTCCACCATCCACCGATCGTCGAGCCCGCCCGGCTGGGCCTGCTGCCCCCACCACTGGTGGGCCACCTCGTGGGCGAACACCCCCCAGCCGCCGTCGTCGGTGGTCTTCATGCGGGCCAGGTCGGCCAGACCCCGGGTCTGCAGGGTGCGCTGCATGACCTGCATGCCGTGGGGCGCCACCCAGGTGTAGTGGTCGATGGCGGCCGGCCCCTCCACGATGTCGTACTCGGGGAGCCCGTACGACGGCAGGAAGGTCTCGTAGTAGGCCATGATGCCGCGGGCCTGGGCCCCGAGGGTCTTCAGCCGCTTGTCGTCGCCCTGGAGCAGCGACACCCGCACCGCGGGCATCCCCTTGGCCGCCTTGTCGTAGCGGGTGCGGTAGTCCCCTACGACGACGTTGGGGAAGCGGGCCCTGTCGACCCCTTCCACCACCGTCCAGCGCCACCCGCCCGACACCTCCTGCTCGTCGGGCCCCGAGACGACCGCCACGAGCTTGCTGTCCGCAGGGAGCCCGACCCGCGCGTCGAAGGCATAGCCCTGCCCCTCGTCGCCCTCGAGGCTGGCGAGGAAGCGCTGCAGGCCGCTGCTCTTCCCGTGCGACACCGTCCCCACGGCGTCGACCTCCGACAGGTGCGCGAGGGGCCAGCTGTCCTTCCACTGCAGGTCGACCACCACCTCGTCGCCCGCCCGCACCAGCTCCGGGAACACCAGGCGGACCCGGTGAGCGGTGACGCGCTCCTCGTCCTCGTCGTCGTCGTCGGGCTCCCACGGGCCCGGCTTCGGCTTCGGCTTCGGCTTCTCCCGGGTCACCACCTCGGACGCTCGCCGCTCCACTTGCTCCGGCCGGGCGAGGGGCGTGCCGTCGGGGAGCGCCGCGGAGACCCACTCGAAGGTGTCGGCCACCGCCTCCACCCGGGGCACGATCAGCTCGACGAAGAGCATGTCGGCCTCGGCCCGGAGCGTCACCCGGTTGGTGATCTCCACCGGCAGGGTCAGGGCGTTGCGCTGATGCTGCACCAGCACCCGCGCCTGGACGTGCTCGATGCGCTGCTGATGGGAGGAGCGCGGAGCCGACAGCTGGTCGTCGGGGTCCACCGTGTCGGCGGGCAGCCCGGAGATGTGGGACCAGCGGGCGCCGCCCTGGGGGCTGAACCCGGCCGTCACCACCTCGCCGTCCCAGCTCTGAGACAGGCGATGCCCGTCGACCCAGGCCAGCCAGCGGTCGTCGGGGGTCGGCACGTTGGACACCCGGCCATACCGGGCCTCGGTGTGCAGATCGACCACCCAGGTGTGCTCGATCTCCCCGCCCAGCTGCGTCACGGTGCGCTCCGCCGCCACCTGCCCGCCCAGATCGAGACCCACGGCGTCCCACAGCTCCAGGCGACGCTCGAGCAGCTCGACCGCCCGGCGCAGCTTCGAGGAGCCCGCCCACACCACGATCTCGTAGGGGTCGGTGGCCTCGGGGCCGAGGAAGAGTGCGTCGAGCTCGGGGCTCGTGGTCAGGAAGAGGCCCTCGGTGGCCTGGGTGCGGAAGGGCTCCAGGCCCAGCGCCACGGGCTCCATCGCCTCCCGCTCCGCCCCCAGGTACATCACCTGCCGGTTGCCCAGCTCCAGCGCGTCGGCCTCGTAGGGCAGGTCTACCCCCACGCTTCCCTCGCCATCGACCCACACGAAGCCCACCAGCTCCCGGTCGCCCCGCTGCTCGGCGCTGGGGAGGGTGGCCTCGGGATCGCGGTCGCGGAGCTTGCGCAGGAACTTGCCTGCCTCGTTCTCCCAGGCCCCCGCGAAGTGACCGGAGAAGACCGGCACCATCGCTCCGGAGGTCAGGGTCACGTCCATCACTCCCTGTCGCAGCCGGATGGGCCGGTCGACGGGCCGAGCGAGGGCCGTGACCGCCTCGAGGTCGTCCATCGATCGAATGCGATCGTCGGCTTCTTCCGGTGTCAGGCCCCAGGCGAGGGCGATCCAAGCGAGCACGCAATCTCCAACCAATGGCGCCGAGCGTACCAGAGGGTCGTTCGTTGGGCCGGCCCCTCCCGCCGTATTCGTGGGCCGCGGGTACCGCTCGCCGCCCCGCTACGGCTCGCCGTCGCGGGCCCGTCACCCGCTCGACGCGACACTGTGCCCCTTCTCAGGGCACAAGAAGGCACCTGCCACGCGCCACGAGGTTATCAGCGCGGCCAGACCAGGAGGTCCCATGTCCCTGCGCCCGCTGTTCGCCCTCGCCCTCGTCATCGCGTGCAACGGTTCCAAAGACGACACCGGAACCGACCTCCCCCCCGTGGGCGACGCCGACACCGACACCGACACCGACACCGACTCGGACACCGACACCGACACCGACGCGGATGCCGACACCGACACCGACACGGATGCCGACACCGACACCGACACCGGCATCTACGTGCCGCCCGTCACCTACACGGTCGAGACCTGCGCCAACAACTGGTCGGCCCCGCCGGCGGGCGAGCTCTGCGAGGTCAGCGGCGACCCCGCCACCGCCACCCACCTGCTCATCCAGGGCGACATCCTCGGCGACGTGACCACCTACGAGGCCGGTGAGGTCCTCGTGGAGCGCGGCGACAACGGCCTCATCGAGTGTGTCGGCTGCGACTGCTCCAGCCAGGCCCCCGCTGAGGTGCTCACCGTCACCTGCCCGGACGGCGTGGTGAGCCCGGGCCTGATCAACGCCCACGACCACATCACCTACGACCACACGCCCCCCGCCCGCTGGGGCGACGAGCGCTACGACCACCGCCACGACTGGCGCCGCGGCAAGCGTGGCCACACGGAGCTCAGCTCCAACCGCGACTCCGCCCAGACCGACATCCTCTACAACGAGCTGCGCATGCTCTTCGCCGGTGCCACCTCCGTGGCCGGCTCCGTCGGCGGGTCGAACTCCGAAGGCCTGATGCGCAACCTCGACGACAGCGACGCCAACGAGGGCCTCGGCGGCTGGGAGGTCGGCTACGAGACCTTCCCCCTCGGCGACATCGACGGCGACATGTTCGCCGACGGCTGCGACAACTACTTCCCCGACGGCGACTGGGTGCTCTCCGACCGCATCTACCTGCCCCACATCGCCGAGGGCATCGATCTCGAAGCCCAGAACGAGTTCCACTGCCTCAACGGCACCGGTGGCAACAACAGCATCGACCTCATCGCCGACAACACCAGCATCATCCACGGCATCGGCCTCACCGCCGACGACGTGGAGATGGTGTCGGAGCGGGGCGCCCACCTCGTGTGGTCCCCTCGGTCCAACGTCTCGCTGTACGGCGAGACCGCCCCCGTCGTCATGTACGACAACTTCGGCGTGCCCATCGCCCTCGGCACCGACTGGACGCCCTCCGGCTCCGCCACCATGCTCCGCGAGCTGGCCTGCGCCGACTACCTCAACGACACCCACTTCGACGGTCACTTCTCCGACCGTGAGCTGTGGCAGATGGTCACCCGCGGTGCGGCCCATGCCATGGGCGCCGACGGCCAGATCGGTCGCCTCCTCCCCGGCATGATCGCCGACATCGCCATCTTCGACGGCGCCGTGGGCACCCACCACCGGGCGGTCATCGAGGCCGACCTGCCGGACGTGGAGCTCGTGCTCCGCGGCTCCGTGCCCCTCACCGGCGACGCCGACCTCGTCGAGGGCCTGCTCACCCCCGCCAGCTACGCCATGTGCGAGGGCCTCGAGCAGTGCATCTCCGACCACGTGGTCTGTGCCGAAGAAGACTCCGGCTTCTCCCTGGCCGACATCGAGGCCGCCGTGGGTGGCGGCGCCTACGACCTCTACATCTGCGGCGCCCCCTCCGACGAGCCCAGCTGCGAGCCCTTCCGCGACAACGAGACCGACACTCAGTGGCCCAGCGGCGACGGGATGATCTACCCCGACCAGTCCATCATGGACGCCGACGGCGACGGCGAGGCCGACGTCGACGACAACTGCCCGGACATCTTCAACCCTGGCAAGCCCATCGAGGGCTTCGTGCAGTCCGACAGCGACACCGACGGCATGGGCGACGCCTGCGACCCCTGCCCCCTCGACAGCAACCAGGCCTGCAGCTGGGATGACCGCGACGGCGACGGCATCCTCAACCTCGACGACAACTGCATGACCGACCCCAACGCGGCCCAGGTCGACGCCGACGGCGACCACATCGGCGATGCCTGCGACCTGTGCCCCAACGACTACGGCCCCGACGGCAGCTGCCCGGTGCTGGTGTACGACATCAAGCAGGAGACCGTGCCCCTGGGCAGCCCCGTGGTGCTCGAGAACATGCTCGTGACCGCCGTGGGCGACTCCGGCTACTTCCTCCAGCTCGACGACGGCCAGCCCGGCTACACCGGCCCGGACTGGTCCGGCATCTACGTGTACACGGGCTCCGGCGCCAAGCCCAACCGCGGCGACCGCATCACCGCCGAGGGCTCCGCCACCGAGTTCTTCGACCAGATCCAGCTCGACGTGGGCAGCTACACCGTCCAGTCCAGCGGCAACCCCGACCCCAACCCCGTGATCGTGACCCCCGCCGAGGTCGCCACCGGCGGCAGCCGCGCCTGGGAGCTCGAGGGTGTGGTGGTCGCGGTCAACAACGTCACGGTCACCGAGGTGCAGCCCAGCGCAGGCCCCGGCGACGCCGACCCGACCGACGAGTACGTCCTCGACAACGAGCTGCGGGTCAACGACCTGCTCTACCTCACCAGCCCCTTCCCCACGGTGGGTGAGTCCTTCGGCTACATCGGCGGCGTGCTCCGCTTCGCCAACGGCGACAGCAAGCTCGAGCCCCGCGACGACTACGACGTGCTCTCCGGCGACGCCTCGCTGGCCACGCTGTCCCCCGTGTCCGTCTCCATCGAGGAAGGCGTGACCGACGACACGCTGCTCACCGTGGGCCTCTCCCGCCCTGCCGGCGCCGCCACCACCATCGACCTCGACTGCACCCCGGCCAACCGGGTCAGCTGCCCGAGCACCGTCACCATCGGCGTGGGCGAGCAGTTCGCCGGGGTCGAGCTCACCGGGGTGAACGCCAACACCACCCCGGGGCAGGTCGAGGCGACCCTCGACGGTGTGAGCCTCACCGCCGACGTGCTCGTCTACGACAACGGCACCACGCGCGAGGTGGCCGGCTTCGAGCCCACCACCCTCGACGTGTCGACCAACGGCACGGCCAGCGCCATGGTCGTGCTCACCGTCCCCGCCGAGACCGGCGGCACCAGCGTCGACCTGTCCGTGAACAACGGCCTGGTCTCGGTGCCCGCGAGCGTCACGGTGCCCGCCGGCCAGCTCAGCGCCAGCTTCGATGTCGACGCGGGCGCCACCGCCGGCGACGCCACGGTCACCGCCGACCTCGGCAGCAGCTCGGTCGACCTCGACGTGACCGTCAACGACGGGTGGAGCGGCACCGGGCTGGTGTTCAGCCAGTACCTCGAGCCCACCACCGGCAACAACAAGTACGTCGAGATCACCAACATCGACAGCAGCTCCATCGACCTGTCGAACTGCAACGTGCGCAAGTACACCAACGGCGCCACCAGCGGTACGAGCATCGCGCTGTCGGGCACCCTCGCCCCCGGGGGCGTCCACCTCGTGTGCCACTCGTCGGCCAGCTTCACCACCGGCGCGCCCTGCGACACCTCCAGCGGGTCCCTCGACTTCAACGGCGACGACGCCCTCGACCTCGAGTGCGGCGGCCTGGTCTACGACGTGATCGGCGAGATCGGCGTCGACCCCGGCACTGCGTGGGGCACCAGCCCGTCGACGCAGGACCACAGCCTGATCCGCAACTGCGTGGGCAGCGGCGATGCCGACGGCGGCGATGCCTTCGACCCCGCCGACGAGTGGACGGCCCTGGCCACCGACGACGCCAGCGACCTCGGGCTGCTCAACAGCTGCAACTGACCCGGCGAGTCCCTGAGGCGGGCTCGCTGCTCGCCCAGGAGACGTGACTCACGCCAGTGCGCGCTCTCGGGCCCCCGACACGTCACCCCGCAGCACGCGGCTCAGGTGATCGGTGGTGACCACCGCCCCCATGGCCAGCAGGTCGTGCTCGATGTCGAGCGTGACCTCCGCCGACCCCTCGATGTCGCCGACGCTCCCCTCGGCGCCCTGCGACGCTTCCCCGATGATCGTCAGCGACAGATCACCGTCCATCGCGAGCTCGGTGGCGAGCAGCTGCACCACCTCCGCCGGCGTGGACTGCAGCGGGCAGGCGGCCCAGGCCAACAGCGCGTCGACCAGGCCGTCTTCCGCCACCGACGCGCGCAGCGCCTCGGCCACCACCCCCGCCACGAACTGCACCGCGTCGAGGTCGAGGGAGGCCTCCAGCGCGATCGTCGCCGACAGGGCCCAGGTTCCACCGCCCAGGGTGTCGCGCAGACCGGCTGCCTCGAGCCAAGCGGCGGCGAGGTCGTCGCTGGCCCCGATGGAGGCCGACAGCGTGAGCCCCTGCACCCGAGCCAGGAACTCCTCCACCGAGGTGGGCACGGCGGCCTCGACGCCCATCTCCACCCCTAGCCCCACCTCGGCGCGGCCGGCATCGACCGTGTCGGTGCGTGACACCACCACGTCGCTGATCAGCGCCTCGCCCTCGACGACGGACAGGTGCCACGAGACGGTGAGCTCGCTGTCGGCGCCCACGTCTTCGTCGAAGGAGCCCAGCGCGGCCTGCAGCCCCTCGCCCAGCTTCAGCGCGCCGCCCGCCTGCAGCAGCACCTCGCGTGCCGATAGCGGGTCAGCATCACCGCTCAGATCGCACAGCAGACGTACCGGCAACGCCGAACGCCCGGGCCTGGCAGTCAATGCGATATCAATCGCCCCCACTTCGCCGATAAACCCAATCGCCGGAGTTTCAAAACTGGCGTCCAGATCCGGCCAGCGCGCTGCGGATGCCGCGTCCAGCACGCATAGCGCACACCAGCCGACGGCATAGACCCAGCCCAACCACCACAGGCCCGGATCGTACAGGATCAGGGCCAGCACCACTGGCATTCCAGCAGTAAAAAGCAGTATCGACCGGATGGTGGGCAGCATTATCGGGGCGCCTCCACCTGTTCCAGCAATTGTTCAATGATCTGATCTTCACTCAGCCCTTCGATTTCTGCGCCAGCGGCCAGAATGATCCGATGCCGAAGCAACGGTTTTGCCAGGAATTTGACATCATCCGGGATTACAAAATCCCGACCGCACAGAACAGCATAGGCGCGCGTTGCTGATGAAAGCATGGTCGCCGCGCGGGGTGACGCCCCGAACTGCAAATGTCCGTTGGTGCGGGTCGCCCGGATCAGATCAACGATGTAGGCCTGGATTTCTTCGGTCAGCGTTACCTGCCGGATCACGTTCCGTATCTGCCGCACCTGCTCCAACGTTGTCACCTGGGCCAGGTCCATCTCGCTGACATCCGGCGTCGTCGTCCGGTCACCATGCAGCGCGACAATTCGCAATTCCGACGCCCTGTCGGGATAATCCAGGACATGTTTGAACAGAAAACGGTCCAGCTGCGCCTCAGGCAACGGATAGGTTCCCTGCTGTTCCAGCGGGTTCTGTGTCGCAATGACCATGAAACCATCACCCAGATCGGAAGTCTTGCCGTCAATCGTAACGCTACGCTCACCCATCGCCTGCAGTAATGCGGATTGGGTTTTGGGTGGGGTCCGGTTGATCTCATCCGCCAGCAGCAGGTCGGTGAATACCGGACCGGGTACCAGATTGAATTTATTGGTATGGAAATCGAACAGATTGGTGCCGACGACGTCACCCGGCATCAAATCCGGTGTGAATTGGATACGGCCGAACCGCAAGCCAACGCTGCGGGCAAAAACCTGCGCCATCAGGGTTTTCGCCGTACCCGGTGGCCCTTCCAGCAGGATATGTCCCTCGGTCATCAGCCCCACCAGCATCAGGTCCAGCGCATCCCGCTGGCCAACCACGACCTGTCCGCACTGATGTCGCAAACGTTCGGTGACAAGGCGGACATTATCCAGATCCATGGATCAACTCCGTTTTCCACGTGTAAATTCTGATACCGGTTTTCAGTTGCTGCATCAGCGGCATGCGCTCGGCATCTCTACTGACCTGCGCAGTGAGCACGCTCAGGCTTGTTTCCGTTTTTCGGGTCGCTCCGACCTGATCCAGCCAATCGGTCAGTTGCTCCGCATTCAGGTTTTTTGGGGCATGCAGCGCTGCCGCGGCTTCCCGGCGCGAAAGCTCCAGATAGCGGGTCAGGATTTCGCCGCCATGCCCGCTGAAGGAAAGCATGCCCGCCGTATTGGCAATCAACGCTGCTGCACCACGCGGAAGGGCGGACGGTGCATCTTCCGGCTTGCCAAATCGGGTCAGCCCGGCCCAGACCAGCAACACCAGCGTCGCGAGAAACATCAGGCTGATGATCAGGTAAGGCGGTGAAAACAACAAAACCCAGATATTGGGTGATGCCCTGAACCCGTGGACAACCTCGTCGAAGACAAGACTGCCCCCGGCGGGCACCGTCTCTGCCAATATCCAGGCGGCAATCCGAGCATTCTCCCCTTCATGCAGTCCGTGATTGGCCAGCAGATCCGGGTCCGACAGCACGTAGTAACGCCCCAGCCCACGGGAAATCCGGGCCAGCAGAACCCCATCATCATTGTAAAGCAGTGGCGTGACATTCCCATCAACACCTGACAGATCCATCAGTTGCAACCCAGCAATCACCGGTGCAAACGTGCCCTCTTCATGGGCGACCACCGCTGTCGCATCCGGGTGCATCAGCTTGCTTCCCGGAACAAGTTCATCCAGCAAAGCTGCCAGCCCTGACTGCGATGTCGGCAGCACTTTCCCGACAAATCCCGAATTCTGCCGGTCCCTGTGGCCATACCGTTTCGGCAGGATCACCAGCGACCGGGTGCGCTGGGCCTTGCGGACAACATCTGCCCGCACGGTTTCGCCCAGGCGCGGCTCGGCCATCAACAGCAATCCGTTCCAGCCCACTGCGGCCTCGGTAAACTGCCGTGCCTTTTTGACCGGTATGCCCAGCGCTTCGGCAAAACTGTAAAATGCCCAGTGACCAATGGCGGACCGGGAATAGCTGTTCGCCTGGTTGCTTTGTGGCGGATTGATATCCTTGTGAACACGATCGAAAAAAATGAACCCGACCAGCCCGATCAATCCGATTGATACCAGGGCAATAACGGCCCGAACGGACATGATGCGATCATCACCCATCACGCCACACCTGACAGCAGACGGCTCAGTTGGTCAAAGCGGTTCCGACAGAGTTCAAATGTTTCCCGGTTGGGCGGCTGTTCTGCGAACTGACTGAGCTCCTCGGCATTCACGATTTCCCCAAACAGGCTCTGGGCACCATCCGGAAATTCGGCATTTCGCAAAATCTCTCGACTGGTCAGCGATTGCAGGACACTTGGCGGAAACTGACCGGAAACCAGCTCAATGGCCATCGCCATCAGCAATGCCAGTGCTTCTTCATATCGCCCCTCAGCAACCAACTGATCCAGTTTCGTCCGGGGGTTCCGGGCTGAACGCCCCGAATTCGAGACAACCTCGCCAGTTAATCGCGCGCTTTTACGGGATGTAGATCCTTTGAGCAAAAACGGCCGGAAGTGGGTGATCACGAGATAAACCAGATAAATCACGAAAACACCCAGTGCCAGATAGGCAAGCACCCGGAACAGTCCGGAGAGGTCCGGCAAATTCCATTTTGAAGATTCATTTCTGCGAGGGACCTGACGAAGGGGTTCCGGTTTTTCTGTTTCAGGCAGGGTCCGCTGTATTTCTCCGGTATCGTAGGCGCGATCCAATGCCTGCTCCACCTGCTGATCGGTGAAGGTGTAGGCCTCCGCTGAAACAGGATACACCGTCACGGCCAGTACCATCAGGCATGCGCAGCCGAGCATACTGAGGGTTGCCTGCATTGCGGACATGGAACGATAGAACAATCAGACCTCCGGCCAGGGGCAGAGGCTGTCGTCCAGAATGTCAAAATTCATGAGCTCCATCGAATACCACACGCTTGCCGCGACTGAATCCAAAAACCTCACCAATTCTGACATGTTTTGAACAATCGGCGCCAACAGAATTTGCGTCCGCCGACCGGCACCAAAACGATACCGGACGATGGGCCAAGAATGCCCGGGGATCGATCATTCAGTTTCACCAGCGCCTCACCCATTCTCAGGTTTCCTCAAAACCCTGACTGAAAAGCCAGTTCTGGAACCGGAGCATGAAATGAACATATCCAAAATAGCCGCCGTTGCTGTCATTGCCATCACCACCGCATCCTATGCCCAGGCGGCAGATGACCCTGCCAAGCTGAATGATCTGCAGATCGCCCACGTCGCCTACACCGCTGACAATATCGACATCCGCTATGCCCATCTGGCGCTGGCAAAATCCAAGAACCCGGAAATCCACAAATTTGCCCGCACCATGATCCGGGACCACAATGCGGTAAACGACCAGGCGCTGGCGCTGTTGGAGGAGAACCACACCTTTCCGGGGCCCTATGTGTTCCGGGTGGTGGTCCGTCCCGACGACGTGGCGGGGATCGTCAGCGCCGTCACGGCGGGAGCCGGCGAGCAGGCGCGCTTCCTGCGTACCGAGGAGCGCCCGTCCCGCAAGGGCACCTACGTGGCCCTGCACGTGCACATGGAGCTGCCCCACGCCGAGGCCGTGCTCGACGTGTACGAGGTGGTCGGTCAGCTCGATGGGGTGCTCGCAACCCTCTGATCCATCGGGCCCTCCCGCACGGTCCGTGGCGGGGAGCCCCCGGTGCCGGTCTCCGTGGTACTGTCCGGGACCCGCTCCACAGGAAGGGAACGCCCAGTGCCGCCTAGCGAGATCAAGGTCTTCGACACCGCCGGGTCGGTGTGCCACCAGGCTCGGGTCGACCTCTCCCCCCTGCCCGATCGCCTGGCCCTCGATGGCCTGCACCGCGACCACGTGAACGGCTTCGAGTGCCGCTTCGCCGCCGTGTGGCGCGACGGCCGCATCCAGGCCCTGTTCCTGCCCGAGGCGGGCATCCCCCAGCGAGCGGTACGCACGGTGCCTCGCCGCCGTACCCCCGGTCGCTGGGCCACCTCCGCCGTCGCGCTGGGCGCCGGGGGCTTTGGCCGTGCGCTGGTGGGGCCCG
>ENA-OWNT01003825-OWNT01003825.1-seawater-metagenome-genome-assembly--contig:-NODE-3825-length-13789-cov-6.791496_pt1 | contig 13789 bp, 9 predicted proteins | sample MGYA00238136_ERZ651165 | MGnify/ENA primary metagenome ERZ651165 (study PRJEB26861, sample SAMN08777766) | seawater metagenome | isolation source: coastal seawater | place: USA: Florida | collected...
TCTTTTTAATCGTCTCTTAGGACGACCGGATGGGGCTTTATCCACTCTTATTCAGTAGCGGACAACCCTTAAATCCCCTCCCCATCACCGCTTACATCATGGTTACGGGAACTTTTACCGCCGATAAGATGGTTAGTTGCATAAATTTTAGTAATTAATTCGCTATGGAGAGGGGACTTTAATGATCTCAATCACATACATGTCAAGTAAGGATTTTTCACAACAAAGACGCTAAGACGCTAAGACACAAAGGGATTTTTTTAAAGCTGTGTTCTGTGTGTTGAGATATGAAATCAAATGAACCGAAACAAACTAAAGACAACTCTCAAAACATTCATGCCGGAGAGTGAATCGGTAAACTCATTCTCCGGCACGCGAACAATGCGTCATTCTCACCATCAAAGTAATTCTCAGTATTAGCTCTAAAACGTTATTTATCATATCTGATTCAACCGCATAAACTCTCACATGGGATACCATCATTGTCCTCATCCAACCTTGATGGGTCACCGCCACACATACTGAAGTAGTTTCTGACCTCCAGGCATGAGCTAAAATCGCTACAATCAAATCTGTCACCGGAACAAATCCACTCTGACTGAAACATTGATTCCTCCGGGCTAATTGAACTATTCGATGATGATGGTGGACGTGGTGTACCGGTGGGCATTGCTGCACGGGTCGCTACTCTGTCTGCATTGAACTCATCCAGCGTCGTGATATCCCAATTCTCACCTGTGCTGAGAGTATAAGATACAGCCGCCATGCCATCATCCAGTATCATTGATACACTTTCAAATTCAATATTACCCATCAAAAGGGTACTATATTCCAGAATGTCATTCGCAAGTGCTGTTTTATCTATACCCTGACTTACCTGTATCTCAGCGTAAATCATCGGTTCATCGTCGATTGTATAGGTCACATCAAATACCCGTATCGACTCTACTCCCCGAAATATCGTGAGGCTGCCCCGCACATCACTTTCTGTTGCCTGTACATCTTCCTCTGATAGCGTGGAACTGAAATCAAATATCTGCTGTACTGTCGGTTCAGGAGTAGCGGTTACTTCTACTGTTAGCTCGCTTGCATCGTCATCCGGGAGATTAAATAGAATTAATACAAACAATAGACTACCTACGAGCACGAATGCAATTGCAGTAGCACGGATAAGATTCTGTGATTTACTCGATTTCTTTTCCCGGTTGCTATCTGATTTTTTCGACAGTGCATCTAACTTCTCAAGCCATTCCTGCGCTTTCGGGTGTTCAACAGATTTCAAAATGCGACGCGCTTTGTCGTACTCCTTATCCTTGATTAAGACACGCGCCTTGCTCATGTCCGCTTTGATTTTCTGTGCATCCCGTTTCGTCATAACTCGCTCCCCTTTGCTTACAGTGAATATATCCAACCTAATATCTTACTGCCAGAAATACACTCGTACAAACCTCACCCGGGAATCCCGTTATCGAAACTGGCAACTCCCCAAAAAACATTCATGCCGGAGAGTGAATCGGTAAACTCATTCTCCGGCACGCGAACAACGGTTCAGACCTGCCCTATCTGACGCGCACCCCTGCTGTCAAATTCGGCTGGCATGAATAGTATTCAATTGTCGTTCTGTCCCATTTTGACAGCGCGTCCACCGGCAATGATGTTCTTGAAACAGAAAATCCGCCGTCTAGCAAAACAAATTCCTGTTCCGGCAGTATGGTAGCTGAAACCACCCTTGAACAACCCCTCTGTTCAGGTAGAAACTGCAACGTTATACTGCTTTTGTTGTAGTGTCCTGATGGACGCTTGAGGTGGGGTATGATTACCGTCACGCCCCACCTGTCAAATCAGGATAAATAGAGTTTACCCCCTTTTTACAAAATCCGCAAACAAATTTTTGATTTGTATCCTACCTTAATTTTGAGCATAATTAAGCGATGCATAGTGGTCTCAAAAAGTTTCCGGAGTGGACGCATACGCCGATGTGTTCCTGGCAATGTCTCATTATTAAGTGAATTTGCTATCGTTATGAGCCTCATTCAGACGATATTTTTCGGGATGGGCACGGCGACCCTCCCCTACTCATAACTCTATTTTATTGACTTTGCGATGACAGTTTCTTTCAGGGAATATGATGCAGATTGCCAATCGTTATGATGTGCAAAACGAACTCGGTCAGGGCGGGATGGGCGTTGTCTATCAGGTGCGAGACCGTCTCACGCGCAAATCCCTGGCACTCAAACGGGTGAACGCGACTCCATCTGACTTACGTTTCAACTCTAAAACAGATGGTAATATGCTGATGGCGCTTGCCCGTGAATTTCGTATTCTGGCAGGTTTGCGTCATCCGAATATCATCCCTGTGCTAGATTATGGTTTTGACTCCGAAAAACGTCCATTTTTCACGATGGAACTGCTAGAGTCGCCGCAGGAATTCTTTGATGTCACAAAAAATGCCAGCCTCAAAGAGCTTGTGAATCTCTTTGTTCAATTGTTACAGGCACTCAGTTATCTGCATCAACGCGGCATCATTCATCGTGATTTAAAACCTGGCAATGTGCTCATTCAGAATCATCAGGTCTATGTGCTGGATTTTGGTCTCTCGGAAATAGCCGATGTCGCACAGGGGCGTGCGGGAACAATCGAATACATGGCACCCGAAGTCATGCGAAAAGGTCTCGCGACCACACAATCGGATTTATTTGCTGCCGGGGTCATGCTCTACAAAGCGATTACCGGAGATTTACCCTTTGGAGTACACGCCATCATGGGGGCAATTCCACTTGTCCTTGATGATGGGCGTATCACCGACCATCCGCTGGAACTGGTGATTCAGCGTTTACTCTCCGAACAGCCTTCTGACCGTTATCCATCTGCGAGAGATGTAATTGAGGCATTATGTGATGCGGCAGAAATTGATCCTCCCGAAGAAGACCCGCGTATCCGTGAGAGTTTCCTGTTAACTGCGCCTTTTGTCGGGCGTGAAACAGAACTCACACAGCTAGAAAATGCCTTTCAAGCGGCAAATGCGGGACAGGGGTCAATCTGGCTTATCGGTGGTGAAAGCGGTGTCGGTAAATCGCGCTTGATGGATGAAATCCGTGTACGGGCATTAATCGACGGGGCAATTGTTGTGCGCGGACAGGCTGTCGAAGGTGGGCTGCCCTATCAGATGTTGCGAGACCCTCTGCGGCGTTTGATTTTGTCGATCGAGTTGGATGATTTGTCGGCGGGTGTTTTACAGGAAATTGTGCCTGATATTAGTGACCTGCTGGCACGCGATATTCAAGCTGCCCCGCAATTGGACACAACAGCCCAACAGCAACGCTTGATTGCAACGATGATTGATGTATTCAAAAAGCAAACACAGGCTGTCTTGCTGATTCTGGAAGATTTGCAATGGGCGACAGAAAGCCTCGACCTGCTGAAACACATCAGCCAGTTTATCAATCAACATAAATTACTGCTGCTGACGAACTATCGTGATGACGAACGCCCTGATCTGCCGGAACTCATCCCCGGTTCAAAGGTCATGAAATTGGCACGCCTCTCTGAAACAGAAATCAGCCAGTTGAGTGTCTCTATGATTGGTGATAGAGGCAATCAGACAGAAGTGCTGCAATTATTGCAACGTGAAACCGAAGGGAATGCGTTCTTCCTGGTTGAAGTTGTCCGTGCGCTGGCAGAAGCCGCCGGAAGTCGCAGTCAAATCGGACAGGCAACTTTGCCGGAAGCTGTTTTTTCCGGGGGTATCGAGACCATTATCCAGCGTCGATTGGATAAAATACCGGAACACTATCATCCAATTTTGATGCTGGTAGCGGTTGCCGGGCGACAATTAGACCCCGCCCTGTTATCAACGATGATTGCAGAAGATGATTTTGAGGATTTCATTCAAAAAGGGGCTGATGCTGCTGTCTTTGATATTCAAGATGGACAGTGGCAATTCAGTCATGACAAATTACGCGAATACATTCTATCCAGCTTATCTGATAAGCGAAAAATGCTTCTCAATCAACAGGTGGCAGAGGCAATTGAAACTGTTTATCCTGATGAATTGGATGATTATGCCGCACGTTTAAGTAAACACTGGCATGAATCCGGTCAGGCAGAAAAAGAACTCTACTACATACAAATCGCAGGAGAACAGGCAGCCGCGACCAGTTCTTATCGTGAATCCATCACCTACTTTGAACGCGCATTATCACTCTACTCAAATCAACCGGAAGCGCAGGCAAACACCTATATTCAAATGGGGTTGAGTCTATCCAGATTGGGATTCAATGACCCTGCGAAAGATGCCGTGCGTAATGCTTTAGCACTGCTGGAATGGAGTTCGAACATTGCGAACTTTGCAGAAGCGATGAATGTCATGGGGTGTATTTTGCGTGATGAAGGTAAATTTGATGACGCCCTGAGCTATTTTGAAAAGAGTTTGCAGGTTGCGCGGCGTCTGCATGAAGATGAACTCGTTGCCCGGACATTATTGGATTCAGGCTGGCTCGAACATCGACGTGCCTTATATGAAAATGCTTATGAGCGCTTTTCAGAAGCAGTCGATATTTATGAACGTCTCAATGATAATCGTGGATTGGCTAAAGCATATAACCGTCTAGGCGGTGCGGCGCTCAAACTCGGTGATTATCAGGCATCTACTATACTGAGAGAAAAAAGCATTGAACTCTGCCGGATATCTGGCGACCGATGGGGTGAATCTTCTGCTCTGGCAAATCTCGGGGAGACCGCCCGTTTACAGAAAAACTATGATCTGGCGCGGGATTATTATCTGGATGCGCTGGACATCAACCGCAGCATTGATACCCCGCAACTGACATCAATTGTGTTAAGCAATCTGGCATATGTTGAGTCCGCAACAGAAAATTATAGTGATGCTCTCCCTTATTATGCTCAATCACTGGATATTGCCCTTGAGATTAAAGCAACCCACCTGGTATTACATAATTTAGTCGGCATTGCTGGCGTAAAAACACAAATCCGTCAGATCAGGCACGGGGTTGAAATCCTCCAGAGTATCATTAATCACCCCGCATTAATGGGCGAAAGCAAAAATAATGTCGATGCCATTATCGCAGCATTGCCGCACTATATTGAATTTGAAGCAAACCCTGATACGGTTGATTTAGAAAGTCTGGCACAGGAGATTTTAGAGGAATTAGAAGTATAAAATCAGGAGAGGCAAAATACCTCTCCCGGTTAAATACGTTTATGTCAGTTTTTCGCGGATATAAGCACTGGCATAGTCAAGAATCGAGACAACGATTGCAATTGCCAGAACAGCAACCCCGGCTTCGCGATAACGCAGCAGGTTAATCTGTTGCTGGAGCAGCAAACCGATACCACCACCGCCAACGAAACCGATAATTGTAGACATGCGGACGTTAATATCCCAGCGATACATGGTAAAGGCGATGTATGGCGGGACAATCTGCGGAATCACAGCGTAGATAATGGTCTGTAACTGATTTGCGCCTGTGGATTCAAGCGCTTCTATCGGACCCGGATCAATATTTTCGATTTGTTCACTATAGAGCTTACCGAGTGCGGCAATACTATGCAGTGTCAGAGCGAGAACACCTGCAAAGGGTCCGATTCCCACCCAGATAACGAATACCAGACCCATAATGAGTGGTTCAATTGAACGCACAACATTGAGCGAGGTACGGGATGTGTTATAGAGCAAGTTACCAAGCGGGAAAACACCCTGCAAGCCAGCAATTCCGGCACTGATACCCGCTAAGACTGCGCCCACAAGCATTGCAGTGAATACATAGACGGTTATTGGTAAGTCCATTCCGGCGAATGACGCCATTGTCTGTGGTGGCAATGTCCCATCCACCAGTGAGCGCCCGATATTCAACTGATTAAAGAGGAATACAAATGTGGCGATAAAACCAACTATGAAAGCGATCCATCCGGCGAACCGTTGAACACGGGTTTTGATACGCACATTACCCGTACCTGTTGAAATCATCACACGGTTGAGAATTTGTGTGAGTAATTGTCCGCCGATAATCCCCGCGATAAGTGGAGGCAATATCCCGAGCAACGCCGCCCATAGTGCGATGTTCGCTAAGACAGCCAGTAAAATCCCGCCACTGATTGCGCCCATGATCGCTGCAAGCACATGACTCAGCACACCTGTCATGCGTCGTAAGCCATTTCCGAGTACATTTGCCCCGATACCTGCCAGTCCGAAACCGATCAGTACGCCTGCAATTGGTGCGATGAATAGCTCAACCAGTGTTCCCAGAATTGAGAGTAAATTTCCGATAGACCAGACAAGCTCTGCTGCTGCACCCTGTGCCAGTGTACCAATATCTGTGCCTTCTTCAGGGCGGAAGCTATCTGCCCAACCGGTGATTTGTTCCCCACCGAGAATGCCGAGTCCGCCGATTGCGCCGATAACGAAAATCAGCACCAGCACGGTAATCACAGTGTTGATTGTTTGCATAAGTAGATCGGGGGTCGCCCCACGTTTATCATCGACAGCATTCATGGACGATAACTGTGCCAGACCCAGTGCTGTGATGACAACCAGCCCTATCGGAATAACAAATGCCATCAATGCCCCGACAGGCTCTAAGAACTCACCCCGTCCGACAGTCAAACCCCATTGTCCGATGACATCAATATAAGAAAAACCAATCCATATACCAACGACAAAGAGGATGAATGCCATCAACATACTGCCGACACTCAACCGAACACGACGCATCAAATTCTGGGCAGCGAAGAAGCTAATCAATGCCGCAATTGGAATCGCGACGGTAGTTGCCACCAGTGCCATGAAAATCGTCTGAATCATGCGGTCGATAACAAGCGTTGCACTCTCACTGAGTTGAATCGGTCCCGCCGGAATCGCAACCAGCACACGCAGGGTATGGATTTGACCATCGCCACCACGAATACGCGGCACTTCAATCGAGCCTGTGAACCCGCCGCTACCATCAAGCACCAGATTTTCGCGTTCAGTTTCAACAACTTCTAACGGACGTTCGTTAGCATCTTCACCGGGTGGCACCCAGCGTAAACGGGCATCTGCCCCGGGTGAGCCATTGTAAATACGCACTGTGATGACTTCATTGGCATCAGAGCAAGCAGGCTCAATCACGACGACAGGTTCACCACTAGCAGGGTCAGCCTGTACAGGGGCATCACCCGATTCGCAATCCATCAAGAACGGAGCAGTATATTCAATAACTTCTCGTTCCTGCTGGAAAATATTCGGAGATAGCAACTCGCGCAACGCACGGGTTACATTGGTTTGACGTTGTTCTTCCTGTGGTTCGGACAAGTCAATTTCTGTGACTGCCCAGCCATACGAATAAATGACAATTCCGATAGCAACCGCTAAAACAACGAGTAAGCGATAGAGTGCGCTGCGGGTTTCTTGCTCTGGCAGTGGCTGATTCTTTTCTTTTTCAGTCATAGTCAAGCTCCTAAGAAATGCCGACTTCTACAGCGTCTTCGCCGTAGATTTCTTTGAATCGGGTGTTGTCAATTTCATCGGGACCGCCATCAAATTCGAGCTTGCCATCTTTGAGGGCGATAACACGGTCTGCATAGGTACGCGCCAGGCTGAGAAAGTGCAAACTACATAACACAGTCAAGCCATCTTCTTTGTTGAGGTTTTCCAGATATTTCATCACACCATGCGAGGTCGCAGGGTCAAGACTGGCAACCGGTTCATCTGCCAGCATCAGTTCGGGGTCTTGCATCAATGCACGGGCAATCGCGACACGTTGCTGCTGTCCGCCGGATAATTCACTGGCTTTTTTATATGCTTGATTGCCAATACCGACCCGTTGGAGATTCGCCAGCGCCCGTTCTTTATCAGCCGATGGGAAATAGTTCATCAAACTGAATAGCGGATTGGTGTAGCCTAATCGACCGGATAAGACATTGGTGAGTACCAGTGAACGCTTGACCAGATTAAATTGCTGGAAAATGAAGCCGATACGTCGCCGCAGATAACGAATTTCTTCATCACTGATAGCCGTCACATCCTGTCCATTCCAGATAATTCGCCCCGAAGTCGGTTCAATCAGGCGATTGATGCAGCGTAATAATGTGGATTTGCCGGAGCCACTGAGACCAATCAGCGCAACAAATTGACCATCCGGCACTTCAAAGCTGACATTATCCAGTGCCTTGAAGCCATTGTCATAAATCTTGGTAACATTCTCGATAACTAACATGAAAAACCTTCGCAATACCCTATGAGCAGATGAAACATGGTTTAGCAAATTCATTTGGCAAAGAGCCTGTTGCAGGGGCGTATCTGCGTATAGACCCCGATGCAAAACGGAGGGATACGCTGATCCCTCCCTACGAGGGACACTATTTTGTAAACCTGATCCGGTTCAAAATTGACTCACTACCAATTGAAACTGCTATAACAACAATAATTTTGACCATTTTTAACAGATATAAGTGTATCGTGTTCCGGGCTTATATAGCAAAAACGGGCAAGGGAATATCCCTCACCCGTTCGATTACGGAGTTACTAAATCTTAGTCGTCAGCGAAAACGTCTTCTTCGGTCAGACCGAGGATTTCGAATTGGAGACGAACACTGTCAAAGGTTGTATCGTCGATGGTGACGAGTGTTGACCAGCTATAGCCATCATCGGAACCGAGTGCGCTATCTGCCCATGCTTCTGTTTCGGAGAAAGCAACGAGTGCATCGTAAATCTGTGTACGCAGTTCTTCAGGGAAGTCAGGACCGAAGCTCATGGTGTCGTTCGGAATTGCTTCACTGATACGCAGGATACGTACTGCATCAACGATGTCTGGAGCCTGGTCTGCAACAGCAGAACGTGCATCGAGGATACGGGTATCGCCAACGAACAGACGACCTTCGTCGGTTACATATGATTCATCAACTGTGAGGTCATAAGGTTCTGGCAGATCGCCGTAGTTCCAGCCTGTGTTTGGTGTCAGCGGCGGGCTGAAGTATACGGTAGCGAAATCAGCTTCACCGTTGTATACAGCGAGAACAGCCTGACCGTGTCCGCCAGCTTCGATGTTTTCACCGGGTGTAATGCCAGCAGCGCCTAATTCAACTGATGGAACGATAAAGCCGGAGGTTGAACCACTGTCGGGGTAAGCCCAGCTACGACCTTCGAGATCGCCGAATGTGTAGATGTCGCTATCACGGGATACGAGATATGCTGACCAGTATACAGGCCATCCGAAGCGAACAGCAGCAGCTTCAACTTCGATACCACAACGAGCGTTACCGATGACATAGCCAGCAGCAGGAATGAAGCCCATGCTGGAATCCGGTGCAGCACACATTGCTTCGATGGTCGCAGCGTAGCTTGTTGGAACGGAAACTTCAAAGCTCAAGCCTGTTGCTTCTGTCAGTGCATCAGCGAGGACTTCACCACCACTGATGAGGGTTTGTGCTTCTGCGGAAGGTACGAAGTATACCTGAATTGGATTTTCAGGTGTTCCTAAAGTGGTGTCCTGTGCTGAGACAAATGAGATGCTCAGGATCAGAACTAATACAAAAACGAGTGAACGGGTAATTTTCATGAAATGCTCCTATAGTTTGCACAAAATTGCACAGACGACATTATAGCGTGTCGCTACTGTTTTAGCATGTCAATTTTGACTAAATACAGGGGGAAAATATTAAGTTTTAATTAAATACATTAACAAAATTTAACATAAACAGGGATTGATACAATATTATATGATGATTAGCGGCAAAAAAGCGGTTATTTCTGCCATGAATATTTCAATCCAGCTTAAGCTCCATAAAGCGAATGTATTTTTTGAGTGATTCCGATAATTCGAGGTAGGGTTCAATCTCATAAAAGCCGGATTTTTGATAGAGCCGGAATGCCCCATCCATGAATCTCAGAGTATCAAGCCGCAGTATTTTATAGGGGTATGCCTTCGCTTTCTTGAGTACTTCTGTCACCAGTGCGTTGCCAACCCCTGCCCCGCGCATCGACGGTCTCACAAAGAGAGTGCGTACTTCGCCAATATCATCCGATAGTTTGCCAAGCGCAATACACCCTGCTAATTGTTCGTTGTGTGTCGCAATCAGTAAGCATCCATGCGGCGGGATATGCTCACCGGGGAATTTGCTCCTGACATTGTCATAGCCATGTTCGCGTTTGAATTCCTCTATATCCAATTCAGGATAGTGTTTTTCAATTTCAGACAGCATCCATGCCACATATTCTCCCGCCAGTGTAATGAGATTTTCCAGTGATTCACCATCTTGAGCAGGGTGTATTTTGACCATTGTACGTTCCTCATTGATATTAGCGACTGTTCCGGGTTTGTGTCGCGGTCGGGCGAACAGGTTGACGGGTTGCCTGTGGCGGATTGTCAGGGCGGGATGCTTCTGTATTGGTTGGCATCGTTGTTGCTGCCTGTGTCGGTTGAGTCTCTACGGGATTCGGGAAATAAACTGTCTGCCCGACTGAAACCAGCGCCGGGTCATCTATACAATTGGCTTGAACGATGCTTTCCAGTGACCCGCCACTACGGATTGCCAGGTCAAAAAGTGCATCACCGGGTTGAATCGTATAAGCTATCCATCCCGCCGGAATAGAAACAGTACAGGCTGATTGGCTATCCCCTGCATTGGCATCCTGTAAAGGCGTTTGTGTCGGTCGAATTTCCGGTGTAGCTGTTCGTAAGATTGTCGCCGTTGATGAAGGCGTATCCGTAACTGTTGCCGATGGCGTAACGGTGGGTGTCCAGGTTAAGGATGGACGACCTACTGGCGTATCTGTTTCCGTTGGACGGACTGTCGCAGTGTGCGTTGCTGTGTCTCTTACACTCTCTGTGATTTCAGGTGATGGCGATGGTCTCAGATTTTCATCGGATTCAATATCACGCAAAATCTCGATTTCTCCTGCGATGATGCGACTATCGGCTGTGGTTCGTGCTGTGATTCGTATCTGCTGATTGAGGCGTAAGCTTGCCAGTAAGTCCGGTGAGGCTTCGATTATTTGATTCAATTGTGCGATTTGAAAATCAGCTTCATTAATGGCAATCACTTCTCCGGCAAAAACGACATCGGCTTCCTGCCCTGCGGATAGCAATTGCTGTGTTTCATTGATACGACGGTCTGCGAATTGTTCTTCATTGCCCGTGACCAGAATGACTGTCGATTCACTGAAACGCTTGATGCCGTAATTCCAATCGCCGGGTAGACTACCCTGTGCGAAGGCGACATTTGCAAAGAGGAAAATAGCGATGCTTGCTGCTGCTAATGATAATCCGCGCCACCAGCTTTGATTTGTACGCATGGTTACAGGTGTAGAGAGTGCTGCTTCGAATCGTTCTGCGACCCGTTGCTGAGATATAGCGACTTCATCATCTGTCGCCTGAATATCCCGCACAATGAGACCACTCTCTAATAGAGCGCGTAAATCTGCCGCAAATTCAGGATAGCGCTGCACAATCTCTGCCAGAGATTCACCCTCTGCCAGCCGTGAGATGCAATCTTCCAATGCTATATTGAAGCGTTCTTCAACCATCAGGATTCTCTATCCGGGCACGTTCTAAGATTTTTCGCAGATTATTCAACGCACGAAATTGTAATGATTTCACAGCCTGCACACTCTTATTCATAATATCGGCTGTCTCTTGCAGGGATAACATGTGTCCGAAGCGAAGGATAATCACTTCCTGTTGCTCGAACACCAGATTTTGAAGGGCATCACGGGCAATTTCCGCACTGACTGTCTTCACGAACTGAATTTCTGGATTGGCACTATCCGTCGCCGGAATCCATTCTTCGATAGCGGTCTGTGTGAAACGCTGTTTTTTGCCGTAATGATCGACCATGATATTGTGTGCCACCCGGAACAACCATCCCCGTAAACTTTTGCGGGGCATCCGTTTTTTCTGGAAAGCCGTGACCAGTTTAAGAAACACATCTCCGGTGAGGTCTTCGGCTTCCTGTACCTGATTTGTCCGTAAGCGGATATAGCGGAAGATTGCCGGGAAATAGGCGTTATAAATCTCCCGCAGTGCATCCTGATTGCCCTGCGTGGCACGTTTCATCAACTCGTCTTCAGTTGCAATGTCAGGCAGTACGATTAGAAATATCACGACAATGCCAGAATTCGCCCGTCTCTTAATTGCCAGTATAGCCTAAAGTCCCTGTTTGTATTGTCGATTATTGCGGAATTACGCCATTCCCCTGTATTTCAAGAGGAATGACATATCCGATAAAGTTAATCTCCGCGTCCGTTACTGTTACGATCATCACCTGTATTGCCATTGTCGCGGGTCGGCACAGGTGTTGGCTCAACATTGCCTGTATTATCACGGGTTGGAGCAGCCGTTGCTTCGACATTGCCTGTATTATCACGGGTCGGCACAGGTGTCGGTGTGAGGCTATTCAAATAACGGCGACATTCTTCCGGTGTGGTGTATCCTGCACGACGGCATTCTTCTGTGACATTATTATCATCGTCGTTGTCATCGTCATCATTATTGTTATTCGCATTGACCAATCGGCGGCATTCTTCAGGGGTGTAACCAGCGTTGCGGCAACGTTCAGCAATCGTCGGTTCTGTGGTGTCATCACCATCGTCATTATTGGCATTCACGATGCGGCGGCACTGTTCCGGTGTGAAACCTGCATTGCGGCAGCGTTCCCAGACATTGCCATCGTCATCATTATTGGCGTTGATGATACGGCGGCATTCCTGCGGGGTAAATCCAGCATTGCGACAGCGTTCGGCTAGATTGTTGTTATCGCCACCACTGACAATGCGGCGACATTCTTCGAGCGTGAGTCCAGCATTGCGGCAACGTTGAACGATACCAGGAACATCATCCCCACCACCGATAATTTCGCGGCATTCTTCGGGGGTTAAACCCGCATTCTCACAACGTTCTGCGATTGTTGTGCCATCATCAAAGATTTCACGACATTCTTCGATTGTTAAACCTGCTAATCGACAGCGTTCGATGATGTTATCGCTTGAATCGGGGGCAAGTGGCACAGCAAGGCGCATCCCGATAGTGAGTAAGCGCGGATTTTCGAGGCAGTTGACGCGAACGAGTTCATCAATGGTCGCACCACTACGGCGGGCAATCTCTGAGAGGGTATCCCCATTCTGAACTGTATAATACGACCAGCCCTCCGGCAAAGTCGGCGTACAGTCGGCTTCGTTGGATTCTGTATTCTGGGCGTAAACAGGTGCAATCACGAGACTCAGCATGAGCAGAGCCAGTATAACAGGAACAAATAAAGCGAATTTTTGTGTACGGGATAGCATGATTCTGTCCTTTGATTATCGGTCTGACATTAGTAGCGACTGCAAAAGACAAAAAAGGTTGCGGGTCAATTTTGAAATTGCACAAATTGGTGCAGGATTGGTGTATGTGACGGTTTGCTGCGGGTTACAAAAATTTGCCTGTTAAACAGGGAATAACAGGGGGATTTTTCTGTAAAAATAGCGATTTACGTTGGATTATGGTTCATTTTACAAACCTTGTTAGATGCTTTCAGACCCCTATCCCCCCGCCCTTTCCCCATTCCCGGTCGCAAGCTCCCTATGGAGAAAGGGAGCTTTTTAACTGCTCCTGTATCTCAGGGTACTCTGTGATTCTATTTTCAGAGAAGACACGAAGAAAAAGAGCAAGGGGTCGGACAAGATGGATACCATTGCATCGGGTATATGAGATTGGTAAGGTGCAAAAACCCGGACGCGCAGAAGCGCTTCCCTTGTATCTTAAGAATAAGTGTCATCTGTTAGACTGGAGGACACTGAACAGGTCAGAGCAGAGTG
>ENA-OWNT01003826-OWNT01003826.1-seawater-metagenome-genome-assembly--contig:-NODE-3826-length-13789-cov-4.001969_pt1 | contig 13789 bp, 12 predicted proteins | sample MGYA00238136_ERZ651165 | MGnify/ENA primary metagenome ERZ651165 (study PRJEB26861, sample SAMN08777766) | seawater metagenome | isolation source: coastal seawater | place: USA: Florida | collected...
TTCGGCGTTCGTTCCTCGGAGCTGAGCACTGAGCACTGAGCACTGAGTGAGTGAGTGAGTGAGTGAGTGAGAGTTGGCAGTGATGACGAGAGACACTGTTGTCGCATATGTATCTTTATTTGGGAATGCAGTGTATCACAGCATAAAATTCAATGGAAAAACATGGAAGTATCAAATGTAGATATACTCATCGAGAGTGGGGCTGGCTGGGAGCACGGAGTGTGAGTGAGTGAGTGCGCAGTGAGTTTGAAGAAGTCACTCACTCACTCACTCACTGTCGGTGACCACACCCCGCCAACTTGTGTGGCCCGGCCCCTCGGGAGACCGGAGCGAATGGTCAAATTATCGATTACGGATATGTTTATCTTATGATAATGTACTGCCTATCTTATCTACATATAGGAATATTAGGAATATATTCCTTTCCCGAACATGAGTTATTCCTGATTGTGGATATAGAGCACAGAGTGTTGTGAGCACTGATGACACATTTCGTTATATAGGATTAAGTATGTGAAGCGTACGACACCAACAACTCGAAATTATCCACTGATAGGTTTGAACCGAACAGTGAATAGTGTTGAACCATTGTTTGTGACGAATTAACTAAAACCCTTCGTTGATGTCGTAATGTCTTGAATGCCTCTTTTCGTTCGTTTGCTTCGTTTGTTCGTTCGTTTGCGCACCAACCACCAACCGCCGAATGATGGAACAAACGGTTGCAACCAACAGCGCGCTGTTGTCCGTCGACGCGTCGACGTGCGCTGGAAACGGCGGGTTTCTTCACAGTTTAGTGTTGGTGGAGCAGTGAAGTCGGTGCGGGAGAGGACTATTTGTTAAAGAACGCATGTCCTATGTCCAAAAAAAGTCTCGGGGTCAAGTGATTTGTTGCGTCGCCGTTGTCGATGGTCGTGCCTAGTGCATGCCTCGCATTTGAATGTCACATTTGAAAATTTGGAAACTTAGGCCCGTAACGTTGGAGTTGTGGTTGTGACTGTACGAAACGAAACACCCTCGATCGATGGGAAAACATTTGGGAATAAGGAAAAAAAATCAGGTCGCTTTCTCCTCCACGAACAGTGTTCAAGATGCGCCACTGCGTGAATGACGTGCAAGTGCTTGTCCGTGTGTAAAGGGCGCACGCGTGGCCTACAGTTATTGCCAAAGTGAGGGCGCGATGTTGGGAACTACAGCTGAAACAGTTTCTTATGTACATGAACGCAGTGGAAAAGAATCCATGTTTCGTATCGCCAACCAAGCAAATAGGCGACTGCAAGAACGGCGATTGCGAATGGCAGAACTCTGCGCTACGGACGAACCGGACCAAACAATTGTGCAACTTGTGCAGGCTCTGAAGTCAACGGGGACTACAGTGTCAACGTTCGATGAAGAATATGGGGATGCCTCCTTCTCGGCCTCTTCGCATAGAATTGGAGATGGCAATAAACTCGACCAAAGCGAAGTGCACTCACGACATGTCGTGGGCAACACGTGCGTGGACCCCGTTCGGAGCTTCCGGTCCAATATTAAGAGGAACACAAACCACATTCTGTGTCGAAACGGTGGAAGAAGATGGCGGCAAGATTTCAACAATCCCGATGCTTTGCTTGCGCCAGATCGTCGACGACAATTAATGCTGCGACTGCGGCGGAATGAACCGAGACTGGCTCGCGCGCAGAAAGAAAATACGAACAAACCTTCCAAGCCGGCTGCTTCAGGACCTGCGCGTGGCACTGACATGTTTTTGTTGCACATTGATCCAACGTCTTCTTGCTGTACTAAGATGCCGAAAATCCTTCCCAGCTCGCGTCACCACCATGGCGATAGAGCGAAACGTAAACCCCTTGTTGTGTCACAGTGCATTCAAACCGATGCCCCCGTGGACAAATTGCGAGATGTTGACAAAGACGCCGCCGCCGACACCACGATCGCGCAGCAGCCTGAAAAAGAGCTGGTGTCCCAGTGCGTTCAAACCGAGCCAAGCTCGACTGTCGTCCAAACAGTCGTGGAAGAGGCGACGCCACCATCTCATCCAAAGCCAAGCTATCGCCGACCCTTCTTGCTGGTCGAGGAATTTGACGCAGCTCATGCGGATGATTCAGACACACTTTTACTGCGTCGAAGCGGAAGTGTGCAGCGAGGTGATTTATTACGGCCGGATACTGAACGTGACGTCACCGTCTTCGAACCTGTGAACACTGTACGATCAAGAGTACACGACGAGTCATTTCCGAGCCAATCACAAGCACCACAATATTGCGCTGGATTGTCGGAGCTGGGTGGTGTTGTTCAAATTGATGGTGTTGGGCAGGTGTGGAAAGTTGCTGGAGGTACCTCTGGCGGCGTTGTTGTCGACCCACAAGAACAATCCCCCCACGAACAAATTGATGGGGAGTTGGCGGATGTGCACACTGATCAACAGACATACAGTCCACTTGCAAAATTGCTGCCTTGCGAGGATGACGCAAAAGATACCCTGAAAACAGCTGATGAATCCGTCGAAGAAAGTAGTCAGGTTGAAGCATCACGTGACGAAGATGAAACGCTCGAGGACCTGCAACAACGCCAAGTTCACGACGACTTCGTTGCAATACGGCAGAGATTGGCGAAAATGCAGCGCCGTATGAAAGGACTGGACCTCAAGGCAGATGCTATTCACGACGAATTTTCAGACATGAACGGAATTTTCCTGGACGTCATCGATCGTCATTCTCGAGCAATGTTTGCTTGGAACAAAGTGGACCGCACGATGGCGTCCGTGGCTGAAATCGCCGCCCATAGATATGACTCTGGGCTTCAACGAATACTTTCCGGCAGCGAGAACATAAAATCAGAGGACTCCAACTTGCACGAAGGTGGCGGAACAACTTCCACTTCAACAGAGAAAACCATCCCCACGTCCCACTCCAATAAAACACCAGAGGATACCAAGCACTCAGGCCCTGGAGGAGAAGGCGAGCCGCCATCCTCGGATGGTATGTCGAATAGCACACTACGAGTTGGCATGGATTCTTCACCAACGACATCAGCTGCCGTCAGGGAAAAGAAGCACTACTACCACTACCACAACAACTTTCATGATTCGCCCTTCTTCAATTCTGGTCGCAGGCATCCTCTGGTGGTCGACGATGGCGAGAACGCTGTCAACGCGAAGCAGGCCATGGAAGACACCGCACTCCTCACACAACAGTTGGAGAACGAAATGAAGTCATTCGTGGAGTCGAACGAATCCGACTCTTCAGACGTGATTGAGACAAGCTCGTCCGTGTTATCGTATCACCCTCCCAGCCCTCTTCCGCGACGACGAGCTGACGACGGTGTCGAGCCTCGACCCGCAGCGACGTTGGCACCAGTCGAGTCGTACGATCACCGTGGCAATCTCATCCCATCCGTCGCCGTTGTCGCTCCGAATACATCACACGTGGACTCGTCTTGACAATTTCAGCGCGCTCATACACAAAACGCCTCGTCGTCGCAGCCGGATGAGCAACAATGGGTGCTTGCCATGTGCACTAATCTTTTAAAATAAAGGAGGAAATTAAATAATCTCGAAGGTCATCCGTCGCCATGCTAGTTCGTGGGTTTCAAAACTTTGAACGAACACACAAGATCATCGCGAACGACCATCATACCACCCGCGTTGTCGAATTCGCCGCAATAGTGTGGTGCTGAAAATATTGTCTGTACCCAGAAAGTGGTCGCACACACAAACAAGCACCAATAATCAAAACGCAGCCCAACAGCCACGCAAGTTACATTTTTCCAACGTACCACAATTTTGCGGTTGCACTCGAACTCGTAGCCGTCTTCGACGACCTGATGCGCTCTGCAGACCAGGTCGATGTCTAAAGTTTTGCACATTTTCCTCAAAATGTCATTGCCGAACGTGTACGACACGCCGCGGTCACTGATGCCCCAGCCCGTGGTGTCGGGCTCAGGGTCAGACCAAACCAAATCGCACAACAGTCCAAAGTCTGGAATCTTGCATGGTCTGATTGTCGTGTTTTCATAATGATGTGACGACCAAAATACATACACAAGTAAACGTGAGATGGCAGCAAGAAGACTTCTTTCATGGTGGCCGGAAAGGCAACAACAGGCAAGCGCAAAGCAACAACAACTATAGCGCCACACGAACCTGGAGATTTCTCTAATCTTGTCAAGGCTAATGAGCTCCGGAGACAGACCACCGTGCATGCACAAAATGCGCCCCGCAACGAGGCCCGAAACGGGCATGCAGTTGAACAAGTCAACGAAGTTGCGCCACATGCGAATATTGTATCTTCGCTTACACTCATCGTAAAAGCCGTAGATACGGTTGATCGAAGCGCATTCGTGGTTCCCTCGCAAAAGGTACACGCTAGTTGGGTACTTGATTTTGAAGCAAAGAAGCAAGATCATCACTTCGATGCTTTGGTGCGATCGATCGACGTAGTCGCCGAGGAACAAGTACTTTTGCTCCGCCGAAGGAACCCCGCCCATTTCAAACAGTCGCAAGAGATCATAAAACTGCCCATGTGTATCTCCGCATATATTAATAGGTGGATCCACTTCCACCAGCATGGGCTGTTCCATCATGATGTCTCTGGCGCGCCCAAGAATTGTGTTAATGGCATCAACTTCCAAGTTCACCATGGTGCCGACCGGGAGCGTTTGCGCGTGCATAAGTTCGTCAATGGTAGAATCGACCACATCCTTTTCCACTTCTAGATCTTCAAGCTTCTCAGCTGGAGGAGCTGGGGTCTCCAAAACTTCCACAGCGACTTTCGCCATCTCTTAGTGTGGATGGAACGAATACGCGGTAGTGTGTGCCGGGGTGTTGCGGTGCTGCTGTCAACAAAATATCAGTTCTGCGATAGTGCCAGCTCACTTGGAAGCCATTGGATTCTGCGCCAAAATAAAACCTCGTCCGCGCTGTGTGATGAAATTCAGCACCGAAAACGAAACCCCACGCAAACAAATGGGGCGAAAGAGGAACCTCAGAAACCAAGATTCGAGCGAAAAAGAAAGCACACACGAGCAGAAACGAGCGAGAAAGGCAGCACCCTCGAGAACGCAGCAGGATTAAACGACTTGCGCCCACGCCACGACTCTCGCGTGTCCGCAGAACTACTCCCTTGTTGGCCAGAAGCAGCCGGTGGCCTACACTGTAGTCGCCGAGCAATACATAAGTTAGTGTCTAGCGAGTGTGCAGTCGTCGTACAACAGCAAGCCGCAACACAAACAGCAACTCCAAACAATAGATGCGTCGTGGTTGCGTCGTCTGTCCACTGCTTTGATAACCAACGCCGATTGCATCAAAGTCACCAACACCACCACCACCACCAACACAGAAGCCTCGAAGCCGCCGCCGCCGCCGCCGCCGCCGTTAAACACCAACCTACCACCAGCACCAGCACCAACCAACAACATCGAAACATCAAAGTCATCGAAGTCATTGAAGGCATCGAAGTCATTGAAAACACTATCATCATCAGCATCATCATCAACAACATCATCATCATCGACATCGCCGTCGTCGTCGTCGTCGTCATCATCTTCATCGTCGTCGTCGTCACCATCATCGTCGCCATCGTCGTCGTCGTCGTCGTCGCCATCATCGTCGTTGTCGTCGTCATCATCATCATCACCATCGTCGTCGTCATCGTCGTCGTCGTCGTCGTCGTCGTCGCCATCATCATCGTCGTCGTCCGTCGTCGTTTTGTTCGGACAACGACGATGTGAGTTGAATGAAACTGAGCGAGTGAGTGAGTGGGTGAGTGAGTGAGTGAGTGGCTGCGGCGGCGTTATTCCTACGACTGAGTGAGTGACTGTGACACTGTGCCGCTCTCTCTCTCTGCTGTGTGACTGACTGACTGACTGCGGGTGAGTGAGTGAGTGAGTGAGTGAGTGAGTGAGTGAGTGAGTGACGGCGGTGCAGCGGCGACGTTGTCAGTGAGTGGGTGAGTGGGTGAAGCGGACTGACTGACTCACTCACTGTCACTCACTCACTGTCACTCACTGTCACTCACTCACTGTCACTCACTGTCACTCACCGACGAACAGTGCTTTACTCTTTACTTTACTGTGGAGATGAGGACTGAATGCGGAATTTTGAGGTTTGTGTGTAGTGGAGGAAGGCGGAGTGAAAATTTAAATAGAAAGGGAAGGAAAAGGAAGGATTTAGTTACTTACTTTCTCTTCGTTCGTTCGTCCTTTCGTTCGTTCGTTCTTTCGTTCGTTCGTTCGTTCGTTTGTTCGTCCTTTCGTTGTTTTGTCGTTCGTCGTTCGTCGTTCGTCGTTCATCCTTTCGTTGTTTTGTCGTTCGTCGTTCGTCGTTCGTCGTTCGTTCGTCGTTCGTCGTTTGGTTTTTGGTTTTTTGGTTTTTGGTTTTTGGTTTGCTGTCGCAACGTCGCAGTAGTCAGCACAGTCAGCACAGTCAGCATTCGCTCACATCACATCATCGCTCATCGTTCGTTCACACGGAAACTGCCGCTGATGATGACAATGAATAATGAACAATGATGGATGATTGATTGATTATCGTTCGTTCGTTCGTTCGTTGTTTGTTGGGTGGCCGTTTCACAAGGCTTCATTCACTCACCCAAGACAGACAAGAGGGAGGGCCTCACGAGGCTTCACTCACCCAAGAGGGAGGGCCTCACTCACGAGTCACGAGTCACGAGTCATTTATGAGGGGAGTCTTGGGTCCGGTCCTAACCCAACTAAAGGTCGTTACTTCACTGCGCCATCACTGATCTTTCACTCACTACAATGTATGGAGTATGACTGGGCCCTTATTTCATTTGAAACCCCCGTCTATTTCACCTCCACCTCAGCCTTAATCCACGCCCTCTTACTCCTCATAAATCAGTCCTCTGTCAGTCATCCATCAACCGTTCTCCGTGCATGCGTCAATCAGTCAAATACACTCTGCGCGTGGACGGGAAAACGAACTTCCAAATGTAGTTCACTTGCCCTCCACTCGCAGCTGCCTTAATTGCACACAGCGCGGCACGGCACGGCACGGCAACGTCCGTCCGTCCGTCCATCCCCGCCCACTCACCCACTCAGTTCACTTGTTCACTCATAGCTCCCACAAATCAGTGCTGACTGACTGTGGCACATGCCGCTGACCGCTGACTCACTCACTCACTCACCTCCCCACTGGCAGTGAGTGAGTGAACTTCGAGTGAACTTCACTGAGAGAGAGCGCTGACTCCCTCCCTCCTTCCTTCCTTCCATGGACAGCTGTAACAATACCGAATTTGGAAATACTGCTAGTACATTGGTAGTACTAAAAGTACACTTTTCAATCACATGTTCCACTGTATGCATATATACCGATTTTCATAGTACTGCAGAAGAGAAAGTATTTGATTCAGTGTGATTGATTTGTATGGTGTATCAGTCACAAGATGCAGGTGCTAAACAAGTACTGAGTACAAGAACTGATGCGTGCGCAATTTATGACATCGACCTGTACACAATTGCGCTCTTCATCGTTTGTCGTCGTTGTCGTTGTCGTTGTCGTCGTTCGTCGTCGTTCGTCGTCGTTATCATTGTCGTCGTTGTCGTTGTCGTTGTCGCCGTCGCTGTCGTCTTCGTCGTCTTCGTCGTCTTCGTTGTTGACGTCGTTTTGATGGCGCCGCAGTGCCGGTTTGACCGTTGCCGTGATATACCAACTGATGTAGCTGTAAATTACTGCACACTCGCCGGCTCTTGTGTACCTCATCCCAATGACGAAAATTCACGAGACTTGGTATTGGGACACGAGTGCCAGTTTGTTTGATTAAACTTGGGTCTCCCACGCACGGCAAGGCATGGTTGGCGTCCTATTTTCCACGAACCATCTCAAGTGCATGCAGTAATGCGTTGAGAAATCACTGTCGAAAAAATACGCTAAAAAAACAACTTGAATGTAAGATTCTTGCATCCACATCCGGTAGTGCGCCCAAGTTGGGCATGTCGGCGGAAGATCCGCTGCTCAATGAGGCTGAAGCGGGCGAGAAGTCGGAGAAGACCAACAACGAATGGAAATCGTCTGCAAAGTTGGCCATTTTGGCTCCGCTGACATATGTGTGCACGTATTGGTGGCGGACACCGTTATTTTGTCTTCCCGACTCGTACACGAATGTCACAATATTGACACTGGGAAGTGGTGTGAACATATCGTACGCAACAGGCTCGGCCCTTGCGTTTGCAATGGGCAACATCGTGGGAAAAACCACAGCCGTGTTCCTTTTCACATCAAATTTCTACTACAAGCATCGCTTTCTCGTGCTGAGTTTCATGTTCTGCCTAACTGCGTTCCTCAACGGCTTCGGCATTGCCGCCTTTGACTCAGAGAATGGCTTCGTGGCCCACTCCCCGCTGGCACAGGTAATTGTTGCCGCCGGTTTAGGATCAATCCCCGTCTCTACGTTATTTGGCGGCATTTTTTCGTACCTCGAAGGGAGAAAGTCAACGGACCTTCTAATTGCTGCCTTGAACTTCGGCCTCATCGTGGCTGGTGGAGCCGCGAGAAGCTCAGCTGTGGCACTCATCGAAGCTGGCGTGGAGCCATACCTCATGCCTGCTGTGACTGCAGCAGCCGCACTAGTAGTAGCCCTCCCATTGCTGTTTGTCGTCGACCGCTTACCAAGACCCAGCGTCAGCGACAAACATGAGCGATCTGAAAGGGGTTCGATGTCCTGTGCTCAGAAATTGGCTTTGTTTCGCAGATACAAACATGTTATCGGGAACATTCTGTTCGCCTACATGATCGTGATGGGGCTGCGACAGTACAGAGATTTTTTTGCTGTGGAGCTGTACAGTAATGCTCTCGGCTTCACACCAACTTCATGGACCTATCTACTCTGTGATCTGCCAGGGGCTCTGCTGTCATGTAAGTGTCGCCTAACTCGGAGGCGTGACTGTTGCAAATTTTTTCTCTCCAGAGTATTTTCTTCACGGCTGCAGTAAAAAATATGGTATTCCCTCAGGTACAATCATCGCTCTGATGTCTCGCATCAAAGATCACGTCGTCGCCCTTCGGGTGATGTTCGGCATAATGTCTATCGGCGGTGCGCTGTTGGCGTTAAGTGCGCTGCTATTCAGTTTGAAGGTGAGTGGCACTTGCGTCAAACTGTTGTTCTGTAGTACTCTTGCTTTTGTGTGCCGAGTGCCGCGTCACACCTCTGAATGCGTGAACCAAGGCTGTGAGTGGAACGTTTTTCATGGTACTGACCGGGATTGCAATTTATTGCACTTACGGATGCATGGGAAGCCCAACATATGACCGTTTTATGGCTCTGTCGCGTTTGGAGGGGACCGCAACATTGCTAATATTTCTGAGTGACATGAGTGGCTACATCGGTTCAAGCTCAATCACACTGTACAATCTGTTCGCACAGGTGATGACCATTTAGTGGCGATCGATCGGTCTATCCGTCGATTTGCGTTTCAGTGCTCTTGAAATGGGCGTAAAACATATTTGTTCGATGTTTCGTAGGGGGACGTGTCGTATATGAGCACCTTTTTAATCGCACTTGTGGCATGTGGATGTTGCTGTTTCGCTTTGCTTTTTGCGGTTTTGATTTACTTTATGTGGTTTGTATCCCGATGCGAGTTGCCTCACATTGATCCATTCTTCAGTTAGCTATCGTAATTTGGCTCGTAGGTGCTCAAAAAATCTTACAGCCGCAGACGATTTCGACCAGCCAAGCATTGTTGCGACCGACGATGACCACACGAAGACGCTGCGTGACTATGTCCGCGGTGACGACAGTTAATCATAATTTACTAAGTTGCTCATCCTAGATTGCTCTTCCTAGATTTTGCGGTTGTCACATTGGGCACAAAATAGGCCAATTCCAAATCGACCACGAGTGGTGGTGCTACACATTGCCTACAGTTGAAGCTTTGCTTCTGGTCGCATGGGTCGGAGAGTCGAGGTCATCAGCATCAATGTTGATACTGCCCAGTGCTCCAACGGTCTGTGCTCGGCCGTAAGTTGTTGTCGAAATTGTTCCATGTGTTTGATGCCGATCGCTCGCTGCAGCAGTGCTGCTAGATGATACGGTACCCATGTCACGTCGAGGAATTACTTCAACCGTGGCAAGCCGATCTCGTCGCGTGGTAGTCATTCCTGGGACAGACGCCTCAAGAACCTCCAATTGATCCTGCGAACAGCGAACAACCAGGTGAATATGATGACAATTTCGAGAACAAACTGAGGAACCCAAGAAGCAACGCACGTGCAGCTTGGCAAAGCTGATTGGTTGCGACGTTAATGAAGCCTCTAAGAGGTTGTTGAGAAATCTGTTGTATTGCGGATGGATTGTCGACGTTGTCGGGCTGTGGCACAAATAGAAACTGTCAGATTAGGCTCTGAAATGAAGCATGAGCACGAACGCAAAGTCAAATTGAACTTGCCTGAGCGTGCTTTTAATTGTTGTTTCCACATGGTCCGGATTTGTGAGCTGAAAAAAATCAGCATTGACCTTGTACGGCAACACTCCAGTCATGACCTGACACACAGCACGTAGTGGCCCATTACTTCGTGCGTGCATATTGAGGTATCACCAGAAACGCAGAAACAACAAACCTCGATTGCGAGAACGATGAAAGCAAAAGAATCATGAAGACGGTAGTCAAAGGTGTCAGTCGATGTGGTTGCCCCTTTAGAAGAGGACGAGTCGCTGTCCTGAGAGCCGCGGGTCGACGTTTGGGAGGACGCAGTTGCTCCAGAGGAAGACGCTGTTCCACTGCGGAAGGACATTCGTTTATGAAGGCGCAATAAAACTGGGCTGATGTATCCTGGCGTCCCTCTGAGCTCGATGCAATGATTTTCTGAGCAGGGACAGCACCATCTTCACAACACAGTCTTCGTGCTATCAACGAACGACAATTGCATACCATTGATGCCGTGTGCACTGGCTGTCGGAATCCGAGCAGTGCTTTTGTTCGATATGCCAAAGTCGGCGACTCGCACATGGCCGTCCTGACCAAAGAAAATGTTCTTTGGACAACACCACACATTTTCATGAGTGTTGAAATGATGGCCTCCGATACATGCATGCACTACACGACAAAACACTACCTCTGGTTTGATGTCACAGTGCTGAATGTCGGCATGGTGGAGACAGGCAATGGCTGCCGCAACTTCTCGCAGGACACTCGCCTACACACCACGTTCAAACGTGATCACGCACTGTTTTGGAAGAGTAGGCGTTCTCTCGCCACTCTGATACACAGTCGACATACTTGAAGGGGAACTACTTGTTTGGGTTGTGCCGGCCACGGATTTTGGTGCGACAAAAGCTTCATGAGCAACGTCGACGGACACCTGAGCACGAAAGAAACCGTCAGAACGCCATCGCGGGCAGTACCACCCTCAAACGTATGTCATATGGAGACACTCACCATTCAAAAATCATGGCCAGTTGCCGTCCCATACTCGGTGTCACAACACGAGCAACACCGTAGAAACTGAGTAAATAAGGGTGCTTTTGCAGCGACCACAGTGTTGCGGCCTAGATCAATACCGCAGGAGGAGCATATACTGTTGACTTGTCTATGTTGACGAGTTTCTCTATTGCGATGGTAGCTTACTTCTTGAGCCAGTGCTTTGACTGCATTGACCTCGTCAAAGTCACGAATTGTCCACATGACTTTGCACGCAACTTCAGCTCCTTGGTACGTCGCTTTAAATCTGTCGCAGATCACATCTGAGGGAATGGATGTCGACCGCTCAAGTCCAGAAATCACGTACACTTTCGCCTGAGAACCACTGCCGGCTTGCTCGCCAAGTCGCATGCTGCTGTCCGGTAATCGCCAAGGGAACTTGCGCATGGAAATTTGCTCGTCTGAGAGCGAAGCTTCCTACACATGAACATTCAGTTGTTCAAAATACAGCGTAGTTTTTCGCACGTCAACCTAGTTGTTACTTGCCTCCAAGAGCATGCTGGCCACCTCGGCACGATCTGCGCCAAATTTGAGTGCCTACACCACAATGCCACAAACATAGTGAGAGGATGATCGTCATGCGTGCATGATCAGCGAAACAAACCTGCATGCGGACATGTTTCACTTGTACAGCCATACTCTGGCGCTCCAATCGAGCCTGATCGGGACGAAGCAAACACGAAATTAGAATATGACTCCCGCGTCTGACCATGTAGAGTTGAGTGATTTTGACCTGCTTCGCTGCGGAGAAAATTACTTCAACAAGAGTCAAGGCGTCCAGGATCAAGAACCAGAAGAAATCAGCGTTGTAGTACCACACAACAGCTGGGACAATGACCACCTAGGTTGAGGTCATACATAATCGCAATGCACCGTAAGCCAACCGCTCAAAATAGGTTGAGCTGGGCATGCACTCAAAAACGTTGGCATACCAGGTCATAAACAAAGCACATGATTTGCGGAGCTAAAAAGAATTTAAAGTTGCTGAAAGGGAGCTTGGCAATCACAAATCTTCGATCAAGCACACACGCACACGACGGTGAGTTGCAGTATGACAAATATGTCACGCGTTGCATCACGGGCTACATACTTCCACAGTGTCATGAAAGACCCGATGCCGAATCCCATTCGCGCACCGAGAAGAGATGGTATTCGGTATCTAAAGAACACATCAAACAAGGCAGGTGAACACTAGGAACAACATCAGTGCCACTGTTGTTCCATGTCAAACACGAACTCGAACGTGTCCAAGGCGAAAAATGGTCCGAGCATATTCAGTAGATACACGAGCGTGCACACGCTCACATCGACGTAGGGTATCGCTGCGTGGGCAGGGTGCACACATCGATGCACTGCAACACCAATAAGCAAGCAAACAACTGCTAATGCACTATCCAGAGTGTATGAAAGTCCATTTCCCTCTTGGGGCACGCAGGAGAAGTTGCCAAGTCCCGGGAACGACAGATTCGCATCGCGCGCTTTCTCAACGTATGGCAAGTTGTAACTCAAGAATTGTGACAGGTCAAGATTGATGCAGACCAAGAACATCGAGCTGTATTGTCCCGCAAATTCGTATATCAGTGAAAATGCGAGCAGAGCAACATTGACAATCTGCAGCATTTGGGAGCAATCCAAATCATGGTCAGACAACTTTGGGCACGAAAACAGCCGGCTCGACAGCCCAGGCACATGGACGTACCAGCACAGCAACATAGAAGACAGTGAACCGCTTTTTGGCCAATGTATCGAAGGCCTCCTGTGAGGCCCGATCCAACGCTCCATGCTCCTCTTCGAGGAGCCTCACATGATGAAGACTCATGTTCTCTCGCGCCAGGCAGCCGCTGAAGATACACGAAGGGCGTTCATTTCCCGTTGGCGCGTCTTTCACAAGAAGGTCAGTGTTGCTGGAAAACGTGAGACACAAATTGTTTCTCCTCATAAATCTTCTAGTCTTCTTTCGTGTCTAAAACCCATGCATTTCACCTGTTCTCAGCACCAGGCCGACTTCAACAACACCCACGACAGCGGCGGGCAGAATATTTCACGTTCGCAGGCACAACATGCGTCACATGAGTTCAATAGTGCATCGCTCATGCACGCCACTTCCACCGAGTCCAAACAACATGCATACGATGACCTCCATCCAACCGATGAGTTTAGCACCACGATGGATGGGTGGTGCAGTGATGGGGTTGTGCGGCGTGACCGCGTGGCGATGATGGTTGCAGTGAGCCCCGAGTACGCGCGGTTGGCCAAAAAAGCAACAACGACAACGACAACGACGGTGACGAACGAACGAACGAACGAACGAAAGAACGGACGAACGAACGCAGCGAACGAACGAACGAACGAACGAACGAAC
>ENA-OWNT01003828-OWNT01003828.1-seawater-metagenome-genome-assembly--contig:-NODE-3828-length-13785-cov-12.297345_pt1 | contig 13785 bp, 14 predicted proteins | sample MGYA00238136_ERZ651165 | MGnify/ENA primary metagenome ERZ651165 (study PRJEB26861, sample SAMN08777766) | seawater metagenome | isolation source: coastal seawater | place: USA: Florida | collected...
AGCGCCTCGCCCAGGGCGCCCTGTCGCTCGTCAAGCTCGAGCTCCTCAAGGCATCGAGCCGCACCGCCCCGGTGTAGCGAGCCCAACGTCCTCCCACCTGCCCCTGCCCATTCGGGTGGGGGTCGCTGCTCTGGGGGTGTGGCTGCGCCACCGGGTGCTTCCGCGGGGTCGGCGCCCGCGACGTCCTGAGCCCCGCAAGCGGGTCTCCGTCCTGGCGCCTCCGTACCGCCGGCCCGCTCCGCGGCCCAACGGCACCCGCCTCCGGCGGCCCGCTCCGCCCCCTCACCCCTCACCCCCGAGGCCCCCATGGGCGACTGGACCCGACCCCTCACCCCCGATGAACAGCGCATCATCGCCGCCGCCCGCGACGGTGCCCGCCTGCGCTACGAAGGCACCGTCGTGCCCCACCGCTCCTGCGGCATCGCCCTCGCCGAGACCTTCGGCCGCGCCACCGCCCCCTACCAGTCGCTGAGGCGCGGCGGCCTCACCGGCCACGGCGAGTGCGGCACCGCCGTCGCCACCCGCCTGATTGCCGGCGAGCTGCTGGGCGACCCCGACCCCGCCGGCCCCGCCACCCCCGTCCTCCGAGTTGTCGCCCGCGAGCTCCACGAGCGCTGGGGCCAGCGCGTCGGCACTGGTGGCACCGTCGTCTGCAACGCCCTCGTCGCCCGCTTTCCGGACTTCCGAGGCCCCGGGCGCAAGCAGTTCTGCACCCAGCTGGCCGCCGAGAGCGCTGCGTTGCTCGCGGAGGTCCTCTTGCGGAACGATGTTGTGGTGGAGGTCGAGCCACTCGTGGGCTGAGCTCCTCCCCCCTCCCAGGGGAGGTGCCTGCGGAGCAGGCGGAGGGGGCCCAGCGACGCTCTCCAGACACGAGTCCTCCCCCTTCCAGGGGGAGGTGCCTGCGGAGCAGGCGGAGGGGGCCCAGCGACGCTCTCCAGACAGATCCCACAACACGGAACCGAGGCGGCCCGCACACAAAAGGCAACCAATTGGTTGCCAGTCCAAGCCCCAGCCAGTAGAAAGGCAACCAGGAGGTTGCTCATGGGTGCACCCGTGCTTCCGGATCCACTCGTCTTCGCCGCTCTGGGAGACGCCACGCGCCTCGCCCTGTTCGACCGGCTGCATCGCTACCGCTCCCTGTCCACCACCCAGCTCGCAGAAGGCGTCTCCATGAGCCGCCAAGCGGTCCGCAAGCACCTCGGCGTGCTGGAGAAGGCGGGGCTGGTGAGCCATCAGCGGCACGGTCGCCAGCGTCGATGGACCGTCGACCCGGCCCCCCTCGAAGACGCACAGGCCTGGATCACACACATCCAAGAGCACTGGGAGTCCCGCCTCGACCGCCTCGGCGCGTGGCTCCGCGACAACCCCGAATGACCCCCAACCCCACCCCGGAGTCCCGCATGTCCGCATCCCAGTCCACCCTCGCCCACGCCACCCTCACCCTCAACCGGCGGTACCCCGCTTCCGTGCAACGGGTGTGGAAGGCCTTCGAAGACCCCACCGTGCGGGCCATCTGGGCCGCTCCGTCCGACGACGCAACCGTCCGCTTCGACCGCGCCGACTTCCAGGTCGGCGGCGTCGACGAGACCGTGTGCGTCATCGACGGCGAAGACGCCTACCTGGTCGACGACCGCTACTACGCCCTCGCCGAGCCCTCCCGCCTCGTGTTCACCGAGACCATCGCCGTCCCCGGCGCCTTGTTGGGCGTGTGCTTGTGCTCGGTCGAGCTCTCTCCCGATGGCGACGGCACCCGGCTGACCCTCACAGTGCAGACCACCGCGCTCGACGGTTCCGGCCTGGAGATGGGTGTAGGCGAAGGCTGGGGCAAGGCCCTCGACAACCTCGAGAACCTCCTACGGGCATAGCCAAGAACCAAAGTCCTCCCCCTCACAGGGGGAGGTGCCTGCGGAGCAGGCGGAGGGGGCCCAAGAGTCCTCCCCCTCACAGGCGGAGGGGGCCCAAGAGCCCTCCCCCTCACAGGCGGAGGAGCCCCACCTACGCCACCCCCGCCACCCAAGCACACAACCACGCCGCCAGAAACGCCGCGTAGTTGCCCACCGCGTACCCCACCAGCGCCATCAAGATGCTCATCGGCACCAGCCGCTCATCGTGGTGCGCTGCCACCACCGGCGCGCTCGCTGCCCCGCCAATGTTCGCTGCACTCGCAATCGCCGCCGTGTGTACGTCCACCCGCAGCAGCTTCGCCGCCGCCAGCAGAAACACACCATGGATGGCAATCCACAGGTACGCCCCCGCAAGGAACGGCAGCCCCTGGCCCGCCAGCGCATCCACCGACGCCCGCGCCCCCATCATCGCCACGAACAGGTACACCAGGGCCATCGCCAGCATGTGGCTGCCCGGAATCCGTCGCGCCGGCGAAAAACTCAGCGCCAGCCCCATCGTCGTCACCAACAAGATGCGCCAGGTGCCCGTCGACAGCACCGGTGGAAGCTCCGGCAACACCTCCGCAACCAGCCCGGCCAAGTACGTCCCGGCCGCCGCGATGCCGATGAGCGCGAGCAAGTGGTACATCTGCGGCGGGCCACGGTCGTCCTTCAGAGTCTCGGCCACCGCCGTGAGCTGCTCCACGCCACCTTCTTTCAGCCCCGTGAACTTGTGGAAGCGCGGCGCCAGCGACTTGCTGTAGAGCAGGATGGGCAGCCACACCAGATACACCGCGTGGTCGGCCACCACCGCCAGGCCGAACAGCTCGCCCGACGTCTCCAGGCCCTCGGCCACCGCCGCCATGTTGCCCGTGCCGCCAATCCAGCTGCCCGCGAGCGCGCCGTAGCCCTTCCAGGCGTCCTCCGAGAGGAAGCGCCCCACCACAAGGTACGCCACCGGCGCACCCAGCACCACACCTGCCGTGCCCGTCAGCATCACCAGCAGGCCCTTGCCCATCGTGCGCACCGCCGCCCGCACGTCGATGTCGAGCAGCAGCATCAACAGGAACATGGGCAGCAGCGTGGACCGCATCCAGTCGAACGTGGGCGACTTCGTGGGAATCACCCCCGTGTTCGAGAGGATGGCCGGCACCATGTAGATGAAGATGAGCGGGGGGAAGATCTGGAACACCTTCCACTTGAAGCGCTTCTCCAGGTGAAACCACAGCGCCGCGTTGCCCGCGAGGATGGCCAGCAGGCCGGCAGAGTCGGTGATGGGCAGCGGCATCGGGTCCTCGCACACGGTCGCCCCCTCCTACCGTTCCCTCCCCTGGCACGCCTCCTGCATCTGGACCGGTCGCACCCAAGGAGGTCCCCCATGTCCACCATCTCCGCCATCTCTGGCTCCGCCACCGTCACCCCACCCTCCACCACCAGCCTCCAGTCCACCCTCGACGGCATCCTCGACGGCATCGACCCCTCCACCGCCACCGAGGCCGACCTCGAGGGCATCCGCGAAGCCATCCAAGAGGCCGGCATCCGCCCCGGCCCAGCGCTCGGGAACGCCCTCGTAGAGGCTGGCTTCGACCCGGAAGCCATCCGCACCGCTGGGTCCGGCGAGCTGGGCGCACCACCGCCTCCCCCGCCTCCGTCGGCCGACCTCTTCGACGCTCTCGAAGACATCCTCGCCGCCTTTGAGGGCGAACAGCTCACCGCCGACGACATCGCCAGCATCCAGGAAGACCTCCGCCAGTCCATGACCGGCGGCCGGCTGCTCAACACCTACGCCTGACCGCGTGCGAGAACCGCAGGCAGACCGGCAGCATCCGCAGCACCTACCCCGCCCGCTCGAACACTCCGTGGACACGCAGGAGCGACGGACACGTGCTGCCGTCGGCAAACGACGCATCCAGGTGCAGGTCCGCGAAGTACAGGGTGCGGTGAAGCCTTCCGTCGGCCACCCGCACCACCTCGAGCACGTGGGGCGCCCTCACATGGGGAACGCGGACGTCCTCCTGCAGCCAGTCCACAGCGTCATCCGCCAGCTCCACCGGCCCGCGCCACCAGACCCCATCGCCAGCGTGGAACCGGCCCCCGACGCGCTCCATGAGCTGGAAGGGGTCGTTCGAAAGCACGAAATCCACGGGAAAGGAAGGAGGGTCATCCATCGGGTGGGCGCTCGACCACTGCCGGTCTGGGGGCCAGGCCGGAACCCGGCGCTTCGCCAACCGCACGGGCGCCCTTGCAAGGCAGGCGACCGCACCGTCCGCCCCCACCGAAAACCACGCCACAGGCTCGTCGAGCACTGCGCCGTAGCCCAGCCGGGCGTCCGGGTTGAAGAAGACCGTGTCCAGCTCCGCCTCGAACGCCTCCACCCCCATCCGCAGCAGCTCGGACAGCCAGACCGCGTCGAACACCCCCTCACCCGTGAGCATCGACCAGATCGGAAAGTCGTGCCACCGCTTGGAGTACGCGAGCCGGCGCAACGTCCAGACCGACGCACCACCCACCTCGGGATGCTCCAGAATCCCGCCCCATCCCGCCCGTTCGTTCTCCACATCCGCCTCCTACATCGACGTCACCAGGCACAAGCCCTCCACCATCACATGCACCGAGTTCGAGCCTGTGTCGCCACACATCTGGCCCGGCACATCGTTCATGTACTCACTGCACGCCCCCGCGTTCACCAGGTTGCACACGTGCTGCAGGGTGAGGGTGTTGTCGCCTTCGTCGAGCCAGAACGTGCCCAGGTACTCCATGGGACCCGGCGCCGGTCCGCTGTTGTCAGAGTCCTGCACGATGTAGTCCGACGCACAGTTCGGGTAGAGCGGCAGGCCCCCCGGGTTGCTGGCGTTCGAGATGCGCACGAAGCCCGTCTCGTTCTGTTGGGCCGACCCCGACTCTGCGATGGCCGTGTCGTACACATGGAACCAACCCTTCGAGCTGGTGGTGAGCACCGCGGTGGCCGTCGTGGTGGTGTGCGAAAGCACGTAGATCTCCACCGGGTCGAGCGTCACCGAGACTTCATCGGGGCAGTCGTCGATGTAGGACTCGGGCGGACCATCATCCGGCGGGTCGTCGATGCTCGGCTCGTCCGGAACGGCCGTGTCGACGTCGGTGTCGGTGTCCGTGTCGGTGTCCGCATCGGTGTCGGAGTCGGTGTCCGTGTCGGTGTCTGCATCCGCCTCCTCCCCGCCGTCCGAGGTGTCCGCCCCGCCCGGTTCGGTCGACTTGAGGTTGGCGAAGCTCTGGTCGGAGCACGCCGACAGGGCCAGCAGGCCCACGGCCGTGGAGAATGCGCGAACGAAGGGGGTGGCGACAGGCATGAACACAATCCAGGAAGCAGGAGACGGCCCGCAGCGCATGCATCGCCGCTCGACCAGGTCGCACCATGCTGCCACCCGCCCGAGTCCCCCCCTCTAGCGCCACACGCCAGCCGGGGACGGGTGGTCCAAGGCGCGCCCAGAACACCCACCTACAGGCGCTCTGAAACCGATTTCATGTCGCCACGGTGACACCGACGCCGCCGACCCGAGCCCCACCCCCAGACACCCACTCAGGGGGGGGAGCCCACCTCCGCCACCCGCCCGATATGCCGCAGCACCCGCCCATGGATGCGGTGGATGATGGCGGTCGACCACATCGACCAGTACGGCACCGGCGCCATGTCCAGCGTGTAGAACGTGCGCCCCGTGAGCCGCGTGCGTCCACCGGGCAGCGGCTCCAACACAAACTCACCCTTCCGACTCTGCAGCGTGCCGTCGAAGATGTGCGGCGCATGCACCACCTTCCACGGCGACAGCTCGCTCATCGGCGGCGGCGACTCCGTCACGTCGAAGGCCAGGTGGTGGGGAGGGTCCCAGGTGGTGATGGGCTCCACGAACGGTCCCGTCGAGAACTCGCAGTAGCGCACCGCTCCCACACCCTCGCCCTCGATGCGCGCCCGCTGGGGCCAGGCCACACCCGCCCGGAAGAACCACTCCGGAGTGTCGTCGGCCGGAATCTCGGGGAAGGCCACCACCACGTCCCACACCGCTTCCGGCGCCGCGTCCACCTCCACAACCGTCTCCGCCACGTGCACCACCGCAGCGCCCGGCGGCGGCTCCACCGTCGTCAGCACCGGCAACACCACCATCGGCAGCGCCACCGTCCGCCGAGCCTCCAGCCGCGCCAGCGACCGTCCCAGCAGAGCACCCAACACGCCCACCACCACCGCCAAGGGCGATGCCATCGCCAGGCAGATGACCCCTTCCAGCGCGAACAACAGCAACAGCCCACCCGCCACCGCCTGGGTGGTCACGCCCACCGCCACCGTGGTCAGCCAGCCCTGGTCGCGGCGCAGGTTGAACAGCAGGCCCGCCACCGCCGCCATCATGAATGGTCCGCCCACGAACAAGGCCGCGCCATAGTCGCCCAGGGCCACCGCCGACAGCACCGTCAGCGGCACCATCATCGCCGCACCACCCGCCACACCCACCAGCGCCGCACCCACCGCCCGCTCCGGCCCGACCAACATCGCCGACGTCCGCCCGGGACGGGGCGACCTCGGCAGCACCGCCAGCAGCACAATGGCCAGGTACTGCACCATCGGCACGAAGAAGAGCAGGCCCAGCGCCGGGTGCAGGCCCGCATCTCGCGCCCGGCGCACCGACATCGTGCCCCCCACCCACGCAAACGGGAGGGTGGTCAGCACCAGCAGAAAGGCCACCCAGTCCGGCGCACCCGCCAGCACCTCCAGCCGCAGAGTGGCCAGGGGGGTCAGGTAGACGAGGGGCGAGATGACGCTGCCTGTCGCGCTCCACACCACCAGAGCATCCAGCGCGTACTTCACCGACATCAGCACCATGCCGGTGGACAGGTACAGCGGCCGCGTGACCGGAGCAGAGAGTCCGCCCACTCGAGCGAGCAGCGAGGGCTGTGGGACCAGCGGAGCATTCGACATGCGCCGACCCTACCGCGCCGCCACCCCTGCCTTGCGCTGGATCACATTCTTCAGCAGCTTCTCGAGTCGGCCTGCGTGCACCGGCTTGGCCACATGGGCATCGACGCCGGCCTTCTTGCTGCGGTCGCGGTCCGCCGGCATCGCGTTGGCGCTGATGGCCACCACCGGCATCGAAGAGATGGGCGCGGGCTGGGACCGGATCCACCGGGTGGCGGAGTAGCCGTCCATCACCGGCATCTGGAGGTCCATGAGCACCAGGTCGAAGCGCTGTCGGCCCACGGCCAGAGTGGCCTGGTGACCGTCTTCCGCCACCACCACACGACACCCCCAGCGGCGGAGCAGCCCTTCGAGCACCGCGAGGTTGATGCGGTTGTCGTCGACCACCAGCACCCGCAAGCCCGACAGCGAGACGTCTTCCGACGACCGCTCCCGACCCGACCGAGCCCCCTTGCCCAAGGTGACCCACGCCACCGCGCCACCGTCGCACCGCCCGGCGGACTCCACTCGAAAGCGCCCACCGAGCTCGGTGGCGATGGCTTCGGCAGCCGCCCAGAGGTCCTGGTCGTGGCGGGTGCGGCCTGAGATGGCAGGGGTGAGCGGGCCGGCATCTTCGACGAAGACCACCCACTCGTGCGTCCCCCGTCCGAGGTCGCGACGCCGCAGCCCAAGCCGCGGACGCCGGGTGCTGCTGCGCAACCGTGCCGCGTCGAGCATGGTGGTCACGAGGTCGAGGAAGAGCCTCTCGCGGCCCCGCGCGACCGCCAACCCTTCCACAGCGAGGTCGAGCTCGACGATCTCGTGGAGTGCGCGCCGGTCGCCCATGCGGACCGCCCACCGAGACGCGCCTTCCAGCAGCACATCTCGGAGAGGACGCCCACGGGTCGTCCGAACTTCGACCACTCCACCCTCCGACAGCGGACACACCACCGCAATTCAATCGTTCCGTATCCATCTCATCGCAAGAAGCGCGCGCTGTCTTGAGGGTCGGGGCCAAAATGACGTGCATCGGCCACCCCCCCACAAGTACGTTAGATTTCACGCCGATTTCGCAACCGAAATCGTCGAAATTGGCTTGCTACGGGGTGTGATCAGCAATTCCCCGATTTCGCCAATTTCAGCCGAATTGACCCAAAAAGGTCACAACTCGATCATGCTGGCCACGAGCAGGATGGCGAGCAGCGGGGTGATGATGCCGATGGCGGTCCCCAGGAGGTGGTCGCGCCGCCGCACTCCGGCCAACGCAAAGGCCACCGTCACTGGCGGCGTGACCATCATCAATGCCCGCAGCAGCGCCACACCCCGCACCGGATGGGCGTCGATGGTGGCCAGCACCTTCTTCATCCAGGGTCGGTCAATGCCCCGCAAGGCCTGGCCGCCCGCCCGCCCGAACACCTCGAAGGTGAAGGCCGCGGCGAGCATGCACGCCAGATACGAGATGCCCCAGGCCACCGGAAAGGGCCAGACCACCCCGGCCGCCGCCACGAAAATCCAGGCGGGCACCTGCAGCACATTGGTGCCCACCACCAAAGCGACGAACACCGCAAGCCCCCACGGACCGCTGGCCTGCACCCACCCCACCACCGTCTCGGGGTCGATGTCCACGCCTGCCAGCTTCAGCCCCAACCCCAAGACCACCAGCACGCCCACCAAGATGGCGGGACGAACCCACACGCGTGTCTTCTTCGGGGGGGGACCTTCCACCACCGCCCCCTACCTTGATCTGCCGAGCATGCCCGAGCCTCGCACATTCTCGATACACATCAGGGCTCTGGGAGGTCGATGGGGACCAGCTCCACCACGTCAATGACCTCGGCCTTGCCCTTCACGCGCACCTGCCGACGGTCGACCACCACACCGGGCACCGCACCACCCTCGGGCAGACAGTCGAACACCTCGGTGCTCACCACGAGGTGATGGGGCCGCGCCTGGCCCTCGAGCCGCGCGGCAGTGTTCACCACATCGCCGATGACGGTGTACTCGAACTTCACCGAAGAGCCCATCGTGCCCTGCACCAGCGGACCGGCCGCGATGCCCACCCGAGCAGCCAATGGCTCCACTCCACGGGCCTCGAGCTCCTCGTTGCACGCCTGCACGGCCTTCAGCAAGGCCAGGCCACACAACACGGCCCGCACCCGCACCGACTCCGGTGTCTCTTCGGCCCGCGGCACAAACACGGCCATCACGCCGTCGCCCATGCGCTTGTCGATGACTCCCCCGTGGGCGCTGAAGGCGGGGTCGATGTAGCCGAAGTAGAGGTTCAGCTCTTCGACCACCACCTCGGGCGACCGGCGCTCGGTCCGCGGAGTGAAGCCCACAAGGTCGGCGAACAGCACAGCAGCATCGGTGCGCCGCCCACCCAGAGTGGTCTCGATCTCCGGGTTCTCGAGGATTCGGTCGACCAGGTCGTCGGGGAGATACCCGCTGAGCTTCTGGCTGGCCATCAGGCTGCGCCGCAGCTTGCGCTCTTCTTCCCACAGCTCGTGGTAGCGCTCGTCCTGGGCTGCGATGAGCGACGCCAGCTGCCGTCCCTCATCGGCCAGCTCTTCTTCGGCCGTCCGGCGCCAGCGAAGCTCGAGCCCCCACCACGCCGCCAGCATCCCACCCAGCCCCCCCATCACAGCCAGCGCGGTGCCCCAGAGGAAGTAGATGGGAAGGCCCACCAGCGCCCCACCCACCAGGCCCACCGCCCCCCGCACCAGCCAACGCGCCGACTCGGGGTTCGTGTACCGCACCACCAGCGACAGCCGCCGCGACGGACGGTCGGGGTGAAACGGCCCCTCCTCTTCTTCGATGCGGGCATCGGGGAGGTCCCAGATGGCCGGCAGGCGCTCCATCGTGCCCAACACATTCCAGTAGAGGTCGGGGCCGATGGCGTCGTCTTCTGCCATCGGCGTGAACACGAGACGCAGCGCGTGCGGCCCCAGGCTCTCGAAGGTGACGTCGGTGACGCGGTTGTAGAGCTTCATCATCTCCGGCAGGCGCCGGTAGGCCAGGCCGGGTGAGCCGAGGGTGCGCACCACGTCGTACAGAGCGCCCAGCGCTTCCCGCGAATTGGCACGCTGTCCGCCTTCTCGCCAGAGCTGCCAGAAGGGGTGCTCGTGACCGGGCAGCTCCGCGAGGTTGTAGGCCCGGCCCGCCAGTGCCTCCTGGAAGCGCCGCTGCCACTCCTGCGACACCCAGAGGTCGTCGGCCGTCACGTATGAGCGCGGCAGCCCCGCATCGGCGAGCGCACCGTCGATGACGTCCTTTCCTTCCTTCTGGTCGAGGAACTGGATGAACGCCCGCAGCCCCTTCGTGCTGAAGTGCGGCGCCTTGAGCACCACATCGGTGGGGGGACCACCCACCGGGCCACCCGTGTCTTCAGCCACCGCCAACCGCCTGGACCACTTCCACCCGCTCCCCGGCCTGCAGGGTGCGGTCCGCGTGCCGACTGCGCGGCACCACCGCCATGTTCACCGCCACCGCCACGCCATCGCGCCGCAGTCCCAGCGACTCCAGGAGGTCGGCCACCGTGGTGCCATGCGCCACAGTTCGTTCGCGGCCATTGACCGTGAGTGCGATGTCGGATGCCGATTGCGTCATGGGCTGCTCCCCGAGCCTGTGCGGTGGTCTAGGCCGGTTGTCTACCGGGGGCCACCGGAGCGACGCGACCGGCCATCGTCGACCTCGAAGAGGTTCGGGTTGTTGGACTGCAAGATGGCCTGCTTCTGGGTGATCTCGCGGCGGTAGGCCAGCGACCGAAGGGTCTCTTCCATCGTGCACATGCCCTCTCCCTTCGAGGTCTGCATGATGGACGGGATCTGGTGCAGCTTGTTCTCGCGAATCAGGTTCCGGATGGCCGGGTTGACCAGCATGATCTCGTGCGCCGCCACACGCCCCGGACCATTCGCACGCTTCAACAGGGCCTGCGTCACCACCGCCATCAGCGAGGTGGACAGCATCGTGCGCACCTGGGCCTGCTGCTCGTGGGGGTACGAGTCCACCACGCGGTCGATGGTCTCGGGGCATGAGTTCGTGTGCAGGGTGCCGAACACCAGGTGGCCCGTCTCTGCGGCGGTCATGGCCAGCGAGACCGTCTCGAGGTCGCGCAGCTCGCCCACCAGGATGACGTCGGGGTCTTCGCGCAAGGCCGAGCGCAGCGCCGCCGCGAAGGTCTTGGTGTGCGAGCCCACCTCGCGCTGGTTGATGATGCAGTTGTTGGCCGAGTGCACGAACTCGATGGGGTCTTCGACCGTGAGGATGTGCTCGTGGCGGTTCTTGTTGATGTGGTCGATGATGGCCGCGAGCGTGGTGCTCTTGCCCGAGCCCGTGGGCCCCGTCACCAGCACCAGGCCCTTCTTCATCTCGGCGATGCGGCGAAACACCTTCGGCGCGTTGATCTGCTCGAGCGTGAGCACCTTGGTGGGAATCTGGCGGAGCACCATGCCCACGCCCCGCGACTGGGTGAACACGTTCACGCGAAAGCGCGCCAGCCCCTTGAGCCCCACCGAGAAGTCGATCTCCATCTCGTTCTCGAAGCGGGTCTTCTGCTTCGAATTCATGATGGAGTACGCCATCCGCTTGGCGTCATCGCGGGTGAGCGTGGGCAGCTCGAGCCGGCGAACCTCGCCGTCGATGCGCACTGCCGGGACCTCCCCAGCGGCCAGGTGGATGTCCGAGGCACGGTTTTCCACCGCGAAAGTCAGCAACTGGTCGATCTTGACGGCCACTTGGCCTCCCGGGAGACGTCTCTCGCGCAGACACGGGCGCGCGCGGCAGTCTACCAAATGTTTCGAGACCAAGCGTACACCGTCGCCGGTCCCACACCCGTCCGCCGCCCGACCGCCACAAAAGTCGAGATTTTTCGGATTTCCCTCTTGTTTTGAGCGCCCAGTGACGTACACTATGGGTGTGGAAGGGGCGAGCCAGCGAGGCTCCAACCCCCAAACCAAACAACCCAAGTCAACGGAGGTGTCTATGGCCCAAGCCGCCGCAACCGACTCCGGCGACCCGCCCGACCGCGTCCCCGTGCTCGGGGCCTGAAGCCCGCGCCACTCCGACCGGAACCCGCTGCCAACGGGCATTGACAAGCCGATTCATCGGTGCGTCCTTGCCGGGGCACAACGGTCACTGCTGCTTGAACAGCCCGGCCGGCGCCACAACCGAGCATGAGACCGAGTCGAAACCCGACCTCACTTTCTGCTTTCCAGATTCCACACACGCCCAACTCAAGGGCCCGAACGGAATCACAAGGGAGGTGTCCGATGATGGACGATACGCCACCCAACCTTCGCCACGGTGCCTGTCACCGGACGTAAAGAGGCCCCCCAAGGAGGCCGGCCGCGTCGCCCCGACCCAGCTTATCGAGATGAGCCGCCCCAAGGCGGATAAGCGTCCCCAACGCAAGAAGCGGGATGCCCCTTCTCCGACAAGTCACTCGAGCCGACCGGCGCCTCAAGACCGTTCATACGGACCACGCCTCTCAGTCCGCCGAGACTGGCACCCCCGAAGCAACCACATTGCAGAATCGAGCGGCCGTCCCCCGGGGCGGCCGTCCTCAATTGTGGCCCCCCCATCGGCAGCGAAGAGCCCCTCGGATACAGCGGAATCATGACCACCCTCCGTCCACTCGCTCTGGCTGCGGCCGTCATCGGCTGCGCCCCCGAGCAGCCACCGCCCGACCCCCGGCTCGCCCAGACCGAGGTCCGCGCCTTCGTCTCCGCCGACAACGGCGCCACCTGGAGCCTCATGGCCGAGCCCCTGGCAAAGGGCATGGACAGCCTGGGCCTCAGCATCCGCGACGACGGCACCTGGTGGGTCACGGCCCTCGATCACAGCGAAGAGCCGCCCTGGTGGGAGTGGTACACCGGCCCACGCGTCCGCGGACTCGAGCGCACGCCCGACGGCACCTGGTCGCGGCGCACCTGGTGGGTCGACACCGGCGACACCCGCTCCGTCATCGACCCCCAGTGGTTCGGCGACGAGCTGTGGTTCGCCAGCCGCCCCACCGCCGTCTCCGGCGACCCCGCCGACGTCCAGGATGCCGTCGAGCTCCGCGTCGCACCCGGCGGCAGCGTGCTCTACAAGGTGCGGGGCCTCGCCGACCCCTCCCCGGTCACCTTCCGCGGGCAGCGGCACATCTTCATCACCCAGCTCGGCAAGGGCGTGGTGCAGCTCTCCGGCACCCCCCTCCAGCCCCAGCGCACCTGGGGTGGCGTCACCGTGCCCTACGCCACCGTCATCGACGACGAGATCTGGCTGCTGGCGCAGGTCCTCCAGCACGGTCGCCGCTACCCCGTGCTCAACCGCACCAGCGACGGCATGGCCTGGACCGGGTGGAAGCCCCTCGTCCCCATGTTCGACAACGGCCCCAACACCTGCACCAGCCCAGTGGTGGGGCGCGCCGCCGACCAGCTCATCCTGTTGTGCGTCGACGAACGGGTCGCAGGCGGACCCGGTGGCCCCCCGCCCGAACGCCAAGGTCGACACGGCGGACAAGTCGAGGGACAGCTGAACTGAGCCAACCGTTGAGGGTCCCTCCCGCGTCTGGCGCCGCGTCCGGCCCGGAGAGCCCGCAAGCGGTCTCCCCGGGGCCTCGGAGCCTGCAAGCAGTCTCCTCGGCAGGCTCCCTCCGGCTCCGGGCCGACTGCTGGTCGCTTTGTTCGCTGGCGCTCAGAACGACTCGGTCGAGACAGACCGAACACGTGGGCCCACAAAGCCGCTCCAAGCCAGCGCCAACCCGAAACGCAAAAGTCCTCCCCCTTCAGGGGGAGGTGGCGGCGAAGCCGATGGAGGGGGCCCCTTCGTGAATGGTCCTCCCCCTTCAGGGGTCTCCACCCCGCACAAATCGTACGCTCCACCGACAAAACACAGCGTCCTCTGTCGAGGTTGGCTCCGGGCCGAATGCTCGTGCATCAGCGGGGGACTGCTCCTTCGGAGCGACTACCGCGGCGCCTCCTGTGCGCTTCGCGCCCGGCGCCT
>ENA-OWNT01003829-OWNT01003829.1-seawater-metagenome-genome-assembly--contig:-NODE-3829-length-13773-cov-4.759930_pt1 | contig 13773 bp, 1 predicted proteins | sample MGYA00238136_ERZ651165 | MGnify/ENA primary metagenome ERZ651165 (study PRJEB26861, sample SAMN08777766) | seawater metagenome | isolation source: coastal seawater | place: USA: Florida | collected...
GAAAACGGCGGCGCCTCGCGGGAAAGGAAACGAGCACTTCTTGAGCACTTACTTACCCGGGTACTTGCAGAGTATCGGAGTTTGATCAAGAACGCGCCGACGGACGCATCATCATCATTCTCGCCGGTGTAAGCAGTAGTAAGTAAGTGAGGGGTCAACTTTGATGCTTCGATGTTTTGTTTTTGATGCTCTGATGCTCTCATGGTTTGGTGAATGATTTGATGGTTTGATGGTTTGATGGTTTGATGGTCTGATATGGATTCATTGACTATGGATGCTTCATCTGTGATTTTTCATTTTGATTGTTTGCTTATTTGACTTTGACTCTTTGACGTTGGATGCATTAGCTTTGTCATTGAGGTTTTGACATTGACTCCTTGACTTTCGATGCTTTGACTTTGTTTGTTCGACTTTGAGCTAGCTTCAGACCTTGGATGGACGCAAGTACAGTTTGATGCGATTGATTTATAATAAAAATCACGAGCTCTTTTGATTCTCATTTGATTGATGGACCATCTATCTGACGGATCAATCCTTAGACCGGTGCATCTCCATCTCAATGCACATCTAAGCCCACACTGGATTCATTGCATGCTACTGTTTGAGATGCACGACGCGATCGTCTAGCATGACTTGCGGTGAGTTAAACAAGCACACTAGAATCATGGCATGCCATGAGATGCCCGACGCTACGTTATATGAGTGAGTAGCTTATGTTTGATTAATTTTAATTCAACAGCTCCAACTGCCGAGACTATTGAACGCAGGCTCTATCGCTGTCGTACGCACCTATGCGAAAAGAGCGAACTGATCACAGCATTATACTTCGCCTAGCACGGCATCCCGCAGGTTCAGCCCTTCGTCGTGCTCAGTTGCGCGCTGCTCAAGCAACAACCTTCGGCGCTCGCGTCTCTCCAGCATTAACTTCACGGTCGCGGGTGACAAATTACCCATGCTTCGACGTCGGCGACGTGGGAAGACGACTGGCCACTCCAGCCGCGAGCTCGCAGCCTGGTCTTTCAGAGCCTTCTGCAGCGCGCGAATTTCCGACCATGTCATTGCTCGACGCGGGCAAGCGGACACGATGGCCTTGATACCTTCCTCGCCGCTTTGCTCTGGGTTCGGTTGGAACTTTGCAGTGGCCGCACGTTCAAGTCCATTAACACCGCCATCGGCGCCGCTACCGCCACCGGTGCCACCGGTGCCACCATCACCTTGCACCAATGCACTCGCCGGCTTGGCTCGCGAACGGCGGGTCCGCTTGCGAACCACCGATGTTTGCCGACGACGGCGGCGAGCACCGCCAGTTGTCGCAGTTATGTCAACACGGCGAACGACGCTGATCTCCTTTGCCAAGTCTGCCGCGCTGTGGACAAGGGGCATTGCCGCCCTGACAACACTCGGCTCATGCTGGCCTGGACCTGGCATTTCAGCTATCGGCATAACCGCATTCTTCTTTACGACCGGCACAGGTTTGTCCTCAACTTTCGCTTTCTTCACGCTTATCGCCACTTTTGCCTTGGTCGCTTTTTCCAACTTTCGTTCCAGTGCACGCATCTTCTCGTGGGTGGCTTCCAGTTTCTGCTCTGCACTCGCGCGACTGCCACCCAGCACCTCAAGTGCTGCGTCAATCGTGCCTAGCGACTTGCGAGCGGCTCTTTCCTGGTCGTCAAGTTCCGCATCACGGTTGTCCCATTCCTGCACCTCCGATTTTCTCGGCCTTGTCGCTGTTCGGCGCATCTGCCTCAGTCGAGCCTTGGCAACGGCGATGTCCTCGAGGGCTACTTCACACTTTTCTTTCGCTTTCGAATTGACAACTTTCGCGCGAGCTACGTCGGCCTCGACACCTCCGACAACAACTTCGAGCGCTCGCGCTTCGGCAGCCGCGATGTCCACTCGGGCACTCACGTCAGCGATCTGTTGCTCCACTGCATCTTGCTGTTTCTGCAGCTTTTTCTTCAGCCTTCGCTTGCCAATGCGCAAAATAGTCCAGCTCACTAGCAACTTGGCGAAGATGACCACGAGCGTTATCGCCGGATCGGTCACAAAGATCTGGACTACCAGAGATTGCGCCACGTCGGCCACCCACATCACACTTTCTTCCTCATTGAAAGCGCACGACAGGAGCAGGCATATGGTCAGCGTAAACGCCGCTAAGACTAGCAACACACATGCGCTCAACATTGCCAGAGCGTGTCGGGCGCGGTGAAGGTCATTGTACCACGCCCCGAACTCCACGTTCCTCACTTCACGCTTGAGCTTGATGCGCCATCGCAGCAGTCGCTGGAACCGCTCGATGCCATTGTATTGAGTGCCCTTGTTTTTCTCAACATCCATGTGAATGGGCTCGCCAATGGCAATACCAGCTGGCAATTCCACGCCGCAGTGCAGGAAGTGCAGCTTCGTGGACACATGCGCAACCATGTCCTCGGCTGCAGTCACTGCTGTCGATGGCGTATCCATCGCCTCATGTCTCAACGAAACCCAGTGCATCACCACTTTTGCCGACAGTGATATGTTGCTGGCGTCGCGTTTCTTGGACTTGCAGCAGCTGAGTCGCTTCATTTCTCGCTTCAGCAACGTTGTCGGCATGCGCGTCCGCGTCGTCATTGAATTCACGTTGCTGACCATATACGGCAGGAAATGCTGTACGGGAAGTAGGAGCGCATTTGTCAGCACCGCCGTCACCACCACCGACCATAGTGCGACCAGGAGGTCACCGTTGACACTCTCGTTGGGCTCGAAAAGGAACGCAGACGACACGAAAGTCATCAGCACAGCACCGAACAGAATCACGGCCTTGTCGGCTTGCCCGAACACTACTGCTTCGTGGTCCCAGTGGAAAAGCATCCCCAAAACTGCATTGCTGGTGAGCAACTCGAATGTAATCAGCTTAGCCGTGTTCCGACCAGACACCCACCGCCGTAGCACAGCCTCGTATTGCCTCGAGCCCAGCACATTGGGCTTGGTCAACTGCCCGTCTTGCTGGAACGTCAAACGGCCGCGATCTACAGCCGCTTTACGGCCCTTGACCTTAGCTATGACGATGACAGCCGCGAAGAGCACTGTGATGCCAACGAAAGCGCCCATGATACTCCAGTTGATGGCAGTGCCTTCGTCGCCGAAGTTCACGTTGTTCATGCTGTCGACACGGTCCGCGAACGACGCGATCTTGCTTTCCAGAATTTGCGCGGCCGCGGACGAGTCGCCGACCGTGAACAATGTGAGGTGGGAGCTGGCGCAGATCGCGCGCACAGTAGTATCACCATCGAAGTCCATCCCTCGCAAAACGACGCCGCGGCCACTCCACGTGTCGGTCGGCTCATCGTAATACACGCAGGACATGGCTTTCCGAACAGCGTCCACGTAACCGGACAGAGACAACTTCAGCGTTGTCGCACTTTCCACTGCGACTGCGTCACCTTCTTCGCGTCCACCTTCAACGTGCACGCCATGAACTGTGGACAGGAACGAAGTCGTGTTGGTGGTGTTCATAGTTCCATTCCATGTGGACACTGCCACGGTGGAGACTCCGTCAACGGCAGCCAACACGGTAGCAGAGCCGGTATCCACGGCAACGATATCCTCGCTGGAAGCGCAAGACAGCGACACAGAGTCTTGTTGGAACACGCTGACTTCACCATCCGGAACGCTGCCGGCTTCGTTGGCGGTGCAGACAGAGCCCAGATACTCATCCATTTCAGCAACGCCTTCCAGCGCGTCGTCTTGCGTCACAAGAAAAGCGCCATAGGCGTCGACAGTGGCAAGATACAGTGTCAGCAAAGCATCGGAGGTTGTTACAGTATTCGTGATGCGTGCCCCCGTTAGCTGCAGGACTTCGACAAAGCCGTCATCCACGGCGCCTGCTTGGACCAGAGCATGCAGGACTACAACATCTTGTGACAGCGACGTCTCGTTGGTCTGCATTGCTTCCAACAGAGCTTCCAGCAGTGTGGTGGCAGTGCTGTCATCGTCGCCAGCAACATCTATCACAGCCAGAAATAAACTGGTTCCCGTCGTGCCCGAGCGAACCAGTTGAAAAGCATCTTGTGTCACGTCGGCGCTGGAAGAGTCGACGGAACTTGCGACGAGTGTCGGGCACTCCTGGCAAGTTTCAGAAGACCCGAACGCATTCGTGACGGTGACTTCCAAAGTCAAGTTGCGGGTGCTCGGCACTGCAACAACGGCGGTCTCTTCGTAACCAGACGCTGCGAGGTATTTCCAATTGCCATTGGTGTCCCTTACAAAAAACTCATACCACAGCTCGGTCCCGTCCGTAGCGTCCACGACAACTTTGAACCAGTTTGCAGCTGCACTGCCATTGATCCACGCGACGTCGACTGCGTGTAGCGTTGGCGGCGAAGCAAAGAGCAACATAGCATCGCCGAAACCTTCCGCCACTCGACCGTCTTCCAGTTGAACAGACGCATGCAGGTGATACTCGTCGGCGGACGTCACGCCAATGTCGCTCGGCACGAATGATGCGAATCGACTGCTACCGATGTGCTGCCACACAACACTGCCGTCGTTGGCCAGCAGTGTGAATTGAAACTGGTCAATACTGCCTTCAACAGAGACTACCACTGCGACCGGCGAGCTCCAAGAAAACACGTCCACGGTGTCATCTCCGCAGGGGTAGGTCTCACACGCAGTGACGGCGACGACTGGTAAGGGTAGCGTGGTTGCATCGCCCTCGCTTGCCACTTGAGTAGTATCTGCACCTGTGAGACCCGGCGGCGCCGGTGTCGTCGTCGTTGTACTTGCCCGTGGGGTTGTTGCGCCGCACGGGCCATTGGCGTCTGCACTGCAACCTGTGGAATTGGAGCGAGCTGCTGTTGTGTTCACGGCAGACATGGTGACAGCACGTCCAGTCGTAACTGACGATAGCTTCAATGTTGTCTCGCCGCATGGCCCAATTGCACCGTCAGCATCAGGAGAACAATCGCTTGTTGCAATGCCATCCAAGGTTGTCTCTGCAGGATATACCGCCGCAAATGTTGTTGCTTTCATCATTTGCTCCACGACAAGCGTGAGCGACGATAAACTGTCGTTCATGACATGGACAGTGCCTTGCAGCGATGCCACGGTAGTTTCCAATTGTGTGATAGTCACGTCTTTCTCGGCCAGGTTGTTGCGTTGCTGCTCGGCCGATGCATTCATGGCATGGACGGTGCTCTGCAATGATGCCACGGTCGTTTCTAACTCATGAATAGTCGCCTCTTTACTAGCCAGCAAGGTACGTTGCCATTCCACAGATGCATTCACCTCATGCATGGCGCTTTGCAATGCTGCAACGTTCGCAGCCTCCGTTGCCAATTGCGCGCTGACAGTTACGTTCAGCTCCTTCATGGATGTGTCCAACTGCTCTACTGCTGCATCGTTGATGGAGAGTGAAGATTCCTGGCGTTCAAGAGATGCGTTGACGATGTGCATGAATTCCTCCACGGAGGTGAGATGTTGCTGTAATGAGGCGTTGATAGTGCGCACTTTGCGCTCCCAAGCATCTGTGCTTGCCAAGCCTGTGAGTTGGACGTTTACACTTCGATTGAGGGCTGCTACAAGTGTACTCTGCTGCCTCATTGATGCGTTCAATGAGAAAATTGAGTTCGTGTGGCTATTTAGCAAGCTTTGTTGGTCACTGGCATTCAGCCACAGCGTCGCACGCTCGTAGTTCAAGGTGTCAATGTTGCTCGACACATCTGTCAGGGAATCGAGGTTCGCGCTTACGTTGCGGGTCAATTCGGCCGTGTACGTCGATGTGCTCTCGGCGAGTTGCTGTACTGCAGACAACTGCTCATGCATACTACGCTGTGACACTGCTAGCAACGTCAGATTTGATTGCAGAATTGCCACGTCCAGTGCCTCCAACTCAACCAGTGACTCATTTACGCGGTCCACGGAGTCGCGAATGCCTACCACGCCTGCATCCAACGCTGTAACATTGCCTTCGAGAAGAATGACATCTCGGGCAAGCTGGCGCAACTTTGCAGTGCTTGTATTGACATCCAAGGCATCAATTCTAATGTTGGCCCGTATAAGTTCGTCAGCCACAATCGTGACGTTGTCGACGATGGCTTCGTCGGCTTGTCGCAACGCCTGCACCGCTGCAAGTGCCTCTGAAGCGGTTGAGTTTACTGTGTCAATGTCCTCGTGGTAGCCACTGAGCCGCGCGAAGGCATCAGTCAATGCGCGCTCCACTGTGGCGTTGTTGGCTGTCACCGCCGCATATAACTCGCCGACCTGGTCCCGCTGATAGCTTGCATTGCTGCGCAGCAAGGCGACCTCGGTGGAGAGCCCGCCAACATCTTCGACCGTGCGTGAAAGAGCTCTGGCACGGAGCGAATCGTTGACACGTAATTTTTCGATGGTGAACTCATGGGAGATAGCAGCCTCCGCGAGGACGCTGTAAGACGCGTTGTTAGCTGTCACGTCAGCTTGCAATACATCGATTTGTGCCCAGAGCGACGAAGTGTTCGACCGCAGATGCCTCACATCACGTTGCATGGTCCCGATCAACCGGGAATAGTTATTCAACAGCATGCCGTGCAACACGATCGATGCCTCTGTGCTAGACGTGTCGTTTGCAGTTAGCACCTTTTGCCCATTTACGAAAACGCCATGATCCGCGCACAGTGTGATGGTGGAGTTTCCCGTGCTGTGGCACGTGGCGTTGAGCGTCGAAAAGCTCAACACAGCGGCCGAGTCATGATGTGCTACTGCACCAGCGCCTTGAGCCAGCGAAGCTGTGCCAATCGCGGAATTGTGCGTACCACCCGTGACGCAGGACCATTCGCCGCTGGCAGTGTTGGCTGCACCACCACTGATTGTCGCATACGCAGCGAGCGCCGCGTTGAGTTTACCGCCGCTGATGACGGCGTCCAATCCGTCAGCTTGATTGCCGTGCCCACCGCAAATCACTCCGTCGTCGCCGAAAACCACGTTGTACCGTCCGCCAGCTATTGCAGCACCGATGCCGCGCACGGTGTTCGAGTCTCCTCCAGCGATATTGCTGTAGTTGCCGGCCGCTGAGTTGCGGTATCCCCCACCCACCGCTGACCAATGGGCCACGTCGTTGTAGGATCCACCTGCAGCGGTGCCGAAGATCCCGGTCACGGTGTTGTTGTAGCCGCCTCCAACGGTGCCGGACGCTGCATACACTGCGTTGTACCAGCCTCCGCCAATGATGGCATAGTCGGCGTACAAAGTGTTGTAGAACCCTCCTGCGATTGTGCCGCTGTACCCATGTACGTCGTTGTTGTGACCTCCTCCAACTGCACCTTTTGCTGCGGAAACTTTATTGCTGGATCCCCCAGCAATGGTGACGGAACTTGCACCCGCTACGTTGTATGATCCTCCCCCAATGGTGACGTATGCGCCGTATGCTTTGTTGAAGAGGCCTCCGCCAACGGAAGACAGGTGGTCGGCAACATTGTTGGAGCCCCCTGCTATGTTACCACCGTACCCGTACACGACGTTGTATTGACCACCAGCGACTGTTCCATATGGAGGGTAAACAGAGTTGAAGAGCCCTCCAGAAATGCTGGCGTACGAGCTGTTTGCATGGTTGTGGGAACCTCCACCAACAACAGAAAATTTCTGCGCAAAGTTGCTCAATCCGCCGGCGATTGTGCTCCACGTTCCATTTGCGGTATTTTTTTGCCCACCCGTGACGACGGCGGCTGTTCCATAAGCTTGGTTGCGAAGCCCACCGCTCACGACACCATGGTCTCCAACATTGCTGTTGTACTCTCCTCCTGCAACGACACCTCCAGCGCCAAGCGCCTTGTTACTCTGGCCGCCACCGACTGCAGCGCCTGCTCCGTCAACGGTGTTGGAATCTCCTCCCGCAACAACACCTCCAACGCCCAACACTTCGTTGTACTGACCGCCGCCTACAGCTCCGGATGCTTCATTGACTTTGTTGAGGACGCCTCCCACAATCACGCCGGCGTAACCGTTGACAGTGTTGCCGTATCCGCCGACGATGGCCCCATCTGCTGCGTGCATGGTGTTGGTGAACCCTCCTGCCAGGGTGGCGGAATAACCGGAGTTGTGGTTGCCGTAGCCACCTCCAAGCGACCCATACTCTCCATGCAGCTGGTTCTGCCGACCGCCGCTGACGGTGCCCCATGACCCGTCGACGGAATTATAGTAGCCACCAGCAATGAGACCGGCGATAGCGTTGACGGTGTTCTCCTTCCCACCGCTGATCACACCGCCCTTGCCGTAGTTGACGTTCTCGGAACCCCCTGCCACAACGCAGATTTCTCCATGAGCCGTGGAGCTATCGCCACCGCCGACTCTAGAATATGCTGCAGCAGCGACGTTTCTTTCGCCGCCGCCGACGGATGCGAACGACGCGTCGATGGTGTTGTATGCACCGCCAGAAACGATGGACGACTGTCCAGACACAATTCGGTTGTATCGGCCGCCGCCCACAGAACCCCACGTCCCGTTGGCTGCATTCGCTTCGCCACCTGCAACTACAGCGGCGTCCATGAGCGCGCGATTGCTCAGACCGCCGCCGACAGAACTATAGTCGGCATACGCAGTGGAGTGACTGCCTCCGCCGATCCATGAGAACGACCCTTCAGCAGTATTGTTGCCACCAGCACCAACGCCGCTTCCAGCTCCGGTGGCTGTGTTCGTGCAGGATACGTGCGATGACAAAAGGCCCAGCACCGTCACAATCGCTGTGTACGATCGCGAAGCTCTCGATGTAGGGTGCAGAGTCATTGCGCGCAAAGGTCCCAGCAAGCGGCCGGTTCGCTCTTTGCGACAAGCACTTGTCACAACAGTTATTTTTCAATTGTTTTGTTTGATCCGCCGAACGAACAGCAAACATTCATGCATCCGCCAGAGCAAGTCCCATTCCGCTGTTGTGGAAGAAAGCAAGGAAGTAGCGTGGCGTTACTACACCTACTTGCATATAGGATCGCGTTGGCGAAAAAACACAACAATGAAGTCCACGAACCGTGAGGCTAGGTCCGCGCAACCGACCACCACCACAACCTACCACAGTTGTAGAACCTCTCTCTGGTTAATAAAGATGAGGGAACTGGTTGGGCCGTGGGCTCTGATTGTCGAGAATGGGTGCATTTATTTCCTTCGGTGGGTTGACGTGGAGTGTCCGTTCTCTCTGCTCGTTTGCAATCCATGCCTTCCATGAAAGCGCGATGGAAGCAGTCTGGGAGCGCGAAGTAGCCTACGCAGTGGCCGGATGTGGGCTGCGGACATAATATGTGAAACAGCGACATGCGCGAAGCCAGCACTGACTCGATCTACATTGCCACGTGTGTCGGCTGTGTTGAACGGTTTCACCGCTCTAAAGACTTCGCTACGCTGCGGCCGCACTTACTACTTTATCTTGGGTATTATGGCTTATTTGCACACACAATGGCCACAACGACCCTCTGCAACGACCAACGACCACCAGCTGCCAACGAACAGCCACACGTCCGTAAGGAAGAGAGGAGCTGGTTGCTTTGCTGCCAACGAACTTACTACTTACTTCTTGCAAGGTTGGTTGTCAAACAAACGAACAATCGAGAGCGCTCACACCAACCATTCGACGACCAACGACGGTGCGGTGCTTTCGTTCGTGGGTGGGTGGCTGACGGTGCGAATGCCTGAATGCCTGCGTTAGCGTTGTTCCTCACTGCGTCCACACAGTCCGTCCGCAGTGTGCAACGTGGGGAAGTGGAAGTCTCAGACCAGGAAGCAAGCAAGCACCTGGCACGCATTGCAGCGGTTAGAATGGGCATAAAGCAAGAATGCAACATACAAGCAACCAGGACACTGCCGCAGCGTCGCCCGAGGTGAACTAAACGACCTTTGCCGATTGGGAATGACAGACATACCGGCCAAGTCGAGTTTGGCCATCATCGCACGCAGCCTTTCCTTGTTTGGAACCTGCCGCGGGTTTTGAAACGCACGCAACAGAGCTCACGCACCAGCCAGCGCTCGAACGAAGGCGACCTTAGTAAGTACCCGTAAGTGATACTATCAGAGAAGTAGAAGAGTTGGAATCGCGCAGCGGCAAAGGAGTCAGCAGTGACGACTGCTGGTGTGTAATAATTTTTACAACCGAGCTGGGAGCCATGATAAAAAGTTCCCACGCATTGGTTGACTCCACGTACCGATAATAAGAAGAAGTAATAAGTGTACCCGGAAATTACTATTTACGCGGCATTTCCATGGGACTTTTCTCTTTTCTTTCCATGGGACTTTCTGACTGAAAGATTGACGCCGGTGCGTAAATTTGTAATTTGTAATTTGTAAATTTCGAAATTTCCCAAGCTTCTTCAGACATTACCCGGGTACTTTTCGAGGCACAGGCACAGAGATGCTGTGTTTGGTTGACACAGGGTTGATTGTTGATTGTCTCCTGTAAAAAAAATAAATACAGAGACGTGGCGTCTTGCGCGAGGTAGGCGGGGGCCGGCTCCCTTGCTCGCTTGTTTGCACAGTTTTGTCGGTGTATTTGTGCGCTTTTGCGCTTTTTGCTTTTTGTACAAAATACAGTGCAACGCTGTTTTTACAGTTGCGCTGTGAGGCGTCCATCGTTTGAGGACCATTCTCTGACCATTGACCGACGAATTTCAGGGACCATTCGATGAGCGTTAGTCATGGCTGACCACTGAGTTACCACCTGCAATAAACAAAGACCATTGGCTGACCACTGACAATCTTAAATTGACCATTGGCCGACCACTGGCCACCTGACCAGTGATTATCCAGTATCCATTGGCAAATTGGCTGTCGATACAGCTGACGATCGATCATTGAGGGGCCATTGGCTGTCCATTGGCTGTCCATTGGATGACAATTGGCAGCCCATTGTGCTGACCATTGCGTGACCATTGATTGCGTGACCATTGGCGGTTCATTGGTGGCATTGTGTGAGCATTGGCTGTAACATTCTGTGACATTCATCCCTTCCATGCGCTGGTGGGTCATTGGCGAAGCTTCACATGCGTACGTGAGCATGGGTTTGCTCGGTATGCGGTCGTGGTTGTTGTGCCATGTGTGTATACAAACAACATCATGTATCATGATTCGAACAACGACTATCTATGTCGTATGCCACAGCAAACATGACAATCCATAATAAAGTTTCCTCTGCCCTAACTAAGGAAGGAACAGCAAACATTGGTTGCATTAATTATCTTTATTTAAATTAAGCGCTGCTGGCCAGAGTCTGATCATCATTTTTCTTGGAATCATGAACACTGCGCGGGCGAAGTGTGTCTGGTCACGTCCGCCGATCAGCTATCGCAGACTACATTCCAAAAGTTGTCATCACGAGCGCCTGCCAAGCGTGAGGGCCGGACGTCAGAGATGCATGGTTTCCAAGTCACACGTCGCTGCGCGGCGCAGACGTTGTCGCGCCGCTCGTCGTGCCAGTTGCTGCCTTCGCTGCTCTCGCCGGTCCAGCACAAGTTTAACGGCTTTGGGAGACAATTTATCAAGCGTTCGACCCCGTCGTCCGCGCCGTCGAAGCGCCACCCTTGCGGCTGATTTGGCGGCTTTGACCTTCAATTTGCGCTGTAGTGCGGTAATTTCAGCCCACGTCATCGCGCGCTGCTTTCGTGTCCGGCGTCGAGTCGGTGTTGCGGCTATCGTTTCGTGCTGACCACGTGCATCGATGGCAGCAGAGCGTGAAGCCTTCGTCCTACGGTGTCGATGGCGTCCACGCGCTCGCTGGTGCTGTCTGTTGTTGCTACTTGCGCCATCTGCCATCGCAGCGGTGTCGTTTGAACAGACTTCGTTACAAAGCCGCACTGCGCGCTGCAGGACCGGCATCTGCGCCCTGTCGGCTTGAGGCTCTGACTGGTGGCTTGCTACCGGCGCAATGGCGTTTGGTTTCACAAGTGGAACAGTCTTGTCCTCAACCTTTGCCCGTTCGCGCTGTAGCGCCGCATTCTCTTTCTCCATTTTCATCAGCTTATGCTTGAGTTTCATGATCGTTGCTTGGGCTTCACGTAACTGCTGCTGCGCGTCGTCGTAACCACCACCCAAGATATCCAACGCTGCATTGATCGCTTGCAGCGAACCCCGTGTCTGGTGCTCTCTTTGATTTAATTCCGATTCGCGTGTGTCCCAAGTCTCCAGCTCAATCTTCTTGGGCCTTGCCACGGTCTTTCGCAGTTGTGTGAGCTGGCCCTTGGCCACAGCAATGCCTTCGAGGTCAGACACACACTGCCGCTTCTCAGCCGTCTTGGCGGCCTTCTCACGTGCCACAGCCCCTGTGACGCCTGCAGCAACAACCTGGAGTGCTTTCGCTTTCGCCGCTGCAACTTCGACACGAGTACTCACGGTGAGAATCTGCTCTTTCACGTCGTCAGCTTGCTCTTGAAGCTGCGCTTTCAAGCGTTTCTTGCCAACGCGCAAGAGCACCCAACTGATGAACAGCTTTGCACATATCACCACAACTGTGATAGTGGGTTCGGTGACGAACACTTGGACCACCAGAGATTGCGCAACATCGCCCACCCACATCAAACTTGCTTCGTCATTGAATGCGCACGAGAGGTACAAGCATATCGTCAAAGTGAACGTGGCTACAACTGCCAATACGGCCGAGCTCAACATTGCTAGCAAGTGGCGCTCTCGGCTTTGGCCGTCGTACCATGCGTCAAATTCCAAGTCCCGCACGGCACGCTTCAACTTCGTGTTTGAGCGCCAAACTCGCTGAAACGTCACAATACCGTCCTTTGCGACACGTGCTTGCTGCGTTTCACCCACTTCATATTGACACTGGCCGCTCACTGTGGTGGCGGGCAATTCGACGGTGCATTGCCCGAAGCGTAGCTTTGTGGACACGTGACGAATACGTTCGACGCCACCTGCGACCTCTTTGTGAGATTGTTTGGGCCGCGACGTTGATGCAACCCAATTCATCAAAGTCATGGACCGCATAACTCTGTCGCTCTGCCGCCGCCGCTTGGGAGGTCTCCAGCAGCTGAGACGCCGCATTTCGCGCTTCAGCAAACTGGTCGGCGTACGCGTCAACGTAGTCAGAGAGTTCACGTTGCTGACCATGTATGGCAGAAAGTGTTGAATGGGCAAGAGCAACATGTTCGTGAGGGCCGCCGTCACCAACGCGGACCACAGCGCGACCACGGGATTGTCGTTGACATTCTCGCTAGGGTCGAACAAGAACGCTGATGACACAAACGTCATAAGAATGGCACCGAAAAGGATCACAGCCTTGTCGGCTCGCCCAAACACCACAGCTTCATGGTCCCAATGAAACAACAGTCCGAGGACTGCGTTGCTGGTGAGCAATTCAAAGACGACCAGCTTGGCCGTGTCTTTAGCGGACACCCAACGCCGCAAAATAGCCTCATACTGAGCGGAGCCCATCACATTCGGCTTACTCAGCACACCGCCCTGTTGGAACGTGAGGCGACCTCGGTCCACAGCTGCTTTTCGACCCTTGAGCTTGGCGACGACGATAACCACCACAAACACCACAGTGACACCGACAAATGAGCCCATGATGTTCCAATTGACTGCAGTGCCGTCATCAAGAAAGTTCACGCTGTTCATGATGTCCACGCGAGCGGCGAATGCCGTTATCTTGCTTTCGACGACCTTGGCGGCTTCGGAGGTATCATCGACTGTGAAAAGCGTGAGATGCGAACTTGTGCAGATCGCACGAACAGTGTTGTCCTCGTCTAAGTCCATTCCCCGGAGCACCACGCCCCGGCTAATCCACTTTCCCGTCCGTTCGGCGTAGTAGACACAAGACATGGACTTCCGAATGGC
>ENA-OWNT01003830-OWNT01003830.1-seawater-metagenome-genome-assembly--contig:-NODE-3830-length-13773-cov-3.336814_pt1 | contig 13773 bp, 11 predicted proteins | sample MGYA00238136_ERZ651165 | MGnify/ENA primary metagenome ERZ651165 (study PRJEB26861, sample SAMN08777766) | seawater metagenome | isolation source: coastal seawater | place: USA: Florida | collected...
TGCACGACCCCGGCGCAGCCCCTGGCCCCCGGGGGCTTCAGCTGCTGCGCACGCCCACCCATGCCGGGCCCCGGGCCGCCGCCTTCTGGAAGGAAGAGGTGGCTCGCCTCTCCCCGGAGACCCGCCGCTCCTGGGCCTTGCTCGCCTCCCAGGCCGCGGGCTTCACCGCCCAGCAGGCCCTCGAGGTGCTCCCCGCCATGGGCCTGCCCCCGGTCGAGCCGGGCGTCATGGCCGCCCCCGAGCCCAACCGGTGGCAGGTGCCCTCTGCCCTGGCCGCCGCCCTCGACCCTGCCGACCCCGCCCAGGTCGCGGCCCTCGCCGAGGCCGACGACAGCTCCTTCCTCCACCAGTTGTTCACCGCCATCGTCCGCGGCGACGACCCGTGGGAAGCCCTGGCCCGCCTGCCCTTCCACAAGCGCATCGACCCGCTCGTGCGGCAGCAGCTGTGGCGCCTGGCCATGGACCGCGGCGACGCGCCCTACCACGCCGTGTGGCGCCTCCGGCTGGCCGAGAGCAACCAGCCGCTCTTCCATGCCCACGAGGCCCTGGGCCGCGGCGACCATCTCGGTGCGGCCATGGCCTACGCACGGGCCAATGTCGGCGGCCGCATCCCCATGAACCGCGACGAGCACCGCACGCTGCGGCAGCTCTACGACCGCCTTCCTCGGTCGCTGGTCTCCATCACCACCGGGAGGCCCCGCGCCCGCGCGCCGTACCGGAGCGCGAACTTCATGGCCAGCCCGTCGCACTCGTCGACCACGACGTCCACGTCGTCGAGGAAAGCATCGATGTTGCCCTCCGTGAGGCCCTCGGGCAGGCAGCGCACCTCGAGGTAGGGGTCGATCTCGGCGATCTGACGCGCCGCCACCTCGGTCTTCGGCAGCCCCACCCAGGCCACGGGCGCACGCACGCGGTTGAGGTTGGAGGTGCCCAGTACGTCGAAGTCGGCGATGATCAGTCGACCCGCCACGCCCTCCTGCGCCAGGGTGAGGGCGACCGCGTTGCCGACGGAGAGCCCCACGACCCCGACCGTGGCGCCGAGGAGGCGCTGCTGCTCATCGGCGGTGATCTTGTGCCGGTTCCGGTCGAGGCGAAGCCGGCGAAAGGGCTCGGGGGCGAGCATGCGCACCAGCTGCCCGGACCAGGGGTAGTACACCCAGCGTGAGAGCTCGTCGGCTCGCGCGTCCAGCGCCGCACGGGCCCGGGCCGTGGCCTCCGCTTCGTCGAGGGCGCCGACGGCGTCGTACTCGGCGAGGCCCTGGAGCTGCTCATCGAGCAGGTCGACCTCGGACCACACGGCCCCAGGCTTCCGGCGGAGGGACTCCAGCTCGGAGTCTCCCGTTCGATAGGTACGAACGCCCGACGCCCCCATCCAACACCTCACCATCGTCGTACGACGACATGACCAGAAGTCATGCCTACAACGTGCCCCAGTCTGAGCCCATGTGCACGGTCAACCTCGACGTCGGCGACGGCCCCCGCGAGACGGCGAGGAACTACGTAGGAAGTCGCAGCGTCACCGTGGTCCCTTCGCCCGGGGACGAGCTCAGGCGCAGGTCGCCGCCGGATCGCTCCGCCAAGGCGTAGGCATGGGAGAGACCGAAGCCGGTGCCCTCGGGCTTCGTGGTGAAGCGAGGCTCCACCGCCCGCTGTCGGGTGGCCTCGCTCATCCCCTCCCCGGAGTCCTTCACCCGCACGAGCACGTGGCGGTCACGGGCGACGGCTTCCAGCGACACGAGCCCACCGCGGGGCATGGCCTCGATGCTGTTCCGCACGAGGTTCATGACCACGCGCTCCAGCTCCATGGGGTCGACCGACACCTCGGGGAGGGCCTCCGGAATGGCCACGTGGACCTCGACACCGTCGGTGGCGGCCCGCATGGCGAGGCGACCGGCGGACTGCAGGGGAACGCTGGGGGAGCAGCGCAGCGCGGGGGGCCCGTCGGTGCGGAGGGACTTCAGATGCCGCGCGAGGATGGTGCCTCGCTCGCAGGCGAGCTCGAGGTCGTCGAGGAGCTCCCGCCCCTCGGCGTCGACCCGGGCCCGGAGCGTCGACGAGACCAGGAGGACAACCGACAGCAGGTTGTTGAGGTCGTGGGCCACGCCGGCGCTGAAGTGCGCCAGGGCGTCCATCTTGTCGCGCTCGTGCTGAACCGCCACGCCCTCGGCCCGCAGGCGGTCGTGGCGCTCCTCCTCGAGCACCTCGGCGAGCAGGTTGAGCCCCACCGCCAGGGCATCGACATCATCGCCTCGCTCGCTCACCGACGCGCGGGCCTCGAGCTGCCCGCCGGCCAGACGCACGATGAGGTCTTGCAGCTCGTGAAGGCGTGGATCGCTCACACCACCTCCAGGAGCCAGCCGCGGGCGTCCGGCTCCGCGGTGAACAGGCTCGTCGGGTAGTCGGGGCGGCTCACCGACAGGAAGAAGTTGCCCAGCATCCGCGACACGGGACTACCCACCAGGATGGCGACGCAGAGCGTGTGCTCCACGCCGGGATGGTTGGTGGTGCGCACCAGGGCCCGGCGCGAGATGGAGCGCACACCGTCGGCATGGACGAGCACCCGCCGCCGCCGTGGAGCCACCTCGGCCATCAAGACCAGCAACTCCTCGACGTCCGCCTCGTGGAGCTCCGCCCCGGGCACCCAGCCGATCTCGACGATTCCGTCTTGACCCAGGGTCACCTTGCCTTTTTCCGTATCGTGGTGGTCGGCCATCCTCCTCAGACCCTACTCGCTTCGGCATCCCAAGGGGCAGCATTGCTGGCCCCGGCCCGCCGTCCTACACCCCTCCATGCAGATCACCCTCGTCGACGCCCTCGCTCCCCATGCCGGCACCCGCCGCGCGGCCGCCGCCCTCGAGGCCGCCGGACACACCGTCGCCGTGCACGCTCTGGCCGCTGAGGTGTTCGCCCCCTGCCAAGGCTGCTTCGACTGCTGGGTCACGACGCCCGGCGAGTGCAAGATCCACGACGCCGCCAACACGCTGATGTCCGACCTGGCCGCCGCCGACATCGCGATCTGGATCGCCCGGCCGCGCTTCGGTGCGTGGGACCCTCTCGCGAAGTCCGCCCTCGACCGAACCATCGGTCTGTTGCTTCCCTTCTTCGACACCGTCGACGACGAGACCCACCACATCGCGCGCTACGGGCACTACCCGCGGTGGGTGGTGCTCGCCGAGGGAGAGGAAGACGCCGCCTTCCGGCAGCTGGTGGGGCGCAACGCCCTCAATCTGCACGAGGCGCCGGCCGTGGTGCGCTTCCTGGCCCCCGATGCGCCGCCCGACGCCTGGGAGGCGGCGGCCCTGGAGGCCACCCAGACGGTGATGACCACCGACGCCACCCCCCTGATGATCACGCCGCCAGCGCCCCGCCCCAGCGCCGGGCCGGCGGGCCGCCACGTCACGCTGCTCGTGGGCAGCGCCAAGCCCAAGGGCACGTCGACCTCCGAGAGCCTCGGCCGCGCCCTGGTCGACCACCTCATCGGCCACGACTGGACCCACGAGATCGTCCACCTGCAGTACGTCACCAAGCACCGTGGCCTGTCGCCCAAGCTCCGCGCGGCCGCCCAGCGGGCCGACCTCCTCGTCCTCGCGAGCCCGGTCTACGTCGACTGCCTGCCTGCGCTCGTCCTCGAGGCCCTCACCCAGCTCGCCGACGCCGACGACCTCGGCCCCACCGCGCTCCTGCCCGTGGTGCAGTCCGGCTTCCCCGAGCTCACCCACTGTCGCCTGGCCATCGACCTGCTGGGCCGCGTCGCCGACACCGCCGGCTGGCGCTGGGCGGGGCACCTGGCCATGGGCGGGGGCGGAGGCATCGACGGCCGCCCGCTGCACCGGCTCGACGAGCGCGTCCGCCATCAGCGGGAGGGCCTGCTCGCCGCGGCGGAGGCCCTGAATGCCGGGGAAGGCCTACCGGCGGAAGCCACCGAGGCCTTCGGTACCCCCATGATGTCGGCGGGGATCTACCGAGCCGCCGGTCAGGTCGGCTGGCTCGTGCACAGCGCCCGGCGCGGCGGCATCTGGAAGCTGTGGCGGCGCCCGTTCCTGTAGGCGCCGCCCGTCGCCTCAGGGCAGGTCGACGAACTGCACGAGGTTGTCGCCGTCCGGCACGTAGCCCTCGCGCTCGGCCGGCGTCACGAACATCACGTCGGCGTTGGGGGCGCCCCAGATCGACGTGGTGTCGATGACGTTCACCGCTGCGACGTTGGAGCCGTTGTACGCGAGGTCCGTGTCGTGGAAGTCGGCCCCCGAGGTGCGGTCGGTGATGTTGGGCTGGTAGTCGTCGAGGAGGTCCGCGCCGTCGCCCGGCTGCTCGCCCTTCGTGAGGTCGGCCAGCGGGTCATCCATCAGGTTGTACCAGTACCCTCCGTAGTGAGCGATGTTCTGGCTGACGGTGTAGCCCTGGGTGAGCATCTGCAGGTCGCCGTCGTGCACGACGATACCCTTCACCCGGTGCTCCATGATCTCCTCGGCGCCCTTGCCGGTGTAGTACATCGCGCCCCAGTCGTAGGCGCCGTCGGCCTGGCCGAGACGCATGAGGAAGCCCTCGCCGAACTGGGTGTCGGCCGTGGCCTGAGCCACCCGACCGCCGACGTAGACATGCCCGGAGGCGTCGTCGACCCGCACCACGTAGGTGTTGTTGTTGTCGCCGCTGTTGGCCGGATCGAACACCTTCGACCAGGTGATGCTGCCGTCCGTGCCGACACGGGCCGCGGAGAGCTGGGTGGGCAGGCCTCGCCGGTCGAGGGAGAGGTAGGCGTTGCCCGCGCTGTCCACGTCGACGCTGTTGATGTTGGAGCCTACGCCCATGTTCCACTCGTGGGCGAAGTCGAGCTGCGGGTTCGCCCCGTCGACGCCGGTGATCCGCGCCAGCAGACCGCGGCCGTTGGTCAGGCCGCCGATCCAGGCATTGCCCGAGCTGTCCACGGCCAAGGCGTGGGCTCGGTCGTTGACGCCGCTCACCACGTCGAGCTGCTTGCTCCAGAGGATGCTGCCGTCGGTCTTGGACAGGGCGAGGATCAAGACCTCGGCCTGGTCGAAGCTGGTGCCCGCCACGATGACCCGGTCGGAGAGGGAGGCATCGACGGCGTAGCCGCGGCTGCTCTGCCATGCGAGCGCCGGCGCCGAGACGGTCTCGGGGGACCAGCCCACGGCCCAGGCCATGTCACCGTTGGCCGCGTCGACCTTCATCACCAGGGTCTGGAAGACGGAGTTGAAGGAGGACTGGCTGCGCTGCCCCACCGCGTAGACGTAGCCGCCGTTCACGTCGACGCTGTCGGCGCTGCCGCCGCTCTCGGCGTTCTGGCCCGGGTCGGGCTGCAGCTGCTCGTAGGACTCGTTCCACTCCCGCGACCAAGCCAGGCTGCCGTCGGCGTTGACGCGGGACAGGACGATGTTCTCGGAGAAGGTGTCGGACCAGCCGTTCACGTTGCCGCTGATGTACAGGTTGCCGCTGCCGTCGCCGGCGGCCCCACCGGAGAGCGTGTCGCCGGTCATGCTGCCGTGCACCCGCTCGAGGGTGGTCTCGCCGTGGTCGAACAGGCTGAGGGCGTCGCGACCGCGCCCGGTCACCGTGAAGCGGTAGTTGGCGGCGCCGCCGTAGTCCAAGGTGATCTGGGCGGTCCGCATGCCGCTCTCGACCGGCACGAAGTAGATGTCGAAGGACTGGCTGCCCCCTGCCGGGATGACCGTGCCGGCCAGGTCGATGGGGTCGGTGGCCGCAGAAGCGGCGGTCACGATGGTCCACTCGCCCTCGAGGACCTCCCCCGTCGGCGCCACGGAGAGCTCGCCGATGGTGAGGTCGTTGGCCGAGTCGTTGACGATCTGCAGCTCGTGGCGGCTGTAGCTGAACGGCGGGATGCCGTCGGCGGTCAGGTCGAAGTAGTCGTCGCCGGGGCCGACGTACTCGTAGTTGAAGCCGTAGACCGAGACCGGATGGGCCGCGGTCATGGTGCCGGTGTCCGTGTCCGTGTCGCTGTCGGTGTCGGCATCGGTGTCCGCGTCGGTGTCGGCATCCGCGTCGGCGTCGGTGTCCGCGTCCGCGTCGGCGTCGGTGTCGGCATCGGAGACGCCGGTGTCGGTGAGGCCGGAGTCGCCACTCTTCTCCTCCTCGCAGGCGAGGAGCATCAGGGGCAGGATCAGCAGGGACAGGCGCGTCATGGGTCATCCTGGAACAAGTGGGGGTCGACTCCAGGAACGCCGTGATCCGGTGGCCCTCTCACGGGATCCGAAAAAAAGGAGGACCCCGGCCCGAGCAGCCCCCTACCGCCGCTCGGCGAGCCAGGGCTGCGCGGCCCGGAGCAGCTTCCCCTGGTTGTGGCCCACGTCGGGCACCACGAGGAGTTCAGGCCCAGCGGGTCCAGCGGGCCCGAGGGCCCCCATGGCCTCCACCCACGCCCGCGCCTGGGTCACGTGGTCGAGCGGGCTGCCCTCCCGCAGCGGGGCGCGATCCTGCTCGCCCACCACCACCAGGGTGGGGACAGCGGCTGCATCCCGCCACGCCTGGGGCCGGGGCGTCACGTCCACCCGCACCTCGTCGCCGTGCTCCCCCCAGGAAAAGACGCTGCGGCGCGGGGCCATGCCGTGGGGCCAGCGGGTGTCCGGATCGGGGAAGGCGAACCACGCCGGAGCGCTGATCACCGCGGCGGCGACCCGACCCGGATGGGTGACGAGGTAGCGATTGGCGAACTGGCCGCCGGCCGAGTGACCGAAGAGCAGGAAGCGCTCGGTGGGCACCTGCTCGTGGGCAGCGACATCGGCGAGGACCTCGTGCAGGAAGGCATCGGCGGCCACCACCCGGCCGACCAGGGAGCGATAGCCGCCCAGGGCGCCGGGGGTCCGGCTGGCGAAGTGCACGTCGTCGAACACCGGCGCCACCACCACGAGCCCGTGGGCCTGAGCGAATGGCGTCCACTGCTCCAGGAGCTGTCGCGCGGCCTCGGCCTCGGCCCCCTCCTCTCCCACCATGCCGTGGACGGCGACGAGCACGCGGTGAGCGTCCGGCGCCGGCCGGTGGACCCAGTAGCTGCCGTGCTCCGTGGCCCGCTGCTCCGGCTCGCTCGGACCCGAGCCCCACAGCGCGCAGGCCCCGAGCCACAGCGCCACGGGGAGGCTCACCGCCCCCCTCGCAGGCGACGGAGGACCGCGAAGCCCAGCAGGAAGAGACCCCCGGCCAGGCCGCCCGCTGCGAGGGCCCGAGCGCCGGGTCCCCTCGGCCCCGGGCGGGTCTCCGCGAGGACCACGTCGCCGTCCCCCAGCAGCACGAGACCGGCCCAGCCCAGCTGCCCGGGGGCACGCTGTCGCTCCCGCCGCTGCACGGACGTGACCGCCTCCGCCAGGGTTCCGCCGTCGGCCCAGCGGTCCGCCACCGCGACGAAGAGCTGGGAGGCCTGATCGTCGCGCAGCGGCACCACGCTGGTGAGGACCGTGCGGGCACCGGCCTGCAAGAAGCTGCGGGCCAGGCTCATCGCCCCCTCGCTGGTGAAGACCGGGCCGTCGCCCCCCCGGCAAGCGGCCAGCACGACCACCTTGCCGTCGAGGGGCATGGCTGCGATGTCGGCGGCGGACAGAGGGCCGTCGGCCAGGGCCAGGGTGTGGGCGCCGAGCGCGGGGTCGACCTCGGCATGGGTGGCCACGTGCAGCACATCGTGGGCCGCGAGCGCACCGGCCAGACCCTCGGCAGTGGCCGCCGGGCCCACCCGCCGCTCCCCCCCGAGTCGCGCCACCCAGCGGGTGGACTCCTGCCGACTGAAGGGGAGCCCCTGCCCTTCCGGGTCGGCCACGGAGAACACCGACCGCACCGGCGCGTCGTCGACCAGCTCGGCCCACACGGTGGCGCTCGGGGCCGTGGTGACCGCCCGGTCATCGACCAGCAGCCCGAAGGGAAGCCGATGCAGCGGCCCATCGGGGACCACGACCACCCGGCGGGCCCCGCTCACCTCGGCCATGGGGGCGACCAGCTCCGCCCGGAGCTTGGCGACCGCCGCCTCCGGCACGACGCTCATGCCGAGCAGGGCCTCGATCCGGCCGGCCACGGCATGGGGCGGAGGAAGCTCGACCAGGTGGAGCTCGCTGGGCGTGACCACCCAACCCCAGCTGTCGATGTGAGGCTCCTCGGGCAGGACGTAGACCCAGAGGGCCTGGTCGGCGGCGAGGCGGGCCTGGATGGCCTCGAGCTCGTGGACGGGTAGCGCGACCCGTGCCTCGGCCTCGGCCGCCGCCAGCTCCTGCACCACCGCCGCACGGTCGTCGGTGGAGAGGTCGTCCCACAGCTTGTCCTGGAGGGCCGCGACCCGCTCCTTCAGGGCCTCCCCCTCCGGGGTCGACGACGGGCCGAAGCGCTGGGCCCGGAGCTCCCGCGCCCGCATCCGCTCGACCCACCGGAAGGCCGTGGCGGAAGCCCCCGGGTCGCCGGCGCGACGCCAGCGCTGAGCCGGGGAGAGCCAGGCCGTCCGCCAGATGCTGGCGAAGCCGGCCCGGGCCAGCTCGTCGCCGTGGGTGTCGCGGATGCCCTCCACCGTGCGCACCGCAGCCTCCGCCGAGGCCTCGCTGGCCGCACGGTCGCTGGACCAGAGGTAGGCGGCGCGGTCGTTCTGGGCCTGCGCCACGGTGAAGCGAAGCCCCATGCCCTCGGCGATGCGCTCGGCCTCGGCGACATGAGGGAGGGCCTCCTCTGCGTCACCGGCCTCGGCCAGGATCCGCGCCAGCCGCCGATGCCCGATGGCCTCGGTGTAGGGGTCGTCGAGCTCTACGCCTTCGTCGATGCACTGCTGCACCAGGGCGGGGTCGGCCCGCAGGGTGCCCAGGTAGCAGCGCGCCCCCGTGATGGAGAACGGGTTGCCGCCTCGCTCGGCGACGGCCAGCGCCTCCTCGGCGTAGGCCAGACCGGCGACGTCCCCGAGCTCGGGGTGATCCTCCAGCATGGCCAGCGCGTTGAGCCGGGCGGTGGCCTCGACGTAGTGGTCGCCCGCCTCGTGGGTGAGCTCGACCAGCCGCTCGCTGTAAGACCAGGAGCGGTGAACCTGCCCGAGCTCCAGCGTGGCCCCGGCGAGCACGTGGTAGGTCAGCACCTTCAGCTGGTAGTCCGCGCCGCTGAGGTCGTGGCCCGAGGCGAGCGCGACGGCTGCCTGGGCGTCTCCCCGTCGCCAGTGGGCGCGAGCGTCCTCGGCGTCGACCCGGGCCCGGAGCAGCCCCTCCTCCCCGGCGGCCGTGCGGGCGCGGGCCAGGGCCTGCTCGGCCTCGTCATGGCGACCGGCCCGGGACCACAGGAAGCGCAGCCCGAGCAGGGCGTAGGTCAGCCCCTCGGCGTCGGACGCCAGGAGCTCCGCGGCCTCCTGGTAGGTCGCTTCGGCCCGGGGGTCTCCCACCGCGGCCCGCACATGGCCCAGCGACAACCGAGCCCAGGGCCGGTGCACCGTGGCCGCCGACAAGATCGCCTCGGCCCGCGCGAAGTCACCGGAGGTCCGGGCCGCCATGTACACGCAGCGATGCCGCATCCGCGGGGTGGACGTCGCGGCGGACTCGGCACAGGCCGCGAAGGGGTCGGCGGCATCCTCGGGCGCCGGAGCGGCCCACGCCAGCGCGAGGAGCGCCCACCAGGGCCCGGGGGACACCTAAGGGACCACCACGTGACGGGTGTCGGACCGGCGCACCGTGCCGTCGGGCAGGTAGGCCGTCACCTGCCAGAGCAGCTGCTGCCCGGCCAGGGACTCCGGCACCTCGGCGGGAGGGGCCACCACCCGGAGCTCCTCGACGGGGGTGAGATCGGGGCGCATCAGCCGCACGCTGTACTCGTAGGCTTCGCCGACCGGCTGCCACCGGAGCTGCCGCCCCTCGGCCATGGCCCCATCGGGTAGATCGAGCACCACCGCACGGTCGCCGCTGGCTCGCCAGTCGGGGGCCGAGGTGGGGCCGCCCGGCCAGCTGAGCACGGCGATGGTCACGGCCGCCGCCACCGCCACCGCGCCCATCAGGCCCCAGCGCCACGGCATGTTGGCCGGCACGGGCTCCGGAACCGTGGGCTCGGCGCCTGCGGCCAAGGAGGCCTCGGGGCCCCCCGAGATCTCCTGCTGCACGGCCGCCCACAGGGCCGCACAGGCAGGTGAGGACCGCACCTTCGCCAGGAGGGCGGGCAGCTCCTCGGCAGGGAGATCCCCCGCAGCGGCACGGATGATGTCGCCCGCGCAGTCGCACTCGGGCAGGGCGGCGGTCGCGGGGGCGGTCGCGGCGAAGGCCGCACGAAGGTCGGCATCGGACAGGGTCACTGGCCCACCCCCTTGCCACGCAGGCAGTCTCGTAGGGCGGCCAGCCCTCGGTAGATCGCGTTCTCGGCCTTCTTGCGCGTGGCCCCCAGCAGGGACGCACACTCGCTGGGCGGGTGGCCGAGCAGGTAGAGCGTGAGGAACTCCCGCCGAGCGGCCGGGGCGGCCTCGAGGCAGCCCTGCAGGGCCTCTCGCACCTGCGCGCTCTCCGCGAGACGGGCAGGATCCGGCCCGTGGTCGACCGCCGTGTGCAGGGCCTCCGGGCCGTCTTCTGGCTTTCGGCGGCGTCGACGCTTGGCGTCTTGCACGACCGACCAGGCCACCTTCCAGATGTAGCTGTGGTTCACCTCCCCCGACTGCCGCACCAGGCGGACCATGCCCTCCTGCACGAGGTCGTCGCGCTCGGGGCCCGACACCCGAGAGGCCAGCCGAGCCAGGGCGCGCTCGAGCACCGCTCGACGGTCCGCCCAGCGCGGATCGTCGGCAGCCTCGGCGGGCTCGGGAGGATGGGAAGGCAAGGTCACGAAGCGGAACTCGGCGAGCGTGACGGTCATCATGGCACCTCGGCGCGTCACCCCCAAGAACGCCACGCCACGCCGAGGCTCTCACCTCATGTGATCGTCGGCAGCGCGCTGGTGAGGAGACCGATGAGCCGGGGGTCGAGGGGCCCCACCTCGGGGCCCAGGCGATCGACGAGGTATCCGTCGGGATCGATGACGAACTTGGTGAAGTCGTGGGTCACCGGGCCGCGGGTTCGCTCGGGCCCGGAGGTGCTGAGGTGCGCCCACAAGGGGTCGGCCTCGGCTCCCCGGACGCGGACCTTTCGACACAGCGGAAAGCCGAGCTTGTAGCGACGGCTCACGGTGCGGACGAGGCGCGCGCCCTCCCGCGGCTCGTTGCCGAAGTCGTCGCTGGGAAAGGCCAACACCTCCAAGCCCATGGGGGCGAAGCGCTCGTACAGGAGCTGCAACGCGCCGTACTGGTCGGCGAAGGGCCCCTCGGATGCCGTGTTCACGACGAGCAGGGGCAGGCCTCGGTAGATGTGGACGCCCACGGTGGAGCCGTCCATCCACGTCACCGGTTGATCCAGGGGCTTCTCGGCGTCTCGGGCCATGGCGGCAGCATACTGAATGGCCCCCCCTCGCTGCGAGGGCTTCTGGGTACGATGCCCCATGCACGATCTGCCCCCCGGCCTCAGCGACCTGGTCCAGCGCATCGACCGGCACGACCCGGCGCTCGCCACGGACACCCACGACACCCTGGGGCGCCTGCTCCTCGCGGCCCGCTCGTTGGCCTGGGCGAGGGACCGAGCCCATCGCCTGGCCGCCGCGTCCGCCCCGAGCGAGTGCCTGCAGGTGGTGGTCGACGAGGCCCGCGAGCTCACCGGTGCGCCGGAGGTGTGGGCCCTCAGCTGGACCCGCCGCCGCGGCGCCGTGACCATCCGCGCCCTCGCCGGCGACGGCCCTCGGATCGACGGTCAGCTGGTGCAGCCCAGCGGCCTGTCCACCTCCCTGGTGGGGCAAGTGGCCGAGGAGGGGCGCCCCGCCTGGTCCGACGACGCCGCCAGCGATGCCCGCTACGCCGCCGCCCGCTCCATCGCCCGCCTCGAGCTGCGCAGCGTCGGCTGCCTCCCCCTGGGGCCCGAGGCCGTGCTCTACCTGGCCGACCCGGACACCCCCGGCCGGTTCACGGCCGCGCACCGGAGCCACCTGTCGGCCCTCTGCTCCCTGGCCGCCGCCTTCCTCTCCCGCGCGTCCCGCCCCGACGGCGCACCGGTGGAGGCCCTCCCGGGTCTGGTCGGTGCCGCCCCGGCGATGGTCGCCCTCGCTCGGACCGTGCGGGCCTTCGCGCCCGTTCCCTGGCCCCTCCTCATCCTCGGTGAGACCGGCACCGGCAAGGAGCTCGTCGCCCGGGCCGCCCACCAGCTGGGGCCCACCGCCCGCGGGCCCTTCGTCGCGGGCAACGCCGGAGCCATCCCCGATCAGCTGGGCCAGAGCACGCTCTTCGGTCATGTGCGCGGGGCCTTCACCGGGGCCGACCGCGACGCCGACGGCTGGGTCGGCCGGGCCCAGGGCGGCACCCTCTTCCTCGACGAGGTGGGCGAGCTCTCCCACGACAACCAGGTCCGACTCCTGCGCCTGCTCCAGGAGGGCACCTACCAGCGGCTGGGCGAGGCCCGAGAGCGCCGCTTCGAGGGCCGCATCGTCGCCGCCACCCACCGCCCCATCGACGACCCCAGCAGCGGCTTCCGCGCCGACCTCTACCACCGCCTGGCCACCACCGTGGTGCAGGTTCCTCCGCTGCGGGAGCGCCCCGGCGACGTCCCCCTGCTGGCACGGCACGCGCTGACCGACGCCGCCGCCCAGCTGGGCCTCGACGGCCTCGCTCTCTCGGACGCCGCCGCCGCCGAGCTCGCCCGCCGCTCCTGGCCTGGCAACGTGCGGGAGCTGGTCAACACCCTCCGCCGGGCCGCGGCTCGGGCCATGGCCGAGGGGGTCGACACGGTCACCCAGGAGCACCTCTCCCCCGCCCTCACACCCGCCGGGGGTGTCGGCGACGGGGCTGCGGATGCCCTGTCCACCTGGGCCGTCGGCGACCTCGCCGAGGCGACCGAGCGCTTCCAGGAGCACCTCGTGCGCAAGGCCCTCGAAGAGGAGGGGGGCAACAAGTCCGCGGCCGCCCGTCGCCTCAACGTCAGCCGTCAGTGGCTCCACCGTCTCCTCGGGAAGTGGCAGTGAGCGGCGATGGCCTCGACGACCTCTTCGAGTCCCTGGTCCCCGGAGCCGGCCGTGGTGGCGCTCGACCCGCCGAGGCCCCCGCCGTCCCCCGCGACCTGATGCTGGAAGGCGCCCGCCTCCTCGGCAGCGGCCGCACCGGCTGGGTCTACCAAGCCACCGACCCCGTGCTCCAGCGGGCCGTGGCCGTGAAGATCGCGCGCCCCGACCGAGGCGCCGAGGCCCGTGAGGAGCTGCTCCGCGAGGCCCAGCGCACCGCCCGTCTGGCCCACCCGGCGGTGCTCGCCATCCACCGGGTGGTCGCGGCCGACGGCCTCCTCTGCGTCGTGCGTCAGCTCGCCCCGACCCGGACCCTCGCCGACCAGCTGCACCTGTGGCAGCGCTCGCCCGCCTCGGCCCCCGACCCCACCGACCGCCTGGCCACGCTGGTCATCGTGGCGGACGCCCTCGCGCACGCCCATCGCCTCGGCGAGGTGCACGGCGACCTCCACCCGGGGCAGATCGCCGTCGACCGCGACGGCCACCCCGCCGTCCTCGACTGGGGCGGGCTCGGCGACGAGCGAGGCGTGTTCTCCGGCGCCCCCGAGGTCGCGGCCCCCGAGCAGCTGGCCGGGGAGGGAGCCAGCGCCGCCGGCGACGTGTTCGCCCTCGCGGCCGTCACCGCGGAGACGCTCACCGGCCGCCCCCTCCGGCCCCCCCGGCCCCGCGACGCCATCGGCCCCTGGCTGGCCCAGATCCGCACCGAGCCCGTGCGCCCCGGCCTCGACGGCCTCGACCCCGCCC
>ENA-OWNT01003831-OWNT01003831.1-seawater-metagenome-genome-assembly--contig:-NODE-3831-length-13771-cov-3.368117_pt1 | contig 13771 bp, 10 predicted proteins | sample MGYA00238136_ERZ651165 | MGnify/ENA primary metagenome ERZ651165 (study PRJEB26861, sample SAMN08777766) | seawater metagenome | isolation source: coastal seawater | place: USA: Florida | collected...
CGGGGTGGCCGGTGGCTTCGATGACGACCGACTCGGTGGAGACGTCGACCACTGAAGCGCGGAAGAGATCGGCTGCCTGGGTTACCTGCAGCCGGGTTGCGGCATCCGCACGTACCTTGACCAGGATGTGGTCGCGCTGTACGGAAGATTCGGGGGTGAGCTCGACGATCTTGATCACGTTGATCAGCTTGTTCAGCTGCTTGGTGACCTGTTCGATCAGCTCGCCGTCGGCGTCGACGACCACGGTCATCCGGGAGATGCCCGGGACCTCGGTCGGGCCAACAGCCAGGGAGTTGATGTTGAAGGCGCGACGGGCGAAGAGGCTGGCGACGCGGGTCAGCACACCGGGTTTGTCTTCGACCAGAACGGAGAGTGTGTGGCGGGTCATGTTCAGTCCTCTTCTTCCCAGTCCGGGGTCATGTTGCGGGCAACCTGGATCTGGTCGTTGCTCACTCCGGCGGGGACCATCGGCCACACCATGGAGTTGGGGCTTACGACGAAGTCGATCACGACGGGGCGGTCGTTGATCGCCAGGGCCTGCTGGATGGTGGCGTCGATGTCCTCGTCGCGTTCGCAGCGGAAGGAGGCGCAGCCGTAAGCGTCAGCGAGCTTGACGAAGTCCGGGATGCGGACGGTGTCGTGGCCGGTGTTCAGGTCGGTGTTGGAGTAGCGGCCCTCGTAGAAGAGGGTCTGCCACTGGCGCACCATGCCCAGCGAGGAGTTGTTGATGACCGCGACTTTGATCGGGATCTTGTTGATGGCGCAGGTGGCGAGTTCCTGGTTGGTCATCTGGAAGCAGCCGTCACCGTCGATCGCCCAGACCACGCGGTCGGGGTTGCCGACCTTGGCGCCCATCGCCGCGGGCACGGCGTAGCCCATGGTGCCGGCCCCGCCGGAGTTCAGCCAGGCGTGCGGGCGTTCGTACTTGATGAACTGCGAGGCCCACATCTGGTGCTGGCCGACGCCGGCGACGTAGACGCCCTCGGGCCCGGTGAGGGCGCCGATCCGTTCGATCACGCGCTGCGGGGCCGAGAGGCCGTCCTCCGGTTCGGTCCAGCCGAGCGGGTAGGTTTCCTTGAGGTTGTTCAGGAACGCCCACCAGTTCGTCAGGTCCGGGGTGCCAGTGGCCTCGAACTGGAGCCGCAGCGCATCGCTGAGCTCCGGGATGATTTCCTTGACCGAGCCCACGATCGGCACGTCGGCTGTGCGGTTCTTGGAGATCTCCGCCGGGTCGATGTCCGCGTGGATGACCTTGGCGTTCGGGGCGAAGGATGACAGGATGCCGGTGACCCGGTCATCGAACCGTGCACCGAGCGTGATCAGCAGATCGGACTGCTGCAGTGCGGTCACTGCGGACACGGCGCCGTGCATGCCGGGCATACCCACGTGCTGCGGGTGCGAGTCCGGGAAGACGCCGCGGGCCATCAGGGTGGTGACCACCGGGGCGCCGGAGAGCTCGGCGAGCTCCCGCAATTCGGCGGAGGCGTGTGCCTTGACCACGCCGCCGCCGACGTAGAGCACGGGCTTGCTGGCGGCCGCGATCAGGCGTGCTGCCTCCCGGACCTGCTTGCTGTGGCCGCGGAGCACCGGGCGGTAGCCGGGGAGGTCGATCTTGGGCGGCCAGGAGAACGTCATCTGGCCCTGCTGGGCATCCTTGGCCACGTCCACCAGGACCGGGCCCGGGCGGCCCGTGGAGGCGAGGTGGAAGGCCTCTGCCATCACGTGCGGGATGTCGTTGGGGTCGGTAACCAGGAAGGAGTGCTTCGTGATCGGCATGGTGATGCCGACGATGTCCGCTTCCTGGAACGCGTCGGTGCCGATCACCCCGCTGGAGACCTGGCCGGTGATGGCCACCATCGGCACGGAGTCCATATGGGCATCCATGATGGCGGTAACGAGGTTGGTGGCACCGGGGCCGGAGGTGGCGATGCAGACGCCCACCCGCCCGGTGACCATGGCGTAGCCTTGCGCGGCGTGGCCGGCTCCCTGTTCGTGACGGACCAGAACGTGGTTCATTGTGGAGGCCATCAAGGGGTCGTAGGTGGGCAGGATCGCGCCACCGGGCAAACCGAAAATGTCCTGGACGCCGAGTTCTTCGAGCGAGCGGACGATTGCTTGCGAGCCGGTCATGACCGTCGGGGGTACGACGTTGTTCGGCCCAAGGACAGGAGAGACGGCAGCATGCTCGACGCCGGCGTCTGCCGGGCGTTCGACGCGTTCCGGAGCCTTGTGGGCTCCAGCGGACTTAGTGGCCATCAGCGAGGGGCTGATCGGCGATCCTTTGCTCATCGGACTCTTCCTTTGGTGGATCTGGGGGTGGATCTACGGTGATCGGGTGGTGCTGGTGGAGCGGAAATAAAAAAAACCCCTCAGCCTGGCGGCTCTTCGAGGGGTTTGCGCGTGGCGGTTCGTTACCAGGAACGGCTATTGAGCCACGCGCTTGGTAAGGACGACAACTGCAGCTGCGCAAGCGCCGCCGGTAACGATCTCGATCATGCGTTCAGTTTTCCCTCTTCGTGAGACAGGTGTCAACGAGCCTGCGGCCTGTCTCACGATGTGGACGACACTGTCCACTGGTTGGGACCCGGGAGAGAGCACGCGCCCCCTCCCGGCCCGTTTTCATCCGCAGTAGGCGCCGGTGGAGGCGCTGTGTACGAGCTTGGCGTACTTGGCGAGCACACCCTTGGTGAATTTGGCCGGCAGCGGCTCCCAGCCCACCTTGCGCGCTTCGAGCTCGGCGGGCTCCACCAGCAGGTCGAACGAGCGGGCGGCGATGTCGACGCGGATCCGGTCGCCGTCCTTGACGAAGGCGATCGGACCGCCGTCGACCGCTTCCGGGGCGACGTGGCCGATGCACAGGCCGGTGGTCCCACCGGAGAAGCGGCCGTCCGTGAGCAGCAGGACGTCCTTGCCCAGGCCAGCGCCCTTGATCGCGCCGGTAATGGCGAGCATTTCGCGCATGCCCGGGCCGCCCTTGGGGCCCTCGTAGCGGATGACGACGACGTCGCCGGCCTTGATCTCACCCTTGTCCAGCGCGTCCAGGGCGCCCTGTTCGCGTTCGAAGACGCGGGCGGTGCCCTCGAAGACGTCGGCGTCGAAGCCGGCGCTCTTGACGACGGCGCCTTCCGGAGCCATGGAGCCGTGCAGGATGGTGATGCCGCCGGTCTTGTGGATCGGGTTGTCCAGGGCGCGCAGGATCTTGCCGTCGACATCCGGCGGGTTGATCGCGTCCAGGTTCTCCGCGACGGTCTTGCCGGTCACGGTGAGGCAGTCGCCGTGCAGCAGGCCGGCGTCGAGCAGGGCCTTCATGATCACCGGCACGCCGCCGATCTTGTCGACGTCGGTCATGACGTAGCGGCCGAAGGGCTTCAGGTCGCCCAGGTGCGGGATCTTGTCGCCGATCCGGTTGAAGTCGTCCAGGGTCAGCTCTACTTCGGCTTCGCGGGCGATGGCCAGCAGGTGCAGGACCGCGTTGGTGGAGCCGCCGAAGGCCATGGTGACGGCGATGGCGTTCTCGAAGGCCTTCTTGGTCATGATGTCGCGGGCGGTGATGCCGAGGCGGAGGAGGTTCACGACCGCCTCGCCGGACTTGCGCGCGAATTCATCACGACGGCGGTCGGCCGACGGCGGTGCGGCGGAGCCGGGAAGGGACATGCCGAGGGCCTCGCCGATGCAGGCCATGGTGTTGGCGGTGTACATCCCGCCGCAGGCGCCTTCGCCCGGGCAGATGGCCTTCTCGATGCGGGTCAGGTCCTCCATGCTCATCTTGCCGGCGGCGCAGGCGCCCACGGCTTCGAAGGCGTCAATGAGGGTGACTTCCTTTTCGGAGCCGTCCTCGAGCTTGACCCAGCCGGGCATGATGGAGCCGGCGTAGAGGAAGACGCTCGCCAGGTCCAGGCGGGCCGCTGCCATGAGCATGCCCGGCAGGGACTTGTCGCAGCCGGCCAGGAGCACGGATCCGTCGATCCGCTCGGCCTGCATCACGGTCTCCACCGAGTCGGCGATGACCTCGCGGGAGACCAGGGAGAAGTGCATGCCTTCGTGGCCCATGGAGATGCCGTCGGAGACGGAGATGGTGCCGAACTGCATCGGGAACCCGCCGCCTGCGTGGACGCCTTCTTTGGCGCCCTGGGCCAGCCGGTTCAGGGAAAGGTTGCAGGGAGTGATTTCATTCCACGAGCTGGCCACGCCCACCTGGGGCTTGGCGAAGTCGTCGTCGCCCATGCCGACCGCCCGGAACATGCCGCGCGCGGGCGCTGCATGGATACCGTCGGTGACAACCCGGCTGCGGGGCTTGATATCCGGCTTGGTCTCTGTCGCTGTTTGGGTATCCTCACTCATGGCTCAAAGTCTAGGGCTCCGGCACTGGCAGCAACGAGCCGGTTTGGCTCATTAAGCGCGAAACCGGGAATATTTCGCCCAAATAGTGGACGCTTGTCTCACTCCTCGGAATCTGCGGCGGTCCGGGCTCGCATGCTGTGAGACGCGTCACGCAGCTCGGGGGCTTCGGCAACGGTCTGCGCCTCGGCTTTGAGCATCGTGAGCACCCGCTTGATGGTGGTCCGGGCCGCTGCCTCGGGACGGGCCAGGGCCACGATGCTTCGACTGGCCTTGACCCCGCGGAGGGGACGCAGCACGAAGCCCCGGCCCTGGTTCTTCAGGGCCGTGTACCGCGGCAGCAGGCTCAGTCCGTGCCCGGCGCTGACCAGGGCCTCCAGGACGCGAAGGTCGGGGAAGAGCTGCGCCCGCAGGGCCGGGGAATCGGCCTGCAGCTCGATCTGGCGCAGCACGGTGTCAAAGGGGAACCCGTCGGGCACGCCCATCCAGGGGTAGCCAATGACGTCCTCGGCGCTGAGCATCGCCTTGCCGGCCAGTTCGTGGTCCACTGGCACAGCCACGTCCAGCGGCTCGTCCAGCAGGGGAATCACCTGGAGGCCCTGGCGGCCGAAGACCTCCGGCCCGTCGACGCTGTGGGCCAGGACGATGTCGTAATCGGCGGCAAGGGCGGCGAAGCCGGCGACCCCGGGATCTTCGAAGTGCGCCTCGAAGCGAAGTCCGTCGATTTCCTTCACCCGGTGCAGCAGTCCGGGCAGGAACATTTCCGCGGCGCTCGGAAAGAAGGCCGCCTTAACGTGGGTCTGCCAGCCGAGCCGGTACGTATCGATGGTTGCTTCGGCACGCGCCATGGCCGTGGAAACCTCCGCCGCGGCCCCCGCCATGGCCAGCCCGGCCTCGGTCAGCCGCACTCCCCTGCCGGACTTCTCGACGAGCACCACGCCGAGTTCGTCCTGCAGGATCTTGAGCTGCTGGGAGACTGCCGAGGGCGTTACCCGCATGGCCTCCGCCGTAGCACCCACGGTGCCGCGGTCCGCCAGTTCGCGGAGAATCCGCAGTCTCTTGAAATCCATGAAGCGAGGCTACACGGGGCGGTTCGGGAACGCTGGACAGCCGCATTGGGCCGGACGTAACGTCGAGCAACGGCAACCCTGCCCCTGGACAGAAGGATTCCGCTATGGATTGGATTATCTGGCTCATCGTCATCGTGGTGATTGTGGGCGTCGTGTGGTGGCTGCTGAACCGCAACAGCGCCCGCAGTGGCACCGGAACCTCCACGTCCGGGACCTCTACGTCCGCCAGGGCCGGCGCGCAGCAGCCGTCCGCCGGCCACGCTCCCGCCGCCGGTGAGCGCCACGACGGCGCCCTGTCCGGCGGAACCGCCGCGTCGTCGGCCGCCGCGGCCGCCACCACCGGAATGCCCTCCGCCGCCGGCTTCGGCAACGCCGAGCCGGTCCCGCCGACGACGGCCGACGACGAGGCTGCCGCTGCCACTGAGGAACCGGGCGCCCGCAGCGCCGGTACGAGCGGTGCCGCGAGCGCCGGCGACGCCGAGAAGGCTGGCACCGAGAGCGCCGAATGGGAAACGCAGTGGTCCGAGACGCCGCCGGCCGAGACGCATGCACCCCACCATCAAGCCCTGCACCATGAGGCACCGCCCACCGGCCACCTGCACCAGGAGGCAGCCGCCGAGGCCCCCGCCGGCACCTCAGCAGCGTCCGCCGCCCCGGTCCACCACGACGAGTACACCGGACCGCACGCTCCGACGCTTCCCGGCGCGGAATCCGCCGCGGCCGAGGCCGCCGACATCGAGACCGCCCAAGCCGCCGCCTCAGCTGCCGCCACCGAGGGCTCCGCCAGCCATTTCGCCGAGCCCCACACCGCCGAGCCCGCCCACACAGGGGAGCCTGCCCACACCGTGGAGCCTGCCGAGGCGCCCGCACCGGCCGGGCACCTCGCCGTCGAGCAGCCCTACGGCGAGGGGTCGGCCGCCCCGGCTGCGGACGGCAGCGGACCGGAAGGCTTCACCGTGAAGGGAAACGCCTCGTCGATGATCTACCACGATGAGACCAGCCCCTCCTACGAGGAAACCCGCGCCGAGGTCTGGTTCGAGTCCGTAGCCCACGCGGAGGCCGCCGGATTCCGTCCCCCGCGCCGCTCGCGCCTCTAGCAGGACGGCGCCCAGGGCAGTGCGGGGGAACCCGCCACGCCATAGCGCCCCGGCCGCTGTTTCGGCCGGGGCGCTGGCGGCTGCACTGGCGCTTGCGGCCTCGGGGTGCACCGGTTCGGCAGGCATCCCTGCTGCGCCGTCCGGCACCGGCAGCGCGGCAGCCACCACCGGGGGCACCGCTTCCGGCTCCCCGGGGACTTCCGCGCCGCCCGCCCCCGGACCGCCTGCCTCCGGCCCTGCCGCCGCGGCTCCGCAGCTCGTGGCGCGGATCGACGCCAACCTCTCAATCCCCTGGTCGATCGTCTTCCTGCCGGACGGCACCGCCCTCATCTCGGAACGGGACAGCGCGCTGCTGAAGTCCATACCGGCGGGCGGCGAGGGCCGCGCCGCGACGGTCGGCAAGGTGCCCGGCGTCGTCCCCGGGGGCGAAGGCGGGCTGCTGGGGCTGGCGCTGTCGCCGGATCTCGGCACCGGCCGGTACCTCTACGCCTACTTCACCGCCGGGACCGACAACCGCATTGCCCGCTTCCGCCTTGGCTCTGACGGGAAGCCGGACCTCGGCACGCCGGAGGTCATCTTTACCGGTATCCCCAAAGCCGCCACCCACAATGGCGGACGCATCCGCTTCGGCCCCGACGGGTACCTCTACGTCGGCACCGGGGACTCCCAGCGTCGAGAGCAGCCACAGGACCGCAATGCCCTCGGCGGAAAGATCCTGCGCCTCACCCCCGACGGGAAGGCCGCGCCCGGAAACCCCTTCGGCAACAACCCCGTCTACAGCCTGGGGCACCGAAACGTCCAGGGTCTCGACTGGGACAGCGCAGGCCGCCTCTGGGCGAGCGAATTCGGCCCGGACCGGGACGATGAGCTCAACCTGATTGTTCCCGGCGGAAACTACGGCTGGCCCGCAGTGACCGGTGCCCCACGCCGCGAGGGCTTCCTGGACGCCAAGGTGGTGTGGCCCTCGACCGCGGAATCCTCTCCCAGCGGTCTCGAAATTGTTGGCGGCACGGCCTACCTTGGCGCCTTGCGCGGCCAGCGGCTTTGGGCGGTTCCGTTGCGGGACGGATCCGCGGGGAAACCTGTGGCCTATTTCACAGGAGAGTATGGCCGGCTACGCGACGTTTCACGTGCCCCGGACGGGCGTTTGTGGGCGCTCAGCAACGGCCAAAACCCCGATTTTGCGCTGGTTTTGGCGGTCCCCCGCTAGCCGCGGAGGAACGCCGGACCCCCGATTTCACACTGCACGAAAACTCGTGTAGAGTTTCATGTCGTTGCGGAGAACACCGCGGGAAATAAAAAGCCCGAGGGAAACGAAAACAACAGCTGCACCTCTAGCTCAACTGGCAGAGCAATTGACTCTTAATCAATGGGTTCCGGGTTCGAGTCCCGGGGGGTGCACCAACGAAAACCCCGCCTTTCGGTCTAACCGAGAGGCGGGGTTTTTTGCTGTGCCGGGAGCGGCGGGCCTGGCATCCAGGGCCGCCGGGCGCCGAGACGGTCGTGACGCGCAGCGCCGCCCGATCAGGCGGCGCTGTCAGGCATCGCGGTACTTCACCGACGCAAGTCCGCCGCCCGCTGCAACTGCCGCCCAGGCAAGCACAACAAGGCCGCCCTGAACGGGGGTCAAGCGCTCTGGCGAGGTCCGGATTGCGACCATGTCGCCCCCGGCAGACGTGGGGAGGAACAGGCCGACGTCTTTGAAGCCGTCCCCCACGCCCGACAGGATGGCAACGATGACCGGAAGAATCATGAGGATTCCCAGCGTGGCGACAAGGCCGCCGGCGTTGTTGCGCAGCATGGCCCCAATGCCAAGGCTCATGACTGCAATCAGGGCCAGGAAGATGGCGGCGTAGAGGATGCTCGGGGCCACACCGTCGGCGGTGAGTGAGTAACCCAGATCCTGCGGCTGCAGGATCGGCTGGGCCACCGCGTAGGAGATGAGAGCTCCGAGGATGCCGACGGCGAAGGCGGCTGCGACGATAACGAGCATTTTCGACAGCACGGCGGTGATCCGGCGTGGCACCGCGGTGAGCGTCGTGGTTATCATGCGGGTGCTGTATTCGGAGCCGATCTGCATCACGGCCAGGGAGGCGATCAGGAACTGGGCGACCATGATCCCGGTTGCGGGGACTTCGCGGGCAAATATGCCGAATTCCTTCAGGATGCCCTCCTGGTCTGCGCCAGCGGGTCCGCCGTAGACGGCAAGCCCGGCAGCCATATCTGCCACGGAGAATGCCCTCAGCATGCCTACCCCGACCATGCCGAGCAGGGCTATGGAGAGGATGACGTAGCTGGAACGCAGCGACGCCAACTTGATCCACTCGGCGTGCACGGCGCGCAGGAAGGTGAGCCTGGTCCCGCTGTCGCGGCGAGGGACGGCGGTTGCATCGTTGCTGGACGTTTCTGTGGTGGTCATCGGGTTCCCTCTCCGGCCCCGGCCAATTCGGCAGAGCGGTATTCGACGTCGTCGCGGGTCAGTTCCATGAAGGCTTCCTCGAGCGTTGGCCGGACCGGTGTCAGCTCGTGAACCAAGGCACCGCATTCCCGCGCGATCCAGGCGATCCTCCGCGGTTCGGCGCCGGAGACTTCCAAGAGGCCCGCTTCAAGTTCACGAAAGAGGATCCCGGCGGCTGCCAGCCCCGCCTGCAGTTGGGCTGATTGGTCGCTGCGCACCAGCGCCTTGTCCTGCCCCTGGGCAAGGATCGCAGCCACGGGAGCATCCGCGACGATCCGGCCCCGGCCGATGACGATCAGGTGGTCGGCAGTCTGCGCCATCTCGCTCATCAGGTGCGAGGACAGGAATACCGTCCGGCCCTCGGCGGCGAGGCCCCTGGCAAGGTTCCGGACCCACTGGACGCCTTCCGGATCGAGTCCGTTTACCGGCTCGTCAAAGATGACCGTCCTGGGATCCCCCAGCAGTGCGGCAGCAATCCCAAGGCGCTGGCCCATGCCGAGCGAGAACCCTTTGACGCGTTTGCGCGCCGTTTCCGTGATCCCGGTCATGGCCATGACCTCCTCGACACGGCTGCGGGGTATGCCGTGCGTGGCTGCCAGAACGGAAAGGTGTTTGAAGGCGCTGCGAGCCGGATGAACAGACTTGGCATCCAGGAGGGCACCGACTTCTTGCAGTGGCGCCGCGTGCCCGGCATAGGGCCGTCCGTTCACCAGCACCCGCCCCGCGGTGGGCCGGTCCAGTCCCAGGATCATGCGCATGGTGGTGGTCTTACCAGCCCCGTTCGGACCCAGAAAGCCGGTCACCTGGCCGGGCTGGACGGTGAACGTGACCCCGTCAACGGCGGTGCGCTTCCCGTAGGTCTTGGTAAGGCCGAATGCCTCGATCATGGCCCAGCTTTCTTCTCGGCGAGTCTGACGATCCTTTCGGAGCCAGCACACAACTCACCGCCCCCGCTTCCAGTAAACATGCGGGGGTGCAGCCTGTGCGGGATTCAGCCGCCGTATTCAGCGTGTCTGCTGGGACGGAGGCTACGGGACGCGGGGGCTGTACCCCGAGTACCTGGCCAGACTGGAGTAGCCTGCCTTCGAGCCAATCACGCGCAAACTCATGACGTCATGGCGGTCCGCCCACACGATCCGGTAGTACCGTCCGGTGGCGCCCGGGATCGCCACGCCGGATCGATACCACTGGTAGCGGAAAGCGGTGCCGGACGTCCAGGTGCCCGGATAAGCGGCCAGGGTGTAGCCGTACCGCGCGTATCCGCGCATCCACGGCCGACCGGCAGCGAGGGTTCCCGTCGCAACGGCGCTGGTTGTTCCCGAGTATTTGGCGAGGGCGGTGTAGCCGGTCTTTGAGCCGGTTACACGAACCCGCATGGACTTCCCCCGGTCGGCCGCGCCCAGGGTGTACCTGGCCGCCGTAGCCCCGCTGATGGCGCTGCCGGAGCGGTACCACTGGTATCTCAGGGTGGTGCCGGCAGTCCAGGTCCCCGGGGCCGCGGCCAGGGTGTAGCCGACCTTCCTGGTGCCGTTGATCAGGGGCGTCGGGCCCGAGAGGATTCCGGCGGTCACCACGTAGCTGGGGGTGTCTTTGACGACAGTGGCGTAGCCGGGCTGGGTGCGGGTCACGCGTCCCATGATCGAGGTACCCAGGTCGACGGCGGTGATGCTGTAGTACGGGTGAGTGGCCCCCGGTACGGGCACCCCGGACCGGTACCACTGCCAGGTCGTGGTGACGTCGGACTGCGAGCTGGTTTGATCGCTCAACGTTGCGAGGAGCGAGCCGCCGACCCGCGCCTTGCCCGTTACGCTCAGGACCGGGTCCGGAACCGTGCCTAGCGCAATCGTGACCGGCGCCGATACGACCGTCTCCGTGGTGTAGCCCTCCTTCCTGCCGGTGACGGCGACGGTGAAGCTCTGGCCCAGGTCGGCCGCGGTGGCGGTGTACGTACTGGCGATCGCGGTGGCGGCACCGTCGCGGTACCACTGGTAGCTGAAGGAACTCCCCGGCGTCCACGTTCCGGGCGCGACCGTCAACACCGAGCCAACGGCTGCGTTGCCCTGGATCGAGGGAGTGCCCGGAACAATCGGCTCCGTTGCGGGCGGCTGCCAGCCTGGCTGGGTGGACCGCACTGCGGCGCCGGCGTCGACCAGGCCCGCTCCGCAGCCTCCGGTGTCGCACACCCCCGGCAGCGGCCGGGCGGTCTCCTTGAGGAGTGCCTCGACCTGGGCAGGAGCCAGGTCCGGGTTCGCGGACAGCATGAGGGCAGCGACGCCGGCCACGTGCGGGGCGGCCATCGAGGTGCCCTCCATGTAGCCGTACGCCTCGGATCCCCGCACGGTGGTGCCGTTGTTCCAGGTCGAGAGAATGGTGTTGGCCCAGCCCGTGGAGTCGTCGCCGCCGGGCGCGCTGACGTCGACCTCGGGACCGTAGTTGGAGTAGTAGGCCTTGTTGCCTTCACGTCCGGATGCGCCCACGGTGATGACGTTGTTGCAGTTGGCCGGGGCGGAGCCCGAAGCCGGAGCATCCGAGTTGCCGGCCGCTGCAACGACCGTGACCCCCTGTGCGGCGGCAAAGTCCAGCGCCGATTGGAGGTAGGTGCCGCACTGGCCGTCGCCCCCCAGGGACAAGTTGATGACCTTGGCGCGGTTCGTCGCCGCCGGGACGCCGGAGACGGTCCCGCCGGCAGCCCAGACGACGCCGTCGGCGAGGTCGCTCGCGAAGCCGCCGCAGGCCCCGAGGACCCTGATCGGGAGGAGCTTCGCGGAGTAGGCGACGCCGGCGACGCCAATGCCGTTGTTGGCCGCGGCCCCGATGGTCCCGGCCACATGGGTTCCGTGCCAGGACGAAGGTGATCCGCCGCAGTAGTTGCCCTCGTCGGTGGCGTCGCCGTCGCGGCCGTCCCCGTCGTTCGCCGCGGCAGGGTCGGAGATGAAGTCGTACCCGGGGAGGATGTTCGTCAGGTCGCTGTGAGGCGTGATGCCGGTGTCGATGACGGCGACGACCGTGCCCTGGCCGGAAGTAACGTCCCAGGCCGCGGGGACGCGCATGCCGGCGGTGTCTTCAGACAGGTCCCATTGCCTTGGGTACAGCGGGTCGTTCGGGGTTGATGCCGGACGGACGAATGTGTCCGGCTCGGCGTATTCGACGTCGGACTGGCCGCGCAAGGAGGCCAGGACTTTAGCGCTTTCGCCAGCGGTCAGCACGCCGGCGGCCTGGACGACGGCCGCCCCGCGGGCCGTGGCATGAAGTTCCTTGACGGACACCCCAGAGGACCTGGCCGTTTTTCCGTATGCGTTGGCCCGGGCGTTGGCTGTCCCGGCGGTTCCGGTCTTGAACTTCACAATGAACCGGCCGCTGGCCCCAGCCGGCGGCGCTGACGCAGCCGAGGGCGGAGCGGCCGGGTGTATGTCGACGGCCGGGTCCGTACCCGCCGCGGCCGCTGCCGCCGGGAAGGCGAAGAAGGTGCTGAGCAGGACAGCCCCGACGCTCAGCGACGCGACGGTCATGGACAGACGGGGTGCGGTCATGCGGGTCCTCAGGGCAGAGCCGGGGGCAGCCGGCGGGCAGTCGGGAGCGGGAAACCTTCGCGCTCAACCAGCCCCGGGATCCCCGAAAGAACTTTAACCTAGAACAAACCGTTCCGGCCGCACCTTGCGCGAGCCCTTGGCGTTTCCTGCGCATTTCCTGCCGCCGGCCCGAGACGGCAGTCCGCGGCCGTTCCTACGGGGCCCGGTCCCCGCGGCGGCCCAGCGCCAGCAGCGCCCAGGCGGAGAGCAGCACTCCCCCGGCGGCCAGCAGGAAGGCTCCCACGATCAGGTTGGTGTCGCCGCCTGGGGGTACTTGGACGACGGCGGTGGGTGCCTCGGCAACAGCAGAGGGCGCTGACGACGTTTTGTCGCCCAAGGTCGTGGGCGGGGCAGCGGTCGTCGCGGAAACCGACGTGGACGGGACCGAGACCGGGGCTTTGGAAGCCGCCGGCTGGACGGAGCGCTTCGCCGACGGAGCTGGCGCTGGCTTTGACGGTGCGGCCGACGACGGTACCGGCGCGGCCGTGGGCGCGGCCGGAGCCGAGACAGAGGGCTTGGCGGTGCTCGTAGGCTTCGGGGTCGGCGTGGCTGAGGGCTCGCATTGGCCCAGCGGAACCACGATCACAGGGCCGCAGGGTTCGGCGGCGGCCGGAGCGGCAACGGCGAGGGCGGTGAAGGCAGTGATGGCTGCGACGGCAAGGGCCGGCCCGCTGCCAAAGAATCTCCTACGCGTTCTCATCCTCGACATCCTACGTTCCACGGTCCGGCGCCTCGGGGATTTCCAGAAGACCCCTGCCCGTCCGGGCCACGCAAAAACCTAGGGCCGGCCGGGCTCCCCCAGTTGGAAGTAGATGGGCAAGGCGAGCTGGATCGGCCGAGTCCCCAATGGCTCGTCGAGCAACTCGTTGATCGAGGTCTGCCCTTCCAGCTCGGGCGGCGGCACCGTTTCCATAGGAAAACCTTATGCGAGCGTACGTCCGGCGCAGGGGCAGGACACGGACGCCTTCACCGCCGGTTTCGGACGGAACGGGACCGGGGCCTAGTTGGCCTCTGCGGGCACCGTTGGCTCGGCGGCCGTGACGATCGCGGCCTCCGTTGTGGACATGCGGTTGGCCAGCTCCCGGACCACCGACTGCAGCTCGTGGCGCAGCGAATCCGGATCAATCGAAGCGGCAGCGAGCACCGAGCGCTCCATGTCCGCGGCCGCAACGACGGCTTCGCGGCCGCGGTCCGTCAGGGTGACGACGTGGCTGCGGCGTTCCGAGGCGCTGCGCTCCC
>ENA-OWNT01003834-OWNT01003834.1-seawater-metagenome-genome-assembly--contig:-NODE-3834-length-13766-cov-4.161809_pt1 | contig 13766 bp, 10 predicted proteins | sample MGYA00238136_ERZ651165 | MGnify/ENA primary metagenome ERZ651165 (study PRJEB26861, sample SAMN08777766) | seawater metagenome | isolation source: coastal seawater | place: USA: Florida | collected...
AGTTCAGACGTGTGCTCTTCCGATCTCGGTCAGCCACACTCTCACTCACTCACTCACTGTCACTCACTCACTCACAGTTCGTTCGTTCATTCGTTCGTTCGTTCGTTCGTTCGTTCGTTCGTTTGTTCTTTGTCGTCAAAGAACAAACGAACGACGAACGACGACGATGACTCTGCGGTGGTGGGTTGGTGGTGGGTTGGTGGTGGGGTTGGGTGTTTCTTGTGGCTTACTTTGCGGCGTGGTGTCGTGCGCGGTGGGAGGAAACACCCACCACCAGCCAGGGCGATCTCTCCGGACGCAAGGTGCGTTGGGTTGTTGCGAGTGTGCTTGGTCGGTCGGTCCGTCAAGCAAACAACGCATGCGTTGGCACGACGCGCACGACTCTTGGTCGTTGTCTGTGTCAACACAGAGGAAGGGATGATGTTGATCATGGCGTGCGTGAGTCAAAGAAGGACACGGTTGCTGCCAGACAATGAGAAGCCTTGTGTCGCATCGTCGGTAGTGCAAGCCAGCCGCCACTGTTGAGCGAGCTGTGGTTGCTGGGCGTGATTACTGGTTTTGTTGCGGGTTTTCGCTTTTGCTTTTTTTGTTGCGTTTTCGCGTTGGTTGTGGTGGTGTGTGTTGTTGGTTGTGGCGGCGGGCTTTCCCCGTTGTTCTCGCTGGTGCGCGCGCCTCTCCCGGTGCCCGTGGCCAAGGTTGATTGTCTTGTTGTTCGAGTTGTTTGTAGCTCTATCACCCCCTTTCGTCCACGATGGCCACCCTCTTCCGTCGCTCGGTGCAAGTCGCCGCCCGCACTGCCCGCCGCAACTTCGGCTCTCATGCTCCCGTGGAATACACTGGTGCCGAGGCCTCCCTCCGCAAGGTCCTCCCGCAGGATCACCAGGTTGTGATTGCTTTCTTGAGCAGTTACGCTGTCCTCATCGCCCTCTCTCGCGCTGGCGGTAGTGACGAGCCAGCCCCGGCAAAGGCTGTGGCCGCCCCTGTCGCTGCCAGCAACGACGGTGCCATTCCCTCCATTGCCGACGCCAACTTTGATGACTGGATCAAGGTAAAGTTCATTGACAGTGTTTGTGTTGTGCATGTTTGTGTTGCGTTGGTCGGTTTTTGTGTTGACTCGTTCGTTCGCTGACATTGTTTTGGCCGCTCGGTTTTCTAACTTTGTTTTGTGAATGTGTTCTTGTAAAGGTGCCCGGAAATGCTGACAAGTATGCCAAGAGCTTCGAGTAAACCTCAGGCTCTCAAGGTGTTTGGCGGCAATCCCCTTTGTGTGGTGGTTGCGTTCCTTAGGTCATCACCGTTCCTCACAGCATAACTTCTCACACGAGAAGCAGATGCAACCCGCAACTTGAAGAAAAATATAGGCTGCCTTGCAGCGTAGAACAGTGCACTCTAATGGTGAAATGCCGGTGGAGTCGATTTCGCACGAGAAATGTTTTGTTGTTGAGTCTCATTCTTCGGGACTCTTGGTCCGCTGCGTTAGCGGTGTCACAACACAGATTATTGTTTGGAATTTACTCGCAAACGGCGTGTCTCCTGTTGGAGGGTGCACTGTGTAAACATTATGTCATTTTATTGACGGAATATTTCGTTTCTTGTCCAGCGGCGACGTCGGCAAGCCAGTGGGTCCGTGCAACCGTGCAATGCAGGGGTGATTAACGGAAGCGCAAGTCGAAGTCAACATGAGTTTCGATCCGACGCCGAGTCAAGATTTGGTGCGACAAGTATTATTCACAAAGAGAGGATACCGTATCCTGTTTAGTGGCGTCTCGCACGAGCAAAAATGGCACGAGGTTCCACTCCCTTCTAGCTTCAGGACCGCCCGTAGGCTCCAAACGGCACGGCATTTAAGATGAGGAGGCTCAGTGCTTCCAGCGACCAATGTCTAATGCGTGCCCAGTTGCACGTTTCACAGTTGTCTTGCTCTTGCCACGCTTGGCACCGGACTTTTTCTTGGCGCCGCCATCGACGGGGCGCGACATCTTGAACTTTAAATTGGTCTTTTTCGTCGTTGCGGCTGATGGGCGCACGGTAGTGCGGGCTCTGGATGTTGCCTTGGCAGCCCTAGAGGTCTGCTTCGACGCTGTTTTGCCCTTGCCTGACTGGCGACCCTTTTTCGTTTTGGGAGCGGAGTCTGCTGAGGCTTTTCTTTTGGCCGCTTTTGTCGGCGACTTCGATGTTGGCTCCATGTACTCCATCCGCATTGGTGCCGTCGAAGGCTCCCACAACTCCGATGGTTTTGCCAACGAGCTCGATCGTGAAGTCTTCCCGTCCGAAGTGAATCCGAGAGAGACTAAATCACTCATGGATCCAAACGACGTGCCAATTGACATCGTCCCAACCCGACCAGCACCGCCCCGACCAGGGTGGTTCTTTTCATCACCACACGCTTGGATTAACATGTCCAGCGAGCCAGAGTCGAAGCGGTTACGGCGGGGCTCACCTCCATGCATCAACGAGTCATACAAATCCATGGAGGACGCACGCCGATCCCTGGCGCCGTAAGGATCGCCAGGAACGCTAAGGTTGCTCATCGATCTAGACCGGGCCCATAGGTCCGAATCAAACGAGCTCATGCGGTCACGCAGGGGATCTTTGACGTGACCATGAAGTGAGGGCAGTGTCTCGCCAACATCCATGCTATTCGACGGGAGTCGGGAGGCAGCTACTTTCTTGGCTTCAGCCGCTGCAGCCATCGCCGCGGCCTTCATGACTGCAGTTGATGGTGGTCCAGCAGCTCCTGGCGGTCTAACAGGTTTGGATTTGGCGTTGGTGTTGGCGACCAATGACGGAGCCAGCATCATGCCGGCTTTGGCTGAGGGTTTAGCCGAAGCACTGGTGGGTGTCGAGGTGTCTGTGGCATGTGCTGCCGTGTCCAGCTTCGCAGCGTTCAGCAGCAGATCCAACGAGTTCGTGCGCGTCCTTCTCCGGGGCCAAGACGGATCTCCAGCATCGAACATGATACTTCCGGCGCTGAGGTGGCGATCGTAGTTGCCCCCACTTGGGCGTCCCGCACTTGCGGCCGCCATTGATGTGTCCGGCGTCGGCCTTGCGCCGCTAGCAGTGTTTGCCGCACCACTGGCACTATTGCTGGTTGTGGCAGCCTTGTTGTTCGGCTTCTGGCCATTGTTCATCATGTACTCGAACTCATATGCTTTCAGCAACATTTCGAAAGAGTTTGCTCGCATTCTGCTATTGCCACTTTGATTCATCCCCACTGATGGAGGTGGGTTGTAGTTCATCATCATTTGATGGTGAGCTGCTGCGCCACTTTCGGTGGACCCAGGTTTCTTCAGTGACACATTCGCTATGCTTTGAGCCTGCTTTTTCTTTTTCTCCATGGCATGCTTCTTCATGTTTTTGGCCATTGTTTTCATGTGCTTGGCCGTAAACTTGTTCTTGGCGGCAGCCTTCTTCTTCGCATCCATCGAGCTTTTCATGGGAGACGGTGAACCAGGCTTGCCGGCCGCAGCGGCGGCGGCGGCCGCTGCTTTCAGTCGTTGCTGCTTGGCGAGTCCAGAGAGACCAAGATCCACGGTCTTCAACAATTTTGGGTGATCTGCATCGCGCTTTTCGTTGGCCACGTAGCGGCGCAGTGTTCTGGCTGGAATGTTGTACTCATCTGCGATTTTCGTGGTACTCTTCCCGGTAAGGGCTGCCTCCACAGCCTTTCGCATGATGCTGAGATGTGGCTCCATGTTCCACTTAATTTTCTTCCTCAGAGCATCAGCATCGTCGTCTGAGCTGGAACCGTCGTCTGTCCCGTTTTTCGACTTCTTCTTCTTGCTCGACTGCGATACACAAAGTCAACGAAACATGTCAGTTCCAAACGTCGACGATAATGCTACCCCAGTAACTGCTGCGAACACACACGGACCCGAGATTTGCTGTCCTGCCAATGCTTGCCTTTCGAAGTTTTCTTCTTCGAGCTTGGCACAGGAAAGCCGAGACTCTTCGCCTACCATTTGTTTCACACACGCACGCATTCACACAACAACAGTTATTCACCAGTAGCACCACGGCGCTGAAGTCATTTAGCTGAATGTACCAATTCCATGGCTCGTTTTTTCTTTGCGTTAGCTGCCGCATCTTTCGCGGACCTAGATTTTGCGGAGGACCCACTGGAGGCTCCGCGCATGGGACTTTGTCCTGGAGCAGACTTAATGACAGTGGCTGGCACTGCAGCCCTCTTCATTTCTGAAATAATTGAAGCGGCTGCAGAGTTCATGGCCGCGGGGGTCATTGGGGTCGCATGTTTCGATTTTGACATCTTCGACGTGTTGTGGTCCGACTTCACCTTCGTCTAAATGCACATGTCGGTCTCGTGGGACTTCGGGATTTGTAGTGGCAAGGTGTTCTTAAAAACCAAAACAATTGGACGACTTCTCTACCAATGAAGCAGGACCATGTCGCACTACGAAAAAACCAAGAAATAATTGCAGTCCCCCACAACATGTATCAAAAGAAAACGCCGAAAAGAAACACGACACTTAGAAACAGGGATACATCGCGATGCTGCACGCGATGCCAGGTGTGGGGCATCAACAGCCACTGGCCACGTACATCAGGGCCGCCGGAAACCAGCTTCATGTCCCGCACCTACGCGCGTCCCAGCCCCCGCCACGCGCTCAACATCCACCAACCCACCAACCGTCTCGACAGAGCCCTTATTAGCCGGCATCTGTCTCCCACCCCTGTTGGCCATCACGAACGCCCAACTGCAGCGCCGCTATGGCCACTCCGTGTGATTCGATGCCATGCGCATTCCCCGTGGTTTTCTCAGCTGATCGTCCGAGTCGATTCACTCAAACGGAATCTTCCAAAGCACCGCCGGCTTGCATGAAAGCAGCCATCAACCGCCCGTACTTTGGGGTGGTTTGGGTGCGGAACGAAGTCACAGACGTCGTCGACAGACACAGCCACGAGCGAAGAGAGAAAGAGACGCAACAACAACAACAACAACGACGACAACGAACGAACGAACGAACGAACGAACGCTGTCCGCTGTCGGAAGTGAGTGAGTGAGCGAGTGAGTGAGTGAGTGAGTGAGTGGGGGAGGGAGCGTTGCTCGAGCGAACCAAGCGAGCGCAGCAGTGAGTGAGTGAGTGAGTGAGTGAGTGAGTGGGTGAGTGAGTGACAGTGAGTGCGTGAAGTGAGTGGTCACTCACTCACTGTCACTCACTGTCACTCACTCACTCCAGCGCAGTCACGTTCACTGTCACGCGCTGAGTGGCCAGCCAGCCAAACAGCCAGCCAACCATCACTCATTCACTCACTCACCCACTCACTCAGTCAGTCACTCTCACTCACTCTCACTCACTCACTGTCGCTGTCGCTCAGTCACTCAGTCAGTCACTCAGTCACTCAGGCAGTCAGTTGACAATGAATGAATGACTGTGATTCTGATTTTCGTTTTGCAATTTGGAATTTGGAATTTTGGAATTTTAGTCCTCGTCTCCACTACAACGCACTCCACAGAATCACCTATTTCAGTCCGCTCAAATGCACTCTTCGGAAAACTAACTTTTACGTGCTGTCGGGCAGTTTTCTAGTTTTCAGGTTTCAGGTTTCTCGGTTTCTCAGTTTTCAGGGTGGAATGCAGAATGCAGTCAGTTTCCTCAGTTTCCGGTCCTCTCGCGCGACTCAGCTGACTTTTCTAAAAGTTGCACACGGTGCGCCATTCCCTCATCGTTTCGCGCGACTTCTCATTTCCTCCCACAGTCCATACATTGAAAGGCGTATTTACCACTCCTAAAAGTCAAAGTATGCATCAACTGCAAGTTTGTGATATGGAGGCGCTGCCGCGCTCCAGCCCTTGTGTACTGGGACGCCTAAGGCCACTTTGCACTGACCGTGCTGCCTGGCGGACCAGCGCACCACACCGCACCACCGCCAACGGCGACACACAGACAACCCAACAACTCCCACACTCCCAAAACTCTGTTTTCCCTGCAAACCACCACCGCCTACTCCGCCACTAAATCACTGTACTAATAGTACGACACTATCCAACGTCACTGTGATACACAGTGGATACGCGCCGTACTGACAGTAGTACTCAATTTAGTGCGCTTTGATGAAATGGAATGTCGTGCTGTACAGTAATAAAATACGAGAATCGGCAGGCGGAGGGAAACCAAGACACTCTCGCCACACGCACCGCAGCAGTGCACACGCCAGCTCACTCACTCGCTCCCTCCCGGCCACTCAAATTCAATCTGTTATGCGTTGAGGGGTGCAACGGCCCGCCATTTTCAAAAATCCGCGCTGACAAGTGCATTATACTGATTAAGAGATTGATTGGATTGAATGAAAGGTAGCAAGCGGGAGTTTGGGGGATTATGAGTAAAGAGGGTGCATAAGATGTATTCGAGCACCTAAATGACCATGTAGAGATCAGAATGAAACATAGGAACCTGCAAGACGCACTGACCAATCAACGTGGCATTGTTGCATCGTCCATCGTCCGTCTATCGTTCGTTGGTTCGTTGCCACGTTGTCACGTTCGTTCGTTGTGGTGGGCTTCGTTCGTTGTCACAGGTCTAACTAAGCCCAGGACCAGAGTCCCGGTGATACTTTTTTTTATCACAGCTGCATTGCTCGTCGTGGCCGACTGAGGAGCGTGCCCTTGTTCGCCACCCACTCTAGGAATCTCTCTTCGTGTTTGCTTGCTTGCAGACTTTTCAACGTGGCTGCGCATTGAACAGTGCTTGATGCAGATTGTTGGACTGTGCGCGGTGCGTGGACTGGGTGACTGGGTGTTGACTTGTTAGTGTCTCATTGTTGGTTCCACCTGGTCGTGACCGTCAAGAGTGGCATACCATATCGACAATAACAAAAACTAACCAGCATTTACAGAACTATTTTTCTCTGCTGTTTGTCGCTTCGACTGTGCACCGTAACATGAGACTCTAGACTCCGTGGACGGGCACGAAGTTGCAACATGTTTCAGTGGCAGAAAAATCTCACCAAAACACAGGTAGCAGGACTAGTGGTAGTTTGTGCCGTCCTTGTTGTTGTCAACCGCAAGCTTGACGAAATGATTGAGACGAAGCAACAGTCACGAACCGCCACGAAGGACGGGTGGAAATTTGACAAGTAGCTGTGATCCATTGCAGTGACTACGTGTTGTCAGCCCGGCCGCACAATTACCCCGTTAGTGTGGATTCTTGAACCGAATCGCGCACAAATCTGTTGGATGCTGCACCGTCTCGTAAAATTCATTTGTGACAAAACTCCCGAAGAATGCGGTCAGCAACGACTCATGCGACCGTACCACTGCGCCAGTTTGTACACCGATGTGTACTATCGTCGAACCTGCGTTTCAGTCCGGCAAACGCAGCTTCAACCGGAGTGCACCGTTGATTGTCCTGAAATGGGAGCTTACATTCAATAACACAACATACCCTTGCGATCTGCTCAATGGGATTGTGGGCCATTAAGTAACCACTAATAGCACACCGAATACGCCCTGGACCACGTCAAAATTACACCCGTTGCCCAAGCTTGGTTCAAGCGTCGCTGCAAGCTATCAACACAACGCAGCGAATCAGCAGTTTGTGAAGTGCCACTTTACTTACCGATGCTGAGGTGACTTTCACTGTTTGCAACGATATCACTGTATGCCAGTCTAGTCTCACGCTGGTCCATTCACGCTCCAAGCAACAACGCGCCGACCTCCAACTAAAAGAGTGCAGCCACCCCGAGCCCCGCACCACGGCATACGGCCCTAATCGCGCCACATACCTCAAAAATACCTCAAAATTGCTGACAAAACTGCGTTTGCTATGGCGGACATTGAGCATTGAGCATTGGGCATTGGGCATTGTAGGGCATTGCGCATTGGGCATTGGGCATTGTAGGGCATTGGGCATTGGGCATTGGGCATTGGTCTTCATCATTGGTCCTTCCTTGGTCAGCCTGTCGTCAGTCAGCTGACGTCGACCACACACAGCAGACAGCTGCCTGGCCACCCAGTCAGCTCATTCAACTCATGCAGTCACTCCCTCCCTCCCACCCTCACAAATCAGTCGACTTCATCACTCACTCACTCCTTCCCTCACAACCATATCAAATCAGTCTACTCGAACCGTCACGTGACACTTGACGAACCCTCGGAACTCGGAACCGTGCCCAATGTATCTACAACTGCGATTCCATGAATTATAAGTGTTCTTAAAGGGTGAATACTGTATAACGTCAAATGTAGATACAATTCTGCCACTGACCAGGACATATCTATAACTGCGATTATGGAATTAAGTAGTGGATGATGTGGGTTAATACCATAAAATACCGAATAAGGATACTATGGGAGCACGCTGGTCGTTCACCACTCAGCGTCGCCGTCGTCAGCCTCATTCGTTCGTTCGTTCGTTCGTTCGTTCGGCGTTCGGCGTTCGGCGTTCACTGTTCGACGTTCGATGTTCGATGTTCGATGTTCGATGTTCAGCGTTCGACGTCCGACGCCGTCGAGGTATTGATGTCCGCAACAGTTTTCGAGTGTCGATGTCGAGTGGTGGTTTCCGACGTGGAAAAGTCGATGTGTAGAGAGGAGAATGAGGAGGACAGGACGAGGGAGAACGACGACGACGACGACGACGATGACGGACAAAGAAGAGGTAAACAATTGAGGGCGCGGAGAACGGTTTGATGGATGGAGGAGAGCAAGAGAGTTCGTTGGAGACAAAGACTTGCCGGCAAGGAGGATGAGGTGGACGAAGCAGACGAGGCGGGTGTGGTGGAGACGAGGAAGAAGGGGTAAGAACAGGTGGCTGATGAGACAGACGACGTATACCACGGAAAAGGTAGACTCGACGACAACGGAGCGGGTACGCGGCGTGGGCAAGACGACGAGACAAACGACGACGAAGAGGTAGAACAGGGACATCAGACCCGCGACGCAGTCATGTTGATTGGGTAGATGATTTGGTCGGTTATTCTACTTTTGGTGTGTTGCTGTTGTTGGTCTTTCTTTGTCGTCTCTTTGTTTTTTGGTTTTGATACCGCCCAAGTTTGTTTTGTTTGCAACCATTTCTTTCTCTTTTCGCGCCCAACCAGTCCTCAACATGAAGTTCGCCACTCTCGCCGTGCTCGCCACCAGCGCTTCTGCTGCTGCCGAATCGCTCTCGGTCAAGTACGTCGGTCCCTCAAAGCCCCTCAACATCCCCGCTGTGGTCAACGATGTCCCAAACGAAAACTTGTGTGATGTTGTTGGTGGCGACTTGCCCTCCGAGTGTGACTGCACCCCGAACGACATTGGAGGAGACATTTCATGTTCGTTCTCCCTGTTCTCGGACGAGATTACCTTGAGCGCGAACGTCCAACCTTGCGCGTCGCCCGCGGACATCGCTTTTGAGATTCAAGACACCACTTTTGACATCGACTACACCAAAACTGTCTCCATGGACGACACTGAGCAGTTCGATATCCCCGGTCTCACCTTCGGCATCCCAGACGTGGCCACAGCCTCAGCGGTCATGGACGTCACCGTTGGTGGTGACTTGGACGACGTCACGCTGACACTGGCCCTGGATGCCTGCGCCACTGTGGCCGGATTCTCTGTGTGCGGCTCTGATTTGACTTCTGAGCTTCCGTGGACAGTGCTTGAAGGTTCGTACGATTTCTCGAACATCTGCCAATAACTTTTCGCGTCGCGTGGAAGGCACTCTATTGTGCGGACCCGGATCAGTTGATGCGCCTCGGTGGTTCTTCTTGGGAACTTGGGATTGGCAAACTCTCATTCAAATTTAACAGTAACTCGCTGTATCACACCGTGCTACCATTATCCCACTCGAAACACAGTGCATGACCAACAATTTATCAAACAAAAAACAAAAAACAAACATTCCACCACTGATTGATTACTTACAACAAAATGTGCATTGAATTAAAACAACATGAAGTTGTACTGTTGACGTGCGACGAACAGAAAACCGATTCGTCAACCGTCGGCGGCGCCTGTTGATATATCGCGCTGCTGCGCCGCTGCCGCAGGTCGAAGCCCACGGAGCCGTGGTGTTGCGCAGCTACTGGTTCTTGTCCGCCTCCAAGTGGCTCTGCGAACGCACTTAGTTCTTTTTCCGCTGTTGGTTTCCTGAAGCATTGTTGTTGGCGCCAGAAGACGAACTGCCTCCATTGCGATTGCGGTTGGTCTTGGTATTGCCGCGTCCACGGCCACGGCCGCCAGAGCGCCCTTTCCCTCGGCCTCGTCCTCGGCCGCGGCCACGTGACTTGTTGCCGCGGCCTCTTCCACGAGAGTTGTTGGAGTGGCCATTGTTCTCTGGAGACTGCCCGGCCTGTGGCCCATTGTTGTTGTTGCGCTGAGGTCCGCGGTTCTTGCTTCGGTTTCCTCTCGGGCCCTTAGACGTTGCTGGTTGTGACGAAGCGGCAGCGTCATCTGCATGGCCCTTTTGAGAGCGTCTTTGCTGAGGCTTCTTGGAGTTGCCGTGTGCTTGCTTGCCAGACTGCTTAGAGTTTCGCTTTTGGCGTTGCTGCTTTTGCTTGTGTCCTCCTTTCCGCTGCTGTTGCTGCCGTGACGGTTGCTGGACGTGTTGCGGCTCCGACTCGGCCGCAGCTTGGCGCTGGGCAACTTCCGCGCCTGTGTTGGAATCCCCATCGGCGAGAACTTGTCCACCTGTGGACGAAGCTGACGCTGCAGAGCTGTAGTTTGCGGCGAGATCTTCGCCCTGGCCAGCACTGCTGGGGTCGTTGCCCCAGCTCGCACTCATGCCCAGAAAGTCTTCGTACTTGGGCCCAAAGCCGAAGGTCCCAAGCGACGACACACCACCAGCCCCAGGGTTACCGTTGGTCCCATTGTTTGCTCCCAAACTGCTTCCGGCTAGATCTGGACCGTCACTGCCGCGGTTTTGAATGCCGCCAAGAGAGGATCCACCGGCGCCCCACAATTGGGTTGAGAATCCAGACGAAAAAGCCGAAAAGATCGTTGCCGACACTTGCACTTCTGGTGTCCCCCCGATATCAAGCGCTTGAGGATTACCCATTGCGCCATCGGCAGCGGCGGCCAGCATTGGGGACGGCGGGACATTGCTGCGTGGGTGATCTGGTTGGTCGTTTTGCTGAGCCTGACTGCGCGGGACGAAGGCGCGTCCATGCGGATTCAAGCCGCTTGTTGTCGCAGGGTCTTCAGCAATCTGCGACGTCCCTGTCGTTGTTTTGTCGGTTGCGGGAACGACCTCATCCGCTTGACGTATGGGTTGCTCATTCTGAGCTAACTCTCGCTGCCGAGCCGCAGCCTGTTGCTGCTGTTGTTCAATCATGGCTGCATTGCGAATGCCCAACTGTTGCTGGTGCTGCTGGTGCATGCTTGAGAATTGTTGGTGATGGTTGAGGTGTTGTGGCTCAGAATGCTGTTGGGCTGACAACTGGTGTTGGTATGCCAGTCCTGGTGGACCCAGGACTGAAGCCGAGGGTTGGAATTGCAAGTACCCGGGGTCAGGAAATGGTGCACCTGGTTGATTCGAGTAACGACCCCAAGACGCTTGCGAGTAAGGATACTGTTGCCGTTGGAATTCTCCGTGGGGTTGCCCTGGCGCGTGCTGCGGTCCGCTTTGATGAGGGTTGACGTGACCAGAACGTGGCTGTCCATCTTGGGATTGCGGCAGCGTCGACCCATTTCCACTAGCAGCAGGCTGCTGCTGTGGGCCGTCTTCTGACCCTATTTGAGCGCCAGTGGACGACAGGCTGTCGCCCCACGACGGAGAAGCGGACCCAACACCGAAGCCACTCGAAAAAGTGTTCGTCAACCGCGGAATGAAGCCACCACCGCCATCCTCAGCGTCGTCGCCAGCGGCATTAGCGTCTTTGCGGTTCGCAGCACTCGAGGACACTTCTTGGTCGCGATTGTCCAGCGACGAAGGGGTGAACACCTGGCTTGAAGGCAGCAACGAGCTGTCCGCATGGCCTGGGCTGTTGTCCGCCAAAGAGTCAGCTGCCTCTTCGCTACTGTACTGCTTATTGTCAGGCCGCCCGCCGGTGTGGTCACTTCCTTCCACGGCAGCGTGTGCTGCTTTTGCTTTTGCTTTTGCGACTATAGCTGCCTTGCGGGCTGCTTTTGCCTTCGCTACCTTTTCACGCGCCGCTGCACGAGCACGGGCCTTTTCGGCTTTGTCAGCCTGTGCTTTGCGGCGTGCTTCTTTGGCTATCTGTTGCGTATTCTTACCCTTGCCTCGGTCTTGTGAACCAGTTTTGACGTTGCTACCTTCAGATGACGGTTTGTCAGTGCTCGACTGAGCGGACGTCGATTTTCGTTGCGGTTTCCCGACAGCGGTTCCTTGATCTTGTGGCGGCTCCTTGCGTCCACTCGCTACGCTGGCGAACGACAGCTTCGGCACAACGCTACGTAACGCAGGGTTCGCAATGGGCTTAGTTGCGGAAGGCTGAGGTTGGCTGCTCGAGGCAGCGACAGTCGATTTCTTGTCGTCTCTTGATAGACGCTTAGATTTGTCAGACTTGGATTGCGGCATGGAGGCCTTGGAATCAGGCTTCTTGCTTGTAGAAGACTTTGCGCGCAAGGGCACACTTGATCCGGCGGTGTTGTTGCCAGACCTTCGAGACGACTTGCCCGACGTTTTTCCTGCCGTGCCAGTCGTCTTCGCCTTGGACGTCAAAGTTGAGCTCTTCTGTGCTTTAGCGGATTGCTTTGTTGACTCCAACTTTTTTGGGTCAACTGTGATGTATGATCCACTTTTGTGATCGAACAGCTTCTTTTTCTGCGAAACCGGCCGCCGCGACGAATTTGGGTCGATCGTAGTTTTGGCGATGGTTTTGACAGGCTTTGCCGTTGGCGCGGCCGAATCGGGCTGCTGGGATCGGCCAGCAGCTGACTGCGGGACGCCCGAAGTTGAACTTTGAGTGACGCTGGCGTCGGTTGTTGGAGAAGGTTTCTTCCAAGCGTCTTGGGGCGGTTGTGCACTCGTCGCAGACTGAGCACTCGTCGCGACACGTGCGGCGGATGAAGCAGACCGCAATGTTGCTGAAGACCGATTCCGACCACCCAAACTAACGGGAATCATTTTGGGAGTGCTCTGGCCTCGTTTCACCGCGGCCAAGGCAGCAGCAGCGGCTGCTTCTTCAAGTTTCTTGGCGGCAGCTTCTTCGCGCCTTTTGGCGGCGGCGAGCCTGGCTTCTTCTTCCCGTCGCCTGGCCTCTTCTTCTTCGCGTTTCTCGCGCTCCTTCTCTTTCTGCAGGTTGAGCAACGCTTGCTGCCTGTGGAAATCGTCGGTGGATTTCACCACCACATTGGAGAGAGGTTGACCTTCCTCTGACTTGTTTGTTGTGTCAAACGTTTGGGACTCATATGCATCTGCTTGACGGGCTGCATTGGGATCGAATGGTTGGCGCTTGACCTGTGCATTCCCAGCGGCGGCAGGGCGAGGTTCTGCACCGGCAGCATTGTCAGCGCGCGTGGTGCTAGCAGCTGCGCTGCCTTGTAGGACTTCTGTCGACACGTCCTCGGCGTGTCCAGTGGTTGCAGGTGGCGGAGGCGCACGGTGAATAGTCCCCTCGGTTCGACTGAATGAGTTTGGATCGGGGTTGTACACTCGGCCGTTGCTGCGATATGACTCGGTGCCTCGGCCGTCGCGCCGCCGAGGGCGACTGTAGTCACCACTGTAGGACCGGTCACGATCGGGACGGACGGGCGCCTCTCGCAAGGTGGCACGCCGCTCGCATCGCTCACGGTCGTGACGCTCACCGATTCCGCCCAGCTCCAGCACCTCGAAGGGTCGAACTACACGGCCCCCCGTGAG
>ENA-OWNT01003836-OWNT01003836.1-seawater-metagenome-genome-assembly--contig:-NODE-3836-length-13764-cov-4.224447_pt1 | contig 13764 bp, 22 predicted proteins | sample MGYA00238136_ERZ651165 | MGnify/ENA primary metagenome ERZ651165 (study PRJEB26861, sample SAMN08777766) | seawater metagenome | isolation source: coastal seawater | place: USA: Florida | collected...
CACGTCATGTGCCGCAATTAAGTCACGACTAGCGGACTGGTGTCGGGGTTTCCTGTTGGCTGGGAGAATGTTTGGTTGCGCTCTTTGCTTTGATGCCTTCTTTCTTTCTTTAATGTTTGTTCTTCAGTTTCTTTTCTGCTTTTGATTGATGTTTTGACGCTTTGGACCCTTCGTACCATTTGAAGGTAGGGCTATGGTATTGCAGTCATTGCAGAGCTGTTTCTTGCCTGTTGGTGCCTTGCTTATCATTTATTAATTAATTGTGTTCTTCCGCGGTGCATCTGGCAGTAAATTATCAATCAAGAGAACCACAACTCTTCGAAACCGTGCGAGTTGACGTGCGGAGCGAGACGGCGGGTCAGCACTTGAGCATTTCCACAATCACACTGCACAGTCAAGGGTTAGCTGCCAATGTTAAAAGGCCTCCGTCTTGCTGCCAGCGCCTCCTGCAGTTGCGCCGACCTTCTTTTGTTCGTATTCCGTCGTTGTGGCCATTTCCACGTCGCCGGCATCGTCCACCTTCTCTTCATGTTGGTGCCGAGCTACACAACAATGCGCTTTGACAACATTGCGCTGGTAGCAAGTCCTTTGAATGACCAAACATAGTTTCAAAGGTGATCAATTACAAGAACCGAAAAGAAACAATAGTTGAAACGCCGGTTTACTGCAACCGCGTGGGGTTTGTCCGTGTCACAGTAAGAAGCACAACATTTGAAACACGAACGTACTTGAAACATGCGTTGGCAGCCGCGTCGACGCCGTACATGAGCAAATGGCACGATATCAGAGCCGCGAACAAAATCGCAATCCAAATCGGGGCCCACGCAGTCCTCGACTGGCAGAAGAATACACCACACACACATGAAGACATGACAGTTAAGGGCGAGGAAAGTAATGTGAGAATACACAAGAACAGCAACATCGCCAGCGGTACCCCATAGAAGTCAGCATTCGTATCAAAAAAGGCATATGGGTAGCACCCCCAACCCGTGTGGTAATAAATAAAGTGGAAGATGGCGTAGACTTGGAGAGTAAGCCTATCGTTGGACGGCAACAAAAGATTGAAGAAACTTGCAGTTTCGAAGACACATTCGGCGCCTCTTACGCAGAAGTTATCATGTTGGCCCAACATGACGGAACTGCTGATATGATGACTTCGACGACAATGACGATGGCATTGATAGGGCCGTGGGCGATGAGGTTGAAAGCATTCACAGGAGTTGTGCTGCTCGCCAATACAGTCCAAAACACAATGTCTGACACGCCACATGAAGAAAACTGTAAGCTGACACGTTGCACAGACAGAGCGATGGCTCTCGACGCTCCGGCGCGCCAGGGCCGAGAAACAACAACTCTTGCCAAACGTACCGACGTAGAGGATCGACATGGCCATATTTTCGTAAAACAGGCCATGAATGATATCCAATCCATCTGCAGCATCGCCCTCCTTTCTGACAAAGCAGTTGCTTGGTTTGCCCATGAGACCTGGTGCACATATTGTCCGTTACTATATTGTGCTGACACGAAGCAAGGCCACGCGCGAAGGAGGCGCACGAACCCAGTAAACCCCGCAGGGATGTCAAGGTCGCAAACGCGAAATAGATCCACGTGCAAGTGAGCGTCAAGTTGGTGAAGTAATACAAATTGACTTCCATATACCAAGCAAAGCACCCAATCCATAAAAAGTTCACGGCACGCCACACCAGCAACCCAATCGCTCCATTTCGTCGCTGCAAGAGGCGTGTTTCGTCATCCTGTCATCGTGGGCGGCAGAAGCAAGCCGAACGAAACCACAGTCAAGTCGGACGAAGCACAGAGGTCGCCACAGATTCACGAAACACCGTATTTACCTCTTTCGCAACTTGCCCCAAGGAACGGCAGCAGGTCTGAAATCGAGCTTCGTACAGGTGGCGCGCTGGCATTCTTTTCCAATATGCACAAGCGGTGACACTGTGCCAGACCGCAAATACTACCCACAGAGTCAGCACACATGCGGCAAATATTCCGATTTGTGTGGCGGACAGGCTCGGATCCTCCTCCTCGACGACGTCAAATCGGGCTTCTGATCCACACGCATAGAGGGTGGAGTTCAACGTCGTCGTGGTCGTACTGGCTGTGGTGGCCATGTTTGTTGCACAACAGCCCTTTCAGCCGACTCCCCACACAGCGAGAACGAGATTGAAGTTTGCCACGGATTCACGGAAATAGTATCGCCAGGTTATTTTGAACTTTCGAAGCCCCAATCGCCGCCAGCCTTCGCACAACGATATTCGGCGTAAATGAAGCTGCCCATATGCCCCAACAGCCCGGTGCCACCCATTGTCGCAGCTGCAGCAACAAAGTTAGCCGCATCGCGGACACATGCCTGTGGTGGTTGATATTCCTTCTCATGCGTGAAGCTATCCGACAATCGAGTAGCTAGTATGCTCGTGTACGAGGGACGAATGCAGCGACTCACAATGCGGTGCAACGTGTGCCGCACCATGCTGGTGGCGATTCCACCCTCGTCTCGCATTGCAAGTTACTCAGTCACCGTCTTCGTCGTCGTCGTCGGCGGCGGCGGCGGCGGCGGCGATGGTGGTGGTGTCGTCTGCACGTTGCCGATTGATGTCTCATGTGTGTGTGTGTCCCGTGTCTGTTCGACAAAGTATCTACAAATAGTGTTGTTGTAGTTGTTGTTGGTGATGGTGGTGGCGGTGCTTGGTGTGGAGGTGGTGTGTTGGGTGGCTGTGGTATTTGCTCTTTGTTCCGACTGTCCGTGTCATGTCTGTTGGTGTGATACATGTCTGTGAAAATGCACGTCTGTGCTGCGTGATGCACGTTGTGTCGATGTCGCGCTGCGTACGTCGGTGGTTGCGTGATGACACGGTGATGCTGTGTTGTCACCGTATAGCTTCAACCTCGACTAGGATATATTTGTTGCAGTCAGACAGCTGCGCCGTATCCTGATTTCCTTTTTTTCTTTTCTTTTTCCGTTTGGCGTCTTCTTCCGCCATGCGTGTAAAGACCGCTGTTGCCGTTGTCGGTGCGATGGCCGCCGGCGTCCCAGCCGTGCAGGCCGGGTGCCCCTTTGCGAACGGAGGCGCCCAAGCGTACACAGGCCCCGGTGTTCCCGTCGCGCCGCATGCCCTTCCAGCGTCCTACATGGAGAGGCGCCGCGCCGAGTATGCAGGTGGCGCCGAAGTCGATGATGTTGACGACGAAGCGGAGTACCTGGCAGCTCTGCAGGACCTTGATCTGCAAGCCGTCGAGGATGACCTTGTGGAACTATTCGAGGATTCTCAAAACTGGTGGCCGGCCGACTTCAACCACTACGGTCCGTTTTTCGTACGATTGGCGTGGCATTGCTCCGGCAGTTATCGGGCGTCGGATGGCCGCGGTGGATGCGGCGGTGGACGCCAGCGCTTCGAGCCTGAGCTGTCGTGGGACGACAACACCAACTTGGACAAAGCTCGTGCCCTGTTGCAGCCGATTAAGCTCAAGTACGGCAAAGGCTTGTCCTGGGGAGATTTGTTCATCCTCGCTGGAACAACGGCCATTGAGTCTATGGGCGGGCCGAAACTAGGTTTCTGCGCCGGACGTCGTGACGACGACGATGGGTTCCAGTCCGAGGCGCTGGGCGCCACACCGTACCAAGAAATCATTGCGCCGTGCAAAGTCCAAGGAAACTGCACTGTTCATGAGGTTCGCCGCTTTTGCAACCGCATGTGCATGTTGTGTTCTCAATTGCCCACTGCATGTGGTGACCCCATTAGATTCTGCTTTGACTTCACCGTTCGCGTTCGCGTTGTTCGTGCTGTTCTCTTCATGCACAGCCAGGTGGCACTGAACTTGGCACCTCCACAATCGGTTTGATTTACGTCAATCCGGAAGGATTCATGGGCAAACCTGACCCGAAGAGGAGTGTGGAGCAAATCCGCACCACGTTTAAACAAATGGGAATGAATGACACCGAAGCCGTCGCCCTCATCGGTGGTGGCCATGCTTTCGGCAAGACACACGGTGCTTGCCCTAAAGGAGCCGGGCCGAACCCGAAAGATTCACCTGAAAACCCATGGCCGGGCCTCTGCAACACAGGTATAGCGATCTGTGTTCGTTTGTCAACCTGACTTCTCCTCGTTCACAAGTGTGCTTCCTCCAACCCGCATGCTCGTTCGACGCAGGCAAAGGCTTGGACACTTTCACCAGCGGTTTCGAAGGCCCGTGGACCACGACTCCCACGCACTGGGACAACCAATACTTTTTGAACCTCCTCTACTACGATTGGCAGAAGCACGTCGGTCCTGGCGGCCATTGGCAGGTTCGGCTGTGCGGCACACGACTCCGTTTGTTGCCTGCACTCTCGTGCATTGGTGCTTGACTCTCGTGTTGCCGTCAATGTCGCAGTGGAACGTGTCCAGCGCTCACCCACCGTCAGTTGAGGGACAGGCTGTAATGACTCTGACCACCGACCAGGTCCGTGCGCCTGCCAAAGGCGCTTTTCAACGTCCCTTTTTTCTGTTTACGATGTTCTGCCTGATGCGTACGGTAGGCCCTCTTGCATGATCCAACGTACCGAAGTCTTGTGGAGCGCTTCGCGAATGACACGGACGACCTCACGTACCAATTCAGCCACGCTTGGTACAAGTTGACGACACGCGACATGGGGCCAGTCACTCGATGCCGAGGTGACGAGGTGCCACCACCGCAGCCTTTCCAGGTTGGCATGCCCGCGTCTGGCTGCGACTCGTTGCGGCGCTGTCGCAGCTCATTCTGAACCTCGTGCACTCCTTGACTGTGAATGCCTTGACTAGATGCCGCTTCCCGACCCCCCGGCCCAGCTTCCCGACTTCAGCGATGTGCGCAAAGATGTCGTTAAAGCGATGACGACACCGAACCGCGACGTTCTTGAAATGGATGACAGCGGCACGTACGGCCCTCTGTTCGTCCGTCTGGCCTGGCAGTGCGCTAGCACCTTCCGCGGGACGGACTACCAGGTGCCCATCACCACCTTCGTCTGCAAACTCTCTGCGGTGCGCACCATCTCACGTACTACACATTCGCTTTTGTGCAGGGCGGCTGCAATGGCGCACGCATTCGGTTCGCTCCGGAAAAGGATTGGGTGAACAACGCGTATTTGAACAACGCTCTCGACTTGCTCCAGCCAGTGAAGGACAAATACGGAGACGACCTTACATGGGTACGTTCGTGCGATTTGTGTGTGACATTAAAATGGTGTTCTCGGGGCTGACTCTGGACCCACCCCAAACTCGTACTAGGCTGACTTAATCGTGTTCAGTGGAGGAGTCGCGATTGAAGAAGCCGCAGCGGGCGTCGACGGCCTCGAAGACTTCAGCATCGACTTCACCGGAGGCCGATCTGATGCCGACAGCAGTACTGTACGCACTCCGGCCTATCTCGAGAGCCGTTTGACTGGCGGTCGCAGCTTGAACACTGGGACAATCGGGACCATTGACATCATGCGTGACACGGCGCTGGTGATGGGTGCGTTGCGTTGCGTACTCTCGCAGTCACCGCAGCTGTCTTGCCACTGGTCGCATTTGCATCATTGGCATTCTGCTGATTCGTGCGCAGGTCTAACGGATGAAGAGTTCGTGGCGCTTGTTGGAGGCGGGCACTCGTTGGGACAAACTCATTCTGACCGCAGTGGTTTCCAGACCGGTTCCTGGACGACGGACCCTACAACGTTGGACACCGAATTCTTCAAGAACCTGGTGACGCTGCAATACACGCCCGTGAAAGGCGCCGACAAGAACCACTTGCAATGGCAGGCCGAACTCCCCGACGGCAGCCAGACGGTCTTCATGCTCAATACCGACATGAACCTTTTGTGGGACGTGCAGTATCGCAATATCGCGCAGCGGTTCGCTGAAGAAGGCGGGGACCAAGAGTTCTACACCGCTTTCGCAAGCGCTTGGGTTAAAGTGATGAATGCGGACCGATTCGACCTGACCAAGGACGCTGCCCGCGGCGGCTCTGCTCCGCAAAGGCACCAGGTCGATGGTCCGAGCATGAACGGTGGCGAACAAATCGGTATGGGATACGATGCGTTCCAGCGCCCGGCAGTCGACATCGCCCCAGTCGCAAGAGCGCACCAATGGAACACCGCGGAGGTTAGTTGTGTCGTCGGACCTGTCTGTCGTTGAAATAGCGTTCCTCAAATGCATCCGGCCATCTTCTCACTTACAATGTTTCGTTTGATCATTGACAGATTGCTGGTCTCGCCGTTTCCACCGGCATTGTGGGCTTGTTGTTGGGCGTCGGAATCATGGGATGCCATGCTGCACGGCAACGCAAAAAGACTGTTGTATCCGACAGGGAAATCAAGATCGAACCGTGAGATCAGGTCATCGCCTGACGTTGCACATGTCGCGCCGTGGCCGTGTGCATTGTTCGTCAGCGGCGACATTGCAAAGGCCCCATTTTGCATTGCAGTACGCAATTGCCGCAATTGGTAATACTTTTTACACATAAAAATACGCCCCTTCTCCGACAACATTTCCGCCACTGACGCCTGCGGTGCGGCGCCATCCGTTCGAAAAACACAAGTTGTCGTTCACAGAACGCTCACAGTCGCGCCGACTGGTCTCACGACGCGTGGATTTTTCACAGTCGCACGTAAATTTGAATCGAGCTCACTCCGTAGAAGCCCTTCGACGCAGACGCAGGGAGATTCATTGTTGATCCAAACTGCACAGTTAAAGAGTCCCCGCGATGCGCCTGACGAGCAACAAGCAACATGGCGTCAAAAGCGAAACCACACGAACCACCGCGTCGATCTGCACGCCGGAGCAATGACAATTGTACGACGACGCACCAGTGACACATCAATGGGGGTGGAGAACCGCCCTTCGCCCAAAGCAGCGCCGCACGAGTCTATCATGCCCCTGTAGTCCGACACATCATACCGGTCGGTCCACACGTACTCTGGGGTCGACTGCTTCCCGCCCGTCGCTATCTTCATGAAGGCAGACTCCCCATTCCAAGCATCAATGAAGTGAAACGTGGCCGTGACTCGTACTTTCGTGTGTGTTGGAAGACCTAACAGGGTTGGCACAAAGATCAGAGCAGAGACGATGTGTGAAGGGGGGAAACTCGCAGGTGGCGCGTGGTGTTGGTGGTGTTGGGAGGCGAACGATGACACGAACCTGTGAACGTTTTCTGAATCGACGACATGGCCAGACCTTCGTAGCCACCCAGCATGTACAGTCCTCCTCTGCACTGTGAAGTGGTCACGGGCTCGCCCCCGGCAACTTTGGTCCAGCCAAGCTGGCCGGCGCTAAATTCCTCGTCCGCAACGAGTGCCCACTGCATTGTGTCGTGGACATACACTCCAGTCGCCGCGCTCAAAGCGCCAGCCGCGAGCATGTGAGTTCTGGCGACCAAGTCGCCGGTCTCGCTGATGGTAATGATGTCGGAATCTCCTTGGCGGATGGAGAACGTCCCTGACTTGTCCGCCTGCATGGAGTAAGCGGGTTTGCCTTTCGACAAAAGAACTAAACTGGCCGCCTGGCCGCTGGCGGCTTCCACCGTGAGAGAGGCTACTTTTGTCCCCGGGGCGGAAAACTTGGCGGGTGCGTCGTCGGCTAACGCCCCGTCAGCCCCAGCTGGCAGGATCGCACCGCACCAAGCGCCGAGCGTGCAGCAGAACGCTAAAAGCGTCCCGGCGTGCACCCACATGTTGATTCTGGTGCCCCGACGCTTCTCGAAGGTTTCGACGGCTTGGTTTGGGAAAACGTAACGAGTGTTTCAGCTTCTTCGTTCAGCGTCGAAGAAACCTCTGGCGAAAAAACAGGAGACGAAGAAACGCGATGGTCACGGACATCTCAAGCAGTCTCAACCACAGGCCGGACAACCATTCATTCATGATGCTAAGGAAAACAATCAAGAACGAACCGCAACAACCAACCAACCAACGAACCGACGACACACCAACCAACACGCACACCAAAGTGGGAGGAACCGTCCGGCTCTCGCTTGGTGCACGATTGAATCCGCTCGTAGAAGACACCACTGCCGCAACTTGACGCCATCGACCGCAACCCACAACCAATAACGACACAACGACGCCACCGCCAACGACCACGCGCCGCCAACAACGACGACGACGACGACGACGACGTGACCAATAACAACACTTCGTTTGACTCGAAGTTGAGTGACGACGACGACGACAACGACGACAACGACGACAACGACGACGACGAACGAACGAACGATTGCAAAGAGCAAAGAACAAAAATCCAAAAGCGAAATCCAAAGAAAGAAAGAAAGTGAAAGCGAACGAACGAACGAACGAACGAGCGAACGCAAACGACCGACAGTCGACCGACGTCATCGTGTAATTACACGTTTCTCACACTCCCCACCACCGCCCTTCTGCGCACTCCACTCCCCTCCACACTGCGTGTAATTACATCATTCACCAAATTTTTACACGTTTCCGCCACTTCTAAACGTGTAATTACACGTTTTGTCTCTCTCCTAACGTGTAATTACACGTTTCCAATACTCACCGCATTCCCATACAACGACGCATCTTTCCGCCCTCCGCCGCCCATCGCTCCCCTTCCGCTCCCAACACAACAATGACTGCAGCTGACTTTGTCGTTTCTTTACACTCTCTGCATCTCCCAACCCTCGCACACACCGCGAACAAAGCGTCGTTTTATATGGCATCACAGTGAGTATCACCAAAATATGTTTGAATAATCAAATAGCATGAAAGTGCAATGTGTTGCTAAATTACGCATCGTGTTGTCCAGAAACGGTAATTCCCGTATCGAGGTATATCACACCACCTGAACGCAGTATATTTGTACATCCACGAATGACACTTCGACCAGAATTCTCAACACAGAACTGGCTGGCTGGCTGGATGTTTGGACTTTCTTTGGTCGATCGACTGTGCCGCCGGAGGACTGTCTGAGCCGAGCGATGTGTGACGACGACGGACGACGATGACTTCGCGCGTTAGTCCCGTTCCGCGATACATCCACTCCGCGTTCCCATAACACAGTCATGATATCCTCAAATGGGACGTTGTCCAATTCGCGTAGCATGCACATAAGTGTCGTTCCCGGATACATCCACGACAGTGAACGAGCGTACGGTTGTACATATCCTCAAACGAGACTATGTGGTATCTGCGACGTCGTCATCGCGCGCGCACCGTCGTTCGTCGTCCGTCGTTCGTCGTCATTGCTGCGTCATGCAGCCACACCGTCGCACCGGCGCACCGCACCGTCCGCCGTTCGTTCGTTCTTTCGTTCAATCGTTCGTTCGTTCGTTCGTTCAATCGTTCGTTCGTTCGTTCGTGCGTGCGTTCGTTCGTTCGTGCGTTCGTTCGTTCGTTCGTTCGTGCGTTGGATGGATGGATGGACACTGTGACGTCGCTGGTGCTGTCGTCGTATCATACATACGGTGGGTGTAGTTGGTGTGGTGTGGTGTGGGCGGCGGACGCGCGCGTGCGTGCGCGGACGGGACGGTGCGCCGGTTTGGTTGGACTGGTGCAGTATGGATCGACCGGCGGACCGACCCGCGGGCCGACCCGCGTGCTGTTGTGAACTCGCAAGCTGGGCGCGAAAACAAGCGTTGGAGATGAGATGTTGTCGGGCGCTGCGGCTGCCGTATGTCATAGTTCATAGTTGGATCCACTCGCTCCTCTGACTGAGGAGTGCGCGGGTGCGGGGAGAAGAGTGGACGTGGTGGACAGTGCAGTGGCACGCAACGGCGCACGGCGTATGATATCTATCTTGCACGCAGTCAGCCTCTCCCACTGTTCGCTGTCAAATTGCGGCAGAGCTGCGGACTGCGGGAAAGTCAGAGTCGAGTGTGCTGTGCCGTGCTGTGTGTGTTGCGTGACGCAGCGCGCGGAAGGGAGCGAGGGAGGGGCAGCGAGCCGACCGTTCGTTCATGCTCCACTTGCGCGCGCGCATTGATTGGCGGCTGGTGCGCTGGCGCACGACGACCGGGCAAACCCCAACCCACGTCCAGCAGAGTTTCTCCAGGACTGTACTGCTGTGCAGGCCGCGGCTTTTCGGACCACGGATACCGACACGGCGTGTGCCCGCGCAAACAGCCCGTGCCAGTTCAAAAAGCGACAATGTGCGCTGGCGCGGACCGTCACGTTCACCATTTCACCGGTGCCAGCGCACGCGCGAATGGCGTCTGTCGGCGACGCCGCGCCACGGCCGCCGCCGTCTCACAACGTGTCCTCGCTAGCAACGCCAGCACATCGTTTCGCGACGGGGCGGGCTTTTGTAGGAGCGCGCGCGCTGTCCACGGCTGACCGAACAGCATCGCACGCGGAGGACACCAGATGGGCTCAGTGCAATCGTGCTGGACGCGTACAATGACCCGAACGCGCGGAAACAACCGCAGCGACCCCGAGCAAACGCCGGTACACCGATCACCGTTGCATACAGCAGCAGCACCCTGCTCTCGGCAAGGGCTGCCGTCGCCGCAGGCAACACGGAGACCTGGTTGCCGAAGATTGGTCGACAGTGGAGCGATGCAACGAAGAGGTCGTGCACGACAATCCTGTTTTGTTTCCGCTTTCATTTTTTTGACAGAGTCTGTGTGTCTCGATTTTGCCACTGCAACCTTCATGTTTAGAGTATAAACATCAACAACTTCCAACATCACTTCGTTCATTTTTCATTTACTGAAAAGTGCGACCGTCAGCAACGACAACCGACTGAGAGCCGTCCGTGATGTCGTTGCTGAGGCGCGCCCTGTGTTCAGCGGCTAAAGTCTGCGAATCTCGCGGACCCTTCGCCAAGAGGTCAATCTCTAAGAACGCGGCCGCCGAGAACGCCAACAACACTGCGCGTAGTCCGTGGGGTGCCTCCACCACACAGCTCAGGGTCGTCGATGCGCATTGTGCGGGCGAACCTGCCCGCGTCGTCGTCGGAGGGGTGCCCCCGATCCACGGCCGCAGCGTGAGAGACCAGCGCGCTACATTCATGGAGACCATGGACGGATACCGCAAGCTGCTGCTCACGGAGCCACGCGGTTACCCTTGCCAGAACGCCAACATCATCGTCCCACCTTCTGAAGAACACCCGGAAGCGGCCTATGGGTTCATCATCCTCGAGCAGAACAACATATACCCGGCCATGAGCGGCCACAACTGCATCTGTGTCGCCACCGTCCTGCTCGAAACCGGCATGATACCCATGGAGCACCCCATCACGAAGTTCCAGCTTGAAGCGCCCATTGGGCTGGTGGACATAGAAGCCGAGTGCGCCGACGGCAAGGTGCTTGCCGTAAAGCTGCGCAACGCCCCGGCTTTCGTCGGAGCCCTGGACGTGACTGTAGACGTCCCGGAGATTGGCCCAGTGCAAGTAGACATCGTATTTGGCGGGATGTGGTACGTCATTGTGGATGCAGAGAGCGTCGGCCTCGAGTTGACGTCCGCCAACGGCAAAGAAATCTGCCGCCTTGGCGAGATGATTAAGGTAGCAACTCGCACGCAGCACCCGGTCACCCATCCTGAAATGGACTATCCGGGTACGCCTCGCCGCAAACAAGTCAAACCAAGGTGTTGTCTACTTTGGAATTCACGTTGCATTGGTGCTATGTGTTTTTGCATCTTGCTCGCTGTGCAATGACGCTTCAGGCCCCGACATTTTGTGTTTCCGTGGTCCCGCCGCGCCATTGTCACCGGCTCACTCGAAGAATGCAGTGGTGATGTCCAACGGCGCCTTAGATTGGTGAGTAGTTTGCTTGCATCGTCATCAATGTCAGTTGTTGCCCTCACTTCATTCTTCAACGTGCACCGCGTGGATGCAGGGACAAGCCTGAAACCTGGACTGGGATGATCGATCGATCGCCGTGTGGCACCGGCACTTGTGCCGTCATGGCCCAGGTCAGTAAGGACCGCCTAACATCGTGGAAACCGTACTTGCATTGTGTTGCTAACGCAACGTTTTGCTTGGGTGTGCGTTAATTAGATGTGGGCAAAGGGACAGTTAGACATCGGCCAAGAATTCATTCATGAAAGTATCGTTGGAACTCATTTTTATGGGAAGTTAGAGGTGGGTTTGCGGACGTCCCTCACACGTGTGCGCCGTCCTGCATCGAAGCGGTGCGGTCATAATCAAGTGTTGTGTTTACACCTACACCCATTGTACATTGCAGGAAGAAACCACGGTTGGCGTGCATACTGCGGTGACGCCATCGGTGGCTGGGTGTGCGTGGATCACGCAGTACTGTGACGTGATAGTGCACCCTTCCGACCCGTTCCCGACCGGCTACACCGTTGGTGACATTTGGGCGGCATGAAAGCAATCGCGATGTCAGTCGCTGCCGACTAAATCCCATCAATTTTGTTGGGCAGTGTCGTGGAACACGCCATAGTTATAGAAAAAAGAACTAAAAAATCAATGACTGGTATGTAATAGTAATAGAAAGATCTCAAAGCACAACCCTTCGGCCTGTAGAAACACCGAGCGTGCTCGGCGAACCACTACATGCATTGTGACTCCACGAGCCACTTATGATGGAGCTGGTCCGTCAGTTGGCAACCACCACATAACACCGCCAGCCCAGCAACTCTACCGCTGTCATCAACCACCACAAAGAACAACGACAGAACACACCAGCACAGTGCATCCGGACAAACGGTTTGTTCTCAAAAAATAAATTAACCTTGCAGGCGCGTCTAGCCGTGTGCCATTCAAGGCGGCTCACCCTCATTCAAAGCCGAGATGCAAAAGTTGTAGTATCTGCGCACGAACTCTTCCCGATACGTCGCAACAACTTGAAACTGACCTGATGGATGCAGAACGGTTTTCTTGCTGCTGTCAAACATTTGGTCCCAACAAGCCTTCGGGTCTGAAACCCACATTGCGTTGATTTTGTCGTCTTTGAACATGGGACATGAGGCCGACAGACACAGGTCGCCGACACCCTCCAAGCGGAAGAGGCCTGCGTTGGACCACTTTCTCCCAGAAAACGCTATGGTCCCATGAGAGTTCTTCTTCACGTTCTTGCAAAACTGCCACTCCTTCTTGAAGCCGCGAGCTTTCTTTTGCGGGACAAAATGGAGATTTCTGTCGGTGGAATTCACAATCGTAATGTGGAAAGTCTTTTTCATGGCAACTTTCATCGGCGCAGTGACGATGCGCACACCCGTGCGCAGCGCTTCCATTTCAGGTGTGTTCAAGTTGCAACGCATCGTGACACGCGTGGAGGTCTGCGTTTCAGTTCATTCTCCCTTTTCAGGCGTCTGCGTGAGTGACCAGCGATCAACTGTGTGTCGCCAAACAACGAGGCACGAGAAAATCTGCAAACGTGCGCCGATTCTGAAAGCCGATGCAAGCGATATATTCAAAAGTGCAAGCGACGCTGCACAAAAAGTGAATGACTCAATGAAACAATGGATCAATGACTCACTCGGTATTTCAGTGCACGGGCGAGTGAAACAATGCGTCGTCGAATCCAGCGCCTGCCACCTCAACGGCCGTTCACACGTCGGCGGCGGAGTGCTGACCACCAACCGCGCTCCACGACAAGATAACGACGACAAGCAACGACGAACGACGACGAACCACGGAAAACGACGACGACGACGACGACGACGACGACGACGACGACGACGACGACGACGACAACATCTATGGATGACGACAACGAGAAACGAGAAACGTGAAGCGAGAAACAATGAACGACGACGACGACGACAACAACGACGACGACAACAACAGCGACAACAACACAGACGACGACACAAACGACGACACAAACGACGACGACGAC
>ENA-OWNT01003837-OWNT01003837.1-seawater-metagenome-genome-assembly--contig:-NODE-3837-length-13762-cov-3.910851_pt1 | contig 13762 bp, 9 predicted proteins | sample MGYA00238136_ERZ651165 | MGnify/ENA primary metagenome ERZ651165 (study PRJEB26861, sample SAMN08777766) | seawater metagenome | isolation source: coastal seawater | place: USA: Florida | collected...
AGACGGCACGCCGATGCACGGCCGCGACCTCCTCGGGGTGGTGCTCGACCCAGGTGTCGGCGGCGTGACCAAGGGGCAGGCCTGCTTCCTGCAGGGGGGTGCCCATGGCGGCGTCGAGCCTTCCGGCATGGAGCGTGACGGAGGGCACGCGCTCAGTGCACCCACTCGTCGTCGTTGGGGCGGTTGTTGCTCCGACCCCCTTCGATCACCTGGAAGCGCCGAAGCTCGGCCTCGATGCTGGTGGCCTTGCGCTGCAACGTGCGCCGCCGGGCGCCCGGGCCCACCCCCCACCACCAGCCGGCCACACCGGCCCAGACCCCGACGCCCTCGGCGGTGTGGAGGCTGCGGTCGAGGAGGAAGAACACCACGCTGAGGGCGAGCGTGCCCCACACGATGACCTTGCCCGACACGGGCAGCACGAAGAAGAGGCGGACCACGCCGGCCGGCATGGCCAGACCGAACATCACGAACAAGGCGGCGGTGGACATGGTCCAGCCCATGGTGCCGCCATCGGGAATGAGACCGATGCCGTCGAGCACGAGGGGGATGACCGTGCCCCCGACCATGCCCGCGGCCAGGCCCCGCTGCCACACCTCCCGGTCGAGCACCTGCTCGATGGCGGGGAGGATGAAGTACAGCACCAGGAGCCCGATGAGGACATTGAACAGCGCGCCGCTGTCGTCGCCCTGCACCAGAAACCGCAGGACCGGCTGGTACAGCGCGAAGCCCTGGCCGAAGGGATGCCACACCACGTCGTACACGGGCACGCCGACGTTCCTGAGCACCAGCTCCAGGACATAGAGCGCGAAGAGGCCCCCGAGGACCTGGTTCATCCACGGAGGCGCCGGCGGGAGCTGGAAGGAGGGCGTGCCTTGCATGGGCCACGGGTAACGCCGACGACGATGGACTCCCAGCATGACCCTTGCGTTCCGAGGCCCGCCCACGGTAGACCCGGGGCGAGGTGGCGGCTTGAGCACGGACCTGCAGCTCCTGGCGATCGACGGCGACATCGATCCTGGAACCACGTTCAATCTCTATCCTGAGGAGCCGCTGGCCATCGGGCGGTCGTCCCGAGGCCTGCAGCTTCACGACCCCCTGGTGTCCATCCAGCACGCGCGCATCGAGTGGCAGCATGGGCGCGGCTATGTCGTCACCGACCTCGACTCGGCCACGGGCACCTGGGTCGACGAAGAGTGCATCCAGAACGCGTCCCGCCCCATCGGGGTGGGCACCAAGCTGCGCTTCGGCGAGACCATCTTCCAGGTGCAGAACCGCCGTCGCTACCCGGTGTGGTTGTCCTGGGTGATGGCCGCGACCCTGGTGTTCGGGCTCGTCTCGCTCGCCTTGACCATCTGGCTCCGGTCTCAGCCCGTTGCCGCCCCGGACCTCCTCTACAAAGAGCCCATCCGCCAGGGCAACACCTCGTCCGCGACCCTCGCGGTGCCTCGCCGCTTCGCCCGCAGGCGTGGCATCGACATCACCTCGCTCAAGATCCGTCGGGTGACCGACTACGACTACGACGGCATCGACGAAGTGTGGCTCCGCGACGGCGACGAAGCGGAGTACGTCATCACCTTCGCCCCCGACGGCTCCTGGGCCGACCTCGGCTCGCTGCCGGCGGGGTGCCACGACCGCTCCATGGGGGCGCCGGGCACGGTGCCCGAGCAGTTTCCGGCCCTCGACTGCAAGAACGAGCACTACCTGTTCACCGATGGTCAGTATCGCTTGGTCGGCCACGACGGCGTGGTGGTCTGGGCCGAGTGGAAGGAACCGCGCAAGAAGGCCCCGGAGCCAGGAGCCCATGGCGAAGCCGAGGCGCCGCCGGCCGCTGTCGAGCCCCTCATCGCCACCGAGGGCATCACGCCCATCCGGGTCGTCCTGAAGGAACCGTCCCGCCTGGCCGGTCTCCTCGCCGATCGTGGCGTCACCGAGCCCGTCCACTACGTGATCTGCGAAGACGCCTTCCGTGGCCTGCGTGCGCAGGTGCTCACCCAGTCCGGCGAGATCCGCGCGCTCTCCCCGGGCTGTCTCGGAAACCTCAAGTTCACCAACCCCGCGGCGGGTCGGCCCATCGCCATGGCCACCACCGCCTGGGGCCGGAAGGCCCTCGTCGACGACCTCAACGTCTTCTACGCTGGCTCCCCGGACGGCCTCTTCCTGGAGGCGGAGCACCAGGAAACCCTCGAGCAGGCCGCGGCCTCGCCGGGATTCGCCCGAGGCGATGTGAAGGTCACCGTCGACTTCACGCCGATCTTCGTCGACCCCCTCCCCAAGGCCGACGAGCCGCTCCCCACGGGCCGCCGCCCCATCCCGAGGGACCAGCGCGTCGAGGTGGCTGCCCCCGCTGTCAGCCATGTGGTCTCGGTGCAGGGCACGGCGGAAGTGGCGGCGGGTGGCTGCGCCAAGCTCCGCGTCTACACCGAGCCCTTCCTCTGCACGGGCCTGTGCTCCGGCGACTTCATCCGCGTGGAGGAGGTCGGCTGTGGGCCTGCCCGCCCCGTGTTGAGCGTCGACTACGACGGCGGCACGGTCGACGGCATCGTCGACGACCTCCACGTGCGAGCGGTGGTCGAGACGGGCGCCACGGGCGTGCTGCGTGCCCGCCTCGGCTGGCGGAACGCCGACAAGTGAGTCCCGAGCGTGGGTGCTCTTGCTAGGGCATGCACCGTGCGCTACTGTTCATGTGTTCACTACCGAACACCTGTGCAGTGCCGGAGGCGCCCCGTGGACGACCTGTCCCCTCGCCAGAGCGAGCTCCTCGACTTTCTCGTGAGCCACCTCGACCAATACGGCGTGGTGCCCAGCTACCGCGAGTGCGGTCGGGCCCTGGGCATCGGGTCCACCAACGCCGTGAGCGATCACATCAAGGCCCTCGAGCGCAAGGGCTACATCGAGCGGGTCGGTCGTCCCGGCCAGCCGCGGTCTCTCAAGCTCACGCCCAAGGCCGTGGGCTTCATCGAGGACGACCAGATCGTGGGCATCCCGGTCCTCGGGCGCATCGCCGCCGGCGTGCCCCTCCTGGCCGAGGAGAACTACGAGGGCACGGTCAAGGTCGATGCCACCATGCTGCCGCCAGGGGGCAACGTCTTTGCGCTCATCGTCACGGGCGACTCCATGATCGACGATGGCATCCACGACGGCGACACCCTCTTCGTCCGGCAGAAGTCCGCCGTGCGTGATGGCGAGATCGCCGTGGTGATGGTCGATGGCGAGGCCACCGTGAAGCGGCTGTTCCGCGAAGATGGGAAGCTCCGCCTGCAGCCGGCCAACCAGTCGATGGAGCCCATTTGGGTCGACGCGGGCGCCGGAGATGTCGCGGTCATCGGGGTTGCGGTCGGCGTGTTCCGGCGCATCCACGCCTGAGCGCTCGCCGCCCCTGTCACGCTGCGTCAAAGGCCCATAGGATGTGGCCGTGGCGTGGTTACCGCCACCATCGGGCCCTGTGGTGGAGAGGGATTGGCTGAGGATCTTGGCCGCATTCGACGTTTCGTCGACGCGCTGACACGGCGAGAGCGGCTTCTGCTGGTCGTGCAGGTGCTCGTGCAGGTGTCCCTGGTCCTCGCGCTGGTGCTCGTCCTCATGGGCATGTCGGTCGGTCGATGGGACCGGTCCGTGGCGGCGGCCGTGGTCGTCTTCGTCGGGGGCATCGGGCTGTGGTTCGCCGCGGCGTGGCCCTTGCTTCGGCGCTGGCAGGCCGCCGGCGATCGGCTGCGGCAGGCCCGTGCGGTGGAGGCGATCGAGCCCGGGCTGGGCGGTCGCCTCGTCACCTCGGTGGAGCGGGTCGATCGGCCGCTTCGTGGGGAGTCCGAGGCCATGGTCGCTCTGGTGGCTCGGCGCGCGGCGGCCGCGGTCGAGGGGGTGTCGCCGGCGCGCATCCACCCCCATCGTCGGGTGCTTCGGGGGGTGGTGCTGGCCGTGTTGGTGTGGCTGGCGCTGCCGGTGGCCTCCCTGCTGCTTCCCGGAGGGCCCGGCGCGGTCGTGCGCTGGTGGACGGCCGGCTCCGCGGCGATGGCGGCCCTGGCAGAGGCCGACGACCTCGCTCTCGAGGCCGAGGCGCGCGTGGGCGACCTGCTCCTCCGCTACCGCTACCCCGACTACACCGGCCTCGAACCCAAGGTGGTGCCCAACAGCACCGGCGATGTGTCCGCCCCGCCCGGCACCCTCGTCGAGGTGACCGCCCGCTCTGCAGAGGCGGTGGAGGCCGCGGGCCTCGAGGCGTACGACGCACGGCTCGACGCCACCATCAGCAGCGACGCTCGGGAGGTCACCGCCCGCTTCGACGTCGCCTCCGAGCCCGGCACCTACCGCCTCATCCTCTACAAGGGAGGGGAGCCGGAGCGGTCCCGGGCCTTCCAGATCGTGCCCGAGGAAGACCTCCCCCCCGACGTAGTGGTCGAGCTCGAAGACGACGAAGGCCCCCTGGAGGTCGCTCTCGACCAGTCCTTCGGTCTGGGGTGGCGTGTCCGCGACGACTACGGCGTGAAGTCCGTCACGCTGCAGGTCGACGGCGCCGATGTCGGCGTGCCGCTGTACCGCATGGTGGAGCGCCGGGCCGAGGTGTTCGACTCGCTCAGCCGCACCCCACGCGACCTCGGCTTGTCCCCTGGCGACCGTGTGAAGCTCCGCGTGGCCGCGTTCGACAACGACACGGTCTCCGGCTCGAAGCTGGGGGTCAGTCGGCCGATCGAGCTGCTGGTCCTCGGGGCTCGTGGCCTCGACCGTCGCGCGGCCGAGCGGCAGGCCGAGCTGCTCAAGCTGATGATTCCCGTGTTGGCCCGCCACCTGACCGACCCCTGGCCCGCGGGCGAGACGGGCGGGGAGATGGCCGCATGGGGGGAGACCCTCGGCCGTCGCTACGAGCCGCTGTTCGCCGAGGTGGAGGAGCAGTGGCGCGGCATGTCCCGCGAGCAGCTCGACGCCTCCGTGATGTCCCGCGTGGTCGACTCGGGCACGGAGCTGATCCGCTACACCCAGGTCGCCTTCACCCCCGACGACGAAGGGGAGCCAAAGGAGGCCGCCTTCGAGGTGAGCTCCGACCTCCGCAACGATGCCGTCGTGGCCCTGGAGGAGGCCATCCTCGCCTTCCACCGGATGTTGCGGAACCGTGCCCTGCGCGACGTGGCCGAGGTGGCCTCCGACCTCGCCTCCGCGGCGGCGCAGCTCGAAGAGATGCTCGCGAACGACTCCGCCGACGCCCAGGAGATGCTCGCCCGCCTCGACATGCTCGAGCGCATGATGCAGCAGCTCATGGAGGAGGCCGCTCGTCTCGATGATGGGGGCCTGCGGGAGTACGTCAACCAGCGCGAGGGCGAGCTGTCCAACCTCATGGAGGAGGTCCGCAAGGCCCTGGCCGAGGGCGACATGGAGGAGGCTCGCCAGCTGATGGAGCGTCTCGCCCAGCAGATGGAGGCCATGAGTCAGGGCATCCAGGAGCAGATGCGGTCACGGCAGGGCGAAGAGAGCGACGCGCAGGAGCAGGCCCAGGAGCTGGTCGACGAGCTGGAGCGCCTCGAGCAGCAGCAGCGCCAGCTCCAGGCGGAGACCCGCGAGCTTCGTGAGCAAGATGGCGGGGAGCAGGCCGAGAAGGCCGCCGAGCTGTGGCGGCAGGTAGAGGAGGAGTCCCGCAAGCACCTCGAGAGCAGCGGCGCCTACGCCGCCGGCCTGAAGGACGCGGGCCGCCCGTTCTGGGAGCAGACCCGAGCGGAGTCGGCGCTGGAGATGGCCGACCGCCTCCTGGACTCCGCCCGGGCCCGGGATCTGCGCGGCGCCTACGACGCCCTCGGGTTGGCCGAGCACGCCCTCGACGCGGTGGAGGTCGCGCTCCAACGGGAGCTGCAGCGAGGCGCCAGCGGGCCGGGCCGGGCCGAGCTTCAGGCGCTCCGCCAGCGGCAGGTGCGGATCCGAAAGCTCCTCGACCAGCTCGCCCAGGCCTCGCAACAGTCCAGCCCCGAGCAGCGTCAACAGGCCCAAGAGCTCTCCGAGCGCCAGCGCGACCTGGAGAACCAGCTGAAGCAGGCCTCCGAACAGGCCCAGCAGCTGCAGCAGGAGTTCCCGGTGAAGCCCCAGGGCATGGAGGAGGCCCTCGAGGAGGCCGGGGAGCGAATGGAGCAGGCCTCGGAAGACCTCCAGTCCGGTCAGCCGATGCAGGCCGAGGGGAGCCAGGGCGTCGCTTCCCAGCGCATCCAGGATGCGCGGGAGTCGATGGAGCAAGCGATGCAGCAGGCTCAGCAGCAGGCCCAGCCCATGATGCAGGGGGGCTCCGGCGGTGGCCGTGGTCAGGAGCAGGGCGAGGGGCAGGAGGGTCATGGCGAGGGCAACAGCGGCCAGAGCATGAGCAAGAGCGACCTCGACATCCCCACGCGGGAGGAGTTCACTACGCCGGAGGCCTACCGTCGCGCGCTCCTCGAGGGCATGGAGGGCGACGTGCCGGAGGAGTTCCGGGCCATGAAGAAGCGCTACTACGAAGAGCTGGTGCACCAGTGATGGTCTGGCTTCTCGGTGCCTCTCTGGCCCTCGGTGGCTACCCCCAGGCCGTGCGGGACTGCCTCGATCGGTACGACGTCCCCTGCGCCGAGCAGGCGCTCACGCTCCATGGGGCCGCCATCCGCTCCGACGCGGGCATGCTGGCGGCCTCCGCCGAAGTCGACTTCTACGCCGGGCGCTACCCCGAGGCCTACGACACCCTCGAGCAGGCGGTCGACGCCGGCTGGGAAGACCGCTTCGAGCAGCTCGCCTTGTACGAGCGCACCATGTACGCCACCGCGAACTGGGTCTCCGTCGACCGCGGGCGCTTCCAGCTGCGCTTCCGTCCCGGCATCGATGCCATGCTCATCGACGACGCCCTCGGGGCGGTGGAGCTGTCCGACCGGCACATCGCACCCCTCCTCGGGGGCTCCCCCCCGGGCACCACCATCCTGGAGCTCTACCCCGACGGCCGCTCCTTCATCGCCGCCTCCTCCCTCACCCAGGATGACGTAGAGACCACCGGCGTGGTCGGCCTGGCCAAGTGGTCTCGGCTGCTGGTCACGAGCCCCCGGGCGCTGGCCCGAGGCTACGACTGGCAAGACACGGCGGCCCACGAGTACATCCACATCGTGGTGGCCCATCACACCGACGACCGCGCTCCGGTGTGGCTGCAGGAAGCCATCGCCAAGTACCTCGACGGCCGCTGGCGCGACGGCAGCGACAACTTCGAGCTGTCGGTGCGTCAGCAGGGTCTCGTGGCCGACGCCATCCGCCGCGACGACTTCGTCTCCTTCGACGAGATGCATCCCTCCCTGGCGAAGCTCCCCACCGCCGAGCGGGCATCGCTGGCCTACTCGCAGCTGGCCACCCTGATGCAGTTCAGCTTCACCCTGGGCGGCGACGACCTCCTCCTGCGCGTCCTGCCGCGGGTGCGAGGCGGGGAAGACCCTCGGGTGGCCCTGGCCGAAGAGGCGGGCTTCGCCACCTTCGACGAGCTCCAGGCGGGCTGGCGGGCCTGGGTGGCCACCCTCGAGCTAGTAGAGCGGGAGCTGGCCGAGCTCCCCACGGTCCTCGACGGCGGCGACGAGGTCGACGTCGACCCGGTGCTGGCCGAGCGCAAGGACCTCGCCCGCTACCTCACCCTGGGCGACATCCTGCGCGAGGCGGGGGAAGTCGAGGCCAGCCTGGTGGAATATGCCAAGGCCATCCCCGACAACGAACCCCCTTCGCCACTGCTGAGCAATCGGCTCGCCCAGGCGCAGCTCCAGCTCGGCCATCTGCCCGAGGCGCGGGTCGCCTTGGAGCAGAGCCTGCAGGACTACCCGGAGTTCGGGCTGTCCCACAAGACCCTCGGCGCCATCCTGCGGGAGCAGGGCGAGCTGGTCGACGCGACGCATCACTTCCTGCTGGCGGCGGCCATCAACCCCTTCGACCCCGAGGTTCAGCAGTCTCTGGTGCAGCTCTACCGTCTTCGGGGCGACGAAGCGGGGGCCCAGCGACACGAGAGCTACCTGCGCATCCGCAACCGCGGCGGCGAGGATGTCGAACGGGCGCCCATCCACACCCGTGTCGGCGAGTACGAGCTCCCCCGCCGCGAGGCCCAGCTGCAAGAGACCCGCGGCGCCCTCGTCGAGAAGTGGGAGGGGGAGATGGCCCCCAACTGGGGTGTGTTCGACCTCGACGGGCAACCCCTCGGGCCCGAAGCCATGGAGGGGAAGGTCGTGGTGCTCGACTTCTGGGCCACCTGGTGCGGCCCCTGTCGGGCCTCGATGCCCCACCTGTCGGAGCTGCACGAGGGCGACCCGCGGGTGGTGGTCGTGGGGCTCACCACCGAGGAGCGCCCCGCCGTAGAGGCGTTTCTCAAGAAGCGGCCGGTGAGCTATCCCATCGGTCTGGATCGCAACGAGCGGGTCTACCGCATGTACGAGGTGTCAGCGCTGCCCACGGCGTTCGTCATCGATCCCACCGGGCGCATCGTGAAGGTGCAGGTCGGTGGGGGCGATGCGGCCATGGCAGCCATCGAGGCCGCCGTGAAGGGCGCCCTGGGAGAGGAGTGACGATGGACGATGTGGCACTGTTCGAGCGGCTGGCCCCTACCCGGGAGGCCCTGCTCGAGGCCATCGGTGAGGTCGTGGTGGGGCAGCAGGAGGTGGTGGACCGCCTCCTCACGGCGCTCTTCGCCGACGGTCACTGCCTCTTCGTGGGGGTGCCTGGCCTGGCCAAGACCCTCCTGGTGTCCACCGTCGCCGAAGCGGTGGGCATTCGGTTCGGGCGCATCCAGTTCACGCCCGACCTGATGCCGAGCGACATCACGGGCACCGACGTCCTCGAGGAGGACAAGGCCACCGGCCAGCGCTCCCTGCGCTTCGTGCACGGGCCGGTGTTCACCAACCTGCTGCTGGCCGACGAGATCAACCGGACACCCCCGAAGACTCAGGCCGCCCTGCTGCAGGCCATGCAGGAGCGGGCAGTCACCGCCGCCGGCAAGACCTACCCCCTGGAGCGGCCCTTCTTGGTGTTCGCCACGCAGAACCCGGTGGAGCAGGAGGGCACCTACCCGCTGCCCGAGGCCCAGCAAGACCGCTTCATGTTCTCCGTGCCGGTGGGCTACCCCACGATGGAGGAAGAGGAGGAGATCGTTCGCCGCACCACGGTGGGCGAGATGCCCTCCGGTCGCCAGGTGCTCACCGGGGAAGAGCTCATCGCCTTCCAGGGGCTGCTCCGGCGGCTTCCCGCCAACGGCGACGTGGTGTCCTACTGTGTGCGCCTGGCCGCTGCGACGCGGCCCGGTTCCCGCGGCGCGGTCCCTGCCACCAAGTGGATTCGCTGGGGAGCGGGGCCACGGGCCAGTCAGTACCTGGCCATCGGCGCTCGGGCGTGGGCGGCGCTTCGCGGTCGCGAGCTGCCCACCCGCGACGACGTGCGGGCGGTGGCCGGGGCGGTCCTCCGTCACCGGGTGCTGCTGAACTTCGAGGCCGAGGCCGCCGGGGTCACGTCCGACCAGGTGGTCACCCAGATCCTCGAAGAAGTGGGGCCCTGACGACCCGTGGCCTCTTCCGAGCCGGTCTACGACGCCGAGGTCCTGGCCAGGGTGCGGCACCTGCACCTCCGGGCCCGTACCCTCACCGACGCGCTGCTCATGGGCGAGCACCGCAGCCGGCGGGTGGGGCAGGCCGTGGAGTTCGCCGACTACCAGGAGTACCTGCCGGGCATGGACCTCCGCGGCCTCGACTGGCGGGTGTGGGGGCGGAGCGACCGCTACGTCATCAAGCGCTTCGAGACCGAGACCGAGCTGCCCTGCACGGTCGTGCTCGACCTCTCCGGAGACCTCGGCACGGGCGACCGGGCAGCCCACAGCCTGCCAGACCTCGAGGGCACCAAGGCGGGCTACGCCATCGTGCTGGCGGCCACGCTGCTCTACTTCCTGCACCGTCATGGAGAGCCCGTGGGGCTCGAGATCGTTGCCGGTCAGGGGGTGCCCCATGTGTCGCTGCCCCCGCGTGGGGGGCGAAACCACCTGCAGCTGCTCTTCTTGCTCCTGGCCAAGGTCCGCCCTGGCGGCACGGCGGGGCTCCGTGAGGCGCTCACCCGGGTGGGTGGGCGCGTGCGGCGCCGCAGCTGGGTGGCGCTCGTGAGCGACGGCATGGAGGAGCCGAGCACGTGGCTCCCGGCCCTGGCGGCCTTCGCGCGTCGGGGGGCCGATCTCCGCTTCTTCCACGTCCATGACCCGCGCGAGTGGGCGCTCGACTTCGATCAGCCCGCGCTCTTCTTCTCGCCCGAGGGGGGAGAGGCGCTGGCCGTCGACCCCGGCGGCGCGCAGGCTGCCTTCGACGAGGTGGTGCGAGAGTACGTGGCCGAGGTGAAGGGCGGGGTGGTCCGCTTCGGCGGTCGCTATCTCCCGGTGCCCACCCATCAGCCGCTGGACGCGGTCGTGCGGGCGGCCGTCCTCGACGATGCCCGAGCGCTGGCCGACCTCGGGGGGCTGACATGAGTCTGTCTCTTGGGGCGCCTCTGGCCTTGATCCTGGGGGCGCTGGTGGCGCTCCCCGTCTTGGCCCACATGGCCCGCCAGGTGCCGCGGGAGCGGAAGGCCTTCGGGGCCATGCTGCTGCTCCACCGCGTGGTGAAGCGGCTGAAGCGCCGGCGGCGGGTGAAGGACCCACTGCTCCTGCTCTTGCGGGTGCTGGCGGTGGCGCTCATCGCCCTCGCGGCCGCCGCGCCGGAGCTGAGCTACCCCGACGGTGTGCCCGAGTTCGGGGGAAGCGGGCGCGTCGTGGTCGTGCTCGACCGGTCCATGTCCATGGGGTCGGTGCAGGCGGGCACCACGCTCTTGCAGCGGGCTCGGGAAGACGCCGTGTCCCTGGTGGGTGAGCTGCCCGACGGGGTGGCCGTAGGCCTGGTGGTCTACGACACCGATGCGGTCGCCGTCACCTCCGAGCTCACCACCGATCACGCCCGAGTCGCCGCGGCCCTCACCGCCACGCAGCCCAGCTACGGCGTGTCCAACCTGAGGGCGGGTCTGCTCGAGGCCCGGCGCCTGCTCGGTGGGGAGCCCGGAGAGGTGGTCCTCTTCTCCGACGAAGCAGGCCCCGGTCAGGTCGCCGACGCCCGGCCCGAGCTCGAGGCCCTCCTCTCCCTCGGGAGCTCCGTCGTGCCCCGCACCGTGCGGGCCGAGCCAGCCCGGAACGTGGCCATCGTGTCGGCCCGCTACGGCGACGGGCTCGAAGGGGGCCAGGTCACGGTTCGGCTGATGAACTACGGCCCCGATGCGATCGAGGTTCCCTGCGAGGTCACCCTCCCCGACGGCGCCTCCATTCCCATCTTCGCCGACCTCCCTCCGGCCGGGCCCGCCGAGGAGCGCATCACCATCCCCACCGAGGCCGAGGGTGGGGTGGGGTCCGTGTCCTGCGAAGACCCCGACCTTCCCGCCGACGATGCCCGCTACTTCCATCTGCCCAGGGTGGGGGCGAGCCGGGTGCTCGTGGTCGACGGCGACCCGGGCGACACGCCCATCCGCTCCGAGGTGTACTTCCTGGAGCGTGCTCTGGCCCCCTGGGGCGGGCTGAAGTCCGGTGTGACCATCGACGTGACCACGCCGGTGGGCCTGCTCGACCTCGAGCCCGAGCGTCATCGGGTGGTGTTCCTGGCCAACGTGGCCGACCCCCGCCCCTTCGGCCCCCGTCTGACCGAGTTCGTGCGCAAGGGGGGCTCGGTGGTCATCACCGGGGGCGACAACGTCACGGCCGACCGCTACAACGCCGCGCTCGCCGGCGTGCTCCCGGCGCGAATCCGGTCGTCGCGCTCCATCGCCGACCGCGACGAGGAGGGCGTCCCAGCCGACATGCCCGACCTCGACGCCGAGCTGTTCGGGCCCTTCCGCCGGGGTGGTCGCGATGGGTTCCGCCGTGTCCGCACCCACACCCTCCTTACCCTCGAGCCCTTCGATGCCGCCGACGACGTGCAGGTGCTGCTCCGCTGGTCCAATGGCATGCCAGCGCTGATCGAGCGGAGCCTGGGCTCGGGCCGCGTCCTCCTTTGGACCAGCACCCTCGACCTGGGGTGGGGGAACCTCCCGCTTCAGTCGGTGTTCATGCCGCTGGTGCAGCGCATGGTGGGGTACCTCGGGGGGGATGCGGGGGCCGGAGCCGCCCGGATCGACGCGGTGGTCGGTCAGCCCGTGGCGGTGCCCCTTCCCGATCTCGCCGTCGAGCCCAAGGTGCTGGGGCCGGATGGTGAAGCCGTGCGCAGCCGGATCGATGGGCAGCGGTTGCTGTTCACGCCGGAAGCCCCCGGCGCCTACCAGCTCGCCCTGGAGTCCGCGCCGCCGCTGGCCTGGGTGGCCGCCAACGTGCCGGCCGAGGAGTCCGACGTGCGCGCCTACGACTCCGTGGTGGCCGCGGAGCGCGAGATCGCCCCGGAGCTTCTCACCCGGCGCATCGATCTGGCAGGGTTCGCCTGGGTCCTGGCTCTGGCCCTCGTGGCCGCCCAGGGCCTCGCGGGTCTGCGAGGGAGTGCTGCATGAGTCCGTTCACTCGCCGACGGCTGCTCCTCACGGCCCTGGCCAGCACCGCGGTGGGGCCACGGGCCTGGGCGTTCGGGGACACCACCGAGGTCGACATCGCCGAGCTCGACCTGGGGCCCGGCACCCTGTCCCGCCCCAACGCCTGGAAGCGCCTGCTCTACGAGGTCGTGCAGACCACCAGTGTGGAGTGTGAGCCCCGAGCCGTTCAGGTTCGGGCCGACGACAGCTCGCTCTTCGCCCATCCGTTCACGGTCGTCATCGGCGACGGCAGCTTCGCTGCCCCGGACGACCGCGCGGTGGAGCAGCTGGCCCGCTACCTGTCCTACGGTGGATTCCTGCTCTTCGACGACACCAGCGGCACCGAGGGGAGCCCCTTCGATGGAGCGGTGCGTCAGCTGGTGAAGCGGCTCTTCCCCACCCGTCCGCTGTCGCCACTGCCGGCGGACCACAGCATCTATCGCAGCTTCTTCTTGCTCGATCGCCCCCTCGGTCGCGTCGACCGGGTGCCCTACCTCGAGGGCATCACCGTCGGGAACCTGACGCCCCTGGTGCTGATGCGGAACGACCTCTCGGGGGCCCTCGACCGTGGCGATGACGGTCGCAACCGCCACACCGTCATCCCGGGCGGCGAGAGGCAGCGGCGAGAGGCCATCAAGCTCGGCCTCAACCTGGTGCTCTACGCGCTCACCGCCAACTACAAGAAAGACCAAGCCCACGTGAACCAACTCATGCGTGAAGGGCGGCTCGAGTGATCGACTGGCTCCTCGGCGGAGATCTCGGTGCCGAGGGCCACCTGGTGTGGTCCTCGCCCCCCTGGATGGTAGTGGCTGCCGCGGCCGTGGCGCTGGTGGTGTGGGGGCTGGCGGCCTGGGGGCGGCGCTCGGTGGGCGCGCGCCTGGGTGAGCTGACGTTGCTGGGGCTGGCCTTGCTGGGGCTGGTGGTCGCCATGGCCGGTCCGCTGTGGGTGGAAGAGAGCGGCCGCCGGGAGGAGGGCCGGGTGGTGCTCCTGGTCGATGGGTCGGCCTCCATGGGCGTGCTGGAGGATGGCGTCCCCCGCGGAGAGCAGGTCGCGGCCATCGTCGACCACGTAGCGGACCAGGTCGGAGCGGTGGAGCGCTTCACCTTCGGTGACGAGCTCTCCGTGGGCCTACCCGACAGCTTCGAGCTGCCGGGCACGGATCTCGAGGGGGCCCTCGATGCGCTGGGCGAGCGCCTGGCGGGCGAGGAGCTGGCCGGCATCGTCAGCGAGGTCGAGTCGGAACTGAACCGGTTCCAG
>ENA-OWNT01003838-OWNT01003838.1-seawater-metagenome-genome-assembly--contig:-NODE-3838-length-13761-cov-4.630298_pt1 | contig 13761 bp, 11 predicted proteins | sample MGYA00238136_ERZ651165 | MGnify/ENA primary metagenome ERZ651165 (study PRJEB26861, sample SAMN08777766) | seawater metagenome | isolation source: coastal seawater | place: USA: Florida | collected...
GACGAACGACGAACGACGAACGACGAACGACGAACGACGAACGACGAACGACGAACGACAAAGGAACGACGAACGACTACAGGCTCACTGTCACTCCACTATGACTGCGACTGTGGGTGCCATGTCTGTAATGGGTGTTGAAGGGTACTTAAGGAGTAATGCATCTGCACTTTGATTGGGTGGTGGAGCACCCAACAACCGTCGGTTTCGCGTCCTGTAATTTCGTTCTTTGTAGTTTGTAGGAAAGGTTTCTACACGAATTGTGAATATTTTTACACGTTTGGAAATAAACAAACAAGTTTGCGCATACCAGCCTCCATAATTACTATTTTGCCACGGCGCACAAAGCCGGTACAAATGCGTGAAATCAAATGTATAGGCAGTTTACTTCCGCCGTTTGCGCGCTCTCTAAAAACGTGTAGAAACGTCTGAAACGCCGAAATTACACTGTAAGTAAGAACGGCCCCCAGTCAGCATTCGTTCGTTCGTGCCTTCGTTCGTTCGTTCACTCTCAATTCACTCACTCACTCATTCACTCACTGTCAGTGAGTGGCGGAAACAAAGGCCGAACGAAGGTCGAACGAACATTTTCGTTCGTTGTCTTCGTTCGTTGTCTTCGTTCGTTTGTTCGTTCGTTCGTTCGTTCGTTCGTTCGTTCGTTCGTTCGGCTGTTCGTTCGGCTGTTCGCTCACTCACAGTCACTCACTGTCATTCAGTCGCTTACTCAGTGCACTGTCGTCGTCGTCGTCGTCGTCGTTCGTTTGCGGAGATCACGGCTCGTTCGTTCGTTCGTTCGTTTGCTCGTTCGTTCGTTCGTTCGCGGAGTCTTCGTTCGTTCATTCGTTCGCGGAGTCTTCGTTCGTTCGTTCTTTCGCGGAGACTTCCTTCCTTCGTTCGTTCGCGGAGTCTTCGCCCGTCCGTCCGTCCGTTCGTTCGTTCGTCCGTTCGTCCGTTCCTTCGTTCCTTCGTCCGTCCGTTCGTCCGTTCGCTCCTTCGTTCCTTCGTTCGTTGTCGTCATCGCGTTCTTATCTTTTCACTTTCGCAGCGTCTTCGTTTACGTCGTCGTTGTTGCCGCCGTCGTCGTCGAACTCTTTCTTTACGCGGAGTCTTCGTTCATTCGTTTGTTCATTCGTTGTCGTCGGTCGGCTTCGATGCTCGACTACTTTGGTGCCTGCTGTTGTCGGCTTTCTGTTGTATGCCGTTGCTGCCACCGTGCCCGTCGCCGTCGTTGCGTGTCGTGGTTGTTGCCACTCGTTTCTTTTTCCCGATCCCGTGACGTCGTGGTCCTTCGTGCTCTTTTCGCTTGCTTGCTTTTCTCTTCTTTGCTTTCGTTTTGTTTTTCTCTGCTTTTTTGACAACCATCGTTGCGAACGGAAGAACTGCTTGGGCATACTCTTTCCTCTGGTGGGTGTGTCCATCAAACTCGAAGGCATGCGCCGTGGCGGGTGATTCGCTTGCGCTTCGTCAACGATTGACAGGCGTCTGCCCACCGCCAATTGCGTACGCTGCCGCTGCCGCTGCGTGACCACCGGCCAAGATGCCGAGCGAAATTCCTCCCGATGTCACCGAGGAGCAGGTCGCTCGCCGGCGCCGCGAGCCATCATCGGCAGAAAAGAAAAAAGATAGCGCAAAGAAAAAGAAAAAGTCGAGGAAGAACAGCCGACTGAAATTCTACAAGCAACTGAAACGCATCGGCAAGGGATCGTACGGAGTAGTGGACCTAGTTAGAGGCAAGGACCGCCGGCTGTATGTAATGAAGGTTGTGCAGAACACCGAAGGCAAGACAACCCAGGGCGGGTACGTGTGCCACCACCTCCTCCTCCCTCTCCGCCTCGTCATGGTTTCATTCTCTTTGCTTTTTGTTTGCGCCCTCCTCGTGTGCTGTTGGTGACTCTGTCCGAACCTCATTCGCTTCGCTCCGTGCACTTGCAGGCACTTGCAGGAGGCTCGGGCCGAAGCCGAGATGCTGCAGACGCTGCGGCACCCCAACATCGTCGAGTTTCACGAGGCTTTCGTTGAGTCACGGTACCTGTGCCTGGTGATGGCTTACTGTCGGTCCGGAGATCTCAAGGGCCGCATCAAGCGAGCGAAGAGCCGCGATAAGGTGTTCAAAGAGCAAACGATCATGGACTGGTTTGTCCAAATGTGTTTTGGACTGAACTACATGCACAAAAAGCACATCATGCACAGGGACCTCAAACCGCAGAACGTCTTCCTCACCGAGAACAACAAAATAGTCAAGCTAGGAGACTTTGGCGTGACGAGAGAGCTCAAGAACACACAAGCCCTTGCCAAGACGCAAGTCGGCACACCGTACTACATGTCCCCGGAGTTAGCTCGCAATGAACAGTACTCCTTCCAAAGCGACGTTTGGGTACGCACATTTCTCCCGCACGTCGCGGTGCCAGCATCCATTGCTCACAGTTGTGTACACCTGTTCGTGCTGGCCACTTTTAGGCTCTCGGTTGCATTCTGTCGGAGACCTGCACGTTGGAAGTTCCGTTTGATGCCGCCAACTTCAGCGAGCTCGTCACAAAAATCACCAACAGCCAGCCTCGCAAGCTGACCCACAATTATTCGAAGCCACTTCGCAATCTCGTCTCTTCAATGCTCGCTAAGGATCCACAGGATAGGCCAACGACTGACCGGGTGCTCCGAAACGAGTTTGTGGTGGAGCACATCAAGTCGTTCGCGCAGCGTCACGAGGCCCACTACAGTAAGTGGCTCCTACGGATTCGTGGTTGTTCTGGTTTCCCACCTGTGCGCCGCCGCGACTCATTTCCTGTGACTGTTTGTGTCCCTGTTTGCTGTGTGATTGTTTTGATGTGCAAACGCCTTACTGCTGCCGCATAGATCGGGTGCAACCAGTAACTCCAAACGTTGATGCGTACCCGAGGCGGCGCTCCGCATCTGAACAGGAACCCGACGAGCCACAAGAGTCTGCCACCGCAGCCGGACAACGTGAACCGGAGGCGCGATCTGAATTGCGTGCTGACGCCACGGCTCCATCTGCGTCAGCTGCTGCAGCTCCGGAGACTTCGGCCGCGGCAGTGTCAGTGTCAGCAGCACCGGCAAGCAACGGAGCGCGTGGTGATCGCGCAGCAGTGAACCGCGGCGTGAGCGGAGCCGAGGAACCGGCACATCCTCGGCGGGTGCAGCTAGATCCTATTGAGATGCGGGAGAAAGTGGCACAGCTCTCATTTAGGATGGATGACAGAGACGCGGAGATGACCTCACTCAGACAGAAGCTGAAGAGCCTGAAGCAGTCGGCGATAGGGCCAGATGACGAGGGCGGAGCTGGCGCTAGTGCACAACAGCTCTCCGCGGAGAATGAACGGGCAGCATTGGTGGCTGCGTTGAAGAAGCTGCTGGCACAGCAGCTCCGAGATGCGACAGACCTGTCGTCGTACCAAGACCAAATCGAGAACACCGAAGTCAAAGAGATCAAACAACTCCTTGAGTACTGCGAGGAAAACATTAGGGTCGCTGACCAAAGACGGAAGGCCGCCGCCAAAGTCGAGGAGTTGTGCAAGTCCGCGCTAAGTACGTGATGTTGTTCAACCCCCCCGCACTGTTCCTGACGCCGCTCGCTTCCTCTGGCGCACACTACAAAACTTTTGATCACGGTCCTCATCACCCTTTGCAGGTCATGAAGCACCAAACCATTCTCGTGTGAACAGATTGCAGGGTCGGCATGATGGCATCAAAGGAAGCCCTCGCCGGCTTGGCACCCCCCGCAAAGGGTCTACGCCACGCAATATTACCTTGACTCCGCGATCCAAGGTCAGGCTGCCCCGCACACACCGGTGCACGTTCTGCCATCGCTTCGTGACCGTCCTCGCACACACCTGTTTTTCATTTGTCATAGGTGGCTGGCGTGAGAGCTGCACACGCCAAGCATGCGCTGCAAACGCCGGAAGGCATCGAAACCCCTGAAATCTTGAAGGCTCCCAGCAATAAAACACCAGGCACGGCCACGTCTGTTGCTTCCGCCACACCTGGAAGTCCGGCGGGCGCTCGACACACGAGTACGACCATCAACGACATAGTTCAAAGTAAGCGCAGGCAACCGCTGCACACGCCCGTTCACGTGTCGACGGCGTCAACGTCGGCATCAGCAGCAGCGGGACGTGGCTCGGCGCAAATAGGCGCCGAGGCTCTGCACCGCGATTCCCCCCTGCGTGTAAAGCCCGCGCCGTTCGGGAAAGCACCACTGCGAGTCCGGACATCGCGAGACGATCCAAGAATGAGCTCTGAGCGCCCCAGGCGCGATGGACGGTCAAAAGAGTCACACGCCGTGCAACGGCGACAAAGTCGCGAAACAGCACGTCCTTCTGCAGAAGGGGGCTCCGCAATTACCGGATCCATTGGTGAAGACGCCGTCGCCAACCCGGAGCGTGCCCAACGGAGCCACCGCCGCCGCCACCGCCAACCGGAGGAGCGCGCCGAGTCGCAAGAGCGGTCCCGCACCCACCGGCATTCCTCTCGATCATCACGCCGCACCTCGTCGAAGCAAAAACCCACATCCAAGCGTGATGCCCCGAGGAGGGATCGAAGGCCTGGAACGTCGGACCTGGAATCCACACGAGGGTACGAAACCTTTGCTGCCGCTTTGATGCGATGCTTTCATGCACACCGCCCATAACTTTGTGATGGTTATACGTGGGACGTGTCCAGATCCTTGGCAGCGTCACTGTCGGAAAACAGACCATCAACGTCGGACATCATTAAGAAGTCCGACTTCATCTCTGGCTGCAATCCAGACCTGCTGGCGAAGGCCGACATGCAATCCAAAAAGGTACGATTGCGAGCCAGCGCCGGAGTTTTCTGTGAAGTTGTGTGTCCACTGACAAACTGGTGGTTTTGTGTGCACGTGTCTCGGAAAGGCGGTATTGCAAAAGATTGTCGTCCCGAAAGCATCTTTCAAAATCCTCACAGCAGTGCGACCGGCTGTCGCCAAACGCCGACTGCAACCACTGCTACCGCCATTAGAGCACCGAAACTCCTAATATATATTTCACCATCACCCCTTCAACTTGAACCTTCATTAGCATGCAGCTAGCTGCTGCAGAGGTTTCCTCACACCCATAAATTGCACTGTCGACGATGACTGCACGATGTCTATACCTTTTCATTTGTTCGTTTGGCACAGACCGTGTCGCCATAGCGAGATGATTCACTTTGAACGAGAGCGGTTGTAAAATCCGCTCATGCATGCATCCGTCAACATGCTGGTATTGTTGCTGCTGGTGTGTTTGTGGTGGTGTCGAGTTAGTTATTGGTGTCGATTGTGCGTGTTGTTGTTGATGGCAGTGATGGTGGTGGTGTAGTGTCGGTGATGGTGGCGGCGGCGGCAATGGCGGTGGAACACCATTGTTGGCGTTGGCAATGAACCGGACGCAGTAGACATGTGATGCCGCAGAGCATGGCATTGCATCGAATAGCTCGTCGCATGGCATCACAGAGACGTCATCTTCGACGGCGCTCGTCTGACGATGGCCAACGGACGACAACACAACGACGACCACGAACGGCGACAACAATTAAACGGCGGCGGGCGAACGGTGAAAGGCGACACCGATCGACGACGACGACGACGACGACGACGAACAGAGCATAGCATCGCATAGCATCGCTTTGTATAGCATTGCATAGCATCGCTCGTCGCATTGCATCACAGTGACGTCATCATCGTGTCGGCGTTCGTCCACTCACTCCCAGTCAGTCAGTCAGTCAGTCAGTCAGTCAGTCACAGTCACTGTCACCCACCGCCGCTGTTGCCGTCGTTCGTTCGTTCGTTCGTTCGTTCGTTCGTTCGTTGTCGTTCGTTCGTTGTCGTTCGTTCGTTGTCGTTCGTTCGTTGTCGTTCGTTCGTTGTCGTTCGTTTGTTGCCATTCGTTTGTTGTCGTTCGTTCGCTTGTTGTCGTTCGTCCGTTCGTCGTCGTCGTCGTCGTCCATTGTCGTCGTTCGCCGTCGCTGTCGTCGTTCATTTTCGTCGTCGTCGCCATTCATCGTTCGTTGTCGCTGTCGTTGTCATTTTCGTCGTCGTCGCCATTCGTCGTTGTTGTTGTCGTCGTCGTTCGTTCGTCGTCATTCGTCGTCGCTGTCGTCGTAATTCAATCGTTCGTTCGTCGTCATTCGTCATTCGTCGTCGTTCAATGTCGTCGTCGTTCGTCGCCATTCGTAGCCGTTTGTCCGTCTGTTCATCGTCGAGTCATCGTTGTGTTGTCGCCATTCGGTGTCTCCGTTTGCCTTTCGCCGCCGTTTAATTGTTGTCGCCATGCGTCGTCGCTCGTCGTTGTGGTGTCGTCGTGGTGTCATGGTTCATGGTTGGTCGGTGGCGTTGGGTACAGCCATCGTGTTGTTGTCCGTTGTCCGTTGCCGCCGTTCATTGTCGTCGTTGTGTTGTCGCCCGTTGGTCATCATCAGCAGCAGCGTCAACATCAACAACAATGACAACATCACAGCATGTCGCCGTCATCAACGACATGTCGACGCTTAGTTGTTCGTCAACGCCCTTGCTCTGGTGTTGTCACCATTGTTGTGTTGTGTCTGGACGTTGCCCACGTCGCTGACGCAAAACAATAAGCAAGAATTGCCAGAGACAACAAATCAAGACAACAAAAAAAGAACTCGCAAGTTACAACGGTGGACCCACCCACGACGTGTCAAGATGCTACCCGACACAGACTGACGCCGCAGAAATGTCGTCTGCTGCGCCGTGATCTAAGTTCTGGCCCTCACACGAACAGCGATGGGCGCGAGTGACGCTGCCACATTCGAGAATGTCGCCAAGCAGCTAACGGCCGCCGGATTGGTGTCAACAGCGCTGGAATTGTATTGCGAATTGGCAGACAGAGGTGTGTACGTCGACCACCTCATAAAGTATTTCCGCAACAACTTTCCAGACGCGTTGCCACCGCGTCAAACTGACGACGCTGCAGCTGCAACAAGCGATGACGATGAAGACCTGCCTTCCCGTCCAGGCGGCACGAGAAAACCTTCGGCCCGCCGTGCCACCGACGACCACGATCCCAGTGTCAGCGTCCAAGTGGTCGACATTTCAAAGAGTGGACCTGTCGTCCGCAAAGTTGAAGCACAGGCCGCAGAGATATGCCGGCTGCAAAGTTTATACTCGCAAGCCACGAAGGATTTCCACAAGTTTGCACGCCAGTACTTCAAGCAACGCGCCGTGCTATCCGACACGCGCCGACTGAACGGTCAACTTGAGAAGCGCTTGAAGGACCAAGCAAGCGTCATCGAAGAGCAGACACGTCTGATTTCCACGTTTGCGAAGTCTCCGCAGGCACTTCACTTGGTGGAGTCTGTGGTGGTTCCGCACCTGCTCAAAGTTTGCGTGGGAGCGCCCGTACACCACCTGACAACATTCACGCGCATGTTTGCACAGCTACTGTCCTTTGATTTGCCGCTCGACGACAAGCGCGCGATGCTTCGCGCAATTCTGGAACTTTGGCGCAGCCCTTCATCACATGATCGACGGCAGATCGTGCAAGTGTTTCGGGGATATTGTCTTGCACATCTCGGCAGCGGACCGGCTGACCCCGAAGACCAATCTGGAGGAAATGCGACTGCCAACGGCGCAATTTCTGCACCACGACATGACCCCGCGCCCAACACAGCATCCCAGGCGGTGGGGTTGCCGATTGATTCCGAAATCGCTGCGACTGTTGTTCATGTGCTCCGTGACAAAATGAAACAAGCGGCATTAGTGTCCATGTCTGCAAATGCGCAGCTACTTTTGATCGAACTCAACGTTGAGCTGGACAGCATCGACACGCTGTCCACACACGCGCTAATGGCGGCCCTGGAAACGTTCGCGGACAGCTCGTGTTGTACCTACCCCAAAGTCCGCATTGCGGCACTCTCGCAGTTGTTGACGGTTCTCAACAATCACAAACTAAACGACGCGGCGTTAGTGCGGTATTTACCGGCGACCTACCGGATTTTCGCGAGAGCGTTGGCCGACCCAGTTCATTCAGTTTGCGCATTTACGTTGACTGGGGCTGCAACTCACCCTAACACGTGTACAAACACGAAATCTGCGCATCGATCCTCCATCTTTTCATTTCTCCTGGAGCTCGACGTGCGACACGAGTGCCTCCTGTCGGACCGTGGTGTTGTGCACCAAGTTGCAAATGCCCTCTGCGACACAGACGCAGCCTCGGCACATCCCGTGAACGCGCCTGCCACGAAATCCACCGAGGCCAACGCAGAAAACGCCGCAGAAGTGGTCTTCATGCGGCAGTTGAACAGGTTCCCTGTTGCCGTGCAGTCTTGCCTTCGGTTGGTGTTGCAATGCCTGGCGACAGAGCTTGGCGTGCATTGTCCAGACCATGGAGACAATAGGCTTCCAAACGAAAGTGTGTGCAACCCTGACCGAGATGCAGACAGGCTTCGTAGACTTTGGCTCGGGGCGGCACGATGTGCGCTGGCTCGCCCACATGATCGTCCCGCAAGTCACCACAAACAGAACCAAGAGAACCAAGAGAACCAAGAGAACCAAGAGAGCGAACCAGGAGGGAGGGATGAGGGTGATTCATCAGCCGTGTCCTCTTCGGACACTCTGCGCCTGCGGTCAATCGTGGAACGATGGGATGGCCTTCGTTGGTTCCTTTCCTCTTTGTTGCCCCGTATCACCATCGAATTCGTTGATTGCATGCTTCGAATAGTTAGACACGATCAAACGGATGATTTCGCAGCTCCTGTTTCCAGTGATATCGTGGACGTGGCCCGGGCTGCAAATGTATCTGTCGAAGACTTTGATGCATCATCGTTTGCTCTCTTCTGTGGCAGACTTCGTGATGTGCGAGTCACAGCGCTGCCACAACAAGGTCGGCTCTATTCGCCAGATTCACTAAGTCGACATGCAGCCAACACGTTGCTCAAACTTTTGGAGCATTTTCACAATACCTTTGGAGGCACATTTAACGTCAACGTCACATTGGCTTGGCTGGCTGGACGAGTTGGCGTCTCCATAGATGCGGGCGGCCTGCTGCCCAGCATCAAGCAACTGCTGTGCAATGACTTATCAATTGATGTCACTGAACGTTGGAAATCGGCGCAGGAGGGAGACGTGCACATGGTGGGCCGATCATTGTTTGTTCACGTGTTGGTGAGATATACCTTGAGATACGCTAAGTGGCCCAACAGCGCCGAACAGTTGTGCCACTGTTTCCACAACCTGGGCCTCGATGTAGATGTGGAGCAACTTGTCGACAGGATGCTGCAAGAACCTCCAGCCGCTGTTGCAACTGATGGTGTCGATGCCCAATGCTGTTGTCTGCTCGAAACCATTTTGCATTCCTGTGCGAGCGGGCGCGGTGGATGGCGTCCCCACGATGATTTTGTGGAAGTGACGCGTCAGTTGAGCACGTATTGCTTCGACGAGTCCAAACCGTGCGGTCCCAGCTTGTTTGCAATGCTGCTGCGGCGCCTAGTGACATGCAACCTCAGCGATCATGCCACATTGGTGCGAGTTTTGGAATTCTGGGCGGTCCACTGCGTGGCATACGGCACCGACGCTCCACTCCAAAGTGGCTCAGCGAACGCGCACACCACCCCACAAGTGGTGCTTTTGGGCGTTCTCACTTTCTCCGCGCTGCTCCGACAACGGGATGATAACGGCAACTTTGTGTTTCCGCCTACTGTGCGTGCCATGTGTGCAACATATCTTGTGCGAACGGATTATCGGTACGTACTTCGTTTCGTTGTCCATCTAGTGTTCACTTTGTCCTTTGCTTCAAGCAACACAACAAACGGATCTCTTCCAATTATCGTGTAGACTAACACGATGGGATTTCTGTGAAGAAGATGATGCAACAGCATCAAGTCACTCTGTGGATGAGAATGGTGCCAACTTAGACCACGGCTGTGGATGCACTGCGCTGGAAGCTGCGACACTGCTGGAAACACACGTACAGCGATACGTTTGGCAGGTAGGACATTGCTGCAAATGTCCCGCAACGCTTGCTATTTCCAAGTGTTCACATTTTGTTGCTTCGGTTTGTATTCAGCTGGTTGCATCGATGATTGCCTCTGACGATTCCAGTGCCGTATCGATGGTGGTGTCCCGAGCAATTTGTTCGGCACTGTCAGACTCGAATGTTGACCGCAAGCTGCATGTCAAGTTTATGATTCGAGCAGCCGTTCTTCACTCCCTCAGATTAGAACGAGAGGCGAAGCACTCTCGCTCGCCATGGTCTTCACGCGATGTGAATGCCAGCTTCGCGGAGCTAATGGAAGTGTTTGCAGCGTTAGAGCACGATCGCGAAGTCATGCGCGACGGTAGACTACACAAACCCATAAAACAGGGGATTCGTGCCATGTTGGCAATCCTGACCACTCAAGATCGGGAGGACAAGGACGCTTCGATTACGCAGGAAGTGATCGGTGATGAGGTGAGCATCGTGCATGCCAAATTGAGTTTGTTGATGCCCGGTTCAGGCTCACGATATTGTGCTTGCATCTTATTATTGCAGGAAATCTGTTGCCCGTCTGGACACCTGCTCAAAGCCTTCAAAACAGATAGCACGACGTACACTTGTGACTTGTGCACGGAGGCACAGCAAATACACTGCACCATGTTGGGCTGTCGCAGCTGCGATCATGACATGTGCGTGCCATGTGCTCGGCGACAAACTGAGCTGAAACGAGCAGCGCTTGCAGAGGCCGAATCAGCCGCCGAGGGCGCAGCTGCTGGCGAAGGAGATGCGCCGAACCAACACACCACGTCAAGTGCATCTGATACTGATGTGGAAAATGGCCTAGCACTTCCATCGATACAACGAGTTCTGTCATCGCCGTCCAAGTCGCGTGTGCAGGCCCACCAGCTAATGAGCTTCGAAGATCGCGCAAACTACCGCAGGATTTTGGACAAGGTCAGATCTATGAACTCTGTTACTGCTGCGGCAATGAAAGATTTCTTCGAGGACACAGCAGCGGCGTTGACAGGCGGCGTGAACCCAGACAACCATTCGCAGGCAAACGAAGATGACGAAGTCATCTTCGACATCGAGTTGAACGATGATGATGGTAGTCATGCAACAGATGCTGCTTTCTCGGAGGACAACGGCGGCGGAGACGCATCGTTGCCGCACAAACAATTAGATGGAACGACGGCAGTGAATCGACGGTTGCTGCTCGTAAGTTGTGTCATGGCAGTGTGATTGATGCGGGTGACTGCTGCTCGGAATTTACGGTTGTTGATTGCACCAGGTCACTGTTCCAGCCGGAGTACGTGGTGGGGCTACGGTGTCCGTCAACACGCCGACGAGAGGAAGGCAAGTCGCAGTCAAAGTTCCGAGTTCAGTGGACGAGGGCCAGTCATTCATTGCCGAGATTCGCGACGACGACGACGACGACGGCGGCGGCGGCGACGAGCAGTCGCCACCACCAACTCACAGACGAACCGGCAGTGCCTCCAGCATTCGAAGCACTGGCAGCGAGGGAAGCTGGCCCGAGAAGCCTTTGCTGATGCCTCAGAGTTCGTTGCCAGAAATTAATGACTTTTTCAAGAAGGTGCGTCAACAATCGACAATCCGCGGAAATCGGCTCTGAGGAGTCACTGGCATTGTGTTCGCCGATGTGTTTGTTTTGTAGATGGGTCAACAAATGGGCAATGGCTTTCAAAAGCTCGGAAAAGACTTGAAGAAGTTGTCAGAGAACCCCTGAGCAAATGCACGGGTGCATTTGAGGAATCGATTTAGTACCGAATCTGCGAGATCGCGTTCAGCGAATCTGCCCTGACGAAGACACATACATGCCAAACGCGAAGCGGCTACAGATTCGTGGCACCAATGTTTACGATGTGACAACTTGCAGCACAAAGTTTGCAATGTTGTGTATTGTTATCGCTTCGACTACGAATTTGACTTACTTTGTCAAATTAAAGTAAAGAGAATGAATGAATGAATGCAGAGGGCCGTTGTGTATGTTTCAAAGCATCACCTGCGTTTCCGCGAACTTGCCGTTGACGTTGACACGCGTGTGCAAAGAAGACAAAACAGGGTCAACCGTAGCGAAATCGAATGCTCTGCACCACGAAGGTAGCTGAGATGACAATGTGATAGAAGGTGGCAGGCTCGGAGGTGAGCCAGGTCTGACCAGCAACACTTCACGCACGTGCACCGAGCATTCGTTGGTGCACTGACTGTGGATGTATGTGCTTCCAACACAAAAGGTGAAACATAATGCGGTGTTCCAAACAGAAGGTATCAGTTTTATAACACACTGCACGGTATGATAGCGTTGCGTTTCCATTCGGTCAAAGGGGGACGCACTGGTGCCCACCGTTTTCGAGGTATGGTGCGAGAAAAGCAGCACTCTCGTCCGGGGTGGGTGGGATGCGGGGGCAATTGCCATCACCGTGGCGCCCGGTCATGGGTACTGGCAATCCTGTGAGCCGTGAGAACACGAAGCCAGCATAGGTCCGGCAATTGTTGTCGTTCTCGCCATACCTCCCGTTATTGCGACAGTACTCGAACATGACTTCCCGAGCCTCGGCCAGAGTTATTTGGCCACCTCTGATTTGTGCGCATCGGCAGAACGAAGCGTCAATTTTGATGCCCGCCTGACCCCGCCCTCGTGTGAACTTCAGGGTGTAGTCGTGTATTGAGAGGTCTGTTCGGAAACCGTATGGAATGGTGTTGCCCGTAACAACGTGGGTGTTCGGGAACAGCCACGCGTTTGAGTGATGTCCGTCGCGTTGGTAACACACTGTTTGCACGGTAGCGGACTCAGGCTCGGGTGCGATGGTAACTCTGTACTGCCCCGCGCTTTTGGCCCGACAGTCGCAGGTGGGGGCCATGATGCCCCAGTTGTTCTTCCGCGTGCAAGTCTCTATGATAGACGACGATTGCATGGCACACCGGAACGTCTCGGTGCACCGTGCTCGCTTCATAAATCCAGAAGACTGTGACTCACGGACGCTGCCGCGGTCACAGGTGGAGTACGCTGCCGTGATGCCATCTCGGCGTTTCCTCGATAGTGCCTTCGCGCGACATTTGATGGTGCTGCACTTTCCCATCATGGAGAGGTCTTCCCCTTCCATGGCCCGCAAGAACTGCTGATGGTGCGATATGGAGAGGTCCGCCGTCGAAACATGCTTTTCACTTCCACTGGACACAGCAACGGCGCGCGTGGCAGCGAACACAGCGACAACGCAGAGAGACAAGCGCAACATTTCGTTCTTTCTTGTTGTATTTTTTTGTTGGGGTGGTCGTCTAGTCGGAGCTCCACGGAAAACCAAAGCAGATTTTCAGGCGCTGTGGTTGTTCGGGACCTTTTTAATGCCTCGGCGTTGGCACACAACGACGATTGATGCAAGGACTAAAGCAACAACAAAGTCTGCACCCGGCAGGGTAATATATCACAGTATATCGCCGCGTTTCAGTGAAGAGCGCATAGCCTCGTTTTGACTCGAGAAGCTGACCGGCTGCCAGCGCGCGAAAAGCGCAGTGGAAGCAAGGACTCTTGCGCATCGGGCAACGACGGCAACAACCCACATGGTGATTATGATGTTTGTTCGTAGGTAGGCGTATACGCGCCGATGTGGCATTGGTTGGCAGCATGGTGGTCTTGATGTGGTCGTAGCATCGCCGGGTGTTGTTGTTGTTGTCGTCGTCGTCGTCGTCGTCGTCGTCGTCGTCGTCGTCGTCGTCGTCGTCGTCGTCGTTGTTGTTGCTGCTGCTGTTGTTGTTGTCATCGCCGTCGTTCTCGTTGCCATGGCTGTCGAAATCCACC
>ENA-OWNT01003839-OWNT01003839.1-seawater-metagenome-genome-assembly--contig:-NODE-3839-length-13761-cov-4.565039_pt1 | contig 13761 bp, 15 predicted proteins | sample MGYA00238136_ERZ651165 | MGnify/ENA primary metagenome ERZ651165 (study PRJEB26861, sample SAMN08777766) | seawater metagenome | isolation source: coastal seawater | place: USA: Florida | collected...
TGTCACTGGTGGTTGGTTGGTCGGTTGGTGGTTTCGAATTGCGAACCGTCGTTCGTTCGTTCGTTCGTTCGTTCGTTCGTTCGTTCGTTCGTTCGTTCGTCGTTTGTCGTTTGTTCGTTCGTTCGTTCGTCGTTCGTCGTTCGTCGTTCGTCGTTCGTCGCTGTCAATGTTCGTCGCTGTTCATTGTTCGTTGTTCGTTGTTCGTTGTTCGTCGTTCATCGTTCATCGTTCATTGTTCATCGTTCGTCGTTCATCGTTCATCGTTCGTCGTTCATCGTTCGTCGTTCATTGTTCATCGTTCATCGTTCATCGTTCATCGTTCATCGTTCGTCGTTCACTGTTCTTTGTTCATCGTTCGTTCATTGTCCATTGTCGTTTGCTGCTGTTCGTTGCTGTCATTCGTCGTTCGTTGCCGTCGTTCGTCGTTCGTTGCTCGTCGCCGTCGTCAATGTTCGTTGCGTCGTTTGTCGTCGTTCGTTGCCGTTCGTTGCTCGTCATTGTTCTTTGTTGACTCATCGTCGCGTCGTTGTCGCCGTTCGTCGCTGTTCGTCGTCGTCGTCGTCGCTGTTCGTCGTCGTCTTCGTCGTCGTTGGTTGATGGTCTTCGTCGCTCTTAGTTGGGGTTCGTCATTCTGCGTCGTCATCGTAATGGTGACGGTGGCTGTTGCAACTTCGTCTCCCTGTCTGTTTGTTTATTGGCCGTGCTTGATGCGCACGACTGCGTCGCGGGGATGTGGGAGAGATACACACCGACGCTTTGTGTTGACAACACAGACAACACAGACATACCAATATCTAGCCAGCCAGTCCATTGCTGGTCGCCTTTTTTTGTTGCGTCTTGTGTGGGGTGCTGGGCCCGGCTGCGTTTTTGCCGTGGTGGTCGGTGGCTGGCCTAGCATCGAGGCACTCTCGCGCGAGTGCAAGGTCGTCCGTCCAAGGAGCGACAGGCAAAGAAGAAGCCAAGGCACAAGTCCAAAGGTCCATCCGACAGTCTGTCGGCGCGCCGACGGAGCTTTAAGTGGGGTCGCGGCGTCTGAAGCCAGACCCACACGCGGCTCGTCGTGGCGGAGACTGCCTCCGCGGCGACAACACCACGATGTCGGCTAAGCCGAAGGTGACGGTGCAGCCGGAGGCTCTGCAGCAGTTTGTCAACTACTACTTCGACACCTGCGAAAAGTACCGCGTGACGCCACGCACGGAGTTGGTGAACGTCGTGCAGTCTGCGGCCTCCGACCCCCGCAAGCTGAAGTTGATCAGCCTCCGCAAGCTCGGCCTCCGCGACCCCGACGTCTTCGCCATTGCAGAAGTGCTCAGCAAGTTCTACATCATCCGCGAGCTCGACCTGCGCGACAACGCCATCACCGATGACGGCGTCGAAGCATTGCTCGTCACGGCGCGCTCTCAGCTCGCCACCGCATTGAAGGACAGGCTGCCACCGTCTGGATTCAAGCCGTCCTACCTGCTGTCCGCGGTGCGACTCATCGGCAACCGCATCAACAACCCGGGCGCGGTCGCCAACCTGAACGCGCACCTGCAGCTGCTGCTCAAAGAGCAGCTGAAGATTGTGGCCCACCACGTCCGCGACCATGTGCGCCAGCAGTCGCTGCAAAACCCAGCCAACACGGACCCAACGACGATCCAACTGACCGACCTCAAGTCCAGCCTCCGCTCCCTGAGCCTGCCCGGCAGTGTCACACCCCGTGTGTCCAGTGCGGTGCAGCAGCGCGGGGGCCGCATCGACCACGCTTCCTTCGTCGACCTCGTGCATTCTGAACTCCTGTCTCAAAACAAGCTCAACAAGGTCGACCCACGGCAGGCGGAGATCTTGCAGCAAATCGCCGCACAGAGCGACGGCAGTGACGACGACGACGATGGTTCCGTCCTCTCTCGCATGAGCTCCATCAGCGACTCCTCGCACAACACGGCGTCTGTTTTCACTGGGGCAGGCCAAAAGAAGGCAGGCTCCGGGAAGCGGAAGAAGTCTCGTGGCCCGCCGTCCGACTCCGGCAGCGAGTCGATGCCGCTGACGATGTCCATGTCCATGTCCATGGGCTCGATGGACCTGGATTCCGACGACGAAATATCCAGCGGAGACGACGACGACGAGTCCGGAGATCTGGGGAGTGGGTCAGGCGACGGCAGCATGTCCATGTCGTTGTCCTTGGGTGGCTCATCCGATCTCGAAGGAGGCAGTGATGACGACGACAGCGGCATGGGCAGCGACGGGGACGGGGACGGAGACGGCGGAGACGACGCCCGCAGCAACCTGGATCGCAGCCGGGCCATGTCGCTCGACGACCTTGCAGCATCTCGCCGCCGTGCCTCTGTAGGACGCGGCGACGATGGCCAGGGCTTGGGCTTCGTAAACTCCATGCGCCCGGGTGCAATGAACAGCTCGTCACCGGACGATGCGCCCTTCAAACTCGAGGTGGCGTTGATCGACATCACGCTCGTCCCCGCCGCGGCTGCAGCTGCCGCCGAGCGAGTGTCGGTGACTTTTGAATTCGACGGCGACAGCCAGCAAGTCAGCCACTCTTTCTTGCAGCGAAAGCAGAAAGCGCCTCAAGCCGAGTTTCAAACCTCGCTGGCTGACCTCGCTGCCGCCGGCAAGGCGCATGACGCGGCGACGCTGCAGGGTGTTGTGTGGAGTAGAACGAGTGCCGTCGGCAGCTTCAAGCTGGAGGTGCGTCCGTTGGCGCGGGCTTGGGCGTTGAAGCAGGGAGGCGCCGCGTGCGCTCTTCAGGTGCAGCGCCGACTCACTATTTTCCAGAATGAGAACGGAACTGAGCCTGTCGGAAACATCGAACTGGGTTTGCTGTTTGAGCCCAACGAGGCCGACCCTGCATTCGCTGAAACTGCCGGCGACCCTTACGGAGACAGTGGCATGGGTCAGTCCTACAACAATGGCGGTGCCTTCGACGGCGGTGTCAACGACCATGTGGACCTCGAGCTCAACTTGTCATCGCGCAGAATTTACTCTCTGGCCGAGACCGGGTTCAACTGGGAGCCTCTGCTGCAGATTCGTTCGCTGGATTTGAGCAACAACCAGTTTGCTGTGCTGAGTCCGCAGACCCTCACCAGTCCACCTCTGAGGGCACTGCGTCATCTTAATCTGAGCCGCAATAACATCGAGCGGATTGCCGCGGACGCGTTTGGGAGCATGACGCAGCTGGAAAAACTTGATCTGAGTCACAACCGGATCTCGAAGTGCCAGGGCTTTGCTCAATTATTGTCATTGAAAGAACTCAATCTCGCCCACAACCGCATCCGCATCGTTGGCGGACTTCACGCCGCCCAACAGCTGCTTCGGCTCGACCTATCGTACAACAAGATCCAGTCCGCCATCGCGCTTCGGGCCGTGTCCCTCAACACAAAGCTTGACACACTCATTGTGGAAGGGAATCCAATGGCGACAGCGAACCGCCTGTACCGTGCTTCAATCATTGGCCTGTTGCCCAGTTTGTCAATTCTTGATGGTAAACCGATGCCTCGCAATAGCTTCAAGTACAAAGCAATGCAGAAGGCCGCAAAGAAAGTGGCAGAGCAACAGGTTCACATGCCTTTCCGACGCGTCATACTGCAACAAGTCACGTGCCAGCGCTCGTCTGATCTCGTGTGTGTTTTCTTTTCGTTCTTTGTTCACGCAGGATGCCGCGGATCGGGCGCGGCAACACAAGCGCCGCGTTGGCGGCTCGTCTCGGAACCGTGGCTCCCTTCGTTCGATCACGAACCGGCTCCCGTCTGCGCCGACATTCAACACGAACTTGTTCAAGGCCGTGCCCAAGATTGAAGTGCGCGTGATAGCTGCCAAACATCTCCTGTGCGACGACGGGTCCATAGGTGATGCATACATCCACCTGCGGTACGCCGACAAAGAGAAGCGCACAGAGACTCTCACACTCGCCAAGGATCCCACCTGGGACGACGAGGTAAGTCGTCGTCACACACAATTGGTTGTGCCACAGCTCGGGATTGGGCACATCATTCTCTTCTGTCGGCACCGATCCGCATAGGCACCATTTCCTTTGACGCTGAAGCGGGACTGTGCGCAGCTGCAAGCTGCCGCTTGGAACGAAGACCGCAGAACGGGCGACACATTGTACGGCAAGCACAGCATTCAATTGGTGCCAGTGTTGGAAGAATTGAAGAAACTGCAAGAGGAGCAAGCAGCGCTAGCCGGTGACGAGGATATCACCAAGCCCGTGGAAATTCAACGAATCTTTCGGCTTGAAGGCAACGCATTGTTGAAAGTTTCACCAACACTGAAGCTGGTCTTCTCTATTCCAATAGAAAGGAAGCTGCAGGAGAAGAAGAAAGCCAGTGCTGAGGAGGACAAGGTGAAAGCAGCAGCATCTTGCTCGTGCTAGTCTTGGCTGTACTTTGTAGTCTGAATCTTGTCGTCGGTGTCCAGGTCAAGTCCATGAAGAAAAAGTTGAGGGATTTCAAGGCGCAGCAAACAGCCATCATGAGGCTGTCTCGGCCTACCAGAGGCTACACTGACCACAATAAGGATCACGCTGCCAATGCGGGATATCAACATGCCAAACCCACACCAAAGCTACAAGTGCCGCCCACATTCAGAACTAAACTCTATGGGCCTCGCAAGACCATTGGTCATGCGAAGGAGCAATTGAGAATTCAAGCAAGGAAGAAAGCTCGGGACCGTGCTGCCAAAACGCAGTCCACTATCAAGAAAATGAATTCCGAGTTGGTACGCCACATCAACGCTCGATCACATTGACCAGTTTGTCGCCACATCGACTAACTTCCATTGTATTGCATTGGGTGTGCAGGCCAAAGTTAGTTTGGGTCAGAAGAAGAGTGAACTTAGACAAGCCGTGGAGTTGGAGAAAGTAAGCAACCAACTCATGGCGACACGGAAGAAGCTTGCAGAGTATGCAACCTTCAAGCCACAAGCACAGTCTCGGCGCACACAGCTGGAGATGACATTGGCAACACCCATGAACTTGACTCGCGTCGGATCGCAGCGCCAAGGAAATGCTGGACAGCTTATTACATCTTCGCAGCAAAAGTTTGTTCTTGCCAGACGTCTCCGCGAATGGATTGAGCAAATGCAAGAGGAACAAGCCACGGCTGCGACTGGCCTGAAAGTTTTGGTTCGGATGGTTCGTGTTTCAAAGAACAAGTTGTTGCGCTGCTCTCAGAAACTGGACCACTCACCTCCTCCCTTGCCGCTTTGATGCGTGTTTGTCACAGACTGATCGTGGAGGATCTGCAATTAATGAACAAAAATTGGTTGGGTTCCGCGAGCAAGTATGTGTGTGTGGGTCAACCTTACCAAAAGCATCCCCGACATGCGGTGTGCGCTCGTGGTTACCGATTTGTTTCAGACTCCTCACTCTTTGATGCCATTTGTTGGTGCTGTGTCCAGATTGCCGATTGCGGGCTACTCAAACCTGTCGCTGTTGCAGAGGAGGTTTATCAAGCTACTGCGAACGATGCTAAGGCGTCAGGAGCCGTTGACAGCTTGGTGCGGCACATTAGCATGTTGCAGGCAGCGATTCGATACCTCCTATCGTTATTGGAGAGTGCTGTTGAACAGACGGGCGGAGGTGAGTCTGGCTCTGCTGTGCCGAAACGAGCGTCGCGGACTGCGGTTTCAATATATGGCGTTGTTGTTGTTGTGCATGGTAGAACCCCACGACGACGACTTGGTGCCCGCTCGGGAATATGTCGCCTTCTTGAGAGACTCCGTGTTGCGCAAGCACCTTGGTCCAGGGGCACAGCGGCAGCCAGCCCTTCAAGACCGCGGACATAGCCGAAGAAGCAGTGCTAGTAGCAAACATCGTCGGTCGCTAAGTCGTCGTTCGAGCGCATCTGTGTCATCGGCGTCCACGGCCTCGCGCAGCAGCAGACGTAGCAAGTCGCGCCGCCGCAAGCAGGGCCGCAAATCGAAACATAGAAACCAAAACAACGAGGAGAGCATCTTCGAATTATTCAACAAGCGCATGGGCGAAGAAATTCCTGACAGCAGCGCTGGTGAACCGTCGCACTCGTACGCTGGATCTCGAGCCAGCTCTCGTTCGCGAGCCACTTCCGGGTCCGAATCTAGTTCCAATTCCGGAACGGACGAGGAGGAGGTGTCAACACACGCCACGACCGAAGACGGTACGGAGTATGGCACCGAAGCCACAGGGTCGGAGACGGCTGCGACTTCTCCAACCAGCCAGTTTGACGAGTATGGCTCGGGGACTGGCGGGGAGTCATTGATGGAGGAAGAGGATGTTGAATCAACTTCCGAGGAGGAAGAGGAAGAGGAAGACGACAACACACAAAGTGGCAATGGAACTGAATCGTTGATGGAAGAAGAAACAATATACGAGAGTGACAGCAACGATGACGACGGCGCCGTTGACGAGAGTATGTATTAAAATGATCTAACAATGATTATGGACTCTAGAGGCGTTTGAACATTGAACCTCGTTGCCGTGTGGCGGTGTACTAGCGAATGTCGATGACTTCTGCAGCGGTGCCGCCGCGATTGTCTTCGTCATCGGAGTCGGGGACTTCACGCATAAATATTCCGCGTCCCAGCTTCATTGTATTCAGTTCGTACCTGTGCATTATTTGAAAGAAGGGCAGTGTTAGTTGCTGGCGACAACTGCAGGCAGTCACACAAACGGTGAAATCGCAACTGCTAAGTACCTGGAGTCGTCTTCTTGTGGCCTATTGCGCTTGCGTTGACGATTTCTCTCCTGCCTCCGGCTCTCGTTTTTGTCCTCGCGGGATTTCCGCTCGAGTTGCAAGCCAACAGGTCCTCCGTATGCCGCGTGAGACCATTCAGCGACTTGCTTGCGCAGGTACAGCTTTACGGGTGCCCACGTCGGGTTGTTTGTGTTCGGTCGGGATATATGAGGTAATCTGCGCACGTACACAAACACAAGATCGGTGTCAATGAGCTTCAATGGGACACGTTGCGCAACCAGAGGTTCTCCTGAGGATACGAACGTATTCAGCGCCGCTTCTGAAAGAAGATAATACCCTCTGGCATGGGTTTTGACGATGGTTGCGTACTCTCCAGGATGGTCAGCCTTACACTCCTTGCACACCGTTGCTGCAAAGTCGTGGTATAACTTTTCATCTATGAATTTGAACTCCTTGCACTTCTCACACTTGAATTTCGTTGTTAGATGGTTCTCGTATACGGGTCCATTCGCGCTCGCGGCGTCATCTCCCTGCTCAACGGATGCATTCTGCGAGTTTTGGGAATCCTTTTGACTGGCGGTCTTTTGCTGCTTCTTCAGCAACGCCGTTTCTCGATTCTTTCGGATGCGCTCTGTTTCTTCGGCTGACAAACTGCGACGGAGGGTGGGCTGGGGAGGCAATTTGCCACGGTTCGATGCCTCCTCTGCCACATGCTCAGCAGATCCGTTTTTTGGATGCGCCTCCGCGCTCGTCGGTTCCACTCCCGGCATTGTGCCGTCCGAGAGTTGAATAACGGCCTCACATGGTTGTTTACGATGCGTCCACGCAGTTGAATCACATCAAGGTGCCCTAACCCCCCTACAATCAAAGTTACCCCCACTCACGTCAAAACAGTCCAAGTGGGCAAAACATAAAACTGCAAACTACAGTTGCGAAGCAAATTGCCAGCCGCCGTGTTGTTGCCGTTGCATCGCCGTCAACGACAGGCGAGGTAGCGCACCACAGCCACCCATGACCCATGGTGCAGTTAGTCGTCGTCGTTATCGAAGTTCTTCCTTTCGCTGTTGCCAACTTGACGAATCAACCCCTTCCTCAATCGCGGCGTCCTTTCAAGCCACGGTGTATCTGCGGCACGGCACTTCCAAATCACATCAGTGGTCATCCAAACTCACTCATTCATGGCGTCCTCACTTCACATCCACGCTGTCGGTCGACGACTACCACCTCTTTGCAAGCGAACAAACGACGGAGATGTCCGGAGTAATCTGTTGCGAAGGGGTTGTCGTCGCTGTCTGTCTGTCGGTCGGTCGGTCGTCGTCTGCGTGGTTGTGGTGATGACGTGGTGTGGTGCGTGGTGCGTGGCTGGCCAGCGCGCGTTTGTGTGCGTTGGCAGTCGCGGTCGCCGACGAAACGTCGAACGTCTCTCACTCCACCAAAAACTCCACAACCACAAACCACAAACGACGACGAAGACGACGACGACGACCACGACCACCACCACCACCACCACGTTGTAGATAGCTGGGGCGCGTGCAGTAGCTGTGTTCTTCCATTTGCGTCTTGTCTTGTTGATGGAGCGGTGCGGTTGTTGTGATGGGACGCGAGCATGTCGGCATGCGAATGGGATGTAGAACTAACTGCAGAAGTCGATGACTCGAACGTTGACGTTGACGTTGACGGAGGCGGCAGGTTGCAGGCACGTGTGCCGCTGCTATAATACTTGACAGAGCCGCCAAAGGTTATGCCGTCGTTGTCGTGGACGAATTAGCGCGGGCAAACAAAGCGAGTAATCCCGTCCGGTTGTTGCTGTGTGGGTGATGGGTGATGGAGTGGTGGGCGAAATCGGGCATGCGACTGTGACGAAGTCTTCACAAACGACGAACTGTCACGGGAAGCAGCACAAACGTTGCGTGAGACCACGCCGACGTAACGACGCAGCACCTAGCGCACCACTGAAAGTTTGGGAAATCTCTCTCGACGAACTTGGAACTGTTTTTATTTGCTTTTCCGTTGTGGTCGTGGGCTGGCGCCTCCGCAGCTTGGTGCGTTCGTGCATGCAATTGCACGCCATCCCATCAACGGCGACTCGGTGGACTCGAGGGTGAAAACTGTCGTGAAACTTCGCGCGGCTGTGCAGTTTCTTGTCTCGGCACCATGTCGAACGACCAGATTCACAAAATTTTCATCGGCAACCTCGCGCCGACAGTAACGGAGTTCTTGTTGGTCAAAGTGCTGAGGACATGTGGCAAGTTGAAAAATCTCAGCTTCAAGTGGCGTGGGGATGGCATGGGCGGCAGAGGTCGCCGCGGATTCGGAAGCGGTGGATACATGTTTGCGGAGTTTTTCAATCGAGCCGCAGCCAAAAAGGCCATCCACTTGCTTCATAACCAGCGCATCCACGGCCGAGCTATTTCGTGCACGTTCGCAGCCGCAAAAGTTGGTTTACACGGTGAGCTTGCTGCTGTCCGAACTCGCTGACAGTGTCTAGCGCGGCGGGCATCTAACTTCCTGCGATTTGCACTGGCATGCTGCGTTGCTTGCGGTTATTTAACTATTTCAGAGGATTATTCAAAGAACTATATGTCAGATATGCCGGCAGCTGCACGGGCTGTCAGCGGCGGAGCGGAGGCGGACGTCGAAGAGGTCCAGCAGTACCAGGTTGGTGTTTGCTGTGCTGACTACCTTGTTGGGCATCCGTCTGCCTGCCTTGATCATGGCGGAATGAATCGATCACGACACTGTTGCGATCCATGCCACTCGCTCTATTGGCAGGCTCTCACTGAGATGGAATCAATCAAACAGAAGCTGTCCATGCTCCCTGCTTCTAGTGAGACTTCTTCTGCACCATCGAGTGGCGCTGGAGGTAATCGTGCTCAAAAACATCAAAAATCGTCACATCTCTATTGCCATTCGTACGCCAATGTGTTGAGACCAATGATTGGAATGCATTATGTAGGGATGTCGACAAGTGATGGCGCTCCGCAAAGAAAACGGAGGAGAAACATTGATATAACGCCGGCCTGGATGACGAACGCGGGAAGCATCAACGTGACTTCTCCAAGCACCACTGCCGATCAGCCTGAGTCTCCTCCGAGCGATACTGTGCCTAAGCCAGCGGCAAACGATCATCAACCCAAAGAGGAGGACAGCCACAGCTCATTCGCTGATTCCACCCGGCCATCATCGCCAACCGACAAAATTGCAGCAGGCCCGAAACCGCCAGTCTCAGATCCACTGCCGAGTCCAACTTCGTCTGCAGCACGTACCGAGGAACCAACGGTGGTGCAAGGCCCGCGTCCACCATCGCGGTCACAGGAATCGTACTCGACCAAAGTTGGTCCCTCACGTGCTCGAGTCGCCAAGGCAAAGCCAGCCGTGGCGACTGTGGCGGGCCCCGCCCGTCCACCAACTGTTACAAAGAAGGTCCTGGATGCCAAAACGCTCTTGCAGGTAACTTTTTGTGCAGCAGTGCCGGTTGTGGCAATATTGTGGCAGATCTCTTCGCTAATTGCGCTGTGATCTTGTGGAACGCTAGACTCTACTATCTGAACTGGAGAGTCACGCGCAAGCTGATGATGCCGGAATGATGACCAAGAAGCTGAAAAAGATTTGTTAGTGTCGTCACCATGCCTTTTGTGCCTGTTGTGGTTGCGCTCTTCTCAGTTTCCTTGCGACTTTGCGACGTCTTCAGGTTTGAAGAAGTATGTGATCACTTCATTCAATGAGAAGGACTGCCAACTGGCGGAAGATGTGCTTTCGAAGTGCCGTGCCATGATGAAAAAGCACGCACATTCGCAACGGCACACAGCACTCTTGAAGATCGCTGCGAAAGCAGTGGGCAAGTATGAACTTGCTCAGTTCATCCGTGAGCACTCAAAACAGTTGGACGGCACAACAGCAGCAGGGTCGGATAAAACACCAAGCGCCACCCTGTTGCAAACACTGCTCGAACAAAAAATGAACTCGTTGGAAGACGCGAAAAATTTCATGGCGGTAGATACATTAGCGGCACTAGGCGTTCCAAGCACAACCGCGTCGCTGTTTTTCTCAAAGATCTCGTGAACCTGTGTTTGACGCGAGCACAATAAAAACACTACAATTATTTTATTCTTTTTACGTGTCGGCTTGACATTCTACTCTGGCACAAGTTTCTTCAATTTCACGTTTGAAAATCCACCGTGCCATACTGCCTTCCGCTGCGTTGCCCAACGTCAAAAGCAAACTGTGCTCGACTGGGTGCAATTGGTGTTGCGCACACACATGGCTGATTGTTATTGATATTACAGCGTGGGCAAAGGCGCCAAGTGTGCTGCGTCTCGTGCAGCCAAGATGGCCTCGCACAAATCGGTGGCATTAATGGCTTCTCCTCGCAAGCACGCCATGACCTCGGGTTTGGCGAGCCCGCTCTCGCGGACAGTGTTTCTGAACTCAACCACGGAACCAACGTCAGCCTCACGGCCTGCTGGTTTCTTCAATGGAGGCAGTGGCTTGCGCTTGCCGTCTTTGGGCCCTTTGCGCTTCGCCAGCTTGCCAGCCAGCAGCTCCTTGGCGCGGGTGGAGTTGCCGTGCGCAAGTTTGGCGACATCGTGTGATGCTTTCTTGTAGTCTGCAAGCGAAGAGCGCATTTTCAACAGCTCATTCTTGGACACTTTCGGTTTCGTCGGGTTCCCGTCACCGGCAGAATCCTTCACCGACAGCTGCCGGGCGTTAAAAGACTGCTCGCCTCCAGGTGCACCGAAATCCGAACCTTGAGGGGAACCGAATCCTCCCCCCGGGGCCCCAAACCCTGCTCCGCCAGGCCCTCCAAACCCGGCTCCGCCAGGTCCTCCAAACCCCGCACCTCCTGCTCCTCCGAATCCTGTGCCCCCGGGACCTCCCATTCCACCTCCCCCCGGGCCTCCAAATCCTGCTCCCCCCGGACCGCCGAGTCCAGTGCCTCCAGGTGCACCAAAGCCGGACCCTCCCGGCGATCCCCCGAAGTTCATCCCTCGGTTCTGTTGCATGCCAGGGCGACCGCGGCCGAATCCCATGCCGCGCTGCCGCGGACGCTGACCTGATTGCCCACGTCCCGGTCGACCGCCGCCCATTGGGTTGTTTCCAAACTGGCCGCCGTCCTGGCCGCCACCACCCTGGCCGCCCCACTGATTCCCGCCGGGTGGTCCTTGACCGTCGCCACCGGTTGGAGGGCCTCCGAAGAAGCCGCCACCCATGCTGCCACCGGGTGGACCATCCCCTTGTCCACCGTTGCTGAAGCCAAAGGCCGCCGCAAAGTCTCCGAGTGCGGCATCACCGTCGGCGCTCTTGCTACCCAGAGCTGCGGTGGGAGGTGGCTTCGGCGGCCCCTTGCTGAAGCTTCCACCCACATTCGGTGCAGCTCCACCGAGACTTCCTGACGGGATGTTGGCGCCACCCGGCGCCGAAGGGGCACCGGAGGAGCCGACTGGCAGCTTGCTGTGGGCATGGTGTGGCGTGATAGGCGTCGGTCGGGCCGTTCCGTTTGGGAAGTGAGTTCGGTTTCCCTTTGCGACGTGGCGGTGCACAACTCTGACTGGCGAAGCCCCTGCTGGAGTGGCGGGGAAGCCGCAGAAGACTTTGGCCGTTCCGGTTTGGTTGCAAACCGGCACGATGCGTCGGTGGTTGTCTTCGTCATGGATGCATCGCTTACACGCCGCAGGCCCTTCTTCTGCTGCCGCACTGCACAGCTCCGTCATGATTGCCAAGCATGCAGCGTTCTGCGGCGGGGCATCGTGCGAAGTTGCGTCTGGGCTGTCACCGGCGGTGGTCGTCCCACACAGGAGGCCTCCTACAAGGACCACACATGCAATCCACTGCACACAGCGCATGGTTGGACAGCACACGTGCACCTTTCGAGCGTGCTACAGCCGACTGCGACTGTGACGAACTGTTTTCGACCCGCAGCCGTATGTGACGGAATTTCTGCGTTGAAAAAGCGGCGCCAAAGTCATCGCCGTCCGACAGAGGAGTAGCCGGTAAGCGCCGTCACGTTGATGCATTTTGTGTTGTTCGTGCGTCGCTCGGTGTCATCTGAACGAGTGTTGAAGAGTCGGTTGTTGCAGTCAGTTATGCCGAGCGGTGCATCCTGCACACGCTTTGTTGCATCCACAGCGGCTGCTTGCACTGACGCGGCATGTCTGTCGAGGGATTTGCGTCGCTCCAATATTGGCACGTGACGTGCTGGCGTTGCATTGCATGCGTGTGTTGCCATCCCTACCCCACGCTCCCTCACCAATGCTCGCCCAACACACAACACGTACGTCTCTACGATACGCACCACTCACTCGCAATCGGCACCGTGTCGACGACGTCGCTGCTGTGCAAACTACTGTGACGCGGTCTCGTCAGTCAACGTAGCACGGCACGTGCCGTGCCGTGCCATGCTGTGCACCACAAGCGACGAACGAACGAACGAACGAACGAACGAACGAACAACACAAAAAGTGTTCTCTCACCACAGCGAACGAACAGTGAACGAACGACGAACGAACGACGAACGACAACGCATCAGCTGGTTGACCGCAGCCGCAGCTGCCGCACTCACTCACTCACTCACTCACAGTCGCTCACTCACTCGTTCACTCATTCACTGTCAGTACACTTTAATCATTCGAACTGGCCGAACACTGACTCACTCACTGTCAGTGCACTGTAATCACTCAGTTGTCACTCACTCACTGTTAACTCCCATAAATCAGTCAACTCAGTCGGAGTTGACTCATTCACTGTCAGTGCACTGTAATCAGTCAGTTGCCACTCACTCACTGTTAACTCTCACAAATCAGTCAACTCAGTCGGAGTTGACTCATTCACTGTCAGTGCACTTTAATCAGTCAGTTGCCACTCACTCACTCACTCACTCACTGCCAGCTCCCACAAATCACTCGCTGCTCTGCACCTGGCTCACAGTTTGTTTATCGGTCAGTCAGCTGACCACATTCGTTCATTCGTTCGTTCGTTCGTTCGTTGGTTCGTTGGTTCGTTCGTTGGTTGGTTCGTTCGTTCGCTTTGTTGGTTCGTTGGTTTTCGTTGGTTCGTTCGTTCGTTCGTTCGTTCGTTCGCTTTGTTGGTCCGCTTTGTT
>ENA-OWNT01003840-OWNT01003840.1-seawater-metagenome-genome-assembly--contig:-NODE-3840-length-13754-cov-5.278351_pt1 | contig 13754 bp, 13 predicted proteins | sample MGYA00238136_ERZ651165 | MGnify/ENA primary metagenome ERZ651165 (study PRJEB26861, sample SAMN08777766) | seawater metagenome | isolation source: coastal seawater | place: USA: Florida | collected...
AGTCAGTCAGTCAGTCAGTCAGTCAGTCAGTCAGTCAGTCAGTCAGTCAGTCAGTCAGTCAGTCAGTCAGTCAGTCAGTCAGTCAGTCAGTCGGTCAGTCAGTCAGTCAGCCAGTCAGTCAGTCGAGCGAACTTCGGTCGATCGATCGATCGATCGATCGATGGATGAATGAGCAAACCAACACCACCAACCAAGCAAGAGACGACCACGATACAACATACCACGAACAAACGAACAAGCAAACAAGTAAACAAACTCGATCGATGACTGACTGACTGACTACTTACTTACCTACTGACTTACTTACTTTAGTCAAAACAATCGCGATTGGCGGAAAGCGCGTTGGTCAATGTTTGCGGTACGTGTTTAGTCCAACTCAATTATGTTACTGTCCACTGGCGTCAATGCCCAGGAGTTTGCCTTGTAGTAAACACTGTGTGATGTACAATCGCATGCCAAACACGCCGCTTGCATGCAGTGACAGGGCGTTGCCGCGTGCCAGTGCCAGAGCATGGCTGCAGACAAACACGCCGCAGTCGGCTGCGAGTGATTGAGAAGGCGGGCAGGGTGTCGGCGTCGCTACAGCGATCCATCCACTGTCAGAGAAGTTCAGTGATGGGTACCTAGCCTCAAACTGCTGACGCACCCACTTCAGCATCAATTGAGCGGCTTGACCGCGGTCGTGCAGGTGTGTTGCACTTGACGGGTGGTTGTCGTAAACCACAATCACTTTGGCTTGGATGAAAGCAACACAAAGCGACCAGTGCGTCGTGCACAAACCGTCTTCTGTGACATCAACACCATACGGGGCCGCGAGTACTCGTAAATCGAAGATGTCGTTCGGGCTTTCACGTGAGCTTCGATATGATGGTGCGCCATCTTCGTGTCCAACGTGTTTGAGCCACATAGATTCGAAGAAGTGGATGTCATTGCATGGCTCCATCAATAGTCAGGAAAATACGTCAATGTCAGCTGCGCGAAGCCACTGGTGTTGTTCGATGATGCACAAACTGGGAGCTGTTACCCGCAAATTGCGACCCATAACCGAGTGGACGGCGATTACGAGTGCCTTGTCGGCCGTGTTGGTAGCATCCCGTCGCACTAGTATGTCCTTCCACGTCGGTGCGCCACGTCGCGTCGGTATTTCGGTCTCACGTAAACGACGAAGCCGAAATGCACAGGATGGATCTCCTTGGCGCTGATAGATAACGTAGAATACGTTATCAGCAATAGTGGAATCAGTTGGAGATATATTGTGGGTGGTCGTGCGAGCATTGTCCACATGGAAGGTCTGGTCACGACGCGCCACCGTCGTGTAGTAATGTCCCTGCCATGGCGTAGGGCCCTTGTGATGCACCACTGCGACTCGCCTGAAGGTGTCGGTGATGTTGTCACCTTCGACAACGAATGGCGCCATGTCAAGGAGGATAGGAGTTTCGATTTTGTTGTGCAGTTTGATAGTTGCAGAGCGCCCATCAGCCGTGCGCACTGCCCTGAACCGCATCAACGTGAATATTAACACGTCTGGTAGCAATCGAAGTTGTTGTGCTGTAGTCATACAACCACACTGTTTGCAATGCGGGCACTGCGCGGTGGTGTCCGGTGGAAGCGACGGTGTGTAATTGGACCGTATCAGCTCCTCCAGGGATGAAGTTTTGTCGCATTCCAGTGGAAGCGATAAGTTGACGGTCATGAAGCTCTCGCATGTTCCGCTGGTATATCGCAAGCTGACGAGTCTTCGAGTCACCCACGGAGCTCTCCTTCACAAGTTGTAGAAACGGTGCTCTACCTTCGGCGAGCCCTGTAGATCCGAGCATTGGGACAGAATTGCCAACACCTGCTGTTGTACAACTCGTGTCGGTGCACAACCTATCCAACATCCACTGAAAAGCCTCAGATGCATTATGCAAGTTGCATGTGTTCAACCGCATCACCGTCCGGTAAAATTGCTGGAAGGCCGGGCGGTTAGTAGCAGACGGCGACATCGAATCTGCCGCACCCGCAAGTAGCTTGATAAAGGCCCGTGAGAGTTCCGCTTCATTCTCCGGACGAAGCTGGGACGACGACCAAGCTTGCGAAATAGCGACAGACGTCCACAGCCGTCGAATCTTTGGCACTGCGACTAGAGACTGCACCGCACTGGCTAACCAGCAGTTGTTGTCGAACCACGCCAATTGAAAAGGCCTGCAGTGGAACGTCCAGCGACGCCAAATTTCCTGCGGTAGGATGGAACCACGACAAAAATTGAACGTAGGACCAATGGGATGGCACCCAGCGATTGTAACGGCTGTGCGTGTGAAGGTTTGTGCTGCCCCGCTGGACATCAGCCCGGCTGTAGTCACTAGGGTGCCCGCCGAAGCAATGTGACACTCACTGTCTTCGTCGAACACGAGGGCAGAGTGTCCAGGAGGCAGTGACGAAGGTCTGGTGGAACTTGCCACTGCTGGATTGCACGGGTCCCGAGCATCGCGTCTTACCAAGCGGTTTGTCAGTGCTTCCTTGTTCCCCTTTGGACTTATCCCCCCGGACATGCGCTCCTTGCGAAGCAGCTTTCGGCTCATACTTGAATATGGTGGCTTCTCCACGCGCTTCGTGGGTGTCGTCGCCCTACCCTGGCTTTCCATGATGGCTGGCGACGGCGATTGCGCTGTCGCCGTCGTTTCATGGGGCACAGGCACTGCCATCACCGCAACACAGCCTTTTCGCCTTTTCCTCCGTCCGCCAATGCAGTTGAGGCTGCAACGTGGCTCTTTGTTGCGTGTATCACGTGGGACCTGACTTTCTAGTTCTCTGCACGGACCCTTGAGAAATTCTTTCAACATCTGTGACGAAGTCTCGCTTCGGCATGTCATTAAGGCGAGTTGGCGAAATGCAGAAAATAACTCTCGGTACCAGCTTTTGATGGGATGCACAGGGTTTCTGAGGGGGTTTTCGAAAGACTCTTCACACGTATCAAACTGGGTAAATAGCTGCATCAAAGTGACCGCATACTCGGTATTCATGTGGTAGTCTGCACATGCTCTGATTGCGGGTTTGCCGAGCTCCAGTAAGTCATCGAATCTGTTTTTCGCCTCTTTGTCACAGAGCATCTTAACACATATCTCAGCGGCTGGACTCAAAATTGAGGGAAGAACATGCCGTAACAAGTGATTGTGATAGTCGGAGTGGATGTCAGTGCACACAGATGCGAACAATGTTCGAAGTAACGATCCTTCTTGCAGTAGAGCACTCAAGCCTGCAGTCGCTGTAGTTTGTGATGACGCGTTGTCGCTCGTGCCGGTGGAGGCCGAACCCGACGCAACGGAGTTCTCACCAACTTGCACATTGTTGTTGGTACCAACTTCCGCATTGTCGCCGTTGTCAGCTTGCTCATCGTTGTTGCCCTCACGACCACTCGGCGATACACGACGTGTTCTATCAACGGTGGGATCCATCGTGAGTCCAAGCTTTGTGTCGAGGTGGCAACGCGGTAACGCCCGCGGCATATCGCCGCGCTCGAAGCTCATGCGCCAGCGTGCAGGGATACTCGCCAGATCCAATCTGCCCTTGTTTGCAGCTAGCATGTGCCGGCACGGCAGTCCTGTTTGTTGATTCCAATTGCACGGTCGCTCGATGGTATCACCACTGCCTGTAGTAATACGCTTCGCCTTACAAAAAATATACTCCTTGCCACCTACCGCACAATGTTGGTTTAGTTTTCCGACGCACACGCAGCACAGCAGCGAATTTCAGTGCGCGCCAAGAGCAGCAGCCCCGAACGCACCTGCGCTTGGCTGCACGTAGACTCGGCGAGGCAATCGAGCCGCACATGGATGTTTCAGCCACGGACGCTTGCTGAAGTCCGCATCGTGGGTGTCTTCATTGGCTCGCTCGGGGTTTTGCTTTCGTGTCAACTCGCACACATTGGTACCCAACCATTGCGTTTCGTACTGTCCAGCAAAGTCAACCTCATTCAGAAAGCGTTTCCGAAAGTTCGCGACAGTACAATGAGAGCTGCACATAACTTTGTAAATCAGTCGTTTGGCTTGGGGAAGAGACCTGTCAATTTCTTGCGGAGTGCATGTCATTTTTTCCCGCTGGAGCTGACATTGCTGAGTTAGCACTCTATGACGATTTGCGCTCCCGTTGACGCGAAATAAATCATACAGCGTCGAGCAAGCCTGCAACTTGCCATATTTGATGACCTTGTGCTGCCCCTCCGCAGGACTGTAGGCTTTGATGAACAATGCCATGTGGCGGGGCTGAAACGCCCACGCCCAAAACCGGCGATCCTGGTGTTCTGTGTCCAGAAATTTCAGAAGAACCTTAAGCTTGGAAGGCCACTCAGCAAACTCAGCGCTGCAGTACTTGCGCAATTCTTGCCATTCATGTTCAAACTGGTCTTCCAGCTCCAACTCGACGAGCCTCGCAATCCACGATTTCACCACATCTAGACGTGCGGTGAGCTCGGCGTTGCACCCAGACAGTATTTTCCAGAATTTTAGTACGTGACGATGAAATACGCATGACACAACGGCACAGTCGTCATCTGCGCCATGAAGTTCCTCCGCAAGATGTTCGTGCACTCTCAAAATGACAGGGCTTCCATCCGATGACCAGACTCTCGTTACTGCAGCGCCGCTATTGGCAGTGTTAGATTGAGACAGCCAGACCAATGAACGGTGTACGAGACGAATGGCAGAACTTGATTCGCTTCTTATGATGGCGGCACCGACTCTGAACGTCCCACGAGCCCCAGATGACGTCGGAAGCACCAACTGATAGCCAGCGCAATTAGATTTTGCAGTGGAATCGATAAACAAAGCCTCAGGGAACTTATTAAATTCCGTCTGCTGAGCGTGCGTCTGCCACGTCGCAGATTCCAGGAATATCTCAGCATCATCACTCCGGACGCTCGGGACGAACTTGCACAGAAATTGGTGGAGATCGCCCGAATACCGGCGTGCGCACGTTGCGTTGTGAACCGCATGCTCCATTGTCAGCTCCGTCACTCGAGGCGGGCAAGGTGGCAGCGGGAACTTCACGTTGTCTCCACCAACATGCGATTCAAATTGTGTGCCACGTATCAAGTATGGTTGAGAACTACCGTGGTGTCTACAGATGGTAAAGTAATGGCTCGAGGAGGGAATCGGGATGTTCTTTCGTTCAGCAGCAGGAAGATTCATATGTGCTTCGTATGCTCCTTTGTCGTACACTGCGATTGTGGCGACAAAAGCCAGATCCACTTCACCGCACAATGCGGACAGCAGCATCGGTTCGTTCCCACCTTCGACTTTGAAGTCCACCGGCGTTGCTGGAGCTGCTGCGTTTCCGCCCTTGCGCAGCGCCTGGGCGAGGTCAGTCATGTGCTGCATCGTTTTCCAGCCGGTGAATCGCAGGTCTGCAAGATGGTTCAAACAATTGCGCTTGCTCTCAGTGCTCGGTTTGGCGCCCAGTATGCGACGGCACTCAGCCTCTTGCTCTGGCGTCAGTGTCTCCTTCGCTGGGACATGGGGATGGTTGTGTTCGGCCATCACATGGTACACCACCCATTGGCGTTCGCGTGGCCGACCCGGGGCTCCATCTGCCATTGCAAGCATTAATTCAGCTTTGCAACACGTTAGGTTGCCACGCACATCGGGTCGTCGACGTTGACGTTTCCCCGTTTTCGATCCTGTGAAACTGGATATGATCTGTGGAAGCCGTTTGTCCTTGGCGCTGGCTGGCTTCGACCGTGTTTTTCGACGGCGGGTTCCGAGCACACATTCACAGCGCACACAATTTCGGCCATAAACTCGACCGCGGGAATCAAATGCAATCCTAAAGTTTGTGTGTGACCTGATGTCCTCTCGTATGCCGTCACGGGCTGCCTGAGCTAGCTCTTCGTTGTCGTACACACCCAAAACCGTCCCCTGCACAAGGTCAACGACATCGCCGCAGTGGTTCGTGCCTCGAAATATTTCCTCATGTCGAGAGGTTTCCCAAGCAACGCGTTCTTCTTGTGTGTCTTCGTCGTTGTTCGACCTGATATCGTTGGCAGTCCGTGCGGGATGCATGCTCACGAGTTCCTCGAGTTGATTCAACAGGTTTTGTGGCGACGCAAAAATGCCTAGCCAGCAACGTTGCCTGCTCTATTGCTCAAGGCACGAAATTGTCGGCGTCGCAAGTGTCCAACTGTCGCTATAACCATGTGACCAACGAATCGTCACTCACCGTGTTGTGCATCAGCAGCGCAGCAGACAAGCGTCTCCGCACACTTTTTCAGAGCAAAAAAAGACGACGTCCTTCAAGATTGCTGCCGAAGCGCAAGCGCCGGTATCGTGAGGGCTACCTTCTCGTGCCCAGACGTATCAGCTCCCTCCGTGCAAACCAACCTAACCGACGACCATCGACATCGGCAGCCGGCAACATCGCCGTCGTCACTCGTATCGACAGCAGTTCTCGATGTCTGAGCCACCATGTCGTCTGGCATGGGTGACACGGCAGCAGGGCAGACACGAAAGACGCTCCCATGGCGCTTCCCGATCTCGCTGTTGACGGCTTAGGGCTCTCAGGGCCGCTTACTTGACACCGTTCACACCAGGCAGGCGCTCGTGCAAACCACCTCACCAACCACCAACCACCAACCACCAACCACCAACCACCAACCACCAACCACCAACCACCAACCACCAACCACCGAACACCGACAACAACAAACAAACGACGACCGACGACCGACGACCGACGACCGACGACCGACGACGCCGACGACCGACGAACCGACGACCGACGACCGACGAAACACCAACAAACCAATTCAAATTTCAAATTTCCCGCTCTTCATTCACCACTGAGCACTGACTGCGCTCAACGACAATGTAGTTTAACCGTACATCATCCAGTACCGATAGTACATCATCATTGTACTGCAAGTACCATACTGGAAAGGGTTTTTTATAAAAAGGGACTGTTTTCTGTCCACATTCATCATACAGGCTGTTCGTCGTGGCTGGCTGGCTGGCTGGCTGGCTGTGACTGACTGATGAGGGTGGGAGGGAGGTTGATGATGGCCGAAGGTCGAAGGCCGCAACGTCGCAACGTGAACGTTGTTCGATCGAACGTTCCGACAGCTTCGCTGATATTTTGTCGTGTTGTCGTGGTGTCGTGTTGTCGTGGTGTCGTGTGGTCGTGTGGTCGTTCGTGCAACACGAACACGGTGACTCACATCACCCCTCTCCACCACCATCCATGAACCACAACAAGACCGACGACTCTGCACGCTGCTCTGCACGCTGTCTCGTGGTGTACAACGACTACTACCGCGGTTACGATGCTGGAAGGAACAAAGCACAAAGAAGTCTCGCGCGCCACTTGTCTGTGTATGTATGACGATTCAAAAAGATTCTCCGGGAAATCCACCGCCACATAGCATTGGTCAAAGAAATAAAGCTTGCTTCAAAGCTTTCTGCAATTTTACAGCTGAGAACATCGCGCCACTGCCATTATATTGTCAAACAAGTCTATTTCCATGATGAACTAGTACCATGAGCGTTTGGTCGACGGACTTCAAAGGGTGCAAGTATGCCCTCGGCATTGACTTGGGCACCACAAATTCATGTGTGGCCATGTGGCGCATGGAACATCACAAGGCCAAAGTGTTCAAGAACTTCAATAGGCAGAGAACCTTCCCATCGCAGGTTGCCTTCTTCGGGAAAGATTGGGACGCTGCCGCCGGCGAGCTGGTTGAGAAGGCTGCCGCTCAGCAAGCCCAGATTACGCAAACGGTCTTGAATGTCAAGCGAGTGATGGGGCTCGAGTTTGAGGACCCAAGCGTTGCTGAAGAACAAGAGTACAGATCCTACCAATTTGTTCCTGCGCAGGATGAAGGGCGTGCAAGTCGACTGCAAGTTAAATTGTCGATGAATGCCACCGGCAACGGCAGCGCAGAAGAAAAGACCGATTCCGAACCCGGTTTATTTTACCCAGAGGAAGTGTCGGCACATATTCTGGCGCATGCCAAGAGAATAGCTGAGGAGCGCATGGGTCAGAAAATCACTGCAGCTGTGGTAACAATTCCCGCATACTTCGCTCACAGTCAAAGAAAGGCAACACGAACCGCAGCATTCCTTGCTGGATTCGAGAAAGTGCGTCTTTTGAGCGAGCCCACAGCTGGTGCCATGGCGTACGGTCTATTTGTTGCTGGGACCAAAACAGTTCTAGTATTTGATTTAGGTGGTGGAACCCTTGACACCTCTTTGCTGTCCATTGACGAAGGGACTGTGGACGTTCTAGCAACTCATGGAGACAGTCGCGTTGGCGGTGCTGACATCGACAAGTTTGTGCTCGAATATGTCCTCGACGAGGTTAGAACGGCGCGAAAAATCGAGCGAGCTAAGCGAACAAGCAGTGCCCCATCAAAGAAAACTTCCCTCAAGGACGTGGCTCGTAGTTTAGATATCGAAACCTTGCGCAAAGACTGCGAAAAAGCGAAAGTTGCGTTGAGCACAGAGACGTCGGCAACCGTTCCAGTGTACCCAGCTAATGGTCCCGGCACCTTGCACAAGACTCGTCGAGCGCCAGAATGCACAGTTACCATTTCACGGTCCAAGTTGGAAGCAATGTGTGAACCTCTGTTCAAGAAATGCATTGGAAGCATCGATGATTGCTTGAAACAAGCTCAAAAGTCTGAGACCGAGGTTGATGAAGTTGTGCTTGTTGGTGGGTGTACACGTATACCCAGCTTGCGACAAAGGTATGTAAAAGCCCGAAACGTTTTTGTTGCGCGACTTTCAAATTTACGAATCTAAATGCGATAGAATTAAGGACAAATTCGGCCGTGAGCTATGCACAGGAGTGGATCCCGACAAGGCGGTCGCGATCGGTGCTGCAATCCAGGTGTGCACTACCAGCTCGACCGCATTCGGTGTGATCCAACTTTGATCGTTCGTGTTGATGCATAGGCGGCGATCCTAACGGGTGTCGATAAAGAGTTGTTGAGGGATATCCTGACCCTCGACGTCATTCCTCGAAGTGTCGGAGTTGAAATTGGAGGCGGTGCAATGGAGGTTATTTTTCTGTGATCCATAGTTGTCAACGTCATAACAAACAGACTCAAGTTGCGTTCACGGCCTAGGTGCTCATTCCTCGGAATTCAAAAATCCCTTGTGAATTCACGAAAGTTTTCCACACCGTTGTGGACAACCAACCCAATCTTCGGGTTGTGCTTTACGAAGGTGAGGATCCAGTTGCTAGAAATAACAAAAAGTTAATCGAGATGAGGATCGATATTTCGCCCGGACGACGGGCGCCTGCAGGAAAAGAGGTACGGTGGCGCACAATTGTCGCTCCATTTATCCTCGCCTCACAATTGTGGCTGTGGTGTAGGTCGAACTAACTCTGTCCTTGGATCAAAACGGAATATTCCGTCTCAGTTCGCCAGAGCAAAAGCTTACACCTGAAGAAGAAGCTGAGTTTGCGAGATCATTTTACTGTGGGTGCTTTGGACTTGCGCTCCTATTCATATTTTACGTCTACCTCAAAATGCACTTTCATGTGCCTGTGGTGGAGTCTGTGGATCTCCTGGGAGGGGATTCTTTTGACAGTGTTGGACTTGAGGACCATTCCGCAATCGAGTCAGCTGTCTCCCATGAACTGTGAGTCCTCGACTTGCAGCTGTGCGATACTATTGGCAGGAGTTGCTTGCATGTGGAGTTGTCACTTCAAGCAGTGGAGATGCGCACTCAAGTTTGTTCTTCGTTGAATTTTTTTGTACCATAAGTTAGTAATTTCGCTCATTCAGCACAACATTGTCACTGGAAGCTGCGATGCAGTGCCTGCACTCAAAACTTATCAGGGGGAAAAAAGTCAGCTGCAGACTGTGGTAGCTCTACATCACTCTCAATTGCCAATCCAGCATTAGCCAATCGTTTCTCAAGGTGGGTTCTACGCGAAAACGTTTGAATCAGAACATTTGGGAAACAAAGGCAACCAAAATGCAGTTCGAACCCGAATGCAACAGCAGGCGTGAGCACACCGCCGGTTCGCGGAAGATGTGTTCTGTCCTGAAGTGTGCACAGCGCCGCCTGGGACACCATAGTTGCCGTATCTTCGTAGCCACCATCACCGCCGCGCTAAGTTCAACATTTAAATGAGGTTCTAGGACACAGCAGAACATTGTTTTCTCAAGAGAGACGCACCATCTTACAGCAGACCCTACTGCCATTCGCTCCTTCGGCAATGGTAGTGTATTGGAACCACGCTGCCTCGCGTTGATCTTGAGATGGGCCTTGCCCAGGCTGCGGTAATCGCTTCCGTTCAACAAGGCGTGCAACTGTTTCGGGTGGAATGAGCTCATTCTTAGCAATTTTCTTCGCGGCTGCCTCCGTTCTCGCCACTTCGCGTTCAGAGTACTGGAAACGATGCGATTCAGTGGGAGGTGTCTCACCAACCACTGCACCATCGTATCCTTTACCACTAGGGCCATCGCCGCCTTCGGCAAACAAAAGATTGCTGCGGCGTACTACCCGCGTATTTATTTTACCCATTGTGAAAGGGGCGGTCCAGATTCCATCTTGTGGAATCGCCCACGTGTCCCATTCACCTTCTGATGGATCGGCCTCCCACGAATGCACCTGCACCCGCACGCCGGATCCAGATCGCCGGGACATCAAATGGGGATCATTGTACTCGTCGGCAAAATTTTGCTTCAGCATCAAACCAGTTTTTATTGTGCCGCCACTAGTGGTTCCTTGAATGGTAATATAGGAACGCACTTTTGTCGCATGTTCCTGGTGAACTTGCCACAACTTACGCACTGCCGCAAGAGTCGTTAAATCTGAAGGAACGCTGTCGAAACCACACATCGGAGTCAGCAATACTCCCTGTTGTTGAGCTTCATGATGGTAAGTATCGCTTATCGACTTGACCCACGGTACTTCACCGGTGATATCGACATAGTCGCACTTCTTTCTAACGCACGCATCAACCAGCCCTGTGCCAATTGTAGTGAACGGTCCGGCTGCAGCAATAACAACTTTCGAGCTGTCGGCGAGTCCGTCAAGCTCGGCTTGGCTCCGTGGGTCAGCAACCAAAACCTCGGGTTTGACCCCATATGTGGAATCCAAATGTTCGCATACCCCTTGCAATTTTTCTCGCGAACGGCCAGCGAGTGACCACTTCAACTGAGGGAACTTCTTGGAGACATTTGTAGCGAAATACTTCGATATCAATCTTCCCGTGTAACCAGTTGCGCCCCAAATCACAATGTCCGTCATTCCGGCCTGCGCCGGCACACAAGCGAATTATCTCACTTAAGTAGCTGCGCTCATGGACTTTCTTTGCATACGGACACGAAAGACAAAGAAAATGTCAATCAACTAAGATTTGTAAGCACCCAAACAAACCGGCAAAAATTCTGCAGGACACATTCCCCGCGCAGCGTGTGCCACCACGCGTGATGAGACCGCATTAATATTTCGACCTGCCATGGCGCTCAAAACTCCGGCCTCGTGTCGACAAGTGATGAATTCAATAACTTTCTTGGTGTGGCACGCGTGGAGTGATGTCATTGGTGGCACATTACGTGCCCCAGCACCGTCGAACGTTCGACGGCAGCGTTGCCGCGACACCGCAACACTCCAACTCGTCCGAAGTTGACTGATGGTTCGCCTCAACGACGTCGTTCTGTAGACTCGAACACGTGGCACTGGAGCGACGCCAAATCTTGTGTACAGGTTACAGTGATGATTCAAAGGCGTTCTAGTGCGAGGCCAAAATTCCACGTTCGGCGTAACAGTCTCGATACAACCAGCTATCATACCACGAGGCCACACTATGATACGACTTTCGCGATCAGAATGTGTGTGGATCAGCATCGTGGTAAATGCGAGCGAAGTCAGCGTCATGAATTAAAAAGCAACGCAAGAAAATGGGGGAGAAGAGTCTAACGAATTATAACAGAAGGTCGATCGCGTCTCGGGAATCGAGAACGCGACTCGCCAACCTGGTGCTACGACGACGCAGCAGCTAACCGGGGAAAATTCATAGTATTGTCGGAGGTGTATGACCTCCCAATAGCGCTGGTATCGTTGTTGCACAGATCCCGAAGCCTTGGCACTGCTGGTCCTCTACTTACTTGCCGGCTTGGGCCTGAGCCTGCGCCATCTGCGCCTTCAACTCGGGGTTGTTCAAAGCGCCCATGACGACGTACACGATAACACCAATGATGAGGTACCTAACCGTCACAAGGCAGGCGGCAGACTCACAGAAAGCAAACAACTCACGAAACAGAGTCACCTTTGACGAACCATTTGTACTTTTGGAAGAAAGATTGCTCCTGCACTGGAGCGGCTTTCGAGCCAGCCGCAGCTCCGCCCTGGGCGATTGCCTGGGGTGAACCCGGAGCTGCGTTGTAGAATATGTTGCCGTCGATTGTCACTGGAAGCTTCGAGCTTTCAATTTGGGAAACAACACCGCGGCTCTTGATTTTCTTGAGCTTTTTGCCACCAGTGTCACTGCACACAGGACTGCTAGCGTCAAAGATCTCATTGGCGTATTCGAAAGAAATGAGTCTCTCGGTTGAATCCAAGTGGAATATGATGCTTTCCACGAGTCCACTCGCAATCAATGCGCACGCTGGGACGTGAGTTGTTACATAACTATGAGCAAAGAAATTCGAGCACATTGAGTACACAGATGGAAGCTCACACTGTTCACTTGAATCAACTTACGCTGGTGCTACCCCGCTGGGGCGCACGTTAGTGCGGAGCAAATAACTCTCGCCGTTCTTCGACAAAGTCAACAGCTTTTGTACGGTGTCAGCGTCAACTTCGTAAGGAGAAAACTCAACCTTCTTCCTTCCACTGCAAGAATTCAGACAGGCCAGCGGTCTGTGAGACATTGCGGGGGGGAGAACGACCATACAAACAAACTGTCACCAATCAGGAACGTACGAAGCCAGATCGGAGACACGGATACGGAAATTGTTGCGTTCCTGGAAGGTAACACCGTCGAGCGAGTGCTCCAAGGTGTAGTCCCAGCTATCATCTGCTTTTGATACTTGAAACAAAGCAAGCAACAAAAGACTTGCCGCGAGAAAAATCTTCATGGCGTACAACGGGAACGAAGTTGCCAAACCAGTTCAAGAAATTAAACCACAGCGCGACCAAAAGTTCTTGTCACAGAAGCATGTGTTCGGTGTTGTTGAGGGAAAAAAAATCATAACTGATGGAACGAATGATCTGACAATCTCACAATCGCAGCAGGAACTCCATCTTGCGCGTGCCTAATTAACATGCCAACAACAACGAACTTCGTCTTCTTGTGTTCTACGTTCCGGTCGATAACCTTTGTTGACCACCAACGAGGACCTCCAACAACCAACCAACGACGACCACCAACGAAAAATTGATTGATGACCATCGACCATCGACCATCGACGACCATCGATGGGCCAGTAATGCGTTGAGTTCGAGTTCTGTACCAAACACTCCACCAACCACTCCACCAAGCCAGCATTCCAACCGTCGACGAACCAACCTCCTCTAACACCACTTCTTTCGACACCACTCCACCAAAGCTCCAACACTCCGACACTCGGACACCACAAAAAGACAAAACGTAAGAACGAACGAAGAAGAAGACTCGAACGAGTTCGCAAGTTCGTTCGCAACAACACAACGACGGAAGGAAGGAAGGAAGGCACTGACTGGCTGGCCGCTGACGAGCAAGCGAGCAATCACTTCGTTGGCACTTCGCTCACTCACCTTCACTCACTCACTCACTCACAGTCACTC
>ENA-OWNT01003841-OWNT01003841.1-seawater-metagenome-genome-assembly--contig:-NODE-3841-length-13748-cov-5.295955_pt1 | contig 13748 bp, 9 predicted proteins | sample MGYA00238136_ERZ651165 | MGnify/ENA primary metagenome ERZ651165 (study PRJEB26861, sample SAMN08777766) | seawater metagenome | isolation source: coastal seawater | place: USA: Florida | collected...
GAACGACGAAAGAACGACGAAAGAACGACGAACGACGAACGACGAACGACGAACGACGAACGACGAACGACGAACAACGAACGAAGCAACGAATCCAAAACGACGAACGAAGCAACGAAGCAACGAAGGAAGGAAGGAACGACGACGTCAATAACATAGACCGTTGATGAGATGAAATATCTCGCGGAGCGCAGCGGCATTTATTATTTGGAGATCGTTTCGTAGATCATAGATACTATCACAACAGCAACTAACTAACTGCTCACATCGCGGTATAGCTGGGGTGTAAATCGTGTAGATCTAAGCTTTTCATCATAACGTTTTTATAACCACGCCTTTACGAATAAATGTGACTGTCATCATCAAACAGCAGAGAAAGAGTCGATACTACATCTGAAAAACGGGGCTGAATCAGCGCTTGGTGAGAGAGATCTTGTCGTTAGCGCATACTCGAGTAGCATATGCATAGAAGCTTCCACGTTTTCACGTCAATGCATAACTCCTCAACACATTCTGCAGTTGAATGAATGGCACGTGGCCGTAGATGTCGCTGCTGATCGGAAAAAGTGCTGCGGACTGTCACATATTGTCACATTGCGTCATCGCTTGCCATTCGTCACCGCTCCATCCAAGACTGACACTACGAGCACGTGTAGGGGCACAGAGTACTTTCTCCATCGACAATTAAAGCGCTCCGTGACACCGAACCGCAGCAATTGCGTTGACTTAGGCGCGTGGTTTGGTGCCGAAAAATACTCCCTGGTTTGGCAACATAGGACAAAAAGGAACGTGTTTCACTGTGCAATTCAACGTCTGCGAGTTGGAGGATTGTCCACGAATTGATGTGCGCCGAAACACACCTCAGCAGCGCCTGGCAAGCTGTCCCTGCTCTTGGTTGCTGTCGCTGCAGAATCTTCCCAAATATCAAGATAGTTAATCAACCAGTAGCTCTCCTGCACGTTTTCAGCTTTGCTGTCGGTAGAAGTATGTACGGAAGCAGAGTACGACTGAGACAGTTCACGCACATGCCAACCATTTAGTGTGCAACGCACCTAATGTAGTCGGTGCATGTTTGTCCCAGGTCTGGGCATTGCTGGGTGAACAAGGAGCCGGCCTGTATTTTCGATGCCAAGTCACCAGGATCGCCAAGCCGCGATTAAATTAGTATGCGCAGTGGTCTTGACATCAATGTGAAGTTCAACGTACCCAGTCGCCACAGAAAGTCAGGTCGAATACCACCTGGTGGTCGTGGAAGTGGCTCTTTTCACAGCTATAACAACAATAATTTGCGCACACGGCTTCAGTTCCACGTGGCGGGCGCATCGGAGGACACCACCTGAAACGAGATCGCGTAACGTACTTCGTGCCAAAGTCAAATCGAGCGTAGGGAAGGCCCCAAGTTTCTGGACGCTGGCAACATTTACAGCGAATTTACTGTAGGTCTGCATCCACATCGCAGTCCAACACACGCATCACGCAGCATGCCACACTCTATACCGGTGTTGACCGAGCTTCTACATCAGCTGGTTCGTCACCTCTGGCCCAGTTCCAACTGCGTACGCCATCCGAGTTCCAGACAATCGCAAACACTCCTCTGCACAAGTATCATTCAAAGTCACATCGATACAGATTACACAACAATTTGCGGAGCATTGCTTGCACGACGTTGCCTTCCGGCCATAAAGTACGAGACGAAGCGACACCGCAATCTCTTCACACGCACCCGTTGCCATCGTTGAAGGGAACACCGAAGCTGCTTTGGTCACCGTCCAAAATACCGCAACCTGCGTTGCTCCACTGCTTCGGAGACCCTACCCAGCAGTCGGTGCCATTGGAGCCGTCGATGGCCTTGCCCCACGCGCCGGTGAAGGAGCTGGGATCAACACTGGACATGTCGCAGCCCGATGACGTGTGCAGCGTGGTTTGATCCTGCAGCTGTCGATTAACGCCTTCAATAATGTCGATCTCGCCGGCGTTGGGCCAGTCCGGCCCACAGGTCCAAAACGCGGGCCATGTCCCGCAGCCGGACGGCATGTGCTCCAAATCAATGATGATGATGGCTTCGTCAAAGGTTGGATTCGACTGGACCCGGATGCTGCGCCGGCCGCTGCTCGTAGTGTCGTTGGTTCGATCAGCGGACATCAAAATTTGACCACCGTCGACCTGGATCATGCCGCTTGCCACAGCGTCGTCGGCGTCCACGAAGTCGACGAAACCATGAGTGGGATCGGCGGCCGTGAAAAAGGAGAAGAAGGATAAAAACGTGTCGTTGGTCACAGAATACGTGCGGTTGTATGAGACGGTCGATGCGTCACCACCCGACAAACGCTCTGCAGCTGAATATGCGCCCACGGCAGAAACGACGGCCATTGTCGGGAGGCCGCATCGCAACATATTTTTACGTCGTGTCTCAATGTCACAGCTTGCTCGTGCGAAAAATGAAATCAACTGGGAAACTACTGGTGTCCAAGCAAGGGTGAGGATATTTTGTCGCCGCGACTTGCATCTTGCTTCACCAGCACAACTGCCGCGACATTCAGAGTGTCACCGACAACAACTCCTTCCTCAACTCCCCCTCCTCACCGTCCTCCTCGTGGTAAATCGCTCTCCTCGCTCTCCTCGTCCTTCCGCTTCCGTCTCTGGCCTTCGCGCTCGCCGCCGTCTTCTCCATCTTCACTATCGTGGTGGTGGTCGTTCGTCGTCGTCGGTGTCATCATGAGCGCGCTTCGGCACTTCGCGTCACCGCATTTCAACCACGTCGTTTTAATTATAAACTTTGCCACTCGTGCGCTCTCCGCCTCACCAATCGCCGTCCTCACCGTCTTCGTCGTCTTCGTCTTCTTCGTCGTCTTTGTCGTTCGTTCGTTCGTCGTTCGTTCGTTGGTTCGTTGGTTCGTTCGTTGGTTCGTTCGTTGGTTCGTTCGTTGGTTCGTTCGTTGGTTCGTTCGTTCGTTGGTTGGTTGGTTGGTTGGTTGGTTCGTTCGTTCGCTCGTTCGTTCGCTCGCTCGTTCGTTCGTTCGTTCATGGTCGCTGCCATTAGATGATGGTTGGTCGCTGGGAAGCCAGTCGTTTGTGGTGACTGTTGGTCGTTTATCGTGACTGTTGCTTCATCGTTGCAGCGTGTCTGGTCGGCGCTGCATCATTGATTCGTGGCGACATTATTGCATGGATGCTCGTTGTATCGTTGCATGCCTGCATCACTACAAGTTGCATTGTCGCTCGCCAATGCATTCTGGTGCATGCAACAGTGTCGCGAGCGGCAATATCAGCGGCAGTCGAAGCGATACGAGACGTCGCAACTCTTTTGAAAGTTTCTGCGAGACGAAAATAGAGCCGAAACTCAGAAGCGAATTCTCCAATTGACATTTGTTTTGTTCGTGTACTCTGGTGGCATGGCGATACAGTGCCAGCGCGCACTGATGTGCGTTGGACCCCACGAGTAGACCACATTGCAGTTCTCAGATTTCAGTTGACGATGAAGAAGACACCAAAAGGCGGCGGTGGCTTGAAGCTGCAGTCACCAAAAAGTTGGTTTGCCGGCATTGCGAAAGCCATGAGTTCCAAACACAAGAAGAAGAAAGGGTCGAAATTCAAGGGTTCAACTCCCAAAGGACAAACCCCCAAAGACGCAGCTGACAGCCCCGAAGAACGCTTCGAACCTCTGTCGGACACCGTGATCAACAACCTGACACTTACAATGTCGTACGTCACCACAAACTTTGCAACCACAGAGGGCTTGTATCGTGTCCCAGGCAAGAAGGAGAGTGTGGAGGCCCTCACCAAAAGTTTGGTGCAACATCCCATATCAGCGTCGGTCCTCGACGGCTATGAGGCCACCGATATTTGTGATGCAATCAAAGCAGCGTTGCACAAGTGCGAGCCTTTGTTCCCATTCACGATGTACGATCAGCTCATGTTGTACAACAATCCCGACAAAGATCTTCCAAAGTTGAAGAAAATCTTGAAACGAGAGATGCCAGCCGCGAACTATCGCCTCTTTTGCCACCTCGTTCTTCACTTTCGTGTGTTGATCGACGCCGGCACACAAGCAACCGCCACGAGCTACAGTCGCACCGGAATCGGCCTCGCACTTCTTCGACCCCGAGTGATGAAGGCAACAGCCTTGCATCAAATCACAAAGGTTTACATGGCGCGCAACAAGTTTTTCGAAACACTTTTGGACAACCACACTGAGATTCTGCCTGCAAAACTGGTCAGCGAAGTGAATCAAGAAGCAATGAGGGACAAGTTGCGCAGTTGCATTGACAAGTTGCTGGTTAATCACGTTGCCGCCGAGGCTCAGAATGGCCACTCCAAGTCCCTCAGCGTCCAAGATATTTATTCCCACGTCGATAAAGAGCTTGGTGTTCGTGCAGGGACCATTTGTCGCAGAGAGTGGGGAACTTCCGACGGCAACGCTGGAGACAGCTCTACCAGTGCTGCCGCAGGAGCGAACGGCCAGACTCCTCACCATTGGATTGCCAAATATGTCGAGAACAAAATTCAGGATTTGATAGAAGAGTACGACGTAACTGATGATTCCGCAACGTTCGATGACGACTTGAGTGCGATTGCCTCAAAGCGACCGGCGCCCATCGACACGTCGTTCGTGGGTGACCAATCACCTCCTGCTTCGGTTCGCGGACCGTCGTCCACGCCAAATGTTGATTCGGACGGTTTCCCGGCTCCAACACCTCCCCCGCGGGTGTCCAAACAGGAAGCCTCCAAGAAGAAGAGCGCTGCATTGGAGGGAGATGCACCAAAACTACAGCAAGCTTCCGGCCGCTGGCATCATTTGGCTGCCGTGGTGAATGCCAAGGACGAGAAGCCATGGGAAAAGGACCCAGACAACTGGGACAACGCCCCAAGTGACGACAGCGATTCAAGTTTTGTCGACGCCCAGCAGGAGCCCCCGGAAGGATACAGTCCTGACCGCAATGCCAACACTGCCAACGCCAACCCGCAAGCATCCACTGCCTCCTCTCGCGCTCATCCTGTTGTGGGCGCAGAATCTCCCGTCCACGCCGCCATCGACAGGGAACACGAAAAGCAAGCAATTAGGTATGCTGCTTCTGAGAAAAAGCGGCACAAAAAGCGCTCGACAGGGCGGCATCAGGATGGCTGGGATTCCGTTTCAAGCTCTGACTCCTCGATTGAAATCGACGCGGACGCTGTGAATTCGTCGTCGGACGACGATGCAGAGACGGAGCGAAGAATTGCTCGGCGGCTGAACGCTCAGAGCAAACACCTGATTCAGGTACGTTATGATTTGCAGTTGTGCGGAGGCGACATGCTGCATGTTGACAACAAACCCCACTAAATTTTGGCGGACCGTTGCCCGTAGGGAATTGCGGAGGATATTCAAAGTCCGGATGACTCTCTAGGAAGCGACACCTCGCAAAGTAGCCCTCAGCCTGTTCCAATGACGTATCGTCCTCTCAAAGAGCGCTCTGCTAGCGTGGGCAGTGGCTCTCCTTCATCAACACGGCGAGTCGCAGTAGTCGTGATTACTACACTCAGTGATTCATTGTTTGTTGACGCTGTCTGTTGTGCAACTGCAGTTTATTTCCTCAACGACCGAAGTCGATGACGATCACAGATGCCAACCGAGCAAAGATTGTTTTCTCCGGACTTAGTCGCAAAAACGCAAAATCTTCCACGAATGAAGGTGGGACTGGCAATACTGATCCGGTGGTCAAAAGTTTCAGACAGCCCCCCAAGGATGAGATCAGCAGCAGCGAAGACGATAGCGATGTCGAAGTACCTAGCTGCCCTCGATCACCTGTACAAGAGGATACAGTAGTAGATTTCAGAACTGGTAGTGATGACGAAAGCACTCCTGCGAGCTTTGCAGCGGGGCTGCATCCTAGTCAACCTGGGTCGTTGTCGACAGTATCGCCGCATAATCGCCTGACCTCTGATGGCGATAATCTCGAGGCAGCGCTTCGCAGTCCTGAGAAGCTGCGAGATATCGACACCAACGCGACGCGTGTTCACGTGCCTGCCGTTAGTGCGCGAAGCCCCAGTGTCATCGCAGCAACACTGGCTTTGCAGTCAACAAAGGATGTTCCAGGAAATGATGAGAGGACTCCGACCCCTAACATTCTCGACGACAGTGGTGCCGATCACCGCACATCGTCATCGTCTTTGCACCGGCTGTGGACTGCATATCAGCTACTCGACGAAGTTGACTCTTCCTCGACCAGCGGCTTGCTTGAAGCGCACAAAGATGTTGATGAGCGGCCGACGTCCACGTCACACGCATCGGCGCCCGTATACGCGATCCTGTATGCCTCTGTGTGGGCAACGACTTCTCTTCGAGACCATCTTCTTGGTGCATTCCATGCAATATTCGCCAATGTTGGTGCCAGTCGCATTCCAGCGGCGAGGCGAAGCAGGTCCCCATCTGAAGCAATCGCAGCAATCCGTGGTAACGTTGCTGCCGACAGTCCATCCCCCGTATCGAAGACCAAGTTTCATTCGTTTTGGACAACTAAAGTCACCGTGCGAACGCCCGCTGGATTGTTTGTGAATTCACGCGAAATGGCACGTTCTGCTGCATTTGCGCGTTGGCCATCCCTGGACTCTGGCCGCCGGCAAGCAATGCTGAAATCCGACATGGAAACGGTTGCTGCTGTGGTGTCTGCCGGTTTTGAAGGAGTGTTGGACGAATCGTGGCTGCAACCGCTGTCGTTTTTGCTGGACACACTCAAGCAAAGCGCTGCTGACACGTTGCCGGCTGCTTTTCGCTGGCTGTGCCGCAAGTTGATGCACAGCCAGGTGGGCGCTGGCAGCGCCACGCAATCATCGTCGCTCCGATTGAAATCCAACACTGAGTTTGAGACTATTCAGTCGCATGGATTGCGCGTGTATGCACTTGTGATTAAGCAAGCACTAGTTCCGTTTCTTGAGGAGGAGTTCAGAGCTGCCACGCTCGCGGATGAAGCGGCCGGGGACCTCATAGCAGGACGTAAGGAACCCACGCTGTTCATTTTCCACAACTGTTTGGGTCTAACTTGTTGACTTGTGGTCTCGCTTGCTGTTTGTACGAACCCAGCCCACGATGTCAATCGGCGCCGCCAAGTTTCTCGAGCTTCCATCATGGTGTCAATGTTGCGTGTAGCATGCAACTCCGCGAAGTTTGAGAGGATGTTGCAGCAGCCTGACAAGGTGCGCCGCTTTGGGGTCCAGCCATCATCTCAATGAACGGTCGCCTAATGTGTGTGCTCGCGGTGTTGTAGGAGGCTTGGCAGACCAGCGGTTCGCCAAGTTCGAACAACACGAGAACTAAGAGACGAAGAGAACAAGTGCAGAATTTCATGTTGCAACGCCGAACTCAGGTAATGTTTGCCTTTGCCGACGTAGTGTTGGACCACATTTTCGCAGGAGTTGTTGAGGTTGGTTGTGCACGTAGTTGGTAGGCGTAGTTCGAGCAATTTTGGAAGCACCAGTGCACGAAGCCGAACTGGACGACTTCCACTTCCGGTCTGCACATGTAAGTTCGCGCGGCTGCCTTCCATTTGGGCCACACTCAGTGCCTCCAAAAGTTACTATCTCTTCACCACTGTTGTGCATGCTTGCGCCAGTATGACGAAGCTCGCGGTGATCAGTCCACCGCGAAACCTGGTGACGCTGCAGAACGCATGGAGTTAAAAGACGAAATTGATAGTCTCCGAAAGAAGAACACCGATTTGATGCACTTGCAATCACAGTTCAGTGCCCGCAACACGTTCCTTAACAAAGAAAACGACAAACTTGACGCAACAATATCAGATTTGCGGGTGAAGCTCTTGAAGTTTGAGAAGGCGACAGGAATTTTGGCGAAAGATATCAGCAGCGCCGGCAAAAGTCTGCATGTTGGTGCATCAAAGCAGTCCCAGGAGCAAATTGACACAATATCTGCGGACAATCACGAGTTGCTGCTTGCGAATAACGAGCTACAAAGTCAGCTGATTGACCAGGTTGGTGGGCGTGCCGATATATAATGTTGTGCCCACCACCAAGCGCTAATGTCTTGTTTGGTGTACAGCGTAAGCAAATGCAAGCAAACAAGAAGACGTTTCAAGAGGAGTTGGATCACCTGTCGGATGAAAACAAGCAACTCACAATCCAAGCCCGAAAAACTGACAAAGAGATGGCAGCACTGCAGGAGAAATTAGAGAAAGCTCACGCACTGGCGTTGGTTCCTGACTCCCAGCAGGTGAGCACCGTCTGCTTGAGCGGTTCGTTTGCGCGCCGGAAACGTGCTCGTTCACGATTCAGTATTCACCACAACATTGCAGGTCAAAGAAAGTACAGAGGAGCCGCCGCAGTATGCAGCCGAGCGTCGACGCTTGGAAGCCAAAATCCGGCAGAAAGATCGTATTATTCGTGACTTACAGAAGTCAGCAGCTGGCGAAGGCCCACGTGCAAGCCCGAATGGAAATGCTCACCGCGTTGAGAGCCCCGAGGAAGCAGCGGGCATTCGAAAGCAGAATTTCGAGCTGATGGCGACAATCGTTGACTTGGAAATGACTGTTTCGAAGCTGCAGAAAGATCGCAAGCAGTTAATATCGGAAGTAGAGGCCGCAAATGCAGCCCAAATTGCCGCAGTACGTGGCCAACGTGTAGCCGACCCTCGGACATCTCGGTGGGATCGTGAGACGGCGTCACACCAACACGTTTCGTCAAGCCCGATGGAAGCAGGAACGGATCAATCAGTGGGTCGTCTTCGGCAACAATTGCGACAGCAGATGGACGAGAACTTGCATCTGCAACGTGAGCTTCTGAAGATGAACTCTGTTTGTGTGAAACTAGAAAAGGATAAGGCTCTAATGAAGGTGTGTTTGGCGTTTCTGTGTGGCGACGGTAGTCTTTTCTACGTGCCACCACATCTCAACAATGTGTAACTGTGCGTAGTCCAAGCTTGCGGAAGCTCTCCAAGCACGCTACGCAGAGACCGCTAGACAGATAGAGGTACACTCCCAACTCCATTCATTTGTGTTATTTCATGTGTAGTTTCATAATGTTTTCCTGTCTGTCATGACCACAGGCGCTAAAACGGGCCCACGCAGAAAAGGTTCTTCGCCTGCAGGTTCAACGCGAGTCCGCTGAACACAAACTAGGCGAAATAACGGACCTCGAGCGAGAAATACCCAAAGTTTTCATGCAGCATTTCCAAAGCAGCATCAACAAATCACTTGCTCCACATGGTAGTGCTGGGACGAGAAGCCGTGGCGCCGGACACGGCACAATGGCGCAGCCACCCTTGGCACATGGGAGCTACCGTGAGCACCGCCACAAAGAGCAACCCCACAATTCTCCCTCACTCTTCGTGCCAGTTCCACCAGCATCCAATTCTTCATCATCGGCGACCGGTTTACGTACTCATCCTATGAACTATGCACAAAGATCTCCACTACGCTACGGCAACGAACATGTTTATCGTGACAGTTACCGTGGACAAGACAGTCGGACACACAACCATGGCAGTCAATCCTATGGCGATACACGCAGCCAGTATCGCACATCACGATCGCACGCAGGGGCCCGGCGAAGCTACTAGCAAGCAAGCAGCATTTTTAGGTGTTAATTAATTGTTTTGTCTGGTAATTTTTATCCATAACATCTCTACAGCGAGCATCGTTGACACTTACACTGAAAAAGCGAAGAGAGCAGCGCTTTTAATTATTTTATTTTAGTCAAGCCGCCGCAACAGGACAATCGCAGCAGCAGCAAGTACAAACGGATCGATGCTTAGTTAGGCAGGTTATTATTCATTTCAAACAACTAGTTGGTGCGCTCTTGTGGGACCAAATGTAGAGAGATCCAGCAAAGAGTTGACTGGGTTTGCGAATTAAAAATTTCGAGGCAAGAAGTTTCAGTTAATTAAAGACAGAGAACGTTGTTGTCTGTTGCCGAAGAAAAGGAAACATCGGTTGAGACAATGATGTGGAGTTTACGCAATGGATTCACCAGTATATCGTTCAGTAAGTCAAGTGCAATCACCAGACACTACAAGCAACAAAATGATCAAATGGCACGTGGCAGTTTGGAATGCATGCGGCTACGATTGCCGATGATGTGACATGAAAAATCGATCCAAGCTAAAATGTAGGCACGGTGTTAGGTTGGTTCGAGAAGGGTACTGGGTGTAGGTGGTCACAGCAGCCTCCACGGCTTTTGTGGATAACATATGAGGAAATATTTGTGTGAGCGATGGATCGTCGGATGCCGTTTGCGCAAATGGAGCAAGTTAACTCACAACGCGATAAGCTTATGGACGCGCGTTGCTGTGGGCAGTTTGCGTGCGCGGTGCAACAGGTGTTCCCTGGTACAGAATACTGCCATCTTGATCGTGATACCGGATGATTGTAGACTCCGCAGTGACGGAGTATGACGCAAATCCGCCGATCGCGTCATGGGTTTGGTCGCTATCCATGCGGAAGAGGGGCTGACCCGGGTTCTTTTCATTGTCCAAGTTAGCCGGGTCGTAGCAGCACTCTTTGCCGGCACCTGCTACAACAAACGAGAGACCGGAATCCTCGTAATGCCCGGAACAATGATCATGCCCTGCGATGTATCCGCTGGCGTTGTACTTTTTCAGAAGAGGGAGGACGTTGTCGATGATGTCATCCGTGGGGCCATGCTCGCATTGAGAGTACACTGGATAATGGCCAGACACCCACAAGTAATCCGCCGTCGAGTTCGCAAGGGTGTCCTCAAGCCACGTGAGTTGCTCGTCTGCCATCGCTTGAACAGGGTGCGGCTCGCCGCTCACGATCTCGCCGGTCTCGTCGTCTTTGTAGCTCATTCCGGCAAGCACGACGGTGTCGATGTAGACAACCTGGGTTGACGTAGAATCCCCGGATTCTGCGGTCCACGTGTACCACGGAGATGGAAAGGTCCAACGCTTCGAGTCGTTCGTGTAGTCGATTTGGGCAGTGACGTTGCCCTTGTGGTCGTGGTTTCCGGCAATGACATACCACGGGCATTCCAATGCCTCTTCCGTGAACACGTCCTCGAAGGTGGTTTGAAATCGAGAGGAATATTCGCTGCCTTGGATGCCGACTCCGTAAAAGTTGTCACCGACGGCCATCACGAATCGCGGTTTTAGGCCCAGATGGTCGGACACAGCTTGCATGCCTTTGCCATTTGCGATTTCGGAGTCAGTCGTCGGCTGCGTGTCGCTGGCACCACCCCAGTCTCCCATGGAAAAGAAGAGCATATCAGGGGTTGAGTTCCGCACCTTGACGGCGTCATGGCCATGTTTGGCAGAGGCTAACGTGGCCGCAACTGCGGTGGCCGCAACAGTGTACTTGAGCATGTTCATGTCGTCTGCTATTTTCAACCGGGAGTATTTTTTTGGAAACGTGTTGCCGAAATGTTTTGTTGCTGCGCAATGCATTGCGTGTGTGTACAGTCCCGCCCACGTGTTCGGCAGTTGCAACTGGACAGTCGTACGGTGGCAGCTGGGCCGGTCGCTCAATCCGTGGTGTCCGATTGACAGGCGTGGAGCAACAACAAAGTGTCGACAGTCCACAGACAACATGGAGGAACGAACCGCCAGTGAAGAGGTCACCGACCTATTATCCCCGCCAACCGACCACAGAGTGGACCGACCAACAACAGACTGCCTAGTCAAGAACAAAGTGTCGAAGCCAAGATCGCCACCAGTTCGCAGTCGACTCCACATCAGCCTTTCACCTGAAGTTGCACAGGCACACCAACCGCCAACGAGGCCAACCCATCGAATATCAACCGCCACAGCAAGTGATCAACAACACGCTGACCACTGACAACGAAGTTGAGAGCCTACAGCAGAAGAGCAGTGCAGATGTAAGTATTCAAAGCTTGTCGAGTAGACAGAAAGCAGGATGTACGCCGGAAACTGACTAAGTCCGTAAGCGCGTCAGCAAGCAAGTGAGGCGCATGGCAGGCAACGACGACATCGCCCACGCGACACCAATCTTCTTCACACGCCAACACAGAGCAACACAGAGCAACACAGAGCAACATACATACCGACACAGAGCAAGAGAGCAAGACACACACCAACAAACAACACACAACACACAACAAACAACAAACAAGCAACCCAGCAACACGGGAAATATCTGCGGCAGGCAGGCAGGTAGGTAGGCAGGCAGGCAGCCAGCCGATCAACCAACCAACTCACCAACTAACTCACCAACCAACTAGTCTAACTCAACGAACGAACGAACGATTGAACGATTGATTGAACGAACGATTGAACGAACGAACAATTGAACGAACGATTGAACGAACGAACAATTGAACGAACGAACGAACGATTGAACGAACGAACGATTGAACGAACGAACGGCGGATCAATGGAGTGAGTGAGTGAGTGAGTGAGTGACTGACGACTGACTGACTGACTGACAGAGTGAGTGAGTGACTCACTCGCTCAGCCCTCTCAGCCGCCAATCCCCTCCGCTTTGTGACGACGTGCGCAGTCCAACAAACAAAACACATTGAGTGAGTCTTGCTGTACAGTTCATCCGCGACTTTTATGTGTCGCTGCCACGCCCACTGCATTGCACTCAACTTTGATCCACCCGGCCCGCTATCTGGCAGACAAATATCAACATATCAACAGGTGCAAATACTTGTACAGTTCACTATCCACTTTTTTCATTGGTGTCATCCCCACAGAGATGTTGCACAGTCTTGGTGGTGGACCCTACACGTTGATGACTTGACTACTTCGGATGTTCTCCGCATTCTCTTAGTATTTTCTTCCCTGTTTGGATGACAGCATTTTCTGTGAGGGCGGAAGAAAATCGCGATGTTGCCTCCCAACCCTCCCTGACTTGCTCTTGATTATCCCGCAAACTCACAAAAAAGTGATTGTACAGTCCACTTACCGGTTTTCGCGTCACTGTCACGCGTAGAGAAGCGTACACAACTTTGGTGCCATGGATGGCGGATTCACTGACTAAAAAGTGCACACAGTGTGCACAAACGCGCACACACTTTTGCAAAGCTGGGATGTACAGTCTATTTTCTATCTTTTTGCTGCACTGCTGTCTGTGGCTCATTATCCTCGGATTTCTTTCACTCTGTCACGTCTGCTAAGACTAATTTCACGCACTAGAATAGCTGTACAGTGCGCTGACCGCTTTTTGATTTCTGGTGTCTCGCCAACACGAGTTTACTCAACTTTGGTCCAACGCGTGCCAATGAAAAAACCGCAATATGGCCATACACAGAATACAGAAGATGTACAGTTCAATATCTACTTGTCACCACGGTGGTAAAGGCAGAAGCAATTACCGAATTGTGGTGCATTGTTTGAGACGATGCACAGACTATTTGGCATGTATTCCTTTTTTCTGGTGACGTCTTGGTTCGGGTGAAGGAATGTATTTCTGTGAGGCCCGACACGTGTTTTCCCGTTAACCCCTGACCGCTTTTTCCCTGACCGCTTTTTCTTTTCCCGTTGACCCCAACCAAACCGCACTTGTCTTCCTTCCGTACTCCCCCCCGCCCACCTCACCTGACCAATTTAAAATTAACCCCAAAAGCTCTTTTCCTTCTTTTTCTGTTGCACTTCCCGTTGTTACCCCAAACCGCTTTTGCGTTTCCCACCAAACCAAATACCAATGGTCATACACCAAACCATGCCAAACCATGCCAAACCCTGCCGGACTCGCTCACTGTTGCGTACGTACAGACAGACGGACGGACCGACACACAGAGAGAGAGAGAGAGAGAGAGAGAGAGAGAGAGAGAGAGAGAGAGAG
>ENA-OWNT01003842-OWNT01003842.1-seawater-metagenome-genome-assembly--contig:-NODE-3842-length-13748-cov-4.678955_pt1 | contig 13748 bp, 10 predicted proteins | sample MGYA00238136_ERZ651165 | MGnify/ENA primary metagenome ERZ651165 (study PRJEB26861, sample SAMN08777766) | seawater metagenome | isolation source: coastal seawater | place: USA: Florida | collected...
CGTTCGTCGTTCGTCGTTCGTCGTTCGTCGTTCGTCGTTCGTCGTTCGTCGTTCGTTGTTGGTCGTTCGCCGTTCGTCATCACTGTCGCAGTCGTTGCTACTGCTGTCGTCGTCGCCGACCCTTCGTCCTCATCGTCGTTCGTCGTTCGTCGTTCGTCGTTCGTTTGTCGTTGGTCGTTGGTCGTTGGTCGTTGGTCGTGGTCGTTCGTTGTTCGTTGTTGGGTGGTTGGTTCCATGGTTCCATGGCTCCATGGTTGGTTCGTCGTTCGTTGTAGCTGTAGCTGTTGCCGTTGTTAGTTTTGATGCCGCGGTCGTCGTTGTCTTCACTGCCAATATCAAAGATCGTCACTCGTAATGCGATATCTGCAATGCGCCAACGTCGTCTGTGGCCTTTCGATGTCGAAGTTGATCGCAGGCACTGTTTGCCGTAACGCCCCACATGAATGATAAACATCTTGGAAAGACGACTTGTCTGCCCACAACATTAGCAATTGAGAAAGGACGACGCCATATTCATTCTTGGCATACAATTAACTGAGCCTGCCGCTGGAGGGGCTATGAATTGAAACTTTTTTGCGCCCCCAACAAGCACAACGCGTTATGTTGATGGGTGGCTGCATTCTCCAGGTTGTCGCAGTATTGCGGTGTCCAGGAAGCAAAGGGCCCAATAGCATCTTCCGACTCGGCAGGGAAGTTGCGCGTAAGTCGTGACCACGTCAGCGGATCCGTGCGAACCCTTCACTGCGAAAGGGTTCAACTGTTATTGTTCCGGAGGTACCATGCATCGCGCGGTGTTGTTGCTGGTTGCGCTGTTGGCGGGACTTTGGCAACCGGGCATCACTGCAGGTGCGCCGCAGCTGGCCGACAGTCCTGTCCTTGCACAAGTGCCACCGACGCTGGACGAACGGCGAGGCATTAATGTCACGTCGACAGCGGCGCTTCAGAAAGCCATGCAGGCCGCTGGGGTTGGGCATTGTTTCGTGCAACTGCATGGCATCCCCAAGAGCGGGACGACGTGGTTGGAAGTCATCATGGATACATTAGGGGACTTCTGGTGCAACAGGTCGACATCGTGCCGCGCAGTGGACCTCGACATTGCCAGAAATAAATGTTTTGTACACGCCGAGGCGTCCAGCCACTCCCGTTGCAAACCACTGCGAGTGTGGTCGTTCGCCCCGAAGCATGTCATCGTTCCTGGTGTTGACTTGCGAACGTCGACGTTTCGCGGGACCCTGAGTCGGTCCGGGTACTGCGAGTCGTTGATACACAAGCGAACTGCCAATGACACGGCGCTCGCAGAATGTGTGGCTGACATCCAAGCCGCGGCCGGAGTAGACACACAGGCGTTCTCTCGCCAGAAGACAATCGCGATCATGCGCGATCCTCGGTCCACTGCCACAAGTTTCTGCCATTACACGAGGCAAGCCATGACGACGTGCCATCAGCTGAATCCGCTTTACTTTGCGGAGGACGTGACTGTTCTGAACTTTGCCTATCGATTCTGGAAGGCACAGGTAAGCGTGCACCCTATTTACGTCTCAGTGCTTTTGATGGACAGGCGGTGGTCGTCAATCGTTACATATTTGGGTTTGTTGCGAATGCGGGACAGCAAGACGATCACACATCGGCGGACAGGCTCCTGCTCGTTCATTTCGAGGACATGAAGCGAGACTTTGCCAACTCTTTACAGCGCATCAATGCGTTTCTCGGCTTCCCTCCACTTAACATGGCCGGAGCTGCAACCATCGAGCGGCTCACGAGCGTTGGTTCCTTGGCGACGGCTGCTCAAGACGGGCGGCTGCCTGGGTCAAGATCTGAACGATCAGGTACGGCCAGAAGTGCACTTTGCTGCGGTCTCTGTCTCTGTCTCTCTCTATTCTGCGGCCTTCGCCAAGTCTGCTATTCGTAACATTGCGGTCGATCTCTCTAGGCACAGACGGAGCCAAAGTCTTTCGTGGCTCTGTGTTTGGGTTCATGGAAGATGTTTCTACTGATCAACTCGCGTCAATGAACGCCACTATGAAGCGGTTGCTACCGGCGGACCTACTGCATCTGTACAAGTTGCTCGACGGTTGAACCAAGGGGTAATAGCTAGCTCTGGACACCTTGTGAACATACATACATTTGGCATACTAATAACGCACAGTCGCACAGTCAATCAACACCCCATGATTGCCCATGATGCTAACCAAGATCTCTCTCACCAAGCGCTGATTTAGCCCCGTTTTTCAGCTGTAGTATGGTCTTCTCTTTCTCTGCTATCGACTCTTTCTCTGCCTTTATGACAGTCACTTACACGACAAGATCTCTCTCACCAAGCACTGATGTATGTAGCCCCGTTTTTCAGATGTAGATCTAGTATGGTACCGACTTCTTCTCTGCTGTTATTATTATTCGTAAAGATTACTTACACGATAAACAAACAATTGACACCATTTTCAAAGACGATGTTTCCTATTTCTCTCAGCAACAGACAACACCGTTCTCTATCTATCTTTTTAATTAAGCGCTGCTCCTCTTGCTTTTTCAGCATAGTATTATAGTAGTACTCGAGTATTGACAATCCCTGCTGTGAAATAGAATCTAAAATCGTTATGCAAACAATACATACTCCAAACGCCAAACGCGCAAGCATGTAGGTACCCGGGTAGGTGGCGAAAACCAAGCAAGTAAGGTAAGGTAAGCGATAACGATATGATAACGGCGCGACGGCGAATTCTAGGAAACACAAAACCAGGCGACACCGTATAGAGTGAGTGAGTGAGTGAGTAAGACAGTTCTATGATAACAGCGCGCACGGCGCATTCTAGGAAATGAGATTAACGGCAATACTGTTAGTGAGCGAGGGGGTGAATGAATGAATGAGCGGTGAAATGAGAAATGAAGCAAGCGCGACATGGGTTCTTCGAATGTCCATTTATTGTTTTCAACCGCGCGTTGCGGCCGTATAATCGAGTTGTATTTCCATACTGTACCGCACATTCGCATCGCGGTCCCGTGAGCCAGCCGACGATTCACCAGCGAGCGCGGATTCCCGGATTCCCATTATTCCGAACAATGCAGTCCCGGAGTACTCTAGTACTAACATCTGTCGTATCACTGTTATACCGTATATAGGACCGAGCTGGCGGAGGTGTGTACTAATGGTACTAATGGTACGAAGCACTTCTTTGTGTGCGTTGTCTCCGCGCTCCTTTTTGTCTCCTTGTTGTTGTGTTGTTGTTGTTGTGCGCTGCTGTTGGGTTTTCGCGTGCGCGCGCGCGCGCACGCGCGTTCGTTGGTGCGTTGGTGCGTTGGTGCGTTGGTGCGTTGGTGCGTTTGGTTCGTTGGTTCGTTGGCGCGTTGGTTGGTCGGTCGATCGGTTGGTTGGTTGGTTGGTGCGCGCGTTGGTTGGTTGGTTGGTTGGTTGGTTGGTTGGTTGGTTGGTTGGTGCGTTGGTGCGCGCGTTCGTTGTTTGGTTGTTTGGTTGTTTGGTTGGTTGATTCGTTGGTTTGGTTGGTTGGTTGATTGGTTGATTCGTTTTGTTCGTTCGTGGGTTCGCTGGTTTGTTAGTTGGTTGGTTGGTTGGTTGGTTGGTTGGTTGGTTGGTTGGTTGGTTCGTTATGGCAGTTGTGGCGTCGTCGTTGTTTCGCGTACTGAAGTACTCGAGTAGGAAAGTATTGCGTTGCTGCTGGGCTTCCTTCCTAGTTTGTCTCTTGGGCTGTGTACTGACAGCGGTGCAATGGCGCAGACGTGTCGTGGCACAGTCTTGCGCAGTTGAATCGCTGCATCGTTGAATTGTTGGATCGTCGTTGGATCGTCGTGGTATCACTGTCCCTCCCTCGCCGTCGTTGTTGCTGTGGCGCACAGAACCAGAACCAGTCCGTTGTTTGGATCGTTCCGTCGGTTGATACTGTAGTAAGTTCGTGGTTAGTTAGTCCTCGTCGGTCAACAAGGTTCCTCGGGTAATCCATGAACGCCTTTTTTTACCCGGGGCTGACTGCTTACATTTTTGTTTTTCTCCGCGCGATAGATTGCGCGAGTACAATTCGCTTCCAGTCTCACTCAGAACGCGTCGATCAACATGCCAGGGTCGTCTAAAATCCACCCAGCCCCTGTGGTTGACCAAGTGCCGAACCAGCTGCACGGATGCCTCGACGGGATGTGGCAGGAGGATCCTGAGAAGTTGCGGGCCTACCTTGCCGGCGGAGACTGCGGAGACGCGGGCTTTTGTCACGGTCTGTGCCCCCCCAACATGCAGGTGGCGCCGGATTCCGACCAGCGGTTCGTAGCAGAACCCAACAGATACGTCCTGTATGTGTCCGCGGGGTGCCCGTTCGCAGCACGTCCGTGGATGGTCTCGTGTGCCCTTGGCTTGGTGGACAACGGAGTGCTCAGGGTGTCTCGGGTGTTTCCCGGCAACTCCGAAGATGGGTGGTTCATGGTTCCCGTATCAGAGGAGGAAAAGAAAGTGGCCGGCGGGTTCGAGGGCGAGAACACGCATGATCAAGACGATCCTGTCTTCAAGGAGAATGGGTGGACACACCTTCGCCAAATGTACAAGACAAGCAACCCAAATTTCTCCGGGAAGGTGTCGGTCCCCGTCTTGTACGACGCACAGCGGAAACAAATTGTGAACAACCAGTCGTTCGACTGCGCAATGATGATCGCGGAGTGCCTGGCACCTCTGGTGCCTGAGGACAAGCGCCCTGTGTTGAAGCCGACGGATCTGTTTGGCGAGCCACGCTCCCAGCGGCGTGATGCCATTCGTGCCTGCAGCACTGCGCTGCACGCGGATGTCAACATCCGTCCTTACAAAGTCCACTTTGCGCAAACGCAGAAAGAATACCAGGACCACTTGGACGCGTGGTACGCAAAGCTCAGGGAGTTGGAAGCCGTGCTTGATGCTCAACCGTGGGTACTGCCCGGAGAACAGCCAACGTTTTGCGATTTCCAACTGTTCGCGTCGCTGGTCAGGTGGGAGTTGGTATATCGTCCATTCTTCCGGATGCAGGAATGGCGTCTCGAGGACTTTCCCAACCTCTTCTCTCTCGTCAAACGGGTGTACAAGATTCCCGGCGTTGGCCACTGCATTGAAGCTGCCAACGTTTCCCGCAACTACTACCTGTCGCATCCACTGCGGACGCGTGGAGGGCTCACCACGCCAAGGCCTCCGCAGTGGCTGATGCGCGCCCTTCAGGGCGATTCCGCATTCTCAAAACAGCACGCGGGCATCAACAAGTGAAGCGATTATTAGACGATAGGACTTTGCTGCGCACACCCAAGCCCATTTTTGTAAACATTATTATAGGCGGTCCAAGAAGCGTAAGTTGTTGTGTCAGTTGCTGCAAGAAAAACTGAACATTCACGAGCTCGGCCAAGACTGTCTGGTACGCGAACAGCTGCTCTTTGGTGGCGTCCGGCTTCTCCGACGGGCAATCGATGCGAAAATCTTTATCCTTGCTGACCACATCGGACCTTGGTGTTGCAGTCGCTGCTGCCTTGGCCAGGCAGCTCTGCAAACTCCTGTGCCTTGGCTGTGATCACGCGGTTGAGCAAGACCTGGTCACCGACGCCATCGACCGTGCGGGAACCCGCCATCTCACCTGCAATCCGCTCGTGCGCCTTTGCAGTTCAGCACAATGTTGCTCGTTTCTGAACCGTTTTTCACTGCAGAGAATTGAGGTCAAGACCTCGCTCTGAGTCAGGAGAGCGAATGGTCAAACAGTCGTGGAAGAAAGACAGTCGACACTGTGTCCGGCAGGTGGCAGGACAAGCAAGGCCGGTGCGGGAGGTTTGTCCCTGTGAAGATCTCCTCTGTTTGCGGAGATGAAGCTTATACATCTCCTCGTTTGTCGTCTCGCTATGGTGTCGCAGCATGATGTGCCAACGTGCCTTCCATCTCACAAATTGAACGTCACAAGAGCAACAGCAATGTCAGTAGGATTGCAAGTTTAGAAAAGCAGAGTCAACCTCGCAAAAGCTAGTTAATTAAAGTGCTTCGCGTGCGCGTTGTTCCAGCAACCGAGCGCGCCGTCGCCGCCTCGCCAGGATCGCTTTGATCGCTCTCGGAGACAGGGTTGCTGTGGAGATTACTCGAGTGCGTCCGCGGCGAGCAGGTTGTTTTGCCGCTTTGGCCTTCAAGCTGTCCTGCAACGCTCGAATGTCGGCCCACGTCATGGCACTCCGCTTCCCACTCTGTTTCGCAATTGGCTTTGACGCGCACGCCGACGCGCCACCAGAAACCTGTCCGCCACCAGGAGGTTGGGGTGTCTTGAGTTTCGCTACAACCGTGTGCTTACGATTCAGCTCGACGTTCTTGTCGCTCTCGTTGCGTTGTCTTCGTCTCCGTCGTGATCCACGTCGCACAATTGGCACAGTGTGTTCGTGCGTCATTGCAGACGTTGCGTGCGCATCAGTTCGCGGTAAAGAACGGCGTGCCTGCGTCCGCACGCTCGGCATGAACGCTCGCTCCACGTCAGGCTCTTCTTCCTCATCACAGTCGGTGTTGATTGCACTGCGTGTGGCCGCTCGTGTCGCCGGAACAAGAGTCGTCCCGACTGTGACAGAATTCTCCTCATCCGCTGCACTCTTCTTGGGACCTTGGCGTTGTGTGGCGTGAGCAATCGGCACGATGGTGTTTTGTGCGTGGCGTTTGTGGCGTTGGTTGCCCAATGCATGTTCCTCAATTTTTTCCCGTTGCAGCCGGATGGTACATTTCGCCTGCTCGATCTTTCCCAACTGCTTTCGCAGCTTGACCAATGTGACCTGCGCTTCCGACCAAGCCTCTTCAAGGACTTCGTCGCCGCCGCACAGAACAGCCAGTGCAGCCTCAATGGACTGCAGCGCTGCTCGTGTCTCGTTTTCCTTGTTGTCCAGCTCTGCATGTTGTGCATCCCACGCCTCCAACTCGATTTTCCTCGGCTTCGCAATTTGCCTTTCCTGCAGGATCGTTGCCTTTTTGGCAGCAATTCCTTCCAAGACAAGTTCACATCTCTTCTTGGCGGTGTCCTGGGTGCTCTTCTCTCGAGCGATTGCTGCGTCATTCCCGCTCCTCATCACCTGCAATGCATGCATTCTCGCCGACACGACGTCCACTTTGGCACGGACAGTCATGCGCCGCTTCTCCAGCGTCTCGTCCTTGCACTTCAACTGCTGTTTCAGCCGTTTCTTTCCCGACTTGTACAACATCCAGCTGATGAGCAGTTTCAGGAAAATGAGCAGCAACGTCACTGCCGGATCCGTCACGAAGATCTGGACCACCAACGACTGAGCAACGTCGACGACCCACAACACCGTTTCGTCGTCGTCGAACGTGCCAGACAACAGCAGACAGATCGCCAACGTAAACATGGCCAACACCAGCAGCACCACCGCGCTCAGACGAGCCAGAACGTGCCGATGGTGTCGCAAGTCCTTGTACCATGCGTCGAACTCCACACGTCTCGTATGTTGCTTCCACGCCAGCGTTGACCGCAGAAGTTGCTGGAATCGAACTACGCCGCCAACAACGCCGTCATCGATACGGCTCAAGTCCATGCTTCCGTGATCGACCACAACCGCAGACGGCACCTTGACCTCGCAATTGGCAAAGTGCAACTTGGTGGCGACGTGGATGCGTTCGTGACTCGGTGGTGGATGCCGCAGACGTCGCTGTTGCTCCTGACCGCGCCCGCAGTCCCACGTCAACCCGACCCAATGCAGGAGGACACGCGACTGAATCTCGACGGTGCTCTTCTGTCGTTCCCGAGGTTTCCAGCAACTGCGCCGCCTCAATTCCCTTTTCAAAAGTGGCAACGGCATTGGCGAAAACGTCGTGAGAGAGTTCACGTTGCTCACCATGAACGGCAAGAAATGCTGCACCGGCAGCAGCAGAACGTTCGCCAGCGCCGCCGCCACCAGCGCGGACCATAATTGCACCACCGGATCGGGACTCACACTCTCGTTGGGATCAAACAGAAACGCCGACGACACGAACGTCATCAGAATGGCTCCGAACAGAACCACCGCCTTGTCTGCCCTGCCAAAGACGACGGCTTCGTGGTCCCAATGAAACAACAACCCGAGAACAGAGTTGCTCGTCAACACCTCCAACAGCATCAGCTTGGCCGCTGCGCATCCAGAAATCCACTTGCGCAGCACCGCCTCGAACTCCCTCGACCCCATCGTGTTCGGTTTGCTCAACTGTCCGTCTTGTTGGAACACCGATCGCCCGCGGTCAACCGCCGTTTTCCGGCCTCGGACCTTGGCCACTACACCAACGACCACGAAACATGCCGTGATGCCCACAAACACTCCGAGAACCCACCAATTCACGCCGGTTGCATCGCTCAGTAAATCGACGCGGTTCATGCCCTCCACACGTCCTGCGAACGAGAGGATCTTGTTCTCGACGATTCTGGCGGCTTCCGATTCGTCGCCGATCGAAAACAGAGTCAAGTGGGAACTTGCGCAAATGGCACGAACGCCAAAGCCATCAGAGTCTCCGGAGTCTCCGGAGTCTCCAAAGCCGGCATCGAGCTCGAGTCCACGCAGCACGACCCCGCGGACGCTCCAAACGCCGTGCGTTTCGTCGTAGTACTTGCAAGACATGGCCTTCCGAACAGCGTCCAGTTCGCCGCGTTCGCCATGCAACTCGAGTTTCAACGTGCGGGTGTCGTCGACGTCCACGGCGTCGCCATCGAAACCGTCCCCAAGGACATGCACGCCAAACACGTCAGATAATGATGCTGTCCCATTGGTCCAGTTCGCCGCGCTTTTCCATGTGGACACGGCCGCCGTGGACAGCCCGTCCACGGCCACCACGAAAGTAGCAGCATCCGTGTGCACCGAGACGAGTGCCTCCGTCGACGCGCACGACAACGAGTACGAATGCTCCTCAAACATGGTGGTCTCGCCATCAGGAACGTCGCCGGCTTCGTTGGCGACGCAGACAGAAGTCAAGAACGCGTCCAACTCGGCCAAGCCATCCATTGGGTCAGGCTCGGCTGCGACAACGACGCCGTACAAGTCCACTGCTTTGGCAAAGACACCTTGGGTGGCGGCGTCCAAGCGCAGCGCAATGGACTCGATGGCGTCCAGCGCACCATCGGCCACGCCGGCTTGCAAGAACTCGTATACAACAGCCACGTCGTGAGACACGGCCGTTGAATTCGACGCAAGAAGATCCAGAAAAGCGTCCAAGAGAGTCTCGTATTCACCGAACCCGCCAACAAAGACATCGATTCCCGAAAGCAAAACACTGCTCCCGATTGAAAGGGCATTCAGTTGGTCGAAAACATCGTGCCAGATCTCGGCGTCCGAAAAGTTCGAAGTCACTGACATGAGCAAAGGGCACTCCGAACACGTGGCGGACGATCCGAATGCGTTCGTGACAGTGACTTCCAACAGGAACGGTCGCGTGCTCGGGACTCCAATGGTGACCGCTTCCGACGCATCCGAGTCCACACTGACCGCCCATCCATCATCGGCGTCCACCACACGGTACGTGTACGACAATTCCGTAAGGTCGGTGGCGTTGACCACAACCTCGAACCATGACACGGCCGCGGACCCGTTCACCCAAGCCGTGTGGACACCGTGCAACAACGGTGGCGCAGCAAACATGACGCCGCGGATGCTGTGGCTGATCGTTTGTCCGTCACTGAAGATGACCGACACCTTGAGCGTGTAGTTGTCAACGGAAGTCACTTCCAGGTCGCTCGGCACAAACGAAGCAAATGGGTTGTCTGAAACTGTGCGCCACAGCAAATCGCCACCGGATTGTAACGAAAACTCAAAGTCAAAGCTCGCGGAATCATCCACAAAGTCAGCAGCGTCAGTATTCGCCACCACAACGACCTCGCGATCCCAAGCTAATGTGTCGACCGGCACCGTGCCGCTCTCAGTTTGACACGGATACACGTAGCAGGCATCCAGCGTCACGGATGGTCCGGTCACAATATCTGGAGCTATCGACGTCGGTGGCCCAGCCGTCGAACAAGGGCTGCCATTGTCGCCGATGCAGTCAGTCATAGATGTCGTGCCCGCAACTGTCGACGGCGACACCTCCGCCACTGGCGCGAAACTCGACACGCTCGTCACATGGTCGATCGCCGATTTCAGAGATACTAGAGTGTCGTTCATAGAATCGAGCGCGTACCTCAGTTCGTCAATATCGAATTGCTGTGCCGAATTGGTGTCGTTCATGTCCGCGATCGTACCTTTCAATTGGCGAATCTCGATTTGGTGTGCCGAGATGGTGTCGTTCGCAACGAACATCTGCGTTTTCAGTTCGGCAATTTCAAATTTCTGCTGGAAGTTCGTGGAGTTCAGTTGACCGATGATACCACGTTGAAGATGAGTCGTTGCGTCTAGCTCCGCTACGACATCTTTCACGTAGTCAAGTGCGACCCATTGCCCGTCAATATCGAGTTGCTGCTCAAGATCGGAGTCATTCACGGCCGCGATCCATGTTTCCAGTTCGTCAAGTCGCTTCTGTTGCGAGGAAGCATTTGCCCACAGGATCGCGTTTTCGTCGACGAGGTGGAAAAGATCGTCGTCGTGCTCTGAAATACGGTTTTGAACAGTGCCAATGGAAGCAGAGTGAGCAGACAAGACCAGTTGTTGTGCGCTGGCATTCTCGACTAAGCCAATCGCAGATGTGTTCAGACTTTCGATGTTCAAAGAGTTCTCGAGCACGTCCATGTGAAGCAGGTCAATTGCGTCACTGTGATTTTGACTGGCCTCCTGCAGGCCAGCAATGCTCATACTGTCCGACCTGAGGCCTGTTTCCATTGTCGCGGTCAAATTGTCGATCGCGGATTGCTGTTCCGTGGCCGTGAGGTTCAAGCTAGCGATGGCAACGTCGTGCCTGCCCACAGCGTGCGTCAAGACATCGATATCAAATTCATGGTTGGTGGTAGTCTCGTTCAGAGCAGCCAACCCGACGTCGTGAGACTGCGATGCTTGCCACAGGCGCAGATCCTCGCGTTCGAGACCAGTAATCAAACTCCACTGAAGGGAAGCATTGGTGCCCAACGCTTCGAGGCCGGTGGACTGAACCGTCAACCAATCAAACAGCATGGTCGCATTCATCTTAACCTCGAGCAACGTGGCCTGCATGTCTTCGAACTTCCTTCCGTGATCTTGCAGTGCTAATTGCTGCGCACTGGCGTTCGCCCACAACACGACGTCACCACTCTGGAGCTGACTAATAGCAGCTTCGTTAATGGCTACTGTGTCGTTTAAGGTTGTGATTGTGCTGGTGAAATGATCACCATTGACGTACAAGCCACCCGACGCGCAAATGTTGACGGTGCCGTCACCTTGACTGGCGCACGGCGTGTCTCCACTCGCGTTGAACGCCAGGACTGCCGATGATTTATGCAGTGCTTTGCCGTGCGAGCCAATCACCACAGACAAGTTACCGGCGGCCACATTCCAAGAGCCACCTCCTATCGTTGCGTATCTACAAATGGTTCGAAGACAGCGCCCAATAAGTGGCGTTTATGTCACACGCACACAAGCACAGGAGTCATACATACAATCCATTAGCTGAGTTGTAAAATCCACCGCCAACAGTGCCAGCACTGTTGCAAGAGACAATGAAGAGAGAATGAGTCAGCATTCGCAGCTGCGCCTCACCGCGCCGTGTCATTGCGTGCATCCGCACCGACACACATTGACGCCGCCAGCAAGAAAAAGACAAAAACACGACAAACACACGACTTACTATGCAGAAGCGGTGTTGAATCTGCCGCCACCAACCGTGGCAGAACTGCATTCGTTCGTCGCAGGCCATTGGTCGCCATCGTGCCATTCATTCGGGTCGCAGCCAACACCCACACACGTGCCGCGTCAACAAGCCGCAGCCGCGCCGTGACAAGACGCGCCATGTCGTGCCGTAACGTAGCATCGCAAGAAAGGAAGGACGCAGAACACAACACACATTGACGGAGCGAGCAAGAACGAGTCACAAAAAAACACCAAACAACTTACTTTGCAGAAGCGGTGTTGAATCTGCCGCCACCAACCGTGGCAGCACTGTATTCGGTCGTCCCGCAGGCCATGGGTCGTCATCGTGTCGTTCATTCGCGTCGTAGCCAACCGCCACACACGTGCCGCGTCAACAAACCGTGGCCGCGCCGCGCCGTGACGCGACGAGACGCGCCATGCCGTGCCGTAAAGCAGCACCGCAACAAAGGAAGGACGCACAATACAATATACGTTGACGAAGCCCGCAAAAAAAAGTACAAAAAACACGACCAACAAACAACTTACTATCCAGAAGCTATGTTGGATCTGCCGCCGCCAACCGTGGTATAACTGCATTCGTTCGTCCCGCAGGCCATCGGTCGCCATGGTTCCATTCATTCGCGTCGTAGTCAACAGCGACACACGTGCCGCGCCAACAAACCGCAGCCGCGCCATGCGGTGCCGTCACATATCAGCACAACAACGGACGCACGCAGAACACAACACGCATTGACGGAGTGAACAAGAACAAGGCAAAAACACTACAAACAAACAACTTACTATTCAGACGCGGTGTTCCAATAGCCGCCACCAACCGTGGCATAACTGCATTCGTTCGTCCCGCAGGCCGTTGGTTGCCATCGTGCCATTCATGCGCATCATAGCAAACAGCCACACACGTGACGCGCCACAAACCGCAGCCGCGCCAACAAACCGCAGTCGCGCCGCGACGTGACAAGATGCGCCATGCCGTGCCGTGAAGTAGGACCACAACAAAGCAAACGCGCCGCACATAGCATGCATTGACGAAGCCAGCAAGAACAAGACAAACACACTACAAACAAACAACTTACTATGAAGAAGCGACGTTATCAGCGCCGCCACCAACCGTGGATTTACTGCATTCGTTTGTCCCGCAAGGCCATTGGTCGCCATCGTTCCAGTCATCCGCGTCGTAGTCAACAGCCACACACGTGCCGCGTCAACAAACCGCAGCAACGCCGTGACGAGACGAAACGCGCCATGCCGTGCCGTGAAGCAGCACCACAAGAGAGGAAGCACGCCGAACATAGCATTCATTGACGAAGCCAGCAAGAACAAGATTTTAAAACACTACAAGCAAACAACTTACTGTCCAGCAGCGGTGTTGCCAACACCGCCACCAACCGTGGCATAACTGCATTCGTTGGTCCCGCAGGCCGTTGGTTGCCATCGTGCCATTCATTCGGGTCGCAGCCAGCACCCACACACGTGCCGCGTCACCAAGCCGCAGACGCGCCATGCGGTGCCGTCATATGGCAGCACAACGACGGACGCACGCAGAACACCACATCAGTGACGGAGTGAACAACAACAATGCAAAAACACTAAAAACAAACAACTTACAATCCGGTCGCGGTGTTACTATAGCCGCCAGCAACCGTGGAATACCTGCATTCGTTCGTCACGCAGGCCATTGGTCGCCATCGTGTCGTTCATTCGTGCCACATGTAAGAGCCACACGCGTGGCACGTCAATAAACCGCAGCCGCGCCGTGACGTAGCCAGCAACAAGAAGCAAACAGAACACAACGCAAGAGCTTACTGATAATAACAGCCGTATCCAGCGAAACAACTGTTATCGTTTGTTCCACAGGCCATTGTCGCCAGTGGGTCATTCATGCGTGGCGCATTCAGGAACCACCGACAAACCGCGTTAAGAAACGGCAGCCGCGTTAAGAAACGGCAGCCGCGTCAAGAAACGGCAGTCGCGTTAATTAAGAAACGGCAGCCGAGTTAAGAAACGGCAGCCGCGTTAAGAAACGGCAGCCGTAT
>ENA-OWNT01003843-OWNT01003843.1-seawater-metagenome-genome-assembly--contig:-NODE-3843-length-13742-cov-4.640761_pt1 | contig 13742 bp, 17 predicted proteins | sample MGYA00238136_ERZ651165 | MGnify/ENA primary metagenome ERZ651165 (study PRJEB26861, sample SAMN08777766) | seawater metagenome | isolation source: coastal seawater | place: USA: Florida | collected...
GTTTGAAGGTTTGAAGGTTTGAAGGTTTGAAGGTTTGAAGGTTTGAAGGTTTGAAGGTTTGAAGGTTTGAAGGTTTGAAGGTTTGGAGGTTTGAAGGTTTGAAGGTTTGAAGGTTTGAAGGTTTGGAGGTTTGAAGGTTTGAAGGTTTGAAAGGTTTGAAGGTTCGAAGGATGTTGGACAATTGGACAAAGACGCTGGACTTCGGAAGGCAGGCAGAAAGGAACGGGCCGGCAAGTTGGGGTTTTGGAGTCGACTAATCCAAATGAAAGGCGCAGTCGGAGCAGGTCAAAGGATGCCATCACCAGCCGATTCATGATGCAATGTCTTGCGAGTTGCTGCGGACTGCTGCTGTTGCTGGGTACGGCGGATTCAGGTTCCGTTTCATGGGTTCTCATGGGAATCGAATGCTAGACACATTGTCTGGCCTATGCTGACTTGTTGGGGTTTTAGCTCGAACCTTGCACTTCGTTTTTGCTTTTGTGTATCTTACCTTGTTTGTGGCGCTTGAAATTTGAAGGAATTGCGATGCAGTGTATGCTGTACCGTCGCAAGACACTAGGGATTGGTTTGTACGGTAATGGGCACTTTGCGACAATGTGAAGACAATTTTGATTGTCCCGAGGTCGTGCGAATGATCTCACCTTCCTGCCTCGAAATTGCTTGACATGTCGGATAGCGCGGCAGCGGGCAGTGCCGCGAACGCCACCGGTGGGGCAGAACCTCTGCCAGATGACTGGGTCCAGTACGTCGATGAGTCGAGCGGGCATGCGTACTACTATAACAAAAAAACTGGTGCGTTGCGACATCACTGATTCTCTCGTACGCATGTTTTGATTTTAACGCATTGTTATTGCTACTGCTAGGTGAAAGTCAATGGGATCGACCCATCCTTCGAAAACTCCGCGCCCTGCGTGCTTTAGGAACGGCGAAGGCACTTCGTGGTTCGGCGAAAAACGCTTCAAGTTCCTGGAAGGAACCAACCGCTTTCGCGCCCGATGCTGCTGCCGTTGCTGCTGAAGTGGCAAAGGAGCACGACGACGCAGAAAGATTGGAGCAAGAGAAAATTGCCATGCGACGAGCGCAAAGCGTCGGCACGATGCCAACTCCAAACACCGAAAGCTTAACCAAGCACGGTGGCGACGACGCGGCACATGGCAGGGCTGACCACACAGCTGAAGCTTTGCCTCCTAGTACCACTACTGAGTCTGGCGTACAACAACGTGCAAGCACGACAGATACGACGCAGATCGCAGCTGCGAGTCAGCTGCAAGACGAGCCACAGTCCCCCACGGATGTCAATGCCCACAAGTTACGCGTGGGCAGTCATTGTCACGCCTTGTTCTATAGTGGAGAGAAGTGGTTCCCGGGAAAGATTGTGGAAATGTCTGTTGCCAAAAAGGCGGGCCAAACGGATACATTCACCGTCCTGTACGACACAGGAGACAGAGAGACGGGTGTGCCCCGGGACCGGTTGCACACCGACGCCGAGCACGAGGAATTCGAACGACTGCGCAAAGAAGAAGCCGCTTGGCGGCACGGCTTCAAAAGGTCGGCCTGGGTTTGTAAGCGCAACTCTGAGTGGGACGCTGACAATCCAACGGTTAGCCTGTGTCGTACTCTGTGGCAATGTTGACGGTGACTCACACCTTATGTTGCCATTTTTCTCTGCACAGGACGCAGAACGATATGTCGTAGGACGTGTTTGCGAGCAGCAGAGCCTCGAGAAATCTCCGGACGACGTGGACGTGCAGTGGTTCTCTCTCATGGCAGGCTCGCGTGATTTATACCAGTCGGTGGCGAACGGACGACAGATGAAGACGTGCGTGTTTTCGTATTCGTTGGATTGCAAACAAGGCAGTCATTCACACGGTCAACTAATTTATCGATTGTTTTCCTGTAGCACGGAGCCGGGAGACGCGTTGAGACTGGTGTTTGTCACCTCTTTCGATGCAGCGGCCGGGATTTATAAGCTTCGAAACATTCTGTCCGAAGAAATATTCAGTGCCCCGACACAACAACCCTCTCGCAAGGACAATCCAAATGAGGATGGCCAGGAACTTTCCAAAGCAGAGCTTCAACGCCGCGCAAAGGCCGCAGAACGGCGTGCCAAAGCTGCAGCGGGCAAGACGCGCATGGTTGTGTCGGGATTCAACGACGAATACATCGATGTTGTGATATCCCTGCTGAAAATTCAGGCCGGATGCACGTCGAAGGTCGAGAAGGTTGGTTAGGAGAGCCACGGTGTTGGCATCATACGTTCCGTTGTGAAACTCTCGCTGATTTGTCTGCAGGTCCAAGATGGCGTTGTCGTGGCAGTTTTCGAAACGAGAAACGATGCTCAAGCGGCACGAGCTTGCGTTTCAGAGTTCGGAATCGGTGACAACACAGTATTGAAATGCGATGTGTACGATGGCAACAATTTTCTATCGACTTCAGTGGAAGCAATGGCAGTGAGTAACAACTTTGCATTTGTGGAAGAAAGGAGTTCGTCGACCGAGCAAGCCTGAGTAACATTTCTCTGTGTAACCCAAATGTAGGATGCAGATAAGGCGTGGCTGTTTCGGTGTGTGACGGAGGCTGGGTATCACGCCATCAACAAGGACTTCAAGAAGAAACATCCTCAATGGAATTGTCATTACTGCGGCTTTGCAAATGCAGGCATGCTCACGAAGTGCCGCATCTGCAATGGCACGTCGTTACATGCGCAGCTGGCGCAGACGGGAACTGTGGACATCAGTGCCGACGCAGACTTGCATGAATTAGCCAAACAGAAACCGTTGACTGATGAGCAGAAGTCGCTCCGTTCTGAACGCAATGGAGGAACCCGATCGACAACGAGAAACCTTTTCCATGGACAGGAGTACAGTAAAGTGCAGCGTGTGGATGCCCTGGACGATGTCCATGTGAATCCGGACTTGCTGAACCAAACGATGGAGCTCTCGCCTGAAGAAGAGGCAAATCTTCGAACGTTCGTCGCATGTCTCTGTGATACCCTGCCTCGTTTCTGTTGTTGCACGTGTCGTCGCTGACTGACTTTGGTGCCCTGTTTGGTTTTCAACAGTTTTCAAGAACTCGCGGAAAAAGACGAACGCCAAAAGATCCTGGACGAAAAGCGAGCCGAGCGACGTGCCGGGACAGCCGAAGAGTCCAAGAAAGACGCAGAGTCACCCGAAGATGCTGCCATCGCTGCGGCTCGAGCAAAGGCACAGGCATCGAAAAACGCACTGCAGCAGGCGGAGGCGGATGCCGAGGCGGTGGCGATGTTGCGCGCCAGACGCGATTTGCAGCGAGAGCAAAAGGAGCGTGACACCGGAAAACGGACGAAATCGGCGGCGGAGGTACGTGAACACACCCGACCAAGCCGGTTTGTTTTCAAAGAGTCTGCTGCTCACCCACAAGCTGTGTTTTGCTTGCTTTCGAAACGTAAACCTCACGAAGGCACAAGCAGAAGCCGACGCAGCGCGGGTTGTCGCTCAGCAGGTTGAAAAGGAGCGTTCCATTGCCGCCAGCAACCTTGCAGCGCAGCGAGCTCGCCTGGACGCATTGTCAGCCAAAGAACGCCTGGCAGAACATGACAGGGAAGCCAAGATTGATGCTTTGTTGGGGATGCTTGAAGCCCAAGACACAAAAATGACGGCACTGCGGGCCAGTTTCTCAAACTTCACGTCAGCTTTCGACACCAAAGTCGGAAAATTGTCGACGCTTATCGATATTGAGGACCTTCGTGTGGTGTTCCGAGCGAAGAAGGAGCGCCTGGGGATGATGGCCGAGGAAGTTTACGCGTTCACGACGTATGTACCTGTGACCTGTCGCACTCGACTATGCGCATGTGCAGCTTTTGTCAGCAGCTGGTCAGACTTGCACCTTACGAAATCTGTCTTGTGTGTAGGGACTGGGCATCCATGCATGTGCGCTTGCACCATGAATTAGATGCCATGTACGTTCCTGAATTCTCGTTGCCTCTGCATTGCTGTGTGTGTGTGAACTTGACGACATTGATTCAACCCGGTGCACCTGCATGTCATTTCTCTGTGCAGAGCCGAAGAACGCGCCCTGGAATCCACACAGGAACAGATGGAATTGGTGGAGCAAGCTTTCCGCGAAAACAACGTGTCGGAGGTGGCAGAACCGTCTGCCGCGGAGTAAGTAGTATCGGCAATGACGCGGCACTCGTTCTGAAAACCAGGGGCTTTCGAACCCGGTAGTATCACATCGGGGATGCCACGTCCGCGTCGTTGCCAACCACAGCTTCCTGTATAAAATGTTATCAAACGCAAGAGCCATACCTGGGTACTTGGACGAAACTGATGAAATTAGGAGCAATGCTGTGCTGTTGCATTGACATCGATCGCATCAATCTCAACAGATAGCGTCAACGCGGCAGAGCGGCGATGTCGATGAGTTCGACGATGTCGACGATGCCGAATGATGCGGTGAGCAAGGGTTTTATTACGCCTCGTGTCAACGTTGACGCTGGATGGACGACGGATGCTGGATGCTGGATGCTGGATGCTGGATGATGCTGGATGCACCACGGTGACATACTTTTCCGGTATTCACAGTACACTCAGTTCCACTGCATTCGTACTCCGTGCAACATTGAAGCGGCTTTTCGCGTTTCGCAGTTTCGCAGCGGTCGCAGCATCGCAGTGGTCGCAGTGCTCACTTTGCGTTTGCGATCTGGACTTGTGAGGCTGGCTCATGAGCCGTACAGTTTTCAACGTCGACTCCGATGCTCGCTTCTGTGCAGGGACTTCAAGTTCCAACTTTCAACTTGCAATTGATTGAAAGAAGTCGAAAGTCGAAAGTCGGTGTGTCTGCCCGTCTGTCCGGCCGCCCATTCGTCCGTCCGTCCGTCCATTCGTCCGTCCGTCCGTCTGTCTGTCTCTCCGTGTGTGGTGTGTGTGTCTGTGTCAGCTGCAACAACTTTTCAACTTTTCTCTTCGTGGTTTCTCAACTGTGACTTCGTCTGTGTGCCTGCCTGGTGGTCGGCGACGTGATGTGAGTGATGCGATGCGATGCGACGACCTGCGTGCTGTCAGTCAGTCAGTCAGCCGCCCGGTCTCAGTCTGCCGCCGGGTCGAATCCGTTTGAATCCGAAGACGAAGAAGAAGCGCAGCGCAGCGCAGTGTTCAGTGTTCAGTTTGCAATTGCCGCAATCGTCGATTGACAGTGAAATCGGAAAACTCGAAAACTCGAAAACTTGAACTCGCAAACTCACTGTTAGAAAACTGAAAACTGAGACTGAACAGTGAAAAGTGACAACTGAAAAAACCGAAAAACGAAAATCGAAAATCGAAGACAACGAACGACAAACGAACAACGAAGCAACGCAAAGGCAAAAACGCAAAAACTTTTCCCAACTCTTTTTGTGAAAACCGAAAAACTGAAAAACGGGAAAACGGGAAAACGAAAGAATCCAAATCAGCACACACGATCTCACAACAACATACGCTGAATTACACTTTTGCACAAACTGAAATATGGTACCGTATGCCATACAACCACAATCAACCAAAATCCTCAAATCTCAAATCTCAAAACTCCCAACAGCTCCAAAGCTCCAAAGAAGCTCCAAAACGCTCCCCGATCCCCGAACGAACACCCGAACACTCAAACGACCCACAACGCCCAAATTCCCAAATTCCAAATTCCCAAATTCCACAAATTCCAAATTCCGGATCTTTGTTCTTCGTATCTGCCCATTGATTTCGACCTATTTTTCGGCCACTCGATGGACTTCACCGGCAGTTAGTTTGTCACTGACTAACTGTGCACTGACTGCACTCCGCTGCGTGTGCGGGGTGGACGGCCGGCCGTTGTATGTTGCTCGTTCCAACGACACGTTTTTTTCCCGCCTTCCTCCCTCCTTTCTTTCCCCCTGCCACCGCACTACCGCACTCGACAACGAACGACTGCGCACAACCAACTGCGAACCGAACCAACTGTGACATTGTGACACGGTGACTGTGACACTGCGGGGCGTGCGTGCCACCGTGACCACCATGAAGGTGCGTAAGTGACTGACAATCTGTTGACAGGGTGTTCATCCCAACGAACCCGCGTGCGTTTGTGCACTTGCGAGTACCCGTTGGTTTGCACGTGAGTTCTCTTGCTGAGCCCCTACCCCGCTGAGCTTGGGTGTCGCAGCCCGACATACTGCGTTTGGTTTGGCAACGACTCGTGGGTGACTGAACTGGAGCCAGGTCGCATCAGCGCGACACATGCCCTTCATGCAGCAGTCGACTACTTGCGTCTACCTGCAGGCGGAACCGCATTCACAAGTACTCGTGAGTACGGTGCCTACGGGCTGTGTACGAGTGCATCGCTGTTTCGGTCTCACGAATGAGCGACGCTCGCTCAACGGGCGACAGCCCAATCGCACGCGACGTATCACTCGTCGCACTTGTGTCTTGTCTGTTTGCTTGCGTCTGCTTATTTGTCGTTCTTTTTCGCAGAAATTTGTTCTCTTAAAACTTTCTTGGCGTTCACGAATCGGTAAAACATGCCACCGCAATCACGGGAAGGCGACTTTAAGTGCGTGGTGAAGCGCAAGGAGTGCAAGGCGCTATGGGCTGAGCTTCTCGGCATGACCCTGTTCGTGTTCGTCGGGGTTGGCTCCGCTCACCAGCAATTTCGCGCACAATTCGACTCAAGTGGAGCTGATGTATCGTTGCTCACCATTTCCCTCGCTTTTGGACTTGGCATCACGTGCTTCGTGTGCATGACGGCTGGAGTCAGCGGCGGCCATCTGAATCCTGCCGTCACGTTCTGCCTAATGGCCCTCCAAGAGATCTCAGTCCCTCTTGGCTTTCTTTACGTGTTGTTCCAGGTTTGAACTCCTCGCACACGTTGCAGTTGCACAACATCCTTTCTTGTCGTCGTCCTCCACGGCAATGACTCTGGTTGCTATTTTTTTTGTTTCCTTTCTTGTTTTTGCTTTTTCTGTCCTTCGCAGATGCTGGGCGCAAGTCTTGGTGCACTGCTGGCGGCCTTTGCTGACCCTTATCTTGCCGGTTTTGCTGTCAACAACGTTGTTCCGTACACGTGCGGGGACTCCCACGGAGCTTTGGGAGATACGTTGGCATGCTGCCAGCTCTTTGATTGCAATACGACCGGTGGATTTCAGGTCGCCATCAATGCAAGTGACGAAGAGTACTACTTGGCCCAGCTTGCTGCTGTGCCGACGAATGAGGTGGGTGGACGAGTGATACCGGTGCCGCGAATAACGCAAGTCAACGAGGTGTTTCTGGTTTCTCTCTGCAGGCGAACTTTCAAACCAAGACGCTGATGTGGGGCCCTGCCTTCGTCGTGGAGTTCATCGGCACTTTCATGCTGTGCCTGACCGTCTTGATGTCGGCCGTGTACAAGGATTCAGTGGCGGGAAACCTTGCCCCTCTTGCGATCGGTCTCTCTGTGTTCTTCGCCCACCTCATCGCCATCCCAATCACAAACTGCTCCATCAACCCGGCCCGCTCATTCGGCGCTGCTGTCGTGGCTTCCATCCTTCCGTTCTACGACAGGTATCTCGCAAAAGACAAACACCATGGTCAACGTGGCACAACCTCACCTTGTTGATTCATGTGCTCGTTATGCTGCAGCGACGGCGAGGTCAGCAATCGCATCACACTCGCATGGGAACAGATGCTGTTCTTTTGGGCGGTCCCCATCGCCGGCGGCTTGCTGGCTGCTCTCGTGTTTTACTTTGGCTTCCTGGAAGAAGACAATGAAGAAAAGGTATTCTCCGTGAATTGTGTCATTTATTTCGCCACGTTGTCACTGACCCACTGTTCTGCGCCACCTTGCACCCTACGCAGGAAACCGGTTGGGACGTCAACCCCATTGAGGAACATCGCGGTGATGGTCAGTCGAAGAACGTCAACAACGACGATGCTGAGAAGCAACACCAGGAAGTGGAACTCACAACGCAGAGCACCGAAGACGCGAACCTCAAGTCAGACTAACTGTCTGGCCATGAATTGCGCTTTGTATTGTCCTCGCCCCCTATCGCTTCTGCGTAATAGGGCCGTGCTGGAGTATGCCGCGACCGTTTCGACGAGTAGCCATAATGATGATACCTTTCTGATGCCCGACCGTCGTTGTGTAGCTCGCTTTATCCGTCAAACGTCACCCACTGCCATGTCGATTTTGCGCGTGTGCGCGCGGGAAAGGCACTGTTGCGCTGCATTATACTGATGAGTACTAGTGTACTCGAGTACAAACTTCCCGTGACACACATGTTGACATGTTGACCAACTGGTAATTGCGTAATTGCTGTTGCGACCAGCAATTGCCTTCGTTTGATGCACCACCCCTCGTGTTGCCGTGTTGACGCGAGGTACGTGTTAGGTACATGTTGACGTTTGTGTTGACTCGTCAACTCGTTGACTCTCAACTGACACGCGAACAATTTTCTAAACCGATCGATGTCGTACACAGTTCTGTACGGTGCGTACGAAGTACTTCATGGTCCACAATTGAAAAGCCCGTCCGCGAACTGCGCTCGGCACACTGGCGCACTGTGAACTGCGACCGGCCGATCATCATTCATTCATCCAAACTCCCCAACCAAACAAACATCAAAACAACAACAAACAAACAAAGATCCCAGCGGCAAGCGACGCATCAAACACACACCACACACACACCACACACACACACCACACACACACACTCACACTGAGCAACGACTCTCGACATCCGAAATCTGAAATCTGAATTGAATCTGCTCTGTCGGTCGGTGGTGGGGGAACGGCTGCGTTCTGCCCGTCGCTGTCAGTGATAGAGTGAGTGAGTAAGGAGTGAGTGACCAACAAACGAACTGACAGACAGACAGCGACGTTGAACGAACGAACGAACGAACGAATTCTGGTCAGGCAGAATCAATCAATCAATCACGTGACCGACCGAACGACAAAGCGACCGACCGCCAAGCGACCAAGCGACCAAGCGACCAAGCGACACCGACCGACCACTTTGGCAGGCACAACTTGACTGACTGACTGACTGCCGCTGACTGACTGACTGATTGATTGATTGATTGATGGAGTGGGTGGGTGGGTTGGTGTGTGGGGTGGACAAAAGGCACCTCAGTTCATTCATTCATTCATTCAGAGTGAAGGTCTCACTCACTCATTCAGCAAGCAAGCAAGCAAGCAACTGCGCGTGACGACGCTGGACTGTGAGTGCCTTGGGCGAGTGCCAGTGAGTGAGTGCTCCCAAGGGCTCCCAACGTCGTTTTGCTCGGCCACACGCCATCATCACCACTCAAACACCACATAATTCACCATATTCCCGTAACGCGATACATCATATCGACCCTAACCGCCGTGCAAATGAATCCTCTATTAATACTCCACGTTTCCCTTCTAATTACGGTATAATCCCACATCACGGTACCACACGTCCCACGGTCGTGTGTGATCGATGCCGAGGGAGCTCCCCGGATAAACCCTTCCGCAAACGGGACCGCAAAGTGCGGCGGTGGGGTGGTTGATTTGTGGGAGTGTGTGGGGACGAGACAACGCCGAACACCGAACGCTTAGTTAGGTAGTGGCAATACGGAGGGAGCGCAGCGAGCGGCCTCACTCTCCCTCCCTCCCTCTCAGTCAGTCACCGCCTCAGTCAGTCAGTCAGTCAGTCAGTCAGTCTGTCCCATGCACTGGCTTTGCTCAGTCAGTCACTCACTCACTCACTCACTCAAGGCGAAGCGCTGTGTTAGTCATTCGTTCGTTCGTTCGTTCGTTCGTTCGTTGAGTCGTTGAGTCGTTGGTTTGTTTGTTCTCGTTGTCGTTGCTGTTGCGTTCGTTTATTGCGTGCGTGCGTTGCTTGCGTGGTGCTGCATGATGTTATGTTGGTTGGCGTGGGTTCTTCTGATGGTCGGGCGGTCATTGATTGGGGCGCTGGGCTTGGGCAGCACACTGTACTGCTCGCTTGTTCGTGCGGTCATCCGGTTGTGTTGGTTGGTTGATTGAAGGTCGTGGCGAGAAGGATGGTTGTAGTGCAGTTGATGCATTGTTGGAGTGGCATTTGACTAGTGCCTGCCGGCCGGGTTTGCAGTGACGACCGGTACGCCTACAAGCAACGGCGACACAACATGCAGGCGCGGGGCAAAAGGAGAAGCAATGACCAAAACTGGCCAACTGGTGGCAACTGTGCGCACAGTGGCAACTGCGCGTGTGACGGAACAATACACTGTCACACGAGGCACCAGAAGCACGGCAATCAGTACAACAGTCATCACAGCCGTGTTTGTTCGCAAGCACCGCTAGTTTGACTCGCAAACCATTTTTTTGTTATTTTTTCATTTTAGTCCAGTTGATCCCTTTCCTCAACATGTCAGAACCGCAGAAAGCACAGGCACAGCCTGTCCAAGCGCAGGCACAGCCTGTCCAAGCGCAGGCACAGCCTGTCCAAGCGCAGGCACAGCCCGTGTATGCTCAAGCGCAGCCAGTTCAAGCCCAGGCTTACCCTGCTCAGCAAGCGCAGGCGTACCCCGTTCAGCAGCAACGCCAGGTCCAGGTTCGTCAAAACGCGCTTGTCTCGCCTTGAAACCTGGGGTGGAGTGAATTCTAACTCTTGCACGTATCTCGTACCTCGTAGCAACAAGTTGTGGTTGTCAGCCAGCCTCAAGTCATGGCGTCTGCCGGCCCCGTGGCCATGAACTGCCCCGTGTGCCACAACAACATCCAAACTATGATTCAATACCAGTTTGGAGCTTGCGCAATTGCCACCGTCATTATTTTCTTCATTCTCTTCTGGTACGATCCCTGGCGGTGTTTGCTATTTTGTTTTGCTGCTTCGCAACGTTCTAACGTCAGCGTCTTCTGCCCCGTTCCCACAGGCCGCTCTGCTTCATGCCGTTCTGCTGCCCCGCCGCTTTCCAAGATGTCGTCCACGTCTGCCCTGCGTGCCGCAACGTCATCGGCCGCAAAGCTGGAGGTTGTTGACACAGCGTCGATCCATGATCGACTGCCTTCGTGAATTTGTTTAGGCGAATAACCGTCTCTGCGCCGAACGAACATCGCACCATTCTAACCGTAATATTATCATCATACGAGCTTCTACTCGTCGTATGGCACCTCGGTTTCTGCGTGGTCTGCCATCTGCCAAGGCCATACTCTCTGTGTGCGCGTGCCAAGATTACAGAGACATCGTCAAGACAGAAACGGCGGCGTCGTGAGCTTCGTAGCCATCCACACTTATGGGCAAAAAGTCGACTTGTGTGGCTGCTGCTCCACCCCCCTGTCAATGTGACGTCGCATTTCGCAACACGAACGGAAGGTGAAGCGGTGGAAACAAATACATGGGGGATGTCAGAGAGACGAATGCGTACGAACCGAGAAAGCGACACCTGCTTCCCGATCCACGGTGGCTGCAACGGCGAACCCATATCTGCCGAATGTGATGTGCGGTGAACGAAGCGGCACACAACACTCAACGATGTTAGATTGCGCGGCAACGGCACGCAGCGACAATTTGCGATTTCATGCTTACTTTGTGGCCCATCCTTGCGCCGTCTTCGTCATTGAAACATCTTTAATGAATTCCACAGAGGTCCCAATCGACCATAGTACTGCTGTTGCATTCTGTGTGGCAAAACTCTGCTCAATGCAAGGACCAGAACAAGTAGCACGCCGATGAGCCAGCTGCAGCGATGCGGCACGGTGGATCGCCGGCAACAGACCTCCAATTGACTCCAGTCACCCGTCACAGACGGGTAGAAGCCTTCCCAGCAAATAATAAGACCAACTTTGGCCGTTTCCGACCCGGAACCGTACGGCAAGTCGAATACAGTAGGGTTGAAAGGGCCCGGCTTGAATTCATCGTTCTCGGTCAGAAATAAGTGGTGTTTGTGGTAGTACGCGGTCAGCGTGCCGCTCGAGTCAAAAACTAATTCGGTGATGTGACCCTAGGCAACCGATACACGCACAAGAGTCGAGGAGTCAGTGCAAAGGTGGAGACGGAGCGTGCCGGCGACCAAAAAACAACAGAATGTTGGCAACGTTCAGGCGTGGGTCAGCAACACACCTCCTGGGATGCTGGGTCGACGGTGAACACGTTGGATGCGATCGCGATGTCGTGTTCGCGGGCTAGGCAACTCAACGCGACCTGCTGCGGGGTGGTGGAATTTGTTCCGGACTTCAGCGCATGCGCTTGTCGGAATTGGGTGCAGGGATTGTCAGACACGTTGAATATCAACGGTTCCAAGAATGTAGTTTTCTGTACACATTGCCAAGGATAGATCAACGCTCAGGTCAACGCTCAGGTCCACGATTTGTTGAAACGAAATGCGACGGAGAGAACTTACATCTGCACTACCAGCGAGCGCATATCCTTCAGGGAAGAGAACAACGTCAACGTTCGACGTCGAATTTGCAGCAAGTTCAACTGCCTGTGAGAAGACACGCAGGTTGCACTCGATCAAATCTTCATCAGCGGCCTCACTGCATCCACTGTCTGACGTCCACGATGTCGGATCATGCTTGGAGAGTGTCGCGACGGTGAGCGAGTCGGCGTGCACACAGCGTGCGGTGACCCCAATGCCAAGGGCCAGCAGCCACTTTGTGGGTGCCATGATTCGTGCTTTCTGGTTCGCCACTCGTTTGGTGGCACGACAAGAGGAAATCACAAAACAAATTGTGCGCTGGATAAAATTCTGTCCGTTTCCTCAGGCTACGCACGCATACTTGGTGCTGCGCGGTGCAGTGCGCCGATTTTTTTTCAAACTTGGTGCTGCGCGGTGCAGTGCGCCGTTTTCGGCATCACGGAACCCCATGTTAATCATCTCTAGTTGACGACGTCTCAAGTACCAACCTCCGTCGACTGACCCCACCACAGACCTCTTTCTCTTCGCCGCCACTCGTCGCCGTGGACCGCTGTGTCGCCGTCGTTGTCGCCGCCATAATCGGCGTTGACCGTCAACTTCGTCGTCGTCGCCATTCGTCATTCGTCATGTTCGTTCCATTCACCAACAACCAAGCGAACAACGATAGCCGCAACGCCGCAACGCCGCAACCGCAGCAAACGGCGAACGGCGACAGCAGCGAAAGGTGACACACAATAGTGGTTTCCTCCACAGTACCGGGTACCATTTCACAGTACCTGCGGGGTTGCTATTTTCGGCATTACGACATCAACTAACTGAATGAAGCTGATGAGAGTGCGCTGTGAGTGAGTGAGTGAAATGACTGACGTTGGTTGACCGGTCGTTGGCAGTGGGACTGTGGGTGAGTGAGTTTCGTTCGTTCGTTCGTTCGTTCGTTTGTTCGTTCGTTGGCGTTGACTTCTCCTTCATCATCTCTCAGCCGTTCATTCTGCTATGTACAGTACATAACAGCTAAGTTTAGATCAGTGAATAAACGCTGAGCGTAGTTTCATAAATGACACGGACCGCACAGCGAACAGATCGCCGACAGAGTGACGCACAACCAACAGCGAACGCAGTGCGAATCTACAAACGGCATTCACCGTTTTCTGTGAAAAAGAAATGGGAGTGGAGCCTGACTACAGAACCATATTTGCATATTCCCTGAAGCGGATATAGCAAGTACATTTCCGTAACAAGGTTTCTGTAATGTACCGTCATAGGCGTTGTAAATGGTTCCGGAAACAGGATTAAACGGTTTCTGTGAGGAAGCGATCTTCGGCGTTGTCTTTGTTCGCTCGCTCGTTCGTTCGTTCGTTCGTTCGTTCGTTCGTTCGTTCGTTCGTTCGTTCGTTCGTTCGTTCGTTCGTTCGTT
>ENA-OWNT01003844-OWNT01003844.1-seawater-metagenome-genome-assembly--contig:-NODE-3844-length-13740-cov-3.878284_pt1 | contig 13740 bp, 16 predicted proteins | sample MGYA00238136_ERZ651165 | MGnify/ENA primary metagenome ERZ651165 (study PRJEB26861, sample SAMN08777766) | seawater metagenome | isolation source: coastal seawater | place: USA: Florida | collected...
CGTCGTCGTCGTCGTCGTCGTCGTCGTCGATGTTGCTTGACGTCGCAAGTCGGTGGAACAGCCGATGTTTGCGTAGGGTTGCGGTGTCTCTCCGTGACAGACATCGTTTGATTCGCTTGAGGCACTCTGAGTTCGATACGTTTGAGTCGTACAGCAGCTTTGCTGGTGAGACCACGGCTGTACTTGTGTGATTGACAAACGGATGACGGACGTGGACGAGGAGAGACCGACAACGATAAATGTTGTGGAGAGGAACAGTGTCAACCTGGTCTATGAATGGGAACCACAAAAATTTCATTTCATCTTTGATACTAGAGTTCTATTCTACAAACAATATTGAGGCGTCTTGCACTCGAAGAAGGCTGGCTATCAGGAGAGAAGTCTCACGATGGCCGAAGTTGAGGACATAAGCCAAGAGGAGGCTGACACACTGTCTCCAGCCGACCCCACTCAACTGTCTGTCAAGCAAATGAAGTCTTTGCTTCGTTCCAAGGGCGTTGCCATTAATGTGGTGGAGAAAGCCGCGCTCCGAGACCTCGTCCGCCAAAATGCAACGAGAAGCGATGTGGAGAAGTTCTTGGTGCACGAAGCCCGATTTCGAGATTCGGAAGCAAAATCCCAATCGCGCTCGTCCACCCCTTCGTCGAGTGCATCGCCGCGAACAAGACAATCATCTGGCAGCACGAATTTGACACCCGAGTTAAAAGCATTTGCCGTCCAGATGAAGTCGCAGGCCGACGCCATTCGCAGTGATCCTGCTCGTTTCCGCATGGCCGCTCCGGCTCCGTTTTCGTCGTACACCGACGACCAAGTCCGTGCATACGCAGATGAGTGCGTCAAAGTATCAGAGGACCCAGTCAGACTAAAGCAGGCCTACGCACAGGCCATGGCGCAGCGCAATGGAACCCCTGCAAATCCCAGCAGTGTTGCTGCCGCCTTAAGCTCAGCTAGCAGCATGACTGACGCCCAGCTCGACCAGGTCATCGCCAACGTGAAGGCAAATCCAGATTCCTTGAAACGCCAATTGTTGTCCACTGGGGCGCAATATGGCATGGATGAGGCGAAGGTGAACCAAATTGTCTCAGTGGTTACGCAGATGGACAGTTCGACTTTAAGAATGTTCTTGAAGGCGGCAATGTGGCTGCAGCGACTGGCCAATAAAGCGCAGTCAGCCTACAAGTGGGTTGATGCCAAATCAGGCGGAAACGGGAAAATTATTTTTGGGGTATTAGCCCTCGTGATGCTCTACTTCTTTTATTTGTACCTGCTGGGACCGGTGTGGTACTCTATTACATACGTTCCGAAGCTAATACTAGGGTTTGTGACGCACAATTTCGCGGCTGTGTGCGCCCTGTTCTCCAACACCGTTTTGAGTACTTGGTTCTGATTCAGTGTTTGTTCCTCATGCTTCTAGGTGGGTGGGTATTTACACCTGGCCTGCAGCTGATGAGTTAGCAGCAGAAGCAGGGGCCCACGATTCGTGGATAAATGGGGCCAGCGATAGAGCAGACACAGTGAATGTACCAAAGCCCTCTTCGCGAGCAGACTTGTTCGCTGATAGTGAGTTCGAAGATGTGGAAGTGGACGAATTTGGAGAGTTGTGACGTGTCTCGCAAGCGCGCATGCAATTTTTATGATAATTTATGTGCGCTTAAGCGAGGAGATACCCGCGAACCCAACGCACAGCATTCTATCTTCACAAAAATCAATCGAGAGCTGGGCACGGAAACGTGGTGTAACATCTCGTTGGATTGGACAGCTTATTTGTGTGTTCTGGAAGGAATTTCCGTATTGTTGCACCGAGACCTGTTGACGAGAAAGGTGCGCACAAGTGAGCAGAAACGTAAATCACCTACGCACAAGCGAAACATTGCAGTGCTTACCCTCTCTCATTTTATCTTCGAACATCAAGCCAGTGCAAAAGATTATTCGACCACGATTGTTATTCACACTGGCGTGTTTCTTCGCGATTGTACGTGCAATATCGATGTTTTTATTGACGCACACTTCTTCTCGAAAAGGGGGGTCGATGTAGATTAGATCAAAGTAGTTCTCGTACTTCTCCTAACGCAGCAGTACGGTGCACAAATGTGAAGGATGTGGGCAATGTTTGCCACGGTGTGGCACAGCTTCGCTGACGAACCTTAACTGCGGAGCCATCTCTAAAGTCGAAGAATTCAAACTGGTGTCCGAAGACGTCGAATCGGCGATCAAACTCAAAGTTGATACAGTCGTCAAAGAATGGCGCTTTTTGGTCGCGCAAATGCAGGAAGACGCTGGGAGTGCTTAAAATTCCAATCTTTAAACCCGCAGTTTGGCCGCCCATGTTTTCTACCTACAACACCAAAAAAACAAAACAAAAACAGAACGGTGATGAAAACAGAAGCCAACTATTACGATCGATGCGTCATTGCTTACCTGTTGTGATATCGCTTTGCATATTACCTCGCACGTCGCCGGGGTGTACCAGAATTGAGACATCCCCCAATCTTCTGGAAATGCATCGATGCTAAATCCCGCACTCGACTTTTTGGCCGAGGCTTCGTCTTGCACTTGACGTAGCGCCGCCAGTGCTGCTGAGGACATCTGCTCGCTGTCCTCGTGTGGCGCTGTCACTCGATTGCGCGCAAACTGAATCAGCTCATCAAACTCGTATGACATGTTCTCCTTCTTATCGTATTGATCGTCGACCCACAAACCGTAGTTATTCTGAACATTGCCATTGCTGACTGTGTTATTTTCAATTGATGTTTCTGGCTGTGTTGCAAAATCAGCGACTCCGTCCGACTTCAACGCGAACACAGAGAAGACTGCAGTCCGCCGCAGCTCAAGATCACCGCGCAGTAGCACAGGGGCTGCCATGGTGCCTCTGTGAAAATAACTGGAAAAAATATTTGATGGCAAGTGAAATAGTTGTGTTTGTCCTACTTTCGTCGTTCTCTGTGCGAAGTCAACACACGCGGCAGCTTGTGGACGTCATGCCACCACGGGGAACAATGTAAGCCGCACTACCTATGTCCATCGTTCACTTTATTCACCGTAGGCGAACAAGAGGTGTGCCGCAACTGGTGAAGGCCAATGGCGGCAGCTCCGACGGAAAGCAGAGCACGGACCTTGCCATTGCCGCTCCAGCTCGTCATCGTCGTTGTCGCGTCGCGTCGCGTCGCGTCGCGTCGCCACACCACCAGACAAGACCCTCCGTCGCAACGAAGACGCGGGCGGCGTTACCAAGGAAGCAAGCAGGCAACGGATTGTTTCATTGTGGCCGCAACACCGCAACGCCGCAACGCTGCAACGTTGCAACGTTGGTTGGTTTGCAACGACGAACGGAGGAAGGAAGGGCCCAAATAAAATGCGGCCACGAACGACGACAAGCGTTGGTCAGATTTTATACAGGCTAATGATCACTTGACATTTGAAGTGCGGAGTTAGGACAGCGTCACAGTGTCACGACTTCGAGTATCAGCATAGCGTCATGGCTGTTTGACTTACAATTGCAGTGCCCCTTGGACATCACGGCACTTACTTATCCTTGATCACATCATTACAGCCTCGACATTTCTTCACGGCATCAGGTGCACTGCACTCGAGGAGGGTAGATCATCGTACATTGTGTATGACAATGATGGACGATTATTACGTGACATGTGCACCTAGATGGTAGCAGTATCAAGCGAATCAACCACAGACAGCTCATCAGATTTCTACTCTATCAATAAAAATGTCATAGCAACAATGTTGCCGCGTTGTCATGTCAGTGTGGTCGTTTGTTTGTCGGCTTGATAGTTTTGTCGATGAGGCGCACCAGCATCATTCCATTTGTATTTTTCTCGAGTAAAACTGTGGCGAATGGATAATTCTGGTTCATCCTATTGGACACTCGTGAAAGAGACAAGCCCACATCACAGAGTTTCTAAAACTTTCAACATTACAATAGTATTGTCCGTTCTGTGAGAGAACGTTAAGTTGATGTCTGTACTTCGTCGAGGGCGACGCTCTCGTATGAGAAATCTCTGGATTTTAGGTGGCTCAATGCAAGGGCAAGGTATTGATGCAAAGATTGAATCGCAATTCGAAGGTTCACAGGGGTGGAACTGGCAAGCATAGTTCCTGTTTCATTTGAATCATCGTCACGACGGATATGTGGGTGCGCAAAGTCGATCCATGTTACACGAGCTTGTATTGGAGCTTGTGTGTGCTGGCGCGTGTACGTCAGCAGTAACGATGAGCCCACAACGTCCAAATGTTCATCTTGCAGAGCACGAAGAAGACTGTCCAGCTGTGCCTTGACATCTTGCATCACCTCAATTTGAGGTTGACAACCATCATGAAAGAAGTAGACCTAAATATATTGGACACCAAAATTGAGCGCATTTCAACAGCATAAATTTCATTTCATGCACAGCTGATGTTACCAGCGACCGTATGAGCGCGACCTCTGCTCCGAGCGCCTTGTACCTGCACGCAAGCAACGCGAAACAATCACAGTGTGCATGCGCACATGCCGTCCGATACTCGCAGAATTGTGTACCAAGCAAGTCCTTGGCCATTGTTTGGGGCTGGCAAACGAAAGAATCCTCGGCACGTGTTGTCGCTTGAGTACTTGGCCACAGACATCTCCGTAATACGGAATCCATATCGCCTAGATGTCGACGTGTTATCTCTGAACTCCATATATTGAAATCTATTCGCACATGGAACGCAGTGTGGGTTAATCTCAAGCGCTAAATTCACGTGACAAATTGAATATAATCGTACTTTGAACATTCTTGGCGCCCTATACCAAATATTTGACGCAACTTTTGGACATATCGGTCGGCGGGCATTGAGGACAGCGGTGATTCACGATGCCTGCCAGCGACAGAACACGTCGAGCTGAAATGCAGTCCCAAGATGCAACGGATCAACAGAGGCGTTGAATACTCACGTCCTCATCCCCAGCTTGATGTCAATGCAACATGGCCGATCCTTAGACTCGAAAGCAGTTACATCTTGCAGGAATAACACGCCGAATCTGTCGCCGTTTGAAGTCAGAACATCTTCTCCGTGGAAGCAAAATGCCATAAACTCCGCAATTCTTTGGTCTTCGTGCGCTCGATACCAACGATACTCACTGCGATAAAGTTTTATTTTCTTCACCACCTACGAAGTCGCACACACTACACTGTGACATCAATGCTCTGTACGAAGACAGAGGGCAGCACAGCAGTTCGACGACCTTAGCTATCACTCCCATGCCTAAATTGACGATTCCCCCGTGGTTGCCGCCAACTTGCACAGAAGGCAAGGCAGTTACCAACACAGCTTCGAGTTGGGCAGAACTTGCCAAATGTGACTTCCAAATCTTCGCCACAGCTTGATCCACCACAAGTCGTTCTTGTGGTCGAAAACACCATGTGACAATTTGCTTCAAAGTCACCCATTTACCTGCATTTTTTAAACGCGAGCGCACGTTGCCCAGATTGGTAATTTTCGAGGTGAACTGTGCCACATTCTGCGACATTGCTGGATCTGTTTCTGACAACAGAATGGCACAGCTAGCTACGCTGTTGAAGAGAATACCGCAATCAGTTCTGAATCGATCCAGTGGGTCGTCACAACTCCATGACTTGGGAAGAGCTTTTGTTGACAACTGCAGAAAGGTGGCATCTTTCTGCGTTATTGCAGCCAGGAATATCGTCGTGTGGATTTCACGGATGACGTGTGGAGCTGTTTTGCAGATGGCAGAGAATTTCAGCTCAAGGTAATGCGAACTTTCTGAAACTTTAAAGCGAAGGGAACCGTCATCATCATCACCAAACTGCACATGCGTCTTGGAAATCAGTGTCGCGAAGTGTGAAGCACTCAGGCGTAGCCGAGATGACCGCGCTTCTGTGAAGCTGCGCCTCAAGAAGTAAAATACTACCTCCGGGATAACGTCACGGATGCGCGCAGCCACGACCCGGAAAGGAACATTAAGAACTGTGCTGGTAATCATTCGATTACGTACATCTGACTCCATTAGTGAAGAAAGCCATCAGGGCTATGCAAGATTTCCGTGAGCATCTAGAAATATTCTCGAAAAGATCTGCCGGCTCCACTTCATGCGGTCAGTACAACTTGACCGTGACATCCACCCGTCCGTCCACCCAACCAACCCACTCATCCCACTCACTCGTTCACTCGTTCCTATCAGCTCATGTAACCATTCTATCTTGCGTGCCACGCTTGTTTCCCCTCAATGTGCTGCTCACTTCGTTTCTCGCCACTCGTCCACTGCCGGTGCTTTCGTTCTTGCATTGAATAACGGGTGGAGATCGACCCCAAGCCACCTTTGTCCCTCACCAGCCACGTCGTTGCACCTGTCTACCTTATTCGTCAACACTGTCACTAGTGTTGCCGTCGTCCTCCTCCTCGATCTCCTCTCCTCGGTCTATTCTCCTCTTCCCGTCACTTCGTCGTTGTGATGGCTATCGTCGTCGTCGTTGTCGTTGTTGTCGTCATTGTTGTCGTCGTCAACATTGTCGCCGTCGCCGCGTTGCCGCTTTGCCGCCGCCGCGACACAAAGTTGGTCGATACAGGCTTTGTCCGAGAACTTGAGAAGGCCATCATCAAGTAAGTGGCTGCCACGTCATCAACAACGAACAACGAACGAGCAACGAGCAACGAGCAACGAGCAACGAGCAACGAGCAACGAGCAACGAGCAACGAGCAACGAGCAACGAGCAAAGAGCAAAGAGCAAAGAGGAACAAGTGGTTCAGCGGAACAACGACCGACAAACTACCCCACACAACGAACGAAGTCACCATCGTTGTGCGGTGAATGCCGTGTGACGAAGTCGTGTTGAAGCAGCGTGAAGTCGTGGATGCCGTTTGAGCGTTGTTAAGTCGTGCAGTCTTTTGAATGTTGTGAAGTCGTGTGACGCGTAGTCGTGAACTTGTGCCATCGGTGTTTCGTGAAATTGTGGACTCGTTGTGGTGAAGTCGGTGTGTCGTTGTGTCACGGAGCCGTGCAGTTGTGAAGTCGGTATGTTAGGTGGTTCGGGAAAAGAGAGCAGGAAGGTATGGACTCAAACATAACGGAGACACTGTTTGACTTTGGGATTGTGCTTTCAGGAACCATGTTACAAAGTGGCAACTCAACACCGACACCGGGCACAATCTTTTGTCTGTTTTTGCAGCTTTTAGTGTCAAATTTCCAGAGAAGCAGTGCAATGCATGTTGACCCCGTAACCACATCAAGCTGAAGCGTTGAGTATGGCTCGCAATTCGAAGTCACAGAGGTGGCGAGGGGGATGCTGCTGCCCTTCTGTGATACCAATTATGGTGGACATCGTACTTGAAACTATTCTTTTCATCCGACTGGTGTACAGATACGTAGCAGGGGCGACAACAAGTGATTCTGGTAGCCCGCTAAATCTTCGTCGCGAAATCCGTGATGTTGACGATATTTCAGCTTTGAAACATGTCCAATTGGGGTCCTTGACTCTTCGCAACAAAGTACGCGCAGTGAACGATGGTCGTTGTGGCTCGAGCTGGCTTGGGCAAGTCATTTGACACTATTCTGCTCGACTTTCGCTGGTTATGACAGGTAGTCCGCGCCGCTGCTTTTGGTGGTGCCACTTTTGATGAACTGATTCGCATGCACTCCGAGGTTTGGCTGCTGCTGATGTTCGCGCAACTGCATATGGAATAAAACCGTGCTCGCGTACTGTAACCCAGGTGGCCCGTGGCGGAGTGGCGATGACAACAATTGCTTACACCAGCGTCAGTCATGATGGACTTACCTTTGCTTCGCAACCATTGCTGGTTGAGGAAAACTTTTCCGATCTTCAGCGACTCGCTGCCGCTGTGCATGATGCGGGAGCGGCGATTTCAATTCAGCTCACTCATGCAGGTATGTGGTCCCGAGTCTCCGGCAACCGCTCAGTGCAGTGGATCTTCTTAGAACGCCGCTGAACACGGGCTTGACGTAGGTGCATTTGCCGATCGAAAGGTCACGGGGACGGTTCAAAAGGCGCCCAGTATCGTCTTCAACCCAGCCGGCTTCGACTGGCCAAAAGCCATGGATGATGACGACTTTGATCGCATACAAGGCGATTTTCGTCGCGCTGCCCAGCTTGTAAAGCGAGCTGGTTTCGATGCTGTGGAATTGCATTGCGGTCATGGCTATTTACTGTCTCAATTTATTTGTCCCCACACGAATCGACGGCGCGATCGGTATGGAGGCTCTATTCAAAATAGATTGCGGTATGATTTGTTTCTCTTGAATGCCTTCGCACTTCGAGCATTGCTTTGGCTAACTTTTGTCGGAATAGGTTCCCAGTTGAGGTCTTTCGCTCAATTCGAAATGAGGTCGGTCATGATTTTCCTATTCTCGTGAAGTTGAACGTGTGTGATGGCTTCCCTGGTAATTTGATTGTTGTGGGGAAAGCAGAATTGTCCCCTTGTTGCTGTTCGTTACGACGTCGGTGTGACTGGAGTTGCTCGCTGTGGCAGGCGGTATATCCGAGGAAGACGCCATTGAAGTAGCAGTGGCATTTGCTAGAGAAGGGGCCGACTCACTGGTATGCTGCAATTGCATAGTTGTTGTTGCCGCCACACGAACTGGGTGCATGTTCTACAATCTGCAAACACTTGCTCCAACCCACTTCTGCTTTTCGTTGTTTCAAGGTTCTTTCGGGCGGGAATGTGGCTCGGGCTGGCTTTTACATGCTCCGAGGACGAGTACCACTCAAGGATATGGCAAGGGCGATGCCTCACAGAGTGAAAGCATTGGCGCTGAAAGTTTTTGGCCGGTTTTATGTTCCAACCGTTCCATTTCAGCACGGATTCTTTCGCAAACGGAGTCGAAAGATAATTGATCAACTTTCTCGCAATGTGCCATCATGGAGCGGGCTAGTATGTGCGATTGGAGGCTTGGACACTATCGAGAGCATGGAAGCGGCCCTCGACGAAGGGTTTGGTCTCATTCAAGCCGCTCGTGCACTCATACGTGATCCTGATTTTGTTCGCAAGACAGCATCACAGTATCAAGACAAACCTGATGGTTCCCACCACAACGTGCACAAATGCATCCACTGCAACATGTGTGTGGTTGCCACTCTGAACCCGCAAGGTCCAATGAGCTGTCCAGAAAGATTGGCGGACGGAGACACGTTGTTTTGAAGGTTATGAAAAATACTAATCTAGAATACAGACAGAGTTCCGCACAAACGATGCATCTCTCACAGTGTCAATGCTTGTGTTGCAACTTCAAGAGCGGTGTGCGTTAACAACGACAAGGTGACTATGTATGTGTGTCTCTTTCTTCACAATTTTTTGTTGTTCCTTGCCTTCGCTTTGGCGGCGGCCTCTAATCTTTTGGTTTCCGCGCTGAGTTCAGCGAGTTTGGCTTGTCGTGCGTGAAATGCATCAATGTCGGACTGCCTGTCCGCTGCAATTTGCTCCGGGGACTTGTTGCTCTTTGGCTTTTGGTTGGCGGCTTTTTCTCCACGGCTGTTCCCTATGTTCTGATGTGATATTCCCCACGGTGACTTGTGAGATGCGTAGGAACCCTGTGGCGCACCTCTTCTGCCACTCGGCCCGCTGCGGTCGCCATAGGAACCCTGCGGTGCACCCCTATTGCCACTCGGCCCGCCGCGGTCGCCCATCATGGACTTTTTCAACTCCTCCATACTTGGGATCTTCTTGTTGCGTGACTTGCTGGGCATTCCACCTCCCATGCTTGGCATTCCACCGCCGTTGTTCGGCATATCGCCGAACATGGCTTGCAGTTCCTCCATGCTTGGCATATTGTCCATACTGGGCATTCCACCACCCATACTGGGCATTCCGCCGCCAGAATTCGGCATATCGCCGAACATGGCTTGGAGTTCTTCCATGCTTGGCATATTGTCCATGCTAGGCATTCCACCGCCCATACTGGGCATTCCACCGCCAGAATTCGGCATGTCGCCGAACATGGCTTGGAGTTCTTCCATGCTTGGCATATTGTCCATACTGGGCATTCCACCGCCAGAATTCGGCATATCGCCGAACATGGCTTGGAGTTCTTCCATGCTGGGCATATCGCCGCCCATCTCTGGCATTCCGCCCATCTCTGGCATTCCGCTCATGCTGGGCATTCCGCTCATGCTGGGCATTCCGCTCATGCTGGGCGTTCCGCGTCCGGCGGACGCGCGGTCGAAATTATCATCGCTTCGTGCGTGTGTGCGACCGTGGTTGTTGGATTTGGAATCGGAGTCTCCAGGCGCCCGCCGTGGAAGGTGTCTCGCCACCTGCTCAGCATTAGGCGTGGAAGAACCACTAAAAATAAGGAAAAATATCACTGCCAGTTGCACTCCAACAACGAAAAATGACACCGATATGGCACGCCCAATCCATCGCCGGCTAGTGATGGCCAAGAGTGATGTAGGTCCGCGCTTCATTGCCGGGATACCTTTCAGACGCCAGAGTATCGGCCGTCACGAGTCGAAGAGAAGTGCGATCGATGAATTGATCCCATGCACCGTTGTCCACACAGTTGATCTGCCCACACCTTCCAGGTCGCAGCTGTGCCAGTTTTGCATAAGATTTTTCCTTTTTTGTGTGGGAGAGACTATGACAACCGCCTCATTTTTTGGTGTGACCCTCACACGTGGCACACCACCACAGTGCACTAGCAGCAGCAACGAGTTCTTCTTCTTCGACGATCACCATCACTTCAACCACTTCTTTTCGCTGCACACCCAAACAGCACAGAAACAACGACCACCAACACGACAACGCCCAACAAACCACCCAAACAACAGCCAACGGACAACAACGACGACCACCAAAAAACAACCACCAACCAACTTCCCAAAACCCAAAACAACCACCACCAACGAACCACCGGCCACGACACCGACGGCCGATCCCCACCACCAACAACGACGAGCAACGAACAACGTATCACGCACTCCTCCATCGACGCAACAACGCAACGAACGACACAACGAACGACACAACAACGCAACGACGTACGACACGCTACGGCATACAAACAAGCTTCCAACGCGCTGCGGACACCGCGACACCGCGACACCGCGACACCGCGACGGACAGAGCACAAACAAACAACAAACAACCACAAACACGCCGGCGCTCACACGCCAGAGTGCGTGTGAGCCGGCGACTGAAGGACAGTGACTGGCAGTGGGAGAGTCACCTGCCGTGTTGGCACGTGCCAGCCAGGTTGGTGCGAGTTGTCGTTGCTTGAGAAGGAAGAAGAAGTTTGGAAACCTGCAAATGCGCGCGTGAATGCTGTTGGTGATGCTCTCTCTCATTGATGAGCCAAGGGCCAAGGGACTCTGGACTCGGGGCTCTGGGCTCTGGGCTCTGGGCTCTGGGCTCTGGGCTCTGGGCTCTGGGCTCTGGACCAGAGGAGCTATCATACCCCTCGATTGATTGAGCCATGGGGCAAAAGGCAAAGGTGGACGGCGATTATGAAAAAGTAAGCCATACCCCACCCAGCCCTCGTTCCTTCGTTGAACCAAGCGTTCGTCGAATTGCCGTTGCCCCTTCCTTCGTTGAGCCGTGGAGGACATCGCACTCCGTATACGTTGAACCTTCGTTTTTGCCGCTTTGGTAAAGTCTCCACGTAGATCTATGCTCTTGAACCTTCATTTTTGCCGCTTTGACAAAGTCTCCAAGTAGATCTATGCCATGCCTATCAATGCTGCATCAATGCTGTACAATGCTGCCAATGCTGTCAAAGTCTCCAATTAGATCTACCTATCAATGCTGAGTCAATGCTGTCAATACTGTCAACGCTGTCCATGCTGTCAATGCTGTTCATGCTGTCCCACTGCTGTATAATAATTCTGAATACTGCGCGACTTCTGTTTGTCCATGCATCGGAGTAGTGTTTTACTATTATGAATGGCAATGGGGCCAAACCACCAATTCTGATGACGTGCAAGTGGCGCTCGATGCAGTGAAGAAAACGTCATGTGCACAGACGAAACCCCGGGCTTTTAACGCCATCTCTTAATGCTATGCCAACACCAACACGCGGAGAGTGTCATGATGAATTTCTTGATGGTAGCAATCTAAACAAACGTACTCTTTCCACTGAACATTACCGTCCCGAGCGGGTCGTGGGCCACGAGGAGAAGCCTCGGGTGAGTATGGTTCACGGATGCGTCGTGAATGCCGGCCTTTGCTTCGGTTCCACGCATTCCGACCGAGCGATGGGTCCTCCTATAATTATGCATGAAACATGAAGCCATCATGACATAGTTTAGCTTGCGCATCGATTGCACGCCCAGAGACTCACGTCAACAAGTTGCGCCATCAAGTTCTGCAGCTTCTTGATGTGCATCGTTGCCTGCCTTTGTGTTTGTTCAATTTTTCTCTGAGTTGCTTTCAACTTCCCGGATTTGTACCCGCCTTTTCCGCGCCGCCTGGTTTGCGGTCGATTGCGACGAATAGGCTTCCGCTCCCAACCCTCGTCGTCGGAAGAGGATTCGTCGTCACCCACAGGAAAACCATGTTCGAATGCTTTTGCGCGATCAATCCAAGAGGGCACGCGGTGAGGAGACTGAACAAGGCCGCGAGTAGCGCGTGACGAAGGGGATGGTGCTCGGTCAGGCGATTCTCGAAGTTTAAACGGCCGCGTGGATATCGTTTTGGCCACTCGAGGAGACTGGGGACGGCGCTTTGGTTGGCGCTGCGATCCCCACTGTTTGATCTTTTTGTTGCTGGGGGATCGGCTTGCTTCAACTGATTTCTCCAATTGCTTAGGCAACGGTGCATACGAAGAAGCAAAATCTCCGTTAAAATGCTCCTCGTTTTCCTCCTGTTGTAGCCGGGCATTTTCTGCTGCTTCCTCCTCCCTATCTCGTCTGTCAGCGACGAACTCTAAGTGGCGTTCGCTGAGCGTGGGATAGCCTCCTGTGCGTTTGTAATCATCAGGAGTAAAGAATCTGGGCTCCTGTGCACACAAGGCATGCCCCACAACGATTGGTCACGACAGCAAAGTATGTTGGTTGGTCGAGGATGGGTTTAAGTACCTTTGAAAATGTCCCACCTTTGACTTTCGGGGGTCGTGGCGAGTATGAACCGGGTCCAGGTCCCATGGCAGTCCGGCGTAGAAGCTGGTGCATGGGCTCATATTTGCCCAACGAACCTCGACGCGCACTCATCACGCAGGATGCTTAGTTGTACATGGATCTTATGACGCAAACTAGGGAAATGCTCCAAGAAGGGCCCAGAGCAAGGCGATCGCCGCTGTTTTACTCGCAGCTTGAATTCACTTTTATTCTGCCTTTCACAAATGCTCAAAGTTATCCTCGCGCACATCCAAACACTTGCATCGCCAATCACCCCACACTAAAGTCAGCCAGCAGTGACTGCAGTGACAGCGCATGACAACTACGACATCAAAAGCGACAAAAACGACGACAACGCCAACAAGCAGTGCCGCCAACGACACCGACGACGCCAACGACGACACTGACGACGAAACCAACGACAGCGACACCGACGACGACACCGACGATGACACCAAACGACGACACCAAACGACGACACCGACGCGAACAAAACAACGACACCGACGCGAACAAAACAACGACACCAACGCCAACAAAACAACGACAGCGACTCCACCGACAGTGACACCAACGACAGTGACACCAAATGACGCCAACGCCAACAAAAAAGACGACACCAACGACAGTGACGCCAAACGACGACACCAAACGACGACACCACACAACAACACCAAACGACGAC